>Ga0335081_10010096_pt1 | contig 15238 bp, 13 predicted proteins | sample Lox_Sample_35_FD_206713 | JGI IMG/M metagenome (GOLD analysis project Ga0335081, IMG submission 206713) | Soil microbial communities from Loxahatchee National Wildlife Refuge, Florida, United States - Lox_Sample_3.5 | ecosystem: Environmental > Terrestrial > Soil > Wetlands | place: USA...
CTCTCTCGACATGGCTTCAGTCTCCAGGTACGAGGTTGGAGCGGGCGATTTGCTCGTAGGGGATCGTGACCACGCCCTCCGGTGCGGCGATCGTCACATCGCTGTCCGATGCGCCGACCAGCTCGCCGGTCACGCTCTTGTGGCCGTCCCGGGCATCCCGCAGGCGGACGCGGGCGTGCCGGCCGAGGAAACGGCTGTAGTGCTGCGGCTTGGTCAGCGGCCGGTCCTGCCCCGGCGAGGACACCTCGAGCGAGTAGCGGTCCCGGTAATCGTTCAAACGCCCCGATACCCGCTCGCACAGATCGAGCGACACGCCCTCGGGATGATCGATGAACAGCCGCAGCGTGGCGGGAGAGACGACCTCGGCGAGCAGCACCTCGACCTCCGGCTCGCTCGTGGCGAGTCGGTCTTCGATCTCCATTTGGAGGTTGAGGTCATTGGACTGCACTTCGGATCTCCTCCGTCACCAAACTCATTAAAAAAGTGGGCCAGCGCCCACTTCGGGTACTGCCACCGGGAGGAAGCACCCGGCGCTCAACTTCAGTGGTCAAGATAGCACCGGTGGGCGTGCCTGACACGGTTTGGGCGTGCGTGCATCCCCGCGCGCTGCGCTTCGTTTTGAGCTGGGCCGCCCTGCGGGCGGCGTCCGTGGGACCTTGTGCCCCGTCCGGACGGGGCCGCATGGCCCCAGGGACGCCGCGAAGCGGCCCCTACTCCTCCGCGGGGTCGTCGCCGGCGGCGCGGGCGCGGGCGCGGTCGCGGTAGAGGCGGTAGTCGCGACGGCCGGGTTGCATGCCGGCCGCCTGGGCGAGCGGCTGGCGAGCCTCGGCGTGACGCCCGAGCAGCTGCAGGGAGCGGCCGAGACAGAACAGCGCGTAGTCGTTAGTCGGCGCGCGGTCGATCACAGCCTGGAACTCCTCGGCGGCCTCTTCGTAGCGCTGGGCGCCGAACAGCGCGCGGCCGAGCGCCTCACGGATCGAGGTCTTGTCGGGGGCGAGGTCACGGGCGCGCGCGAGCGGGATCGTGGCCTGATGGTTGTGCCCCGCTTCGAGCAGGTCCGTGCCCCTGATGAACAGCTCGTACACGTCTTCCATGGGCTACCTATCTTAGTGCGGGTGCGGGCGGCGCCGGGGCCGCGGCGGCAGCGCCCAAAGGGCGCGGAGCGCGCCGCCGATCCCGAGCCCAGCGCGGAGCTGCGCGCGCAGCGCGCGGCGCTGGGTGAGCGTCGGCACGGCTGTGCCGCCGGCGAACCGTGCCGCCCGCAGCGTGCGCACGTACGCCGCCGCCTCGGGCGAGGTTCTGAACCGCCGCTCGACCGCCGAGAGCGTCACCCCGGCTCCGATCGGGCGTCCGCTTCGCGCCAGCGCACGCTCAAGCTCGGCGAGGAGCCCGTCGGGCCCGAGCGGCGCCCTCCGGCGCCACGCGAACAACCCGATCGCGAGCAGCACCGCGAACACCGCGAGGACCGCGAACAGGACGGTGTTGCCCGATCCGGCGCTGTGCAAGGTCGAGGAGCCGCCCGCGGACCCGGAAGGCGTGTCCACGCGACGCGTCTGATGCTGGAGCTGGCCGGTGTCGGTGGAGCTCCCAACCGAAGAGATCGGAACTTTGCCGCCGCGCGCCGGCGCGGCCGCGGGCGTGGGATCGAACGTCACCCAGCCGTAATGCGGGAACCACGCCTCGACCCACGCGTGAGCGTCGACGTCGGTGACGAACCACTCTTTGATCGCCGCGTCGTAAACGCCGGTGGTGAATCCGGTCGAGACCCGGGCCGGGATCCCGCCCATCCGCAGCAGAAGCGCCATCGCTCCGGCGAACTGCTGGCAGTACCCGAGCTTGTTCGCGAACAGGAATGTGAGCAGCGGGTACTGGGTGAGCGGCGGGTACTCGTCGTAGCTGAAGTTGTTCGCTGGTGAGAGGTAACTCATGACCCGCTGAACGAAGGCGTAGGGCGTCTTGGACTTGGACGCGAGCCCCTGGGCGAGCACGTACGCTGGCCAGTACGGAGAGCTCCTGATCGCTTGGGTCCCCGTGAAACCCCCCTGGCCGGTGAGGACCGTCGGCACGTCACGGCTGCCGAACGCGGGGAACACAACCGTCTGCGGGAGCCCGCGCTGGGCGGTGGGGTTTTGCGGCAACGTCAGCGCGAGGTCGCCCTGACGGACGCCGGTGGGGTAGCTCGTTCCCGCCTTCGCGAGCGCGGAGGGGCCCGGATGCGGCGTGTACGCGGACACCGTGTAGGCATCACCGGGACCGAGCGTCGTGGCGCTCGTCCACGTCCCGTCGCTCGTCCCCGGCACCGGTGGCGTCGTCAGGTGGCCTGGCGGCTGCGCTGCGTACCCGGCCGCGATCACCTGTGTGGTGCTCATCGCCCGGATCGTGACCGTGAGGTTCTGGGTGTAGTGCCTGATCGTCCGCGGGCTCACACCGGGCAGCCCGACGCCGCTGCCGACGCCGCCCGCCGCCCAGCCCGTCCCGTCGAAGGTGTCGAGGTTCTCGCTCTTCCAGTACTCGCCGCTCCACACCTTCGGCGTGGCCGACACGTTGAGGACGGTGTTGCCGGTCCGCGGCCAGGTCAGCGGCCCATAGCGCTGCGTCCAGTCGAATCGCACGACGTGCGCGGGCGTCAAGCTCCCCGTCAGGTTATGAGTGTTGATCCAGGGTGAATGCTGGTCGAGCGCGGGGGCGACGATCATCCCGACGGCTCCGGTCGCCGCACACGCCAGGAGCACCCCCCCGCGGCGGTCGGGCGCCACCCGCTCGCCCCACATGAAGAACGCCAGCAGGCCAAACACCACCAGGCCCTGGAGATACGCGAGGTGGGGAGACACCGACACCGCCGGCACCACCACGAGCGCGATCAGCGGCAGAGCGGCGCCTGCCCGGCGCACGTCCCCGAGCCCCTTGGGAGCAAACGCCAGCAGCAGCGCAGCGTCGAGCAGCAGCACCGCAGCCCCGAGCAGGATCACGGTCTTTACCCATTCGTCGATCCCGCTGTAAGGCACGAGGATGCTCGGCAGCGCCGACAGCCCCTGGCCGATCCCGTTGGCGGTTTCGGCGACGCGCAGATGGATCGTCCAGGACATCGGCACGCCGCTGATCGGGAAGATCGCCAGAATCGCGATCAACGCCAACGGAGCGCCGATCGCGGTCAGCGGCTCGGTAGCGCCCCGGATGGCAGCGCCCGCGCGCTCGCGCTCGACCATCACCGGCCCGAACCCGACGAGTGCAACCGCCACCGCGAGCAGGCCGATGAGCCGCCCGGTCGGCGCCGGGTTCATCAGCGTTCCCCATCGCAGGACGCCGAACAGGCCCAGCGCCGCGAACGCGACCAGCCTGATCAGTGGACGATCGTGGCTCTGGGCAACGGCCCGGGGTGGCCCCGCATCCTTCCGTAGCGGGGCGAGCACGGCCACCTGGGTGTTGGTGGTCACGCCGCGCGCTCCCTCACGCGCCGGCCGGCGCCGACGACGAAGCCGACACAGCCCGCCACCTCGAAGCTCGCCTGCTGGCGGGGATGGTTCGCGAGCGCCTTCGGAACCACGAGGATCGCGGCCCGGACGCCGGCGCTCGCGAGCCCCACGGGAAGCCGCGCGTGCGCAGTCGCCGCGACGTACAGGACCTGGGCCGATCGGGCGCCTGGCGCAAGGCCGGGGGCCCGCGCCTGGGGGCCGCCCTCCACGAGCGCCAGCCGGGCGTGCGCCACCGACCACGCGATGAGATCGGTCTCGACCTCGAGTGGCCGGTACTCACCCGGGAGCAGCAGGCCGCAGCCCGTGCGGGTACCAAGTTCGAGCACAAGGGAGGCGGCGGCCCGCACCGCGGCGTCGAGATGCTCGGCCGGGCCGTCGCACCGGGCGTCGACGACCACCAGGGGGCGCGTCTCGGTGTCCGCTCGCAAACGTCGCTCGAGAAGCCCGGCGCCACGCGCGAGCGCCGGCCAATGGATGCGCGAGGCCGGGGTGCCCTGACGGTAGGGCCGGAGGCCGTCGACCTCGGTGGCGCCGAACGGCTCGAGCGGGGCCGCACCGGTGGCCCGCCGCCACTTCTCCCCTGCCCCCGGAACCCACTTCACCCGCTCGGTCCGCGGCAGCACCAGGATCTCCTGGGTTGGCGACGCGCTCACGCGCTCCACGCGGGCGAGCTCGAGCGCGTCGGAGACGATCAGGGTCGGCGGCTCGATCCGTCTCACCCCGCGCCGCGGGAACGAGGCCACGATCCGGACGCTTGCGGAGTTGCCGCCGGAGATGATTGACATCGGCCCACGAATCGAGATCGGCTCGTGCGCGAGCGGATCATCGACCGCCGCCCCGGGCAGGCCCCAGGGTCCGCGGCGAACCTCGACCGTCGCTTCGATCGGTTCGTCCTCGACCACACGGTCGGAGTCGAGCCGCCGATCGATGTGGGCACCCCGCGAAGCCAGCTTGACCCACGCTGGCGCGGCGACACCAAGCGCGACGAGCGCGACGCCCGGAACGAACAGCGGAGCGGCTTCGAAGGCAAGCGCGATCAGGATCAACCCCAGACCGGCGATTGCTGCCGCCCCCGCCCGTCTCACGGGGCTCGCTTCTCCTCCGCTCGTGCGCCGGCGGTCATCTCACAGCGCTCTCACCGACGCGACCGCATCGCTGACGACGTCCGCCGCTGCCCGTCGGGCCGACTCGGGGGCGAGCACGAGGCGGTGGGCAAGGACGCTCTGGGCGAGTACCTGGACGTCATCGGGGAGCGCATGGTCGCGGCCCTGCATCATCGCGTACGCCTTGGCAGCGCGAAGGAGCAGCAGGCCGGCCCGCGGGCTAGCGCCGAGGTCGACGCGCGGATCCTCGCGGGTGCGCCACAGCAGGCGCACGATGTAGTCGCGCAGCGGTTCGGAGGCGCGCACCCGCTTGGCCGTGTCCTGGGCGGCGAGCACTTCGGCGGCGGTGGCGACGGCCGTGAGGGTCAGCACGCGGTCGCCGGCCTCGTGGTCGGCGAGCATCCCGGCCTCGGCACCGCGGGAGGGGTATCCGAGCGTGATCTTCACCATGAACCGGTCGACCTGCGCCTCGGGCAGGGGGTATGTGCCCTCATATTCGATCGGGTTCTGGGTGGCGAGCACGAGAAACGGACGCGCGAGCTCGTGGGTGTGGACGTCGACGGTGACCCGGCGCTCCTGCATGCACTCGAGCAAGCCGGACTGCGTCTTCGGCGAGGCGCGATTGATCTCATCGACGAGCACCACGTTGGCGAACACGGGACCCGGGCGGAACTCGAAGCGCAACTCGCGCTGGTCGTAGACGTTCGTCCCGACGACGTCGGCGGGCAGCAGGTCAGACGTACATTGCACGCGCGCGAACTGGCAGTCGATCGAACGGGCCAGCGCCCGCGCCAGCGCGGTCTTGCCGACGCCGGGGTAATCCTCGATGAGCACGTGGCCCTCGGCGAACAGGGCCACCATCAGGTGCGTCAACGTCTCGGTGCGCACCTGCACCGCGTCAGCGATGTTGCCCGCGAGTCGCCGCGCCAGCGCGGCGACGGCCTCACACTCGTGCGGGGCTACGGGTGTCTGCTCGGGCTCCATCCTCTGCACCCCTGGTCGTACGGAGTCGCTCCACTTCGTCAAGGACCGCCTCGGCGACCCGTTCCTTCCTGGCCCGCGGCACGTGCCGCTCTGCCCCGTCCGCTGCCACGATCGTGACCTCGTTGTCTCCGGACTCGAATCCGATCCCCTCGCCGGCGATGTCGTTGACCACGATGGCATCGAGTCGCTTGCGCTCGAGCTTCCCACGGCCCCGCTCGACGGCGCCCTGTCCGTGCTCGGCGGCGAACCCGACGACCGTCTGATCCTCGCGCCGCAGGCCGGCGAGCGCGCCGAGCACGTCCTCGGTTGGTTCGAGCTCGAGCCTGGGGACGCCTTCCTCCTTCTTGAGCTTGGTGTCGACGGGGCCGGCTGGGCGGAAGTCGGCGACGGCGGCGCTCATCACGAGGATGTCGGCGGCCGCGACCTCTCGCTTGCAGGCCTCGGCCATCTCCGCCGCTGTCTGGACGGCGATCAGGCGGACCCCCGTCGGCGTCTCGAGCCCGACGTTGGCGGCGATCACCGTCACCTCGGCGCCGCGGCGGACGGCCTCGCGCGCGAGCGCGTAACCCATCCGCCCGCTCGAGCGGTTCCCGACGAAGCGAACGCTGTCGATCGGCTCGCGAGTCCCCCCGGCGGTCACCAGGACGCGCAGCCCTTTGAGCGAGGGCGGCCGCAGGAGCGACTCGCATGCCGCGAGGAGGTCGGCGGGCTCGGGCAGCCGCCCGATGCCGTGTTCGCCGTGTGAGGCGAGCTCGCCCTCGCCCGGAGGGACCACGGTCACGCCGCGCGCCCTAAGCAGCTCGAGGTTGGCCTGCGTGGCCGGGTTCAGGTACATCCGGTTGTTCATCGCGGGGGCGACCGCGACCGGACACGCCGCGGCGAGCGCCGCCGTGGTCACGAGATTGTCGGCGTGGCCGTGCGCGAGCTTCGCAACCGTGTTCGCGGTCGCCGGCGCGATCAGGTAGAGCTCGGCGCGCTCGACGAGCGCGAGATGGCTGATCGGCGCCCGTTCGGGCAGCGGCTCGCCGGGATACGAGCCCCGGGCGGGATCGGCGTCGAACTCGCTGGTCAGCACGGGCGCTCCGGTGATCCCCTCGAACGAGGCCCGGCCTACGAACCGCTCGCTCGCCGGCGTCTGGATCACGCGCACGACGTGACCCCGCTTGACCGCCAGCCGCGCCGCCTCGAGCGCCTTGTAGGCCGCGATCCCGCCGGTGACGCCGAGGAGCAAGCGGGCCATTACGGGGCTCCGCGTGACCTCACCGGTAGTGGTACTTCAGCTTGCCCTGCGCGACCTCTTCAAGCGCGATCGTCAGGTAGTTCTTCGACCGCGTCTCGACCATCGGGGGCGGGAACTCGTCGAACGTGCCCTCGCCGAGGTTGTGGTAGTACGAGTTGATCTGGCGCGCGCGCTTGGCGGCCACGATCACGCTCGCGTAATCGGAGTCGACATGCTCGAGCAGCTTGTCGATGCGGGGTGAGATCAAAACGAAGCCTTTCTTCCCAGAAGAGTGTTGGTGACAGGTTAGCGAGGGGACCCGGCCCGCACGCACGTTCCGGCGCAGTTACGGGCCCCAGATGGTCTAGGGGTCCATCGCCGAGGAGACGATGTCGACGAGCTCGTCCGTGGCCTGCTCGAGCCGGTCGTTGACCACGACGTGCGCGAACTCAGGCTGGGCCTCGAGCTCCCGCTCGGCAGTCCGGAGCCGCTCGTCGACCTGCTCGGTGCTGTCGGTGCCGCGGCCCACTAGCCGCGCGCGGAGGGCCTCGCGGGATGGCGGGGCGATGAATACGGCGACGGCGCCGGGCATCGCGCGGCGGACCTGGCGCGCGCCCTGGACCTCGATCTCGAGCACCACGCCGGCTCCTTCGGCCAGCCGGCGCTCGAGCTCTGAGCGCAACGTGCCGTACCGGTTACCCGAATAGCTCGCATGCTCGACGAAGTCCCCGGCCTGGACGCGGGCCTCAAACTCCTCGGGGGTGAGGAAGTGGTAATCGACCGCGTCCTCCTCCCCGGGCCGGGGGTCCCGAGTGGTGGCCGACACCGACAGCTCGAGCCCAGGCATCCGCTCGAGTAGGCCGCGGATCAGCGTACCCTTCCCGACCCCGGATGGACCGGTGATGACGAAGACCTTGGGACTGTTCGCCACCGGTAGCGATCGCTCAACTGGCGAGGTCGGTCAAGTGGCGAGGTCGGTCAAGCGGCGAGGTCGGTCAAGCGGCGGCGCTTGGTCAACGCCGCCGCATGAGCGCGACCAGCTCCCGCCGCTGGCGCTCGGACAAACCGCCGACGGTCTTGCTCGGCGAGATCTTGCACTGGCCCAGGATCTTGTTGACCTTGACCCGGCCGTATTTCGGCACGGCAAGGAGGAGGTCGAACACCTTGGCCGTCGCCAGGTAGTCCGGTGGCTCGAGCAGAAGGCGGTCGATCGGCTGACGACCGGCCTTCAGATCACGCTTGAGTTGCGCCCGTCGGGTGCGGATGTCGTTGGCCCTCTGAAGCGCCTCCATGCGCTGCACGAGCGAGCGCTCCGGCGCGGCAGTGGGCTTGGAGAGGGATTCGCTGACCGGCGGCATGGGCGGCGACTATACATCTTGGCGCAGGCCGATCAAGATAAATCGCCCATATTCGACTCGACCTCAAGCTGAGCTAGAGCATTGTCGAGGATGGTTTCGGCAATTCCCTGGGTTTGCAGGGGGTTTTTCTCTGGACTCAAAATGTTCACAGTGCGAACAAAGCACTGTTGCTCTACAACTCGGCACGGCCTCGCTCGAGCTCCTAGACGGCGGTGTTTGCGAGCAATTCCACGAGGTCGGAGGCGACCCGGGCGCCGGCGGCCGGGTCGCGGAAGCTTTCGGTTCCGACCGCCACCAAGGCTGCGCCTACTCGCATCAGATCGAGTGCGTCCCGCCCCCCCTGGACCCCACCCATGCCGATGATCGGGATCTCGACCGCCTGCGCGACCGCGTGAATCTGCGCGAGCGCCACCGCCCGCACCGCCGCCCCGGACACGCCGCCGGTGACGCCGCCGAGCCACGGCGCACCGGTCTTCGGGTCGAGCGCCATCCCCTTGACGGTGTTGATCAGGGAGACGGCGTCGGCGCCCGCGCCCTCCGCCGCGCCTGCCACGGCGGCGACGTCGGTGGCGTTGGGCGTGAGCTTCACGATCAGCGGCTTGTCGGTCAGCGGCCTGACCCGGTCGACGAGTCGCGCTGTCTCGCCCGGATCGGCACCCATCACCAGCCCGGTCTCGACATTCGGGCAGGAGACATTGAGCTCGAGCGCGCGCACCTCGGGGCGCTCGGCGAACGCTCCGACGAGCTCGGCGATCTCGTCGCGGCTGAATCCCATTACATTGACGATCAGCGGCACGCGCAGTTCCGCGAGCCACGGCAGGTCGTGCTCTATGTATCCGCGCAGACCCTTGTTGGGGAGCCCGATCGAATTGATCAGCCCGCCCGGGACTTCCCACAGGCGCGGCGGGGGGTTGCCCTGGCGCGGCTCGAGCGTCACCGTCTTCGAGACGAACGCCGCGAACGGGAAGCGCTCGAGCAGCTCGTCACCGAACGCACGGTGCGCGGCGATCGCGTCGAACGTGCCCGAGCCGTTGATGACCGGATGGGCGAGCTCGATCCCGCAGAAGTCGACGCTCAATGTCCGGCTCCGGCGACCAGTGCGGTCTCGAGCATGCGCGCCTCCAGGACCGGACCGTCGACGCACAGGCGGACGTAGCCGTCGACGGTCGGCACCACACACCCGAAGCAGGCGCCGAAACCGCAGGCCATACCCGACTCGAGCGCGAGCTGGGCCGGGACGCCGGGTTCAGCGCACAATCCCCTCACCGCTTCGAGCATCGCCGGCGGCCCGCAGGCGTAGACCTCGACCTCCTCGCCGCGGTCATCGAGCTCGTCCTCGAGCAGCTCGGTCACGAGCCCGTGATGGCCAACGCTTCCGTCGTCGGTGGCGACCCTGGCGCTGGTCAGAAGCGCCGCGCCGTGAGCGTGGGACTCGTCCCGGAACCCGACCAGCACCGGTGATTCGGTCCCGCCGGCCCTGAGCTCGTCCTGCCAGATCGCGAGGGGTGCGATGCCCACGCCGCCGCCGACGAGGATCGGTTTGCGTCCTTCCCGAGGCGATGCGAACCCGTTGCCCAAGGGGCCGACGATCGCCAGGTTATCTCCAGGTCCGAGCTCTGACAGCCGCCTGGTCCCCGGGCCGACATCCTCGATCAGGAACTGAAGCTCGCCTACCGCTGCACGCAGCACGCTGAACGCCCGCGGGAGGAACGGCCGCTCGCCCTCTCCCCCGCCCCACCGCTCCGCGGCACTCAGCATGTAGAACTGCCCGGCGCGCGGCACCGGTCCGTCGACGTCCCGGGCGCGGATCACGACGTAGGCGCCGTGCTCCTCGCGCGCGGTGACGACCGCCGGCCGGCGGCCGAACGGCGCCGTGATCCGGGTCATCTGACCTCGCTCGTCCGGCTGTGGTGGATCTCCTGCAGCGAGAGCACCTCAGGCTCGCCGCGCCTCGCGGCGGCGATCGCGCGGGCGGCCGCCATCCCGCCGGTCATCGTGGTGACGCACGGGATCCCGCGGGCAATCGCGGCCGACCGGATCTCCCAGCCGTCGGCGCGAGCGCCTGTGCCTACGGGTGTGTTGATTACGAGGTCGACCTCGCCGCGCTCGATCCAGTCGACGACGTGCGGGGACCCCTCGCCGATCTTGTTGATCGTCTCGGCCGGGATGCCCATCTTCCTGATCGCCTGCGCCGTGCCGCGGGTGGCGACGATCTCGAACCCGAGGTCGTGGAGGATCGTGGCCACGCCCGTCGCGGCCGGCTTGTCGCCGTCGGCGACCGTGATGAACACGCGGCCCGTGTTCGGAAGCTGCGAGCCGACGGCCGCCTGCGCCTTCGCGAATGCCGTCGGGAAGTCGCGGGCGATTCCCATGACTTCGCCGGTCGAGCGCATCTCGGGCCCGAGCAGGGAGTCGGCGCCCGCGAACCGGTCGAACGGCAGCACGACCTCCTTGACGCAGACGTGGCCGTTGGTTGTGTCCGGCGGCAGGTCGAGATCGCAGATGCGTTCGCCGAGCAGCACCCGGCAGGCGAGCTTGGCCACCGGCAGTCCAATCGCCTTGGACACGAACGGCACCGTCCGCGACGCCCGCGGGTTGGCCTCGATCACATACAGCGTGTCCTCGCGGATCGCGAACTGGACGTTGAGCAGCCCGACGACCTCGAGAGCCTTGGCGATCCCCTCGGTCTGGGCGCGGATCTGGGCGAGCATCTCGGGGCCGAGGGTGTGTGGTGGAAGAACGCAGGCCGAATCACCCGAGTGGATCCCCGCCTCCTCGACGTGTTGCATGATCCCCGCGATCCACACGTCGGTCCCATCCGCGAGGGCGTCGACGTCGACCTCGATCGAGTCCTCGAGAAAGCGGTCGAGGTAGATCGTGGTGCCGGTCTCAGGTGCCACCCGGGTGAGGTAGTCGGCGAGGCCGTCGACGCTGTAGACGATCTCCATCGCGCGGCCGCCGAGCACGTAGCTCGGGCGAACGAGCAGCGGGAAGCCGACGGCTTTAGCCTTCTCGAGGGCGTCTTGCGGCGAGGTCGCGGTCGCGTACGGGGGCGCCTTGTAGCCGAGCTCATCGAGCAGCGGACCGAACCGCGAGCGATCCTCGGCGAGGTCGATCGCCTCGACGGTCGTCCCCAGGATCGGCACGCCGGCTTGCTTGAGGCCGGCGGCGAGCTTCAGCGGTGTCTGGCCCCCGAACTGGACGATCACGCCCGCGGGATCCTCCTGATCGCACACCGCCAGCACATCGTCGAGCGTCAGCGGCTCGAAGTACAGGCGGTCCGAGGTGTCGTAATCGGTCGAGACCGTCTCGGGGTTGCAGTTGATCATCACCGCGTCGCGTCCCTGCTCGCGGACGGTCTCGGCGGCGTGTACACAGCAGTAGTCGAACTCGATCCCCTGCCCAATCCGGTTCGGTCCTGAACCCAGGATCACGATGCTCGGGCGATCGCCGCGGTCGATCTCGTCGTCCCGCGCGCGCTCCCAGGCCGAGTAGTAGTACGGGGTGCGCGCGGCGAACTCGGCCGCGCACGTGTCCACCGACTTGTAGGTGCGGACGCCTTGCTGCGCAGATTTGATCCCGCCCACCCCCGCGACGAGCTCGGCGAGCTCGCGCAGGAACCACGGGTCGATGCTTGTGCGCCGGTGGATCTCCTCTGCCGCGAGGCCGCGGCGGAGCGCCTCGAGCAGGTGGTCGAACCGCTCGGCACCAGGTTGCTCGAGTGCGCTCAACAGATCCTGGTTGTCATCCGGGTGGCGGGCGTTCGAGTCGAGCTCGCGCGAGCGGAGCGCCTTGGCGAACGCCTGCTTGAACGTCCTCCCGATCGCCATCGCCTCGCCGACCGACTTCATGTGCGTCGTCAGCTCGGCCTCGGCACCCGGGAACTTCTCGAACGCGAACCGCGGCCACTTGACGACGCAGTAATCGATAGTGGGCTCAAAGCTCGCTGGCGTTGCCTTCGTAATGTCGTTCGGAATCTCTTGCAGCGTGTAGCCGACCGCGAGGCGCGCGGCGATCTTGGCGATCGGGAAGCCCGTGGCCTTGCTCGCGAGCGCGCTCGAGCGCGACACTCGCGGGTTCATCTCGATCACCACGATTTCGTCGGTGGCGCGGTTGACCGCGAACTGGACGTTCGACCCGCCGGTCTCGACTCCGACCGCGCGGATCGCGGCGATCGCCTGGTCCCGGAGAGCTTGGTACTGCTTGTCGGTGAGGGTCTGCTGGGGCGCGACGCACACGCTGTCGCCGGTGTGCACGCCCATCGGATCGAGGTTCTCGATCGAGCACACGATCACGACGTTGTCCGCCCGGTCGCGCATGACCTCGAGCTCGAACTCGCCCCATCCGAGCACCGACTCCTCGAGCAGGACCTGCGAGATCGGCGATGCGCCGAGGCCACGACCGACTACGTGGTCGAGGTCATATTCGCTGTGGACGACGCCCCCTCCCTTGCCTCCGAGCGTGAACGCCGGTCTGACGATGAACGGCAGCCCGATCTGGCCGATCGCAGCCCGGGCGTCGTCGATCGTGTGGGCGATCGCACTTCTGGGCACGCGCAGTCCGGCGCTGCGCATAGTGTCCCGGAAGATCTCGCGGTCCTCGGCGCGTTCGATCGCCTCGTAGTCGGCGCCGATCAACTCGACCCCGTTGCGCTCGAGGGTGCCGTCCTCGTGGAGCGTCTTGGCCAGGTTGAGCGCGGTCTGCCCGCCGAGGGTCGGCAGCAGCGCGTCGGGTTTTTCGCGCTCGATGACCTGGCGGACCGGTCCAGCGAGCAGGGGCTCGATGTAGGTCGTGGTCGCGACCTCGGGGTCGGTCATGATCGTCGCCGGGTTGGAGTTGACGAGCACGACCTCGTAGCCCTCGTCCATGAGCACCCGGCAGGCTTGCGTGCCCGAGTAGTCGAACTCGGCGGCCTGGCCGATCACGATCGGTCCCGAGCCGATCAGGAGGATCTTGTGGAGGTCGTCTCTACGCGGCACGCCTGATCTCCGTCACGAAGCGGTCGAAGAGATGCAACGCATCGTTCGGCCCGGGTCCGGCCTCCGGGTGGTACTGGACCGTCGCGCCCTGGACGTCCTTGAGCGCGAGGCCCTCGACCGTCCTGTCATAAAGGTTGATGTGCGTGAGCTCGGCCGCGCCGTAGTCGGTCTCCCAGCGCACGGCCTCGTCGTCGTCGATGGTCTTGCACCCATTCGGGCCGAGGACCGCGAAGCCGTGGTTCTGGCTCGTGATCTCGACTATCCCGGTGGTCAGGTCCTTGACCGGGTGGTTGGCCCCGTGGTGCCCGAATGGCAGCTTGTAGGTCTCGAGCCCGACCGCGCGGCAGAGAAGCTGATGCCCGAGGCAGATGCCGTACACGGGGCGCTTCCCGACGAGCTGTCTTACGGTGTCGACGATGTATCCGAGGGACGCGGGGTCGCCGGGGCCGTTGGCCAGGAAGATCGCATCCGGGTCGCCTTTGAGGAGTTCGTCCGCGCTCGCGGTGCACGGGTAGAGCTCGACGATGGCGCCGCGCGCGACCAGATTGCGGACGATCGACCGTTTGACGCCGGTGTCGATCATCGCGATCCACGGCCCGTCGTTGCCCTCGCCGACGGTTGTCCGCTGTCTCGGAGTTACGTCTCGCACGAGGTCGCGGCCGGCCATGTCCGGCTCGGCGTCGATGAGCTCGCGCGCCTGCTGCTCGGTGAGCGTGGCCGGGAACACCCCGCCGCGCATCGCGCCCTGATCCCGGATATGGCGGACGAGCGCGCGCGTGTCGACGTCGGTGATTGCCGGAATCGCCTGGCCGGCCAGCCAACTGAGCCATCCCTGCGTCGTTCGCGACGCGTCGGTGTGGTCGACCGCCGCGCGCATGATCGCCGCACGCGCGTGCACCCGATCTGACTCCATCGCGGCGTCGGAGGTCCCGTAGTTGCCGATCTGCGGGTAGGTGAAAGTGATCAGCTGGCCGGCGTAGCTCGGGTCGGTCATCGCCTCCTGGTAGCCCGACATCGAGGTCGTGAACACGATCTCGCCGACCGCGTGCCCGTCGGCGCCGCACGCCACCCCGTCGAACCGGACGCCGTCCTCAAGCAACACGTATGCGGTGGCGGCGTTCACCGAGCTGCCGGCGCCGCGGTCAGGATCGGGGCGCGGAACGCGAGCGTGCCGGCGGCGAGCGTCAGCAACACCTTTCCCTGGAGCGTTCGCCCGTGGTAGCAGCAGTTGGCCGAGCGGCTGACGTAGCCCGCGCCGCCGACCTCGAAGCGCGCGTCGAGGTCTACCAGGCACAGGTTGGCCGGCTGTCCCGGCTCGATCCGGGGGATCGGGAGCCCGTACAGCGCCGCGCCCTCGGTCATGCGGTGGACGATCACCTCGAGCTCGAGCTCGCCCGGCAGGACGAGCTCGGTGAACAGGGCCGCGAAGGCCGTCTCCAGGCCGGTGGTCCCCATCGGCGCCTGCTCGAACGGCACCTCCTTCTCGTGGCTCGCGTGCGGCGCGTGGTCGGTGGCGACACAGTCGATCAGCCCGCTCTTCAGTGCCTCGACGAGCGCGCGCCGGTCACGCTCCGAGCGGAGCGGCGGGTTCATCTTGAACCGGCTGTCGAGCGTGCGGACCATGTCATCGGTCAGCGTGAGGTGATGCGGGCAGGCCTCGGCGGTGACTCGGATTCCCTTGCTCTTGGCGTGCTCGAGCGCCTCCACCGACTCGACGCACGAAAGGTGCTGGAAGTGAACGCGGGCGTCCTCGTAGCCGGCGAGGGCGGCGTCGCGTGCCACCATCGTCGACTCTGACAGCGAGGGGATGCCGGCGATCCCGAGCCGCGCCGAGGTGGCGCCCTCATGCATCGCGCCGTCGCGGGACAGGTCGGGGTCCTCCTCGTGGAGGGCGATCACTCCGCCGCAGAGCCGCTGATACTGGAGCGCCTTGCGGAGCGTTCCCGCGTGCACGACCGGCTTGCCGTCGTCGGTGAAGCCGAGCGCGCCGGCGTCGCGGAGCTCGGCCATCTCGGTCAGCTCATCGCCCTTGAGGTTCCTGGTGATTGCGGCCAGGAAGCCGACCGGGACCGCGGCCGTCCTTGTCGCGGTCTCGGTGAGCGACCTCAGTACCGGCGCTTCG
>Ga0335081_10010097_pt1 | contig 15238 bp, 10 predicted proteins | sample Lox_Sample_35_FD_206713 | JGI IMG/M metagenome (GOLD analysis project Ga0335081, IMG submission 206713) | Soil microbial communities from Loxahatchee National Wildlife Refuge, Florida, United States - Lox_Sample_3.5 | ecosystem: Environmental > Terrestrial > Soil > Wetlands | place: USA...
ATCCATTCGCTTTGCCATGTCCTGCCGCGAAATTGACGCGGTGGTCATCGGCTTCAAGAATCGGCAGGAAATTGATGACGCCATCGAACGCGTCAACCGGGCGTTGAAGGAAGTTTGACGGCGAACCGGACTTTCACCAGCCCGCTCACAGTTCCCGCAGTGCTGCTGCAATCGGCAGCCGCGCCGCGCGAATGGCCGGGAACAAACCGCCGATCAGGCCAATCACCGCCGCCCAGACTATGCCGCGCGCCAGCAATTGGGGTGTGACCTTGAAGGCGAACGTGACCTGGCTGAAGCTCTGAAAGTTCATCGTCGAGGTGTGAAAATTGTTGAAGGCGAAATAGGCCAGCCCGCCGCCGATGGCGCCGCCGACCAGTGCCAGTAGCAGGGATTCGAGCAGGAGCGAGACGACCACCGCACTACCCCCGAACCCGAGCGCCCGCAGCGTGGCAATCTCCCGGGTGCGCGCGGCGACCGCGCTGTACATCGTGTTCAACGCCCCGAACACCGCGCCCACGGCCATGAGAGTTGCGATGAGAAAACCGAGCGTGGTAATCAGCCGCGTCATGGTTTCCGATTGTTGGGCATAATAATCGGATTGCCGGATGACTTGCACATTGAGCTGCGGATTGGACGTGAGGGAATCCTTGAACGCCTGGAAAGCCGCCGGCGAGTTCAGCCGGACGGAGACGGATTGAAACGAATCGCCGCGATTGTAGGCGTCCTGCAGGATCTTCGCGTCCGTCCAGATTTCCGATTCGGCCACGCCGCCGCTGGCGGTAAACAGACCAACGACCGGCCATTCGTAACGGCCCACCCGGATCTTCGAGCCGACCTCCAGCCCGGCAAATTCCTGGGCCGCGCCGCGGCCGACGATGACTTCGTCCTTGCCCCACTCAAACATGCGGCCTTCGATGATTTTCAAACTGTCGCGCACGAGCAATGCGGCCGGTTCCACCCCGCGCAAAGGCACATTGGCGTCGGTGCCGGTGGATCGCTTGGGCAGGTTGATGATGACGAACAATTCCGCGGACGCGAGCGGGCCCTGGGCTGTGCGGGCAATGCCCGGCGTATCGGCGATGACACGGGTTTCCTCGCGGCCAAAGCCACTCACCATTTCGCTGTCGGCGCCGCTGCGTAAAACGATTGCGCCGTCCGGCGAGCCGGAAACAGTTAGGGCCTGCTGGAACCCGGCCGCAATGGACAGCACGCCAACCAGCACCGCCACGACACCGGCGATGCCAAAGATCGTCGCGGCCACCGCCCCGCGCCGTTGCGGAACGCTCATCAGCCCGAACTTCGTGATGGAGCCGATTTGCGAAAACCAGTTTAAAGGGCCGGCCATTCTTTGGTTGATAGTTGAAGGTTGAGCGTCGAGGGTGAAGTCACATTCGTCTTAGAGCGTCGGCGACGCGCAGGCGCATGGCCTGAAGCGCGGGAAAAATTCCAGTGACGAAACCCAGCGCGATGGTGAGGGCCAGTCCGATGAACAAATCGCGCGTCGGGAAAAAGAAATTCGGCAGCAAGCCCTCCAATTTCTCGGCCATCACCGGCGTGGCCACACACGCCAGCCCCAAACCCACCACACCACCGATGACGGTGAGCAAACACGATTCGGCGAGCACGAGCGCTACAACCTGCCAGTTGGTAAAGCCGATGGCCTTGAGGACACCCAGTTCACCGGTCCGCTCACGCACAGCTTGCGCCATGGTGTTGCCCGTGACGAGCAGGATGGTGAAGAAGACCGCGCCCAGAATCGCCGCCACAATAAAGACGATATTGCCGATTTGTCTGGCCCAGCCTTGAATGAACGCGCCTTCGGGTTCCGTCTTGGTTTCGTTCGGCGAGTTCTCAAATTCCGCATCCACCCGTTTGGCCACCTCTGCGGCCTGCGACGGGTCCTTGACGCGGATGGTGTACCAGCCAACCAACCCCCTGGCCCGGGCCTGCCGCGCTTCATCGAAATAATCGTAACGGAAAAACAGCGGCGTGGTATCGGTGCCTTTGTCCTTGCCGTCGTAAATGCCCACGATGTCAAATGTCCAGATGCGGCTGCCGTCCGGCTGCGACCAAATGGTGGAGCGGATCGGCACCTTGTCGCCAATCTTCCAACCGAAGCGTTCTGCGGTCCGACGACCGACAATCGCGCCCGTCCGCGTGGCCAGCCAGGCCTTTTCCTGTTCCGGCGGCAGGATGATTTCCGGGTGTATCTTGAGAAATTTCTCCGGCTCGACGGGATTCTGCATGAAGAAATTCTTCGGGTCCTGGTAAATGCCGCCGAACCAGGTCTGGTGCGTGGCGAAATCCACGCCGGGGATGCGCTCCATCCGCGCCTCGTAACTCACCGGCAGGAGATTGATGATGGAAACTTTGTCGCGGACGATGAGCCGGTCCGCCCCCGCCAGGGCCACGCCACCGACCAGTGCCTGTTGGATGGCCGCCAGGAAACCGAACAAGACAAACGCCACCACAATTGAAAGCAGCGTCAACGAGGTGCGGAGTTTTTTCCGCCGCAGATTGCTCCAGATGAGGTGAAGGAATTTCATGGTGGCCCTCCCCTCCTCGTCGTCGTCTTCGTTCTCGCAATCGAGAACGGACAAATCGAGGACGACTGCCGAGAACGAGAAAGAGGACGATGAAATGATCTCATTTCACCTCCCCATTGCTCAGTTGTCCTTTGTCCAGATGCAACGTCCGGGCCGCGCGCGCCGAGGCATGCGGGTCGTGCGTGACCATGACGATGGTCTTGCCGTGTTCGCGGTTCAACGCCTGCAGCAAATCCAGGATTTCATCGCCGGATTTCCGGTCGAGGTCGCCGGTCGGCTCGTCGCACAATAACAACGTCGGGTCGGTAACGATGCCGCGCGCAATGCCGACTCGTTGTTGTTCGCCGCCCGAGAGCGTGCGCGGATAATGTTTTGCGCGATGCGACAGGCCGACGACCGCCAGGGCGGTTTCCACATGTTTCTGCCGCTCCGCCCTGGAAAGGTGCGTCAGCAACAGCGGCAGTTCCACGTTCCGTTCCGCCGACAGCACCGGCATCAGGTTGTAAAGCTGGAAGACGAATCCGATATGCCGCGCGCGCCACGCGGCCAGGGCGCGGTCGGACAATTGGTCCAGTCGTTCGCCGGCGACGGTGACTGCGCCATTCGTCGGGCGGTCGAGGCCGCCAATCAGGTTCAACAGCGTGGTCTTGCCCGAGCCTGATGGCCCCATCAGCGCGAGGAATTCACCGGTGGGAACCTGCAAGTTCAGGTCCGCCAGAACGTGAATGTCTTCCGAACCGCGATGGAATACTTTTTCCACGCGCTCGACCTGCACCAGCGTGCCGTTGCTTGATTTGTTTTCGCTCATAACTTTTTTTCCTTCACCGCCGCGCCATCCTGCAGATTGGCCGGCGCGCCCACAACGACTTTTTCACCGGCAGCCACGCCCGCGCTCAACACCGAATCGTCACCTTGCGTGTCGGTGACGGTGACCGCCCGCCGTTCGGCCCGACCGTGCTGCACGACAAATACGACATCGCGCCCGTCGCGGCTGAGCACCGCGTTTTTGGGAATAATCACCCGGGTGCCCGCCGCCGTTCCGCCGTAGTCGTGAAAAGCCACCTTTACCGACATGTCCGGCAGGATGCGCGGGTCGAGTTTGTCAAATCCGACGCGTACCTTGACGGTGGACTTGTCGCGGTCGGCGGTCGGAATGATGGCGATGACCTTGCAGGGGATTTTCCAGTCGGGATAGGCGTCCAGCGCGGCTTCGACCGGCTGCCCAGGCTCGACCCGGTTGATGTAGCTTTCGTTCACGTCAATTTCAATTTCCAGCGAGCTCATGTCCACGATGGTCCCGATGCCCGTGCGCGTGAAACCGCCACCGGCCGAAACCGGCGAAATCATCTCGCCCGGCTGCGCGTCCTTGGTGGTGATGACACCGTCAAACGGGGCGCGGATAACCATGTCGTCCATTTGTTGCTGCCACATGGCCACCTGGCGGTCGGCGACCACCACGTCGAGTTTTTGCTGCGCCAAATGCGCCTGCAAGGCTTTCGCATTTGACTCGGCGCGGTCGAGGTCGGATTGCGACGCGATATGTTGTTTGGCCAATTCGGTAATGCGTTGAAATTCCTGGTCCGCGTCCTTGAGTTGCGCCTCAGTTTCCGCCAGGGCAGCCTTGGCCGAAGCCAACTGGGCCACCGCCACGTCGAGGCTGGTCTTGACGTTGGAATCGTCCAACCGCGCCACGACCTGGCCGTTGGTGACCTTCATGCCCTCCTCGATGAGCACTTCGATGACTTTGCCGGTGACTTTGGAAGAAACAGTGGCCTCGCGCCGGGCGGTGACGTAACCGGACGCGTTCAACACCGTCCGGTCAGCTTTGCCGCCGCTCATCGTGTCCCGGGCGATGGCTGTCTGCACCTCCACCGCATCCGACCGCGAACGCCAGAGCATCAACGAAATAATGAACAGCAGAACGGCGCCCCAAATGACGAAGATTCGCAGCCGGAGTCGAGACTCTCGCTCGGGGCGACGCTCGATCCGCAAGCCGTCGAGCGGGGGTTTGGCTGAACTCATAAATGTTTCCACGTAAAGCAAACCGTTTTTTGCCTTCACGGTCAAGCCGCGGTCTGGGGAGACGCGCCGTTTGCGCCCACCAAAATTGGCGCACGAGATGGCAAAACTGATTGGGCGGCAGGCGATAATCGTTGCGCGCTTGAATCATTCACCGTCATCGCGGAAGATTTGAACAAATGTTTCGCATCGGCATTGACCTGGGCGGCACTAAAATTGAAGGCATTGTTCTGGACGCCCGCGGCGGGGAACTTTTCCGCAAACGCGTGGAGACGCAGCAGGAAAGAGGCTACGCCCACATTCTGAACCGTATCAAAACGTTGCACGACGAATTGGCCGCGCGCATTCCGGACCAGCCGCACACCTTCGGCATTGGCACGCCGGGGGCCGTCTCGCCGCGCACCGGCCGGCTGAAAAACTCCAACACCGTTTGCATGAACGGCCAGCCGCTGAAAGCGGATCTCGAAAGGATTCTCGCGCGGAAAATCGAAATCCAGAACGACGCGAATTGTTTTGCCATGGCCGAGGCGTTGCACGGCGCGGGCCGGGGGAAGAAACTGGTTTTTGGCGTCATCATGGGCACGGGTTGCGGGGGCGGGATTGTTTACAAAGGCGAGGTCGTCACCGGGCCGCAGGCCATCGCGGGTGAATGGGGCCACATGTCCATCGCCCCGGACGGTCCGCTCTGCTACTGCGGCCAGCACGGTTGCGTAGAGACCTTCATCAGCGGCGGCGGGTTGGAGGCGCGCTACGCGGAGCAATTCGGCAGGAAGCGGTCGTTCCCGGACATCGTGAAGGATTACCGGGCCGGTGAACCGAAAACGGCGGAATTCATGAAAACCTTCTTCCGCAACTTTGGCCGTTCGCTGGCCAATCTCATTGATATCCTCGACCCGGACGTGGTGGTGCTCGGCGGCGGCGTCTCCAATTTCGATGCGCTTTACACCGAAGGCGTCGCGGAAATCGCCCGGCACGTTTTCAGCGATTCGCTGGAAACGCCCATCGTCAAACATCAACTCGGCGATTCGGCCGGCGTGATCGGCGCGGCGTTGATCGGAATTTGAGGCATTTCCGAACGCGGCCGGGAAACCACGCGTTTTTTCAATGTTTGCCCAAAGTTTTTCAATTCGTTCCCGGAACGCAATTTGGAGATAGTTGCAATGCTTGAATCAACCAAATCAACGATCAAAGCCGGTAGTCCCGACGCGTGTCATCTGGTTGTTGCTGCTGATTGGGGGTTCGCTTTATCTGCTCATCTGCGCGGGCATGGCCATCAAGCAACGATCGTTGATTTATTTTCCCGCCGTTTTCACCCGGGCCCAGGTGGATCAGATGGCGCAATCCGCGCGGTTGGAGCGCTGGACCAATTCGGCCGGCCGGTTCATTGGGCTGAAGCGCCCTTCGCCCCGGCAACCGGCGGAAGGAGCGGTCATGATCCTGTACGGCAACGCCACAACGGCGGTTGGCTGTGAGCATTACGCAAACGACATTCAAAGCGTCGCCGCGTTGGATGTTTTCATTCTGGAATATCCCGGATATGAAGACCGTCCGGGTCGGCCAAGCCAGGGCAGTCTGTTCGCTGCCGCCGAGGAAGCGTTTCGCGCCTTGCCCGCCAACCGGCCGATTTATCTGGTAGGCGAATCGCTCGGGAGCGGTGTCGCTGCGTACCTGGCGGGAACTTATTCCAATAGAGTCGCAGGCGCGGTCCTGATTTCCCCCTTCAACAGCCTGGCCGCGGTTGCGCAGAATCACTATCCGTTATTGCCGGTTCGATTGATACTCCTGGATCGTTTCCCTTCCGAAACATATTTGCGGCAATATCGCGGCAAAATCGGAATAACCGTTGACGGCAAAGACACCGTCGTCCCGAAACAATTCGGCCTTCGCCTGTATAATGCTTATGCCGGGCCGAAGCAGCTTTGGGAATTTTCTCAGGGTCGGCACATTGAAATCGCAGAGCCACCGGCGAGATTCTGGGAAGAAGTCATCTCCTTCTGGCTGACCGACAGTTCGTCCAAACCGCAGGAGCCCAGATAACGAGGTCACATGCGGTGTCTCTGACATTCCTGAAGATTCTGGTTTCCTTCCTGGCCGGTTTTTTCCATGTTGTCGCCATGGATGCCAAGCGTGGGTGGTTCCGGTTATTCTCCTGTTTCAATTTTCTGCTCGCCACGTCGGCGTTGTCCCAGGCCGCACCGATCCGGCTCGACGTGGACGCCACGGACGCGCCGCGCGGCGTGTTGCACGCGCAACTGCACATTCCTGCCGCGCCCGGCAAGCTCACATTGTATTATCCCAAATGGCTGCCCGGCGAACACATGCCGAGCGGCCCCATCAACGATTTGGCCGGCCTGAAATTCAGCGTCCACGGCCAGCCGCTCGACTGGCAGCGTGACGCGGACGACATGTATGCATTCCACCTCGACGTGCCGGCCCGCGCCGACGCGGTGGATGTGTCGCTGGATTTTCTATTGTCCACCGGCGGCGGCTCGTTTTCCACCGGCGTTTCTTCGACGGCCAAGCTGCTGGATTTGGATTGGAACGAACTTGTGCTGTATCCCAAGACCGACGCGCCGCTGAAACTGCCGTTCGTCGCCACGCTGTACCTGCCGGAGGGCTGGCAGTTCGGCACGGCGTTGCCCGTCGGAATTTCGACGCGAAGTAAGCCCGGTGAAATTACCTTTCTTCCCGCGCCTCTCGAAACATTGGTGGATTCACCCGTCGTCGCCGGCCAGTATTTCCGGACGATTGACCTGACGCCGGGCGAGCAACCGGCTCATTTTATCCAACTCGTGGCCGACAGCGCCGGCGCGCTGGAGATGAAGCCGGAGGACGAACGCCATTTCGCGCATCTGGTGAAGGAGGCGAACGCGTTATTTGGAGCGCACCACTACCGCAGCTACCATTTTCTGCTCACACTCAGCGACCGCGTGGCGCATTTCGGCCTGGAACACCATGAGTGCAGCGACGACCGGCAGGGCGAAAATTATTTGACCGATGCCAGCGCCCTGGAAAATGACCCGGATTTGCTGCCACACGAAATGGTCCACTCGTGGAACGGCAAATACCGGCGGCCCGCGGGACTCGCCACGCCGGATTACCAGCAGCCAATGGACGATGAACTCCTCTGGGTTTACGAAGGTCTGACCGATTATCTCGGCAAAATTCTCGCTGCGCGCAGCGGCCTCCAAACGAACGCGGATTTCCGGGAAATGTTTGCCATGACGGCGGCGATGCTCGACCACCGTTCCGGCCGTTCGTGGCGCTCGCTCGCCGATACTGCGGTCGCGGCCCAGTTGCTTTACGAGTCGCCGACCACCGGCATCGGTTGGCGGCGCGGGACGGATTTTTATCCCGAAGGCGATTTGATCTGGCTGGAAGCCGACACCATCATCCGCCAGCAAACCCACGGTAAACGGTCGCTGGACGATTTCTGCAAAAAATTTCACGGCGGAGTCAGCGGCCCGCCTCAAGTCGTGTCTTACACTTACGATGACGTGGTGCGGACGTTGAACGAGGTCGCCGCCTATGACTGGAACGGATTTTTCCAGAAGCGCGTTTACGAAATCGCCCCGCGCGCGCCGCTGGGCGGAATCGAGAACGCCGGCTGGCGGCTGGCTTACACCAACGAAGTGCCGGCGTTGCTCAAGACAAGCGAAGGCCAGCGCAAATTCACCGACATGAGCTTTTCGCTTGGCCTGACGCTGGCGGAGAATGGAACTGTCAACGACGTCCTGCCCGGCACGCCCGCGGACCAAGCCGGCGTCGGCGCGGACATGAAGCTGATTGCGGTGAACGGCCGCGCGTGGACGGCGGACATTTTGCGCGCGGCGGTGAAAACCGCCGCCACGAACAGCGCGCCCATCGAATTGCTGGTTGAGAACGGCGATTATTTCAAGACCTGCCGGCTGGATTATCACGGCGGCGAAAAATATCCGTGCCTTGAACGCGACCCCACCAGGCCGGATTTGCTCGCCGAAATCATCAAACCGCTGACGCCCGAGCCCCCGGCGAATTCCGTCGCCGGGAAGTAATTGCCCGGGAAAATATCGCCTGGCCGGCGTGGAAAATCGCTGGCTGCGCTCCGGCGCGTCGGGGCTTTCATCACACCTGAAGCTGTGGTAGTTTCACGCGCGTAACCGTGTTCGGATCCTATGCGACCATATTTCCTCTGCCCCTTGCTGTTTTCCTTGACGGCTATCGTACCGCTTCGCGCCGCCGACTCGCCGTCCACGACCAACGCGCCTTTGCCGCGCACCGATGCCCACGGCAACCCGATCCGGCGGGCGCCGACCGGACACATTTCAAATTACGACGAGTCCAAGGTCGGCACTTACACGCTGCCCGACCCGCTGGTTTTGGAGAATGGCCAGCCGGTGCGCGACGCGAAAACCTGGTTCAAAAAGCGCCGGCCGGAATTGCTGAAAATTTACGACCGGGACATTTACGGCCGCGTTCCGGCCAACGCGCCGAAGGCAAGCTTCAAGGTTATGGAGACCGACACGAACGCGTTAGGCGGCTTTGCGATTCACAGACACGTCGAAATTCGGTTCGGCAAGGGAACCAATGCGCCAGTTGCGCATTTGCATATGTATCTGCCACCGAATGCGACCAAACCGGTGCCGTTACTGCTGCACATTGTGTTCTTTTCAAATCCGCCATTCTCCGATGTAACCACGAGCGCAGCTTCAGCGGGTCCGACCGGGCGGTTTCGGTTCAGTGAAGGCGGCCCCATCACGAACATTTTTGCGCACGGTTACGGCTACGCCACGTTCCGCTACAGCGACATTCAGCCGGACAACGCGAACACATATCATTCCGGCGTCATCGGCCTGACACTCAAGCCGGGCCAGGCCAAACCCGCGCCGGATGGATGGGGCACCATCAGCGCGTGGGCCTGGGGCGCGAGCCGCGTGCTGGATTATCTGGAGACGGACCGCTCGGTGGACGCCAAACATGTTGCCTTGATCGGTCATTCGCGCCTCGGCAAGACGGTCTTGCTGGCGGGCGCGCGCGACCCACGGTTCGCGCTGATTTATTCCAGTTGCGCCGGCGAAATGGGTTCCTCGCTCGCCCGGCGCGATTACGGCGAAACGGTGGACGACATGGCGGTGAATTTCCCGTGGCAGTTCGCCGGCAATTTCCAGAAATACCCCGGCCACTGGAAGGAAATGTCACCCTCTCCCCCCTCCGCCTCCCTCACCCGAAGGCAAAAATTTGGTGAGGAGGGAGGACGGGAGGGGGGAGAGGGTCAAATAAATCTGCCGGTGGACACGCACGAGATCATCGCTTTGAACGCGCCGCATCCGGTGTTCATCGGCGGCGGCACCGGAGACCAATGGTCCGACCCGCGCGGCGAATTTCTTGGTGAGGTGGCCGCCGGGCCGGTCTATCGGCTCGTCGGCAAACAAGGTCTCGAAGTGACTAACGGCCCGCCGATTGACACGCCGCTCATCAAAGGCGACCTCGGCTTCCATTATCACACCGGCGGACACACCATTACCGCGTCCGACTGGAACGCCTTCCTGGATTTCGCCGACAAATATTTCAAACCAGCCGACGCAAAATAATCCATGACGCGCCGTATTCTTTTCCTTCTGGCAGCGTTGTGCGTAATTGGTCCGGCGCACGCGGAAAATCTTTCACCCGCCCGAGTGGACGCGCTCACTTGTGAACATCTCACCAATCCGGTTGGTGTTGGCAACCCACAACCGCGCTTGTCGTGGAAACTGCGTTCCGACCGCGAAGGCGAAGTCCAGACCGCGTGGGAAATCCGCGCCGCGTCTTCGGTCACCGGTTTCAAAGCTCTTTCACCTGATTTTTGGGATTCCGGCAGAGTCGTGTCCGACCAATCCGCTCTGGTTCCGTGGGCGGGCAAACCGCTCGGTTCGCGCTCGCAGGTTTTCTGGCAGGTCCGGGTTTGGGACAAGGACGGCCGGCCAACTGCCTGGAGCGATGTGGCCTCGTTCGAATTGGGATTGTTGGACACCGCCAGCGAGTGGAAGGGAAAATGGATTACCGCCGATTTGCCGCGCGATGACATCGAGCAATCCACCCTGGAGAAAGCGTCGTGGATCAATGCCGGCTCCACCGCCACTCAAGCCGCCGCCGTGCGGTTCACCGTTGAACTTCCCACCAACGCAGTCGTTCGCAGCGCGACGATTGATGCAGCAGCGGACGGTCTCGCCACCATCTACGTCAATGGCCATGCCACCCGACAAGGGCCGACCAGTCTCACCGCGCCGTTGCACGCGGAAGTTTGGGACGAATTGAAGCCCGGCACAAACATCATCGCTATCGGCTCCGCCGCGGTGCGCGGCGCCATCCGGCGCGATCGCGGTCAGGCTGGCAGAAACGCCATCGCCGCCAGCGGCACCATCGAATTGAACGACGGCAAGCGGATCAAATTCAACACCGACGGTTCGTGGAAAGCCGCCGTGGCGCCCAGTGGTGATTGGTTTGCGCCGGATTTTGACAATTCCGGCTGGGCGGCGGCAACCGTCATCGCGCCTTACGCCGCGCAACCGTCAAAATATTGGGGCAACACCATCGGGCCGGGCCGTTACTTGCGGAAGAATTTTGCGGTGCCCAGGCTCATTGCCAAGGCGCGGCTCTACGCTACAGCGCTCGGAGTTTATGAAGCCTCGATCAACGGCCAACGTGTCAGCGACGATTTGCTCGCACCCGGCTGGACCGATTACCGGAAGCGCGTGATGGTCCAGACTTACGACGTCACCAGGCTGATTCATGCCGGTCAGAACACGGTGGGGGCAGTACTCGGCGATGGTTGGTACGCCGGCCGGCTGGGTTGGATGGGCCTCGCGCAATACGGCACCGTCCCATCCTTCAACGCTCAGCTCGAAATTTCGTACACCGATGGCTCGCGCGACGTCGTCGCCTCGGATGATTCGTGGAAGGGCGGCCCCGGCGAAATTATCGGGTCCGATGAACAATGGGGCGAAGTCGATGACGCGCAGAAAGCCGCCAGGAATTGGAACCAACCGAACTTCGACGAATCCGCGTGGAAAAATGCCGCTGTGGTGGAACATGCGGTCGCACTGGTGCCGCAACTCGGTCCGCCGGTGCGCGCGTTGATGGAGCTGGCGCCCCAGAAAGTCACCCGTCGCGGCGACGCGTGGATTGTGGATTTCGGCCAGAACCTCGTCGGCCACATCCGCCTCACGGCACGTGGGCCGGCGGGCGACACCATCACCGTTCGCCACGCTGAGACCATCAATTCCGACGGCTCGCTCTATACCGAAAATCTCCGCACGGCGCTCGCGACGGATAAATTCACGCTCGCCGGCAAACGCCGTGAAACGCTGGAGCCGCATTTTACCTTCCACGGTTTCCGCTACGCCGAAGTCACCGGTTATCCCGGCACGCTGAAGGCCGATGACATTCGCGCCATTGTCGTCGGTTCCGACAATCCGCCGACCGGCACGTTTGAATCTTCCGATCCCGATTTGAACCGGCTTTACGAAAACATCGTTTGGAGCCAGCGCGGGAATTTCCTGAGTGTGCCAACCGATTGTCCGCAGCGCGACGAGCGGCTCGGCTGGATGGGCGATGCGCAGGTGTTCGCGCCCACCGCCGCGCGTAACGCCGACGTCGCCGCCTTCTTCACCAAGTGGCTCGTGGACGTGGACGACGGCCAGGGCACCAACGGCGATTTCGCGGACGTCTCGCCGCGCGTGTCGCGCCCGCAACCGGCCATGCCCGTCTGGGGCGACGCCGGCGTCATCATCCCGTGGGTGATGTTCGAGACATACGGCGACAAATCATTTCTCGCGGACAATTATCCGTTCATGGCGCGCTGGGTGGATTTCAGCAAGAAACGCGCGCTTCACCCGCAGCCCAGTCCTTTTGCGCGGATTCCCTTGGAACAGCAAACCAATTACGCCGGTCGCCTCATCCTGAGCGGCGGAGTTGGCGATCACCTTGCGCCGGTGCGCACGCCCACCGAAGTGGTGGACACCGCTTACTTTGCGCATTCCGCGGAATTGGTGGCCAGAGCGGCATCGCTTCTGGGCAAGACCGATGACGCAGCCAAATACGACAAGCTGTTCAACGACATCAAAGACACCTTCAACAACGCGTTTGTCTCCACCAACGGCATGATTCAAGGCGACACCCAGACCGGCTACATCCTCGCGCTGCAATTCGGCCTGCTGCCTGAAAGTCTGCGCGCCGCCGCCGCGCAACGCCTCGCTGCCGATGTCGCCACGCATGGCCACGTCACCGGCGGCTTCGTCGGCAATGGATTGATTTGCCCCACGCTCACGCAAATCGGCCATTCCGATCTCGCGTGGGAATTGGTCCTCACCAACACCTACCCGTCGTGGCTGTTTTCCGTGAAGAACGGCGCCACGACGATTTGGGAACGCTGGGACGGCTGGACGCCCGAGCGCGGCTTCCAGGATTCCTCGATGAATTCCTTCAACCACTACTCGCTCGGCTCCGTCGGCGCGTGGCTTTACTCCGGCGCGGCGGGCATCAAGGCGGATGAATCCAGCCCCGGCTACAAACATTTCATCCTCGCCCCGCAGTTCACCACACGGCTTGAGCACGTCAAGGCCACGTTCGATTCGCCCTATGGCGTCATCGCGTCCGGCTGGCGGGTGGAGAAAGGCCAGATTCTTTATGACGTCACCATTCCGCCGAACAGTTCTGCGACGCTGGAACTGCCGATGCCGCCGCGGGAAGTTCGCCAATCCGGCAAACCGCTCAATTTGCCAGACAATTCGACGACCAAACTTCCACTTGTTGCCGGAACGTATTACTTCTCGCTGCCAGCCAATTTGATTCGGTAAATTTGATTGGCATTTGCCCAAAATGGGTAGGGCGCGCAGTCCTCTGCGCGATGCGGCGCGCAACGGAGTGCTCGCCCCCTACCACGACCGGCAAATCCAATTACCGAAATCCATTCGACAAATAAACGGAACAGGAACAGGGTCGTTGCCATGAAAGCAGGGAGGCCGTAAAGCGGGCCGTTCGTTGTTTGCCAGGAAAGTGAGGGTTTTATGACTACAGGTGATTGGATATTTTATGATGCTACTCGAGCAGTCGAGTGGCTGAACCCAATCGTGTATCTTGTTGGATTCGGCATCGCATTATGGGCATTCCGCCGTGGCCGTAAGTGGGGATATCTAATCGTTGCAACCTATTTTGCATTGGCAATTTTCTCACTGGTTGCAATGCCGTCCATCAATCGGGCGATCCGTGCTCACCGCCAGCCAGATATATCGCAACAGACACAGCAGAAGATTGATGCTGCTGTTCAAGAAGCTGTTCACAAAGTTCTCGTCCAAGAAGGTCATCCGGAAGGCATTCCACAGAAGCACACAATTCACTTTCCATTTGGTCCGATTCTATTGGTTGCCGGTTTGTGGCTCGTGGCGAGAGGTGAAACGAATCTGTCCAAAACCGCGCAGGGATCGCCGGCTGTTGAGCATTGAGTTTGTGGTTCTCAAAAGGTCCGACTTGCTCGTTTACGACCGGCCGGCCAATTCACATTGACGATCCTGCCGATGCGGTGTTTATTCAGGAGAAGCCAGATGGTCGTTTTTGTTTAAGCCAATCGTTGTGTCAACATCCCTGCCCATGCCCGAAGAAAACATGAGTGATGTCACCCGGGTGTTGCAGGCGATCAAACGCGGCGACGGCCAGGCGTCGGAGGAATTATTGCCGCTGGTCTATGGCGAACTGCGCAAGCTCGCCGCGGCCCGCATGGCGCAGGAGGCGCCCGGCCAGACGTTGCAGGCCACCGCGCTGGTGCATGAGGCCTGGCTCCGCATGGTGGACGCCGGCGAGCGCACCTGGGAAAATCGTGCCCACTTTTTCGGCGCCGCCGCCGAAGCCATGCGGCGCATCCTGATTGAAAACGCGCGGCGCAAGTCCCGGTTGAAACGCGGCGGCGGCCGGTTGCGCGTGGATATTGACGACCTGAACCTCGCCGCGGCCACGCCGGACGACAAAATCCTGCTGATGGACGATGCGCTGGAGCGATTGGAAGCCGAAGACCCGGAGAAGGCGCGGATAGTGGTCCTCAAATTTTTTGGCGGCCTGACAAACCAGGACGTGGCCAAGGTTTTGGGGGTGGCCGAACGCACCGTCGAACGGCAATGGGCCTATGCGAAGGCCTGGCTGTTTCAAAACATCCGGACGCAGGCGTGACGCCGATAGATCACCGCTTCTGGCAATGGGCAACGAACAAATCTCAATGAGCAGTTTACCAGGAAATCATCCTTCCATCGGGTTTGTGGTATAATTTCACATTGCTCATTTGGCATTGAGCACCGAAAATTGAGCGCAGAGCGCAACGCATGACAAAGACAGCCCAGCAAGCGGAAGCCTTGTTTGATGCGGCGCGGCAACTCGCCAGCCCCACCGCGCGCCGGGCGTTTCTCGATCAGGCCTGTGCCGAGGATGCCGAACTGCGCGCGCGGGTTGAGGCCTTGCTGGCCGCGCAAACCGACGCCGAAAAATTCTTCAGCGAAATCGCACCGTTCGCCGTTTCTACCCGCCCGGAATCAAAATCGCCGGAGACCCGGACAGATTTTCCGGAGGCCGACCTGCGTGCCGAAGGGGCGGGGCTGATCGAAGGTCCGGGCACTCACATTGACCGTTACAAGCTGCTGCAAAAAATCGGCGAAGGCGGCTGTGGTGTGGTG
>Ga0335081_10010098_pt1 | contig 15237 bp, 16 predicted proteins | sample Lox_Sample_35_FD_206713 | JGI IMG/M metagenome (GOLD analysis project Ga0335081, IMG submission 206713) | Soil microbial communities from Loxahatchee National Wildlife Refuge, Florida, United States - Lox_Sample_3.5 | ecosystem: Environmental > Terrestrial > Soil > Wetlands | place: USA...
CGAGGCGAACGAGGCCGCGGCCAAGGCCGGCGAGGGCTACTACGCACGCTGGGGCAGCTACAATTACGGCAGCAAGGAGTTCACCAGCGGCCCGCAATTCGACCGGCCGGAGACGCTATAGCGAGCGGGCGCGCGCCGTCGCGCTGAGGGGAGAGGTATCATGCAATTCGGTTTCAACCTGCCGAACAGCGGCGCGCTGGCGGACCCCGAGATCATGACCAGGGTCGCGCTGGAAGGTGAAGCGCTCGGCTACGATTATCTGACCATCACCGACCACGTCACGCTGCCCGACATGGCCGAGCCCGGCTACCCCTATTCGGAGTCGGGCGCGTTCTATTCGACCGACAGCGCCCATCGCCACGAGATGCTGACCCTGGCGGCCTATCTCGCCGGGATCACCAAGCGGCTGCGGCTGGTGATGGCGGTGCTGGTGGTGCCGCACCGCCCGGCGGTGCTGGCGGCAAAGCAGCTGGCGACCATCGACGTGCTGTCGGGCGGGCGGCTCACGGTCGGCATCGGCGCGGGCTGGCTCAAGGCCGAGTTCGACGCGGTGGTGACGACGCCGTTCGCCGAGCGCGGCGCGGTCACCGACGAATACGTCGCCGCGTTCAAGACGCTGTGGACCGAAAAGAAGCCGGTGATCGCCGGCAAGTACGTGCATTACGACCGGCTGCTGCTGGAGCCGAAGCCGGTGCAGAAGCCGCACCCGCCGATCTGGGTCGGCGGCGAGAGCGGGCCGTCGCTGCGCCGCGCCGCCAAACTCGGCGACGCCTGGTACCCGATCGGCACAAACAATGCGCATCTGCTCGACAGCCTGCCGCGCTACCAGGCCGGGGTGGCGCGGCTGCGTCAGCTGACGGCGCAGGCCGGCCGCGATCCGGATGCCGTGGCACTGACCTACCGGATCAAGCGCTATGGCCGCGATTTGCCCGACCGCGCCTCCGACGGCGAGCGGCGGCTGTTTTCCGGCAGCGACGCCGACATGATCGGCGACATCCACGCGCTCCAGGACCTCGGCGTAATCGCGATCGATTTCGATTTCGAACGGCCGCAGGAGGGGGCCGTTCTTGCCGAGATGCGCTCCTTCCGCGAGCGGGTGCTGGCGAAGGCCTGACCGGGTGATCCGGCTGCTGGGTGCGCTGCTGCTGGCGGCCGCTCTGACCGCTGCGGCGGCGCCGGCACCGGCGGCCGACGATCACGATTTTACCGCCGAGGTGACCGGTCTGCCCGGAAAGACCTGGATCGACTTGCTCTCGCAAATCTTTCCGGACATCGCGCCCTCTTCGCTCGATTACGCCACGGCGAGCAAGCTCATCGACCTCCGCTCGATCGGCGCCGGCGACGATTCCTGGGTGCAGTGCGGCGATACCATCCGGTTCCAGGACCGCGACGTTCGACCCGTGCGACTCGCCGGCCGCAACTATTTCATCGTCACGGTGATGATCGAGGACGATTGCGTCGGCCCGCTCGCACTGTTCGACGCCACGGGCAAGCTGGTCGACGCGGTCAACGTCAAGGGTGACCAGCACGTCTCGTTCGCGGGCGATTACGTGCGCCGGCTCGGGGCCGACGGTGCGCTCGTCATCGCCTCGCTGTGGCACGACAATTCGAGCCAGAGCTACGACATCTCCTCGCTCGTCCTTGCCACGCCCAAGGGCTTCTCGTCGATCGGCGATATTCTGGCACTCGGCTCGCACGAATGCGGCGACGGCGAGACACACAAACCCGGCGAGCTGCTGCAGGAGGAAAGCATTGTGCGCGTGGTGCCGAACGGCGACCCGCTCGCGCGCATCGAGGCCGAGGTGAAACGCACCGTCCAGAAGCTCGATCCGGAGGATTGCGAAACCACCATCGGCCGCCCGGTGAGGACGAGCTTTTCCGGCTACTGGCGCTGGAATGCCGCGAAGAAGGCCTACGACGCGCACATCACGGAACTCGGCGTCCTCGCCGACTGGACCGAGAAGCATTTCTGACCCGCTCGCTGCGAGGCATCAAAATCCTTGGCCTTCGCCGCACCGCCGTCGCAGACTTGCGTCAAACCTTCGGCCCCCGGGAGGAAGCCTCATGCAATCGTCCAGCGCCGCGCCGGCCCAGCGCCATCTGCCGATCCGCAAGGATTGGCTCGCCGCCACCCAAGAAAAGGCGCTGGAGCCCGACCGGCCGATCATCGACCCGCACCATCATCTGTGGGACCGCCCGGGCAATCGCTATCTCTTGCATGACCTCGTCGAGGACACGTCGAGCGGCCACAACATCCGCGCCACCGTGTTTCTCGAATGTCGCGAGATGTACCGCGCCGACGGCCCGCCGGAGGCCCGCTCGCTGGGCGAGACCACCTTTGTCGCCGGCGTCGCGGCGATGAGCGAGAGCGGCAAATACGGCCCGACCCGGCATTGCGCCGGGATCATCGGCAATGTCGATCTGCGCGCCGTCGGCGGCCGCGCCAAGGGCATCCTCGAACAGCACGTCGTCGCCTCGGGCGGGCGCTTTCGCGGCATCCGTAACGGCGCGACCTGGCACGCCGACGCGAGCCTGCGGGTCTTTACCTCAGGCTCGGGCGAGGGCCTCTACGTCGACCGCAGCTTCCGCGAGGGGTTCGTCGCGCTGGCGCCCTTGAATCTCAGCTTCGAGGCGTGGATGTTTCACACCCAGCTCGGCGACCTCGTCAGCCTTGCCGCCGCGTTCCCCGAGACCAAGATCGTGCTCAATCATATCGGCGGCGCCCTCGCGGTCGGCCCCTACGCCGATAAGCGCGAGGAAGTGTTCCAAGAGTGGCGCGGCCAGATCCAGAAGATCGGCCAGTTCCCCAATGTCTACATCAAATTGGGCGGGCTCGGCATGCCGTCGCTGATGGGGTTCGAGATGGGCCAGCAAGCGTCCGCCCCGTCATCCGAGCAGCTGGCGAAGGCCTGGGCGCCCTATCTCGACGCCTGCATCGAGGCGTTCGGCCCCGACCGTTCGATGTTCGAGAGCAATTTCCCGGTCGATAAGGGGATGTGCAGCTACGCCAATCTGTGGAACGCGTTCAAGCGCGTCGCCGAGCCCTACTCGAATGACGAGAAGAACAAGATGTTCCACGACACCGCGCTCAAGTTCTACCGACTGTACTGAGTTCTTTTGTTGTCATTCCGGGGCGCGACACAGTCGCGAACCCGGAACCCAAGAACACCCGGCGTAAGGAAGATCACACCATAGCAGCCTCAATCCGATAGGTCCGTGTTCATGGATTCCGGACCCGGCCCTACGGGCCGTCCCGGAATGACATTTAGAGATTGAGAAGGGGAGCAAACGCATGCCATTGCCACGCCAAGAGGTCGATGGGACGACGCCGAAATATCTGCGCGACAAATACGCGATCGTTGGGGTCGGCGAGACCACCTACACCCGCGGCTCGGGCATCTCGACCCGCGCGCTCGGCACCTGGGCGGTCAGGAACGCGATCCTCGATGCCGGCCTCAAGCCGGAGGATGTCGATGGCATGCTCGATTACTCGGGCGGCGATTCGACTTCGGCGACCTTTATCGCCGGCGACTTAGGCCTCAGGCTCAATTTCTACATGGATTGCGTCGGCGGCGGCTCGTCGACCGAGGCGCTGATCGGCATCGCCATCGGCGTCATGGAGGCGGGCCTGTGCAAGTGCGTCGCCATCTATCGCGCAATGAACGGCTTTAGCCAGGTGCGCATCGGCGGCACCGGAGCGCGCTCGGCGGCGCCGGTCGCCGGCGACATGCTGCACAACCGCGCCTATGGCTGGCAGAGCGCCGGGCAGAGCTTCGCTCCGACCTTTATGCGCCACATGTACGATTACGGCACCACGCCCGAGCAGGTCGCGCACGTGAAGATGTTCCACTCGCGCCATGCCTCGAACAACCCCAAGGCCTATTACAAGAAGCGCTTCACGGTCGACGACGTGATCAACAGCCGCTTTATCTGCAAGCCGCTGCATCTGTTGGATTGCTGCGTCGAAACCGATAACGGCACCTGCGTCATCGTCACCCGCGCCGATCGCGCAAAAGACCTGAAACAGCCGCTGGTGCTGATCCGCGGCGTCGTCGGTCGCTGCAACAAGCCGCGGCTCGACATGCACTACCAGCACGGGCCGATCTCGCGCGTCGCCGGCTACTATGCGCGCGAAATCCTGTGGCCCAATTCAGGCGTCGGGCCGGAGGATGTCGACGTCACCGGCTCCTACGACGCCTTCACCTTCACCGCGATGCTACAGCTCGAGGATTACGGCTTCTGCAAGAAGGGCGAGGGCGGCCAATACGTCAGCGACGGCACGATCGGACTCGGCGGCAAGCGGCCGAATAACACCTCGGGCGGCCATCTCTGTGAGGCCTATACCCACGGCATGAACATGGTGATCGAGAACACCCGCCAGCTGCGCCACGACATCGACGATTCCTGTCCGGTCGGCCCTGACGGCAAGCGCCAGCACACTTACGACTACAGCGAAGGCGGCTGCCGCCAGGTCAAGGATGTGGAAGTCAGCGCCAATCTCGGCTGGGCCAATCCGGCGACCGCGTCGTCGATGGTCATGCGCAAGGGCTGGTAGGGGAGATCGCAACATGGCAACGATCGACGGCGAATATATGGGCATGGGCTTGCGCATCGACGATCTCGATGTCGAGAACGTCGAATACTTCAAGCACTGCGCCGCCCACGATTTCCATCTGCAGGAATGCAACAATTGCCACCGGCTGCGTTACCCGCCGACCACCGCCTGCCCCTGGTGCATGACGCGCGAGTCGACCTGGAAGAAGGTCGAGGGCAAGGGCGCGGTGCATTCCTACACCGAGGTGCATCACGCCATTCAGCCGGCCTTCCGCGGCAAGACGCCATACATGGTGCTGCTGGTCGACCTCGATACGCAGAAGGGCGAGCCGACGCCGGACGAGGCGTTGCGCGTCATCGGCAACCTCTGCACCCCGGACGGGCAACTGGCCCCGCCCGATATGGTCAAGAAGGTCGGTGTCGGCACCCGCGTGCGGATGGTGTTCAGCGACGTGTCCGCCGGCATCGCCCTGCCGCAATGGACGATCGACGAGACGGCAGCCCAGCCCGACAAACCGTGGAGATATCCGCAAGAGTAGTTCGACACCCTTAACCGAGGAGGCAAACGATGCGCTGGCTCCGCTACGAGGCGAACGGGCAGGAATCCTACGGCATCATCGAGGGCGACGAGGTTGTCGCGGTCAAGGGCGATCCCTTCGCCGGCTACGAGATGACCCGCACCAAGCACAGGCTGCGCGACGTCAAATATCTCGTGCCGGTGATACCCAAGACCTTCTACGCCGCCGGGCTCAACTACGTCGAGCACATCACCGAAATGGCGGCGAAGCGCGGCGAGAAGCCCAACATCCCGCCCGCCGCCGATGTCGGCTATCGCGCCAACAACGCGCTGATCGCGCATAACGAGAACATCGTCATCCCGCACGACGCTGGCGAGCTGGTGCAGTACGAGGGCGAACTCGTCGCGGTCATTGGCACCAAGGCCAAATACCTCTCCGAGAGCGAGGCGCTTTCCTGCGTGCTCGGCTGGACCATCGGCAACGACATGAGCGAGCGCACCTGGCAACGACAGGATCGCACCCTGTGGCGCGCCAAGAACACCGACACGTTCAAGCCGATGGGCCCGTGGATCGAGACCGATTTCGACCTTGAGGCGGCGCGCACCATCGTCCGCGTCAATGGCGAGGTGACCGACAATTTCCAGACCAACCACATGCTCTACAGCGTCCAGACCTTCATCAGCCGCATGTCGCAATACCTGACTCTGTGGCCGGGCGACGTGGTGTGGATGGGCACCGAGGGCTCGCCGAAGAACCTCAAGCACGGCGATGTCTGCGAAATCGAGATCACCGGCATCGGCATCCTGCGCAACCCGCTGGTGCGTGAGACGCGGTAACCCCTGGCTGTCATTCCGGGGCGCCGCGCCAGCGGTGAACCCGGAACCCATGAACGCCGCCGTTGCCAGTGACGCATCGACGCGTGACGCTCATTTTCTTGGTTCGTGTTCATGGGTTCCGGCTCTCCACTTCGCTCCGGCCGGAATGACAAAGGAAAAGCAATGAGCCTCTCTCTCTTCGACCTTTCTGGAAAAGTTGCGGTCATCACCGGCTCGTCGCGTGGCATCGGCCGCGCGATGGCCGAGCTTTTCGCCGAGGCCGGCGCCAAGGTGGTGATCTCCGCCCGCAACATGGAGCCGTGCGAGGAGGTCGTCGCCGCGATCAAGGCCAAGGGCGGCGAAGCCATCGCCATCACCTGCCGCATCTCCGACAAGGCGCAGTGCGAGAACCTGGTCGCCAAGGCCAACGAGGCCTATGGCCGGGTCGACATCATGGTGTGCAACGCCGCGATCAACCCGCATCACGGCCCGATCGACGACCTCAAGGACGAGGTCTTCGAGCGGATGATGGTCAACAACGTGCAATCGAATTTCTGGTTCGCCAAGGCGGTCAAGCCCGGCATGGTCGAGCGCAAGGAAGGCTCGATCATCTTCATCATCTCGGTCGCTGCGCTGCATGCCTCGATGGAGCTGCCGATGTACGGCATCACCAAGCTCGCCGACTACGCGCTTGCCCGCAACCTCGCCGCCGCCTGGGGTAAGGACGGCATCCGGGTCAACTGCATCGCGCCGGGCCTGGTCGTGACCCAGTTCGCCCGCGTGCTCTACGAGGACCCCGAGCGCCGCGCCCGCCGCGAGGCCGCCACCCCGCTCGGCCGCCTCGGCCAGCCGATCGATATCGCCGGCCCGGCGCTGCTGCTCGCCTCACAAGCTGGCGCCTTCATCACCGGCCAGATCATCACCGTCGACGGCGGCACAACAATCCAGTCGCGATGATTTGCTTTTCGCTCCCCGGCGCAAGCCGGGGCCCACTTCTCCGCTCTCTCGAAGCCCGAAAAGTGGATACCGGCCTTCGCCGGTAAGCGTGGGGAAGGCTACAGCATCCCCAGGGTCGTGCGGTTCCTGGGCGGTGGGAAGGCGCGGTCGAGATCGGCGAGGTCCTGCTCGGTCAGTTTGAGGTCGAGCGACCCGAGGTTTTCGCGCAGATGGTCCTGGTTCGTCGCCTTGGGGATGACCATCATTCCATCCTGGTGCTGGAGCCAGGCGAGCGCCACCTGCGCCGGGGTCGCGCCGTGCCGCGCGCCGATATCGGCCAGCGCCTTGTGACCGAGCACCCGGCCCTGATCGACCGGCGAATAGGCCATGATCGAGATGTTCTTCGCTCGGCACCACGGGATCAGGTCGAACTCCGGGCCGCGCCGGTTGAGGTTGTAGAGGATCTGGTTCGAGGCGACGGTGTTGCCGCCGGCGAGCGCGTACCATTTCTCCATGTCGCTGCGGTCGAAATTGCTGACCCCGTGATGGCGAATTTTGCCCTGCTCCTTGAGCCGTTCGAACCCGGCCAATGTTTCGGCAAACGGGTGCGATCCGGTCCAGTGCAAGAGATAGAGGTCGATGCGGTCGGTCTTGAGCCGCTTGAGGCTGCGCTCGCAAGCCTCGATCGTGCCCTGTCGCGAGGCGTTGTAGGGCAGCACCTTGCTGACGATGAAGAGTTTGTCGCGGTTGTTGCCCATCGCCTCGGCGACGATCTCCTCGGCGACGCCGTTGCCGTACATCTCGGCGGTGTCGATCAGGGTGATTCCGAGCTCGATGCCCAGCTTTAGCGCCGCGACCTCATCCGCGTATCGGCCGCGGTTCTCGCCCATGTGCCAGGTGCCCTGGCCGTAGGCCGGAACCCTCTCGCCGTCGGGCAGCGTGATCTGCGGCATGTCTGTCATCATTTGCCTCCTTCGCGGCGAAGAAACAGGAGCTTGGCGGCGCCGTATTTGCGCTCGTCGATAATTGTAAACCCGTCTGGCGGCGAAAATTTTTCATCCGCCGCGATCTCGACAACGGCGATCGCGCGCGGCGTCAGCCAGCCCATCGCCGCGAGCGCAGTCAACGCGGGGGCGGCGAGGCCGCTGCGGTACGGTGGGTCGAGAAACGCGACGGCGCAGGCATAGGGCGCACGCGGCGGGCGCGTCGCGTCGCCCGAAATGACGTCTGCGCTGTCCTCCTCGTCGAGCGCGGCGAGGTTGCGGCGCAGTGCCGACAGCGCCGCCCGCTCCATCTCGATAAAGGCGGCGCGCGCGGCGCCGCGCGACAACGCCTCGATGCCGAACGCGCCAGTGCCGGCGAAGGCGTCGAGCACATTTTCGCCGGCAAATGGCGACCCGGCGGCGGCGAACTCGCCGTGCGAGAGGATGTTGAAGAGGGCCTCGCGCGCGCGGTCGCTGGTCGGCCGCACCGTGTCGCCGGGCGGCGCGACCAGCCGCCGGCCGCGATGCCTACCGCCGACGACGCGCATGCGCCTTCGGCTCGCTCTTGCCGAGCTGCTCGTCGAGCACCTTTTTCGGCACCTCCTCGAGCGCGCCGCGCGCGAGGTTGCCGAGCTGGAACGGGCCGTAGCTGAGCCGGATGAGCCGCGTCACCGGATAGCCGAGATGCTCCAGCACTCGGCGCACCTCGCGGTTCTTGCCCTCGCGCAGCGACATTGCGATCCACGCGTTGGAACCTTGCTGGCGTTCCAGCTGCGCGCGGATCGGCCCATAGGCGACGCCGTCAATGGTGACGCCCTTTTCGAGCGCGGCGAGGCGGGATTCGTCGACGACGCCGTGGACCCGCACCTTGTAGCGCCGCAGCCAGCCGGTCGCCGGGAGCTCCAGGCGCCGCGCGAGCGCGCCGTCATTGGTGAGCAGCAGCAATCCCTCGGAATTGAGGTCAAGCCGCCCGATCGAGATCAGCCGCGGTAGTTCCTTGGGCAATGCCGCGAACACCGTGGCCCGGCCCTTGTCGTCGCGATGCGTGGTGACCAGCCCCGACGGCTTGTGATAGCGCCACAGCCGCGCGCGCTGCTTCTCGGGGAGCGACATGCCGTCGACGCGAATGTCGTTGTCGTCGGTGACATTGAAGGCGGGGCTGGTCAGTACGGTGCCGTCGACCACGACCCGTCCCTCCGCGATCCAGCGTTCGGCGTCGCGGCGGGAGCACAGCCCGGCGCGGGCGAGCACCTTTGCAATTCTTTGGGGGGCGATGCGTTGCGGCGCAGCGTCGTTCATACTGTCAGGAGATAGCGAGGGTCATCCGTGGCGGCAATCACGAAACGGGACCGGGCACCCATGACCATCGCCTTCGCTGAGGCGGAGGCAGCTGGCTGGCGCGGTGAGGTACCGGTCGGCGCGGTGCTGGTCGGCGCCGATGGGTCGGTCGTCGCCAAGGCGGGCAACCGCGTCGAGGAGCAGCGCGATCCGACCGCTCACGCCGAGATGCTGGTGCTGCGGGAAGGTGCCGCCACGCTCGGACAGAAGCAACTCGACGGCTGCGATCTCTACGTGACGCTCGAGCCGTGCCCGATGTGCGCGGCGGCGATCTCACTGGCTCGCATCCGCCGGCTTTATTTCGGCGCCTACGACCCGAAGATGGGCGGGGTCGAGCACGGCCCGCGCATCTTTGACCAGCCGACCTGCCATCACCGGCCGGAGGTCTATGGCGGCATCGACGAACGTAAAGCCGGCGCGCTGCTGCGAGCGTTCTTTAAGGAGCGGCGTTAGGTCGGCGGCAGCTCGAACAGCCGCTGCATCTTGGCGAAGCCGCGAATCTCGAAATGGCCGATTTCCCAGGTCGGGCGATCCAAGGTTTGAGCGAACGCCTCCGACATGATCAGCGAGCGGTCGAGTTCGCGGCAGAACCGCTCGATGCGGGCGGTCAAATTGACGTCAGGCCCGATCACGGTGAAGTCGAGCCGGTTTCCCGAGCCGATATTGCCGTAGCTCACCTTGCCGTAATGCAGCGCGACGCCCGCCTGAAGCGGATTGCTCGTTTCCAGGCGTCGATTGCGCTTGTCGAGCGCGGCGAGCCCGGCCCTGGCGGCGGCTAGCGCCGAGCGGCAGGCTTCGGCCGCACTGCGCTCGTTGCCGTGGTTGAAGATCGCCAGCACGCCGTCACCCATGATCTCGACGACCTCGCCGCCATACTCCTCGACCGGCGGCATGATGCAGTCGAAATAGGAGTTGAGCATGCGGATCACGGCGCGCGGGCTCAGCCGGTCGGACATCGCGGTGAAGTCGCGCAAGTCGAACAGCATCAGCGCCGCGGTGATCTCGCGCACGTCGCCGCGGCGTACCTGGCCGTCGAGCACGAGCTTACCAGCCTCGGCCCCGATATAGGTGGTCAGCATTCCGCCGATGAACCGACGCAGCGCCTTCAACTCCGCGACCGCCGCGTAAGCCGGCAGAATGTCGCGAAACAACCGCATGTCGTCCGAGCTGAAGCCGCCGGCCCGCTTGGTTGCCCACGCAAAGGCGTTGACGATGCCGACGGCGTAGACGAGCGGTTCCATCACATAGTGGGTGTAGCCCTCTGCGCGCAGTTCCTCGAGCACCGGGAACGGCAGCATATGATTGCCGTCGAGGTGCCAGTTGAGGCTCTGTTGTTCCTCGACCACGAGGCGCACCGGGCTTTCGATATACGTCGCGGTCTTTTCGATGCCGTGATCGAGAAATTTCTCCTCCATCGCCTGGCCTGGCCGCCAGATGCGCGACACGCCGCGATATTGCGGGTGAAAGGCCCGCTGATGCAGGGAGACCCGGTCGATGGGGATGCCAGCCGCGGCGACCCGCTCGCAGAACTCCGCCAAGACCTCCGGATTTCCGGGAAGGAAGCGCGCTTCGCGGATGAGCCAGATGCTGAGCTCGGCCGACAGGTTGTCGACAGCCGCGTCGGTAAGCGGGATTTCGTCGCGGGGATCGCGTAGCATCGCCTTTATGTCGGGTGCCAATCGCCTCCCGGCAACCGGTCGATCACGCAGCCTTGAATTTGTCCAGCCCGGCGCGGTCGATCTCGATGCCGAGCCCGGGGCGGTTGGGAATCGCGACCCAGCCGTCATTTTGCACGATTGGCTCGGCGATCACCGCCATGCGGATCGGATGCTCCGACTGATCGAATTCCAGCAGCGGCTCGATCGGGAAAAGTCCCGGCGAGTTGTGCGGCAGGCAGGCAATGAGCTGCAACGAGGCGGCAAGGGCGACGCCAGTGCCCCAGACATGCGGATTGACCCGCACGCCAAACGCGCTCGCCAAGTCGGCGATCTTCTTCGTCTCCGAGATGCCGCCCGCGGCCGCGATATCCGGCTGCAGGATATCCACCAGCCGCTCGGTGATTAGCGGGCGAAAGCCCCAGCGCGTGAACTCGGCCTCGCCGCCGGCGATCGGGATGTCGAGCGCGGCCTTGACCTCACGGTAGCCCGCGAGGTCCTCGGGCGGCACGGGCTCCTCGAACCAGGCGATGTCGAGCGGCTGGATCAGACGGCCGAGTTGGATAGCGCCGAGCGCGTCATAGGCATGGTTGGCGTCAACCATGATGCGGATGCCGGGCCCGACCGCCCTGCGCACCGCCTTGCACAGGCGAACGTCCTCCTCCATGCCGAAGCCGAGCTTTAGCTTGATCGCCCTAAAGCCGGCACCCACGCGCTCGCGGGCTTCCTCGACGAGATAGGTAAGCGGATCGCCTTCGCGCTTGCGGTAGAAGCCAGTCGCATAGGCCTCGACCCGGTCGCGCAGCGGCCCGCCGATCTGCTGGTGCACCGAAACGCCGAGATGCCGCCCCTTCAGGTCCCACAATGCTATGTCGATCGCCGACAGCGCTTCGATTGCCAGGCCCTTCTGGCCGTGATCGCGCAGCCGGTTGTAAAGGGTCTGCCAGTGCCGCTCGGTGGCGAGTGCGTCCTCGCCGATCAGCAGCGGCTTGTAATAGTCGACGATCGGCGCGGTCAGCCGCGCCGGTCCGAACGCTTCGCCCCAGCCGGAATTACCGTCCTCGCCGACGATCTCGACCAGGCACGCCCCGCGCCGCTCGTACCACGCCTGCGAATAGGCAAACGGCTCGGCCAGTGCCGCGTCCAGCACATAGGTCCTGATGTCGCGGATTTTCACGGCGCCGGGATCTAATGTTTTTCGTCGTCGTAGACGAGGCCGATCAGCAACCGATTCACCCGTTCGCCATCATCCGACAACGGCATGATCACGGTCTCGTAGCGTGCGGGCCGGCCGCCGATCGCCCGGTCGCGGCGCGACTGCAGGGGCTGGGCCTTGCTCGTCACCCAGCTAAAGCTCTGTTGCGCCAGGGCGCGAAAATCATCGACCGGCAATTCGTCGAGCATCTTACCGGTCAATTCGTAGCCGACCCGTTCTACCAAGTTCGTGCCATGCAGCCGGATGTGAAAGCGCAGCGGGTCGCCATCGATGACATCGACCAGGATGACATTGCCGACGATGTAAAGGATGTCGAGAGGGTCGATATCGAAGCGCGCGGGCATCTTACGCTCGCCGCGTTTCTCGACCCAATACTCGTAGAGCCGCCGTAAATTTGGATGGATGATCTCTTCCATCACGGCGCCCCGAGCCGCCTATTCGGCAGCCTCCAGGCGGCGGCGATCTCCGCGCAATTCGGCAACCCGGGCCTGGGTGTAAAGGTCGGTCCAATTGCTCAATGAGAAGTCGGTAACTTTGCGCGGGTCATAGGGCCGATCGGCGATCTTGATCTCACGCCCGGCGATGTAGACGCCGCGCAGCCGCCGCTTGTCCTGGAGAATGCCGATATCGGCGAGGGGCGAGCCGTCCCAGGCGATGAAATCGGCCGCGCGGCCGGGTTCGAGCACGCCGATCTGATCGCCCTTGGTCATGAAACGCGCATTCACCTCGGTAGCCGCCCGCAGCGCCCCGGCCTTCGTGAAACCGAGATCATCGACGAACAGTTCGAGCTCGCGCGCATGCCACTCGCCATAGGGCGTGACGGCGAAGCCGCTATCGGTGCCGGTCAGGAACGGGATGCCGGCCTTCTTCGCCTTCTTCAGATTGCGGCAGCCGATCTGGTAACGTTTCTCGGCGAACGCCGGCCGGCCCCGCTGTCCCGCCGGTTCGTGCGGTTGGGTGAATTCTATGATGTTCTTCGGCTGCGTCAGGGTCGGCGACAGCATGCTGCCGGATTTCTTCATCGCGGCGATGCACTCGTCGTCGAGATCGAAGCCATGGAAGATCAGATCCATTCCGGCGCGCGCCGAGTACAGCGTCGCCTCGCGGCCGCCCGCATGCGCCACCGCCCTTTTGCCCTGGCGGTGGATTTCGCGGACCATGATGTCGGTTTCTTCTTGGGTGAAGGCGGCGATCAGCTCGCCGTCCGGGCGGCGCTGGATGCCGTCCATCGCGATCTTGACGCAATCGACCCCGTTCTTGACCTGCCAGCGGATTTCCTCGACCGCTTCGGCGACCGTGGTGACCAGCCTCCCGATCGAGGTCGACGGCGCGCCGATCCAGGTCGGGTACCAGTCGGTCAGCCCCTGATGCGAGGTGATGTAGGGCCCCGCCGCCATCACCCGCGGCCCGTCGAACAGTCCGGCGTCGATCGCGTTGCGGATCGACAGGCTGACCTGCCCCGCGTCGCCCGGCGAGCAGATCGCGGTATAGCCGGCGGCGGCCACTTTCTGCGCGAAGAACATGCCCCGCAGCGCGCGGAACTCGAGCGGGCTGTAGAGGTCGATATCCTCCTCGGTCTTGGCGTTTCCATAGGCGAGGTGGGTGTGAACGTCGATCAGCCCTGGCATGACGAATTGGCCGGAGTGGTCGATGGTGCGATCAGCCTTTCCCGGCTTCGGCGCGCCTTTCTCAGGTCCCGCATAGACGATCTGGCCGGCCTCGTCATAGACGAGCGCGGCATTTTTTTGCGCCTCGTCCTCCTGCCCGGTGAACAACTGGCCGCAACGGACAAAAGTTTTCATGACGAGGCTCCTGCTCAGTCAAAAATGTTGCGGTCCCCACCCCGACCCTCCCCCGCTCGCAGGGGAGGGAGATCGCCGCGCCCGCGACGATGGGAGGGGGTTTAGCCGCCGCGAAAGCTATCGCACCGCGTGGTGCATGAATTTCTCCGGCGGCGGGCCGCCCCATGGGCCGGCGAGTTCCTCGCGGCTGATCAGGTTGGGCGGCACGCTGGCGTTGAGCACGTCGGTGTCGGCCCAATGCTCGTGGACTCGGCCCCATGGGTCGCCCCAATAGTCATAGACCTGGCTGCCGAGCGAATGGCGTCCGAGCCCCCAGAAATGCTCGTAGCCTTTCCCCTGCAAATGCTCGTGGCCGATCATGATGTCGTCGATATCGGCCGCTTCGTAGCTGAAGTGGTTGAGCCCCGATTTGTCGCTGCGGATGCAGAAAAAGGCGTGGTGGTCGACAAAATCGTCGCCGCGGTCGAGCCGGTTGAACGAACCGGTGATGTTGGTCTTCTCGCCGACATAGACCTCGTCCGAGGGGCGGAAGCCGAACATCTCGCGGTACCAGCCGAGCGTCTTCTCGAACTGCGCCGAGTGCACGACGAAATGGCCCATGCGTTTGACGTGCGACGGGCCGCGCTGGACGCCGCGGTAGTAAAGCTCGTTGGTGCGTTGCGTCTTGTCCTCGCCGAAATTGACCTTAGGCCGGTGCACCGGGATTTTCGGCAGCATCGCCATGCCGTGGATAACCTCGACCTGAAAACCATCGGGGTCGGTCAGGCGGACGCGCTTGCCACCACCCGGCTCGTCGATGTTCTCGACTTTCGAGGCGCCCTCGACCCGCGACAGCTTTTGCAGATCGTCTTCGCTGCCGGCATGAAAGGCCATGCCGATGTATTTCGGCTCGCCCAGTTCGGTGACATGGAGGTGATGCGGGGCGTCGGTGCCGCGCATGTAGAGCGCATTCTTGGTGCGCTCGGCGCGCACCATGCCGAACGCGGTGAGGAATTCCTCTTGCTTGTCGAGATCGGGCGAGCGTAGCCGCCCATAGGCGAGATCGGTCACTTTAACCACAGGCATCGCGGCCTCCCGGGGTTTATCGGTTCGCCGGCTACAATATCCCATCGACGCCCGAGTCGCTACGTGCGAGAGGTGCGTCGTGCATCGCGCGGGAATTGAATTCGCCGCCAAACGTTGATTAGCCGCTGGCGATACGGTCACATCGGCAGTAACAGGCGAGGCATTGATGAAGCACTTGTATAGCAGTGTATTTTCAGGAGCGCTCCTCGCGGCGCTGATGGCTGCGCCATCTCTCGGCGGCGCGCAGCCGGTGCAACCACCGACTCCGGCTGAGGCGCAGGCCGCGCTCCATCCGGCGCCGACTCAGTTCACCCGCGCCCAGCTCGATCAGATGCTGGCGCCGATCGCGCTTTAT
>Ga0335081_10010099_pt1 | contig 15236 bp, 12 predicted proteins | sample Lox_Sample_35_FD_206713 | JGI IMG/M metagenome (GOLD analysis project Ga0335081, IMG submission 206713) | Soil microbial communities from Loxahatchee National Wildlife Refuge, Florida, United States - Lox_Sample_3.5 | ecosystem: Environmental > Terrestrial > Soil > Wetlands | place: USA...
GAAGAAGATAATTTCGAAAAAGGCTGTTTACCTGCACTGATGCGCCCCGAGCGCGACTCGAACGCGCGACCTACTGCTTAGGAGGTCTTCTCGGCCTGTACTCTGACCTGCCCATAGCCAGGTCAGCGGCCTCGTGGCGTGCCCGTGAGTGACCCTGATTCACCGCGGTTCACCGCCCGATCGGGCACGCCACGGGCACGCACCCTGGCGCGTCAGCCCGTAACCCACCTGCCTGATCATCCCGTCACCGTCGACCCGCCGATGAGGGAAGCGGGCCTGGCCGCCGTGGTCAATGTGGAGCACCCCACTGGCTGAACGACATTGACCGCGGCGGCCAGGTCTGCTCGGCTCGCCCGGGTCGATGGTGACGGGATGATCAGGCCCCTCCATCCCGGAGCCCGAACGCCCCCGCCGGAGGCGCCCCCAACTTCGGAGCCCAGTGACCCCTTGACCCCCCAGACGACTGCCGGGTGTCCGGCGAGTGCTGGTAAATCCGTTTCCCCAGGTCAGGGTCTACTCCGTGTCCCATGAGTACGCCCCCGTCCGGTGCCATCCGCACAGTCGGTGAGACGGCCGTGAGAGACCGGCTTCTGTCCTTCGTGCGCATCTGCGCACGCCGCACCTGCTGATCATCCCGGAGCCGGAGCGCCCCGCTGGAGGCATTGACGGCGACAGTGCACCAGCTTGAAAGGTTGTCAGCGCCATGGGCCCGACCCGCCCGGCACCAGGTCAGCGGCCCGATCAGGTACCCGTGAGTGACCGTGATGCGCCGCGGTTGCCGCCCGATCGACCGCGCCACGGGCACGGACGTGAATCACGCTGGGATAGACGTGAACCACGGGGATAGCGGTAAGCTACCGCTTGGCCAGTCGGCGTGACCTGCGGCCTATCACTGGAAGGGTGCCATTCTATGTAAAGCAGCTGCCTGCGGCACTCGCAGATTAATTATGAACGGTTTGGCGGTATTGCTGTCACTTTGTTGTCAACCTAGGGGAGTAGGAGGGCAGGGGCAAGTGATCACAGGAACCCTCAAAGGACAGGTAGACCGAGTTTGGGATGCCTTCTGGTCTGGAGGGATTTCGAATCCGCTTGAAGTGATTGAGCAGATCACCTATCTGCTCTTTCTCCGGCGCCTCGATGAACTCCAGACGCTGGAGGAGAACAAGGCGGAGCGTACCGGTAGTCCATTGGAGCGGCGTATCTTCCCGTCGGGGAACGACCCGCAGGGCCGCCCGTATGCCGATATTCGCTGGTCGCGCTTCCGGAACTTCGCTCCCGCCGAGATGTACGAGATCGTCGCAAATCACGCCTTCCCTTTTCTTCGGACCTTGGGAGGTGAAGGTTCAACTTATGCCGCCCACATGAAGGATGCCCGGTTCACCATCCCGACGCCTGGGCTTCTCGCGAAGGTCGTAGACCTCATCGCAGAAATCCCAATGGAGGATCGCGACACCAAGGGCGATCTCTACGAGTACATGCTAAGCAAGATCGCCACGGCTGGCCAGAACGGGCAGTTCCGGACGCCGCGTCACATCATCCAGTTGATGGTGGAGATGGCCGCGCCGACATCGCGCGATGTCATCTGTGATCCCGCCTGCGGCACTGCTGGATTCCTCATAGGGGCTGCGGAATACCTGCGGCACCATTACTCTCGCATGCTCCTGGACGAAAAACCGCGGTCGCATTTCCATCATGATATGTTCCATGGGTTCGATTTTGATAACACGATGCTACGCATAGGTAGCATGAACATGTTGCTGCACGGGATTGAAAACCCGGACATCCGGTACCAGGACTCCCTTGCGCAGGATCATGCAGGCGAGGACGAAAAGTACACGCTAGTTCTGGCCAACCCGCCGTTCGCGGGCTCGCTTGACTACGAGAACACCGCGAAGGACCTGCTGCAGGTCGTAACGACCAAGAAGACGGAGCTGCTCTTTATCGCTCTGTTCCTTCGCCTCCTCAAGATCGGTGGCCGAGCTGCAGTCATCGTTCCGGACGGAGTGCTGTTCGGCTCCACCACCGCTCACAAGACGTTGCGGAAGATCCTCGTCGAAGATCAGAAGCTTGACGCGGTCATTTCCCTGCCTATGGGCACCTTCCGGCCCTATGCAGGCGTGTCGACCGCGGTACTTGTCTTCACGAAGACTGATTCAGGCGGTACCGATCATGTGTGGTTCTACGATGTCGAGGCGGACGGTTTTTCTCTCGACGACAAACGCAACCCGCTCCTCCCTGTGGACAAGCTCGGTGCCATGCCGAGGGAAACCCTGGTCCCTGAGGAGCATGCGAAGAACAATCTGCCTGATGTAGCTGCCCGATGGCTTGAGCGCGACGGCTCCGAGTTGCTCCGCGCTCGGACGCAACAAAGCTTCTGCGTTCCCAGATCGGAGATTGCGGCACGTGGATATGACCTAAGTATGAACCGTTATAAGGAGGCGGCAAAGGGAGAGGTCGAGTACCGGTCTCCCAAGGAGATCGTTACCGAGCTTAACGAGCTTGAGGTTGAGATCCAAAAGGGTCTCCGCGAACTGGAGGGGATGCTCACGTGACCCGCCTTCCAGAGGTTCTGCTCGGTGATGTAGTTCAACCCGTGTTGAACTGGAATCCGCAACGATCGGGGGACGGCTCGTCCTTCCAGTACATCGATCTGTCTTCCGTTGACCAGGACACAAAGGTGATCACCGCAGCCCGCAGCATCAATTGTACTGACGCTCCAAGCAGGGCTCGTCAGCTCGTTGCCGCTGGCGACGTTTTGGTTTCCACAGTACGGCCCAATCTGAACGGCGTTGCCGTGGTTCTTCCGGAAATGGACGGTGCGACAGCGTCGACCGGGTTCTGTGTCCTTCGACCGAATCCGGATTGTTTGGATAGCCGGTTCCTCTTCTACTGGGTTAGGTCACCTCGCTTCATCGACTCCATGGTTAGGCAGGCCACGGGTGCAAGCTACCCCGCGATAACTGATCGGACCGTCCTTTCATCCAGCATCTACCTGCCACCCCTCGCCGAGCAGCGACGGATAGCCGACCTCCTCGATCGAGCCGATGTGCTGCGGAACAAGCGGCTTGCCACCATTGACCAGCTCGACACCCTCGCTCGGTCTATATTCCTGGATACGTTCGAAAAATTTCTCTCTGCTCCGCCTGATGTGACTCTCAATGATATCGCAGAGCCGGTAAGAGGCTCTTTCGTAAACGGTCCGTTTGGAAGCAATCTTCTAACTAGCGAATTGGTGCCTGAGGGGGTACCGGTTATCTACATCCGTGACATTCGAGGGGGAGAGTATGTCCGGGTAAGTGCAGTATGCGTAACGCCCGCTAAGGCACGGCAGCTGGCCGTTTGCTCGGTACGCCCTGGCGACGTCCTGGTGGCAAAGGTTGGGGATCCGCCCGGAGTTGCGGCCGTCTACCCACCAGAGGGGCCGGAAGCTGTAGTCACTCAGGACGTCATTCGCATCAGAGTCTCGGATACCCGCTCCTATCCCGCGTTTGTGTCCGCGTATCTTAACTCTGAATACGGTAAGCGAGCTATTGCTGGAATCACTGTTGAAGCTACCCGTTCGCGTTTTTCGCTGCGCGATTTCAAGAGAATCACGATTCCGCTTCCACCGCTATCCCTTCAGGCCGACTTCGCTGCGAGGATCGCCGCTGTCGAGACGATGAGGGAGAAGGCCAGGGTTTCGGTCAAGCAGTTCGACGCTCTCTTCGCATCCTTGATTCACAACGCTTTCGGGTAAGCCCATGAGTAATTTTGCGTTTCTTCTCCCCGAGTGGCCTGCTATTCACGAGGCCAGTACGAAGGCTGAGCAGACCGCTCGCAGCGACCCTCGAACCGCGTGCTTCTATGCCCGACGGGCGCTCGAACTCGCCCTCCACTGGGCATACAAGGCCGATGGCTCGCTCCACCTGCCCTATAGCGACAACCTCAGCGCGCTGATCCACGAGCCAACCTTCAAGCAGGCAGCGGGTGAGGCGGTATTTGCCAAGGCGCGGCTCATCAACAGCGTCGGCAACCGCGCTGTCCATGACCGCTATCGGGCAGTGCCGCAGAGCGCCGCATTGGCTACGGTCGAGGAACTCTTCCACGTCTGCTATTGGCTCGCCCACACATATGGTAGGAAGCCACCCTCACCCGACCTACGGTTCGATCCCACGCAGCTTCCAGCGGAGAGTGGTATCCCTCCGCAGACTGTCGCGAAGCTGCAAGCTTTGGAGGCCGCCCTCGCCGAGCGCGACGAGAAGCTGAGCGCGCTGCTTGCGGACAAGGCCGACCTCGATGAGCAGATTGTCGCGCTACGCACTGAGGTCGCTAGGGCCAAGAAGGCAAACGCTGCCCAGGCGGACACGCACGACTATTCCGAAGCCGAGACCCGGACGCACCTCATCGATGTCCTGCTGATGGAGTCAGGCTGGGAACTGACCGACGAGCGCGACCGCGAGTTCGAGGTAAGCGGCATGCCGACCAAGGACGGTCGCGGCTTCGTCGACTATGTGCTATGGGGTGACGATGGCAAGCCGGTGGGTCTCATCGAGGCCAAGCGGACAACAAAGTCGCCGAAGGTCGGTCGGCAGCAGGCAAAGCTCTACGCCGACTGCCTGGGGCAGCAGTTTGGTCAGCGGCCAGTCATCTTCTACACCAACGGGTACGAGCACTGGATCTGGGATGACGAGAGGTACCCGCCGCGGTCAGTCCAGGGGTTCTACACCAAGGACGAGCTCGAACTGCTCATTCAGCGTCGCTCCTCGCGCCGCCCGTTGGCTACGGGGGAGATCGACAGGACGATTGTGGAACGCTACTACCAGGAACGCGCGATCCGCCGCATCTCGGAGGCCTTCGAACACGATAACGAGCGCAAGGCGTTGCTCGTCATGGCGACAGGCGCCGGGAAGACCCGCACCGTCATCGCTCTAGCCGATCTGCTCACCCGCTGTAACTGGGCTAAACGCGTGCTCTTCCTGGCAGACCGTGTCGCGCTCGTGAATCAGGCGGTGGGGGCATTCAAGACTTTCCTGCCGTCGTCCTCACCCGTGAACCTTGTGACCGATCGTGATGAGCAGGGACGGGTGTGCGTCTGCACGTATCCCACGATGATGAACCTCATCAACGACGTCCGTGACGGGCGCCGCCGGTTCGGACCAGGACACTTCGACCTCGTAGTCATTGACGAGGCACACAGGTCCGTCTATCAGAAATACCGTGCCATCTTCGAGTACTTCGATAGCTTCCTCGTCGGCTTGACCGCGACACCCAAGGATGAGGTGGACATCAACACGTACCACCTCTTCGATCTCGAACGCGGGGTTCCCACGGATTTCTATGACATCGACCAGGCGGTCGAGGACGGCTTTCTGGTCCCGCCCCGAGGTGTCGACGTGCCTGTGAAATTTCAGCGCGAGGGCATCGATTACAACAAGCTCCCTGATGAGGAGAAAGAAGCGTGGGATGCCCTGGAGTGGGATGACTCCGGCAATATCCCGACTCGCGTCGAGGCTGCCGCGCTCAATGCCTGGCTCTTCAACGAAGACACCATCGACAGGGTGCTCGCCCACCTGATGGAGAACGGGTTGCGGGTCAAAGGCGGCGACCGCATCGGCAAGACGATCATCTTCGCGAAGAACCAGAGGCACGCGGATTTCATCGTGGAGCGGTTCGACGCCAACTACCCGCTCTATAAGGGCGCCTTCACCCGGGCGATCCACCATGGCGTCAACTACGCCCAGACCCTCATAGACGACTTCAGCAGCCCCGAGAAGCCACCGCACATCGCCGTGTCGGTGGACATGCTCGACACGGGCATCGACGTGCCCGAAGTCGTCAACCTCGTCTTCTTCAAACCCGTCTACTCCAAGACCAAGTTCTGGCAGATGATCGGACGCGGCACGCGGCTCCGGCCAGACCTGTTCGGACCAGGCGACAACAAGAGCTGCTTCTACGTATTTGACTACTGCGGCAACTTCGAGTTTTTTCAGCACCATGTCCCGCGTCCCGAAGGGCGCCTCCCGGATTCGCTTAGCAAGCGCCTCTTCACCACACGTCTCGAACTGATTGGAGCTCTGGACCAAGACGGCGCGGACTTCGAGCTCCGGAAGGAGACAGCTGCCACGCTCCACGCGGAGCTGGCCTCGATGAACCTCGACAATTTCCTGGTGCGGCCGAAACGGCGGGTCATCGAGCAGTACCTCGAACCTGCTGCCTGGCAGCACCTGGACCAGGATGACCTTCAAACCCTCGCTACCGAGGTGGCGGGCTTGCCGTCCGAGAGCGAAGCCGAGGATGAGGAGGCAAAGCGGTTTGACATGCTGCTTCTTCGTCTTCAGCTGGCGTTGCTCCGGCATGAACCCTCGTTCGGGCGACTTCGGGATACTGTGATCGAAATCGCTGGTCTGCTTGAGGAGCAGCGCAACATCCCCATGATCCGTGCGCAGCTGCCCTTGATCGCCGAGGTCCAGACGGATGAGTGGTGGCAAGACGTTACCCTGGCAATGCTTGAGGACGTCCGCAGGAAGCTCCGCTCGCTGGTTCGGCTCATCGACAGAAGCCACCGCAACCTGTTGTACACGGACTTCACCGATGAACTCGGTGACGAGGCTGTCATCGACATTCTCGGTGTAACACCGCGGCTGCCCATAGATCAGTTCCGGGAAAAGGTGCGAACCTTTCTCCGCGAGCACCAGGATGACTTGGCCATCTACAGATTGAGGTCAGGCCGCCAGCTAACCGCCGCGGACCTCGATTCACTGGAACAGATGGTTGGTGTCAGCGGGATCGGTGACGAGGAGTTGCTGATGCAAGCGGCTCAAGAGGCCGAGGGCCTTGGGCTGTTCCTCCGAGAGCTCGTCGGTCTCGACAGGGGAGCGGCCAAAGAGGTCTTTGCCGATTTCCTCGCGGCCCAACAGCTCAATAGTACCCAGATTGAGTTCGTGAATCTGATCGTCGACAGCCTCGCCGAGCGCGGAGTGGTGGACGCGGCCCGGCTATACGAGTCGCCCTTCACGGATCTGGCGCCTCGGGGTCCAGAGGGCTTGTTTAGTGAAGGGCAGGTTATCGAGCTGGTGGACATTCTCAGGCGCGTCAGGGCGTCCGCGGAGGCCGCATAGCGCGGCGTCTTTCCGACCGCGAGAAGGTGCACAACCTTCATAGGCTGATCGGCAGGGTGCTGCTTGCTGGTCTTGTTTGCCCGGTATTGCTAGTCTTGCCTGGCTTCCTCGATAAGTGCCCGATCCTGGCGAGTGGACGTCGAGTCTAGGTTTCGGCAAAGCCGAACGCACGCGACGCGACCGCAGGGGGCGACCTAAACACGGTGTCCGGACGCGGGACAAATGGATCGCCGAGGAAGACGACATCAGCCAGCACCGGTTGCGTCGGACGAGTCTAGCCGATCTGCGGAGGCTTACGGCTGGGCCGGCGCGCGCCGACCGGGCCTCTCCAAGGCATAGGTCAGCGCTAGTGCCGGCCCGCGGCGCCGCAGGCGCCGCCTTGATCTAAGTGCGGCTTAATTCGGCAATCGCGCATGGTGCACGGCATGGTGCCTGACCTGTGCAGTGGCCGTCCTGAGGGATGGATCTGCGCGGGTGAGCGGGTTTTGCATCGCGCCAGGGTTAGGGTTATACGGTGCATCGTGCGCGTTAATGGTACCGATGCGAGCTGATGCAGTGCAGTCTCGCTGGGGCCTGACGAGGGGCTGTCACATGAGGGATGATCCGTCTGAGGCAAATAGTAGCGAGGTAATATGAGCACCGCGGTATTGGTCGCATTGATATCTGCTGTGGTTGCGGTTTGCAGCGCGGCATTCACTGCGTATACGACTGCTCGCTCGATCCGCCTTCAGCACACGCTGATCTTGAACCGGACACGCTTGGAACGTCAGCAAGCTGGTGAAGACTTGATCCGTCAATACCGTGAGCCGCTGCTGCTCGCGGCCTTCGAGCTGCAAGCGCGAATCTATAACATCGTCCAGGGCGGCTTCGTAGCACGGCATCTGGGTAGCAGCGACCCGGAAGAACGTCATTACGCCCGCGCCAGCACGCTCTACAGGCTTGGCGACTACCTCGGCTGGATAGAGGTACTGCGGCGCGGCTTGCAGTTCTTGGATCTGGGTGAGGAAGAAAGAACCCATGAGCTGGTCGAGCGCTTGGACGTCGTCAGTCATACGTTCTCCAACACAGAGTGGTTTCCCATGAGCGTGTTCAGGATTTTCCGCGACGAGCAGCGCGCGCTGGGTGAGATCATGCTAGAGCCGATCGAAAGTGAGCTTAGGCGTTACCAATGCATTGGGTACGCGACGTTCGTCCAGCGCCTGGATGAGGACCCTGGTTTCGCACGCTGGTTCGAGCGGCTCGGCACAGAAATCGACAAACTCAGCGATCCGGCTCCTGGACAGCTCGATCGTCTTATCAAGTTGGACCATGCACTCATCAATGTCATCCATTTCCTGGACCCTGAGGGTCTGCGCTTCCCCAAGGCCCACATCACGCCTCTCGACTCGCTGCCGAGGAGCGGCGAGTCCTCGGTGCGTGACAGCGCTGAGTAGCAGGATCACCTGCTTAGAAGGTACGGCCGCAGTGACCAATGTGGTTCCTTACGTGGGGTTTCCGGCTTCAGGTGACCGCTGCGGCGTGGCACGATGCAGCACTGGTGCTACAACCCGCAGCTACAATTGGGTGTATAGTTGGCGTTTATCATGAGCCGTCTAGGGGACAAGCTTTCGGAGCCCCAGGTCCGCCAGGTGGCGGCCGGGGTGGTTCTAGCTGCATCAGTTGCTAGCAACGATGTTGCTAATTTCGGCGGCCACGTAGGTGTCACTCGGATGGCACTTTTTGGGCTATCAGGACTGCTCGCTAGTCTCGCAGCTGTAACGATGTCAAGCTCTATAAAAAAATTCACCTCTCGTTTACCCTACGTCCACACAGGGGGCACGGCAGTCGCGCCAGCTCTCAGACCCTGCCGTCCCTCCGATAGGCGCCGCTGAATCCCTGACGCGTGAGCGGTCCAGGGTGGCCGAAGGCATCGCTTGCGACGCGCCCTTGACCGTGAGCGCGCAGGGCTTCACGATCTGACGCCGGAGGGATGGCCACCTTCTGCAGCTCGCGCGCCACCACTGGCCCTACGGCGGGATGTCCGTACGGTCGGCTGCGGGGATGAGTGCGCGCCGACGCCGACTTGGCCCGAAGGGCCAAAGATCGGCAGGCGGCGCCCCGGCGGCACGGTCCCCTAGTGACGGCGACCAGGTGATGGACCGTTCGTGCGCCGTCTTGCAGTCAGCGAGCCCGACGTGCGGCGCCTCGCAAGATCCAGCCAGGTCGGCGCGCTCCGCGCGCCCTTGAACACGTACAGAAAGTCTGCCCAGGGTTGCTGCCGACTGCTGCTGCCGACTGCCTGCCGACGGGCTATTCGACCTTGGCCGTTGTACTCCCTGCCTTGGATTGCACTAGCGTCGTGGATGTGTGCGAGGCGGCCGGTGATGGATCGGGCAAGTGGCGAACCTTCGGGGAGCGGATCATCTACGAGAGCCCGGAGGTTTGGTTAGGGCAGGTGGATGTCGGGCTGCCGTCGGGGGAGCGGGTCTGGCAGCACGTCGTGCGGCTGCCGCGGGCGGTGTCGGTGGTGTTGCTTGGGCAGAGCGAGGTGCTGTTCGTCAGGCGCTACCGGTTCATCCAGGAACGCTGGGGTTACGAGCTGCCGGGCGGCTGGGTGGACGATGGTGAGGATGCCCGCGATGCGGCCGTGCGGGAGCTGGAGGAGCAGACGGGCTACCGGGCTGGTGAGCTTGAGCACCTGATGACGTTTCAGCCTGTGCCCGAGGCGGTGGACGCTGAGCGGGTGGTCTTCTTGGGCCGGGATGCCCAGCAGGTGGGCGAACCGATCGGGTCAGAGGGCTTTGATCAGGAGTGGCTGCCGCTGGGCTCGGTGATCGGCCTGATCGCTGCCCGGCAGATTTGGGACGCTGCTTCGGTCGTGGGACTGCTGGGTTACCTCGCCACGATCCGCTGACCTGCGGCTGCTTCGACCCTCATGCCCGGCTGCGATCGCCGCACCGAGAGAGCGGCATTTGACTGCTTGACCGCTCGGCCAGCCAGGTGGCTCGGCTGTTACCGTCTGGTGCGTGGCGACTGAACGCGGCGGAGCGGCCGACGAGATGGGCGGTTCCGGTGAGTTCTCGGCGACTGAGACGCGGCGGACGCTGGAGATCGCTTGCGCTGCTATAGGGCTGGACGCCCAGGGCGCGGAGCTGTTGCGGATCGGTGAGAACGCGATTTACCGGCTAGTCTCCGCTCCCCTGGTGGCCAGGATCGCCCGGACGATCCGCTACCTGCCCGCCATTGAGGCCGAGGTGGCGGTCACGCGGTGGCTGGAGTCGGTGGACTTTCCGGCAGTCCGGCTAGCGGGCCCGGCTGAGCAGCCGGTCATCGCGGACGGGCGGCCGGTGACGTTCTGGGAGCTGGTGGCCGAGCAGACCGAGTACGCGACGGTGGCAGAGCTGGGTGTGCTGCTGCTGCGGCTGCACGGCCTGGGGTCTCCCCCGTCACTGGTGCTTCCCGAGCTGCGCCCCTTCGCCCGGGTTGAGGGCCGGGTCAATGGAGCGGACCTGGCCGGGCGAGATCGCGTGTTCCTGCTGGATCGGCTGGCGGAGCTGCGCGGGGCGTACGCAGGGCTGGAGTTCGTGCTGCCTGCGGGACTGATCCACGGGGACGCGAACATCGGGAACATCATCCGGCGGCAGGCCGATGGCGTGGCGGTGCTGATCGACTGGGACGGGGTAGCGACGGGTCCGCGTGAGTGGGATCTGGTGCTGACCGCAATGTACTTCGAGCGGTTCGGCTGGCACACCGCGGCGGAGTACCACGATTTCGTAGCGGGCTACGGGTTCGACGTCATGAGCTGGCCCGGCTATCCGGTGCTGCGCGATATCCGTGAGTTGATCATGGTGGCATGGCTGGCACAGAACACCCGGGAGAGCCCCGAGGTAGCCGCGGAAGTCGCGAAGCGGATCGAGGATCTGCGTAACGGTGACGGTCCCCGGCAATGGGCACCGTTCTGACCACTGATCAGGCGGCCTTGACCCACAGGGCGTGCCCGGCGGCCTGCTCGGTGAAATCACGGACGGCGGAGTTGCGGCCGAAGCGGCTAAGCCGGTGGCGGAACTCCCGGACGTAGGCCACGCACCGCGCCGACGTCACGGCCTCGCCGATGCGCAGCGCGCCAAGGGCAGCGTGACAGGCTTGCTCCGGGTCATCCTGCTCGGCGAGCGCGTCGGCCTGGACCATGGCGGCGAAGAAGTCGCTGCGCGCGTATCCGCCATCGGAGGGGGTGGCCAGGGCTGCGTGGCAGGCGGCCTCGCGGGCATCGCCCAGGTCGCGGAAGCAGTGGGCTATCTCGGCGGCCAGCTCAGCCTCGTTGAAGTAGCTGATGAACTCCGGGTCCAGCCCAGGCTCGGGCACGTGGAACGTGCGCTCGACGGCAGCAAGGGCGGTATGGCATCCGTGGGTGTCGCCGGAGCGGGCCAGGGCGCGTGCTTCCATGGCGAGGAACTGAGCTGTTAGGGCGGGGGTTGCCTGATCGCGGAGGCCTTCGCGGGCGGCTCGGGAGAGGTTGACGGCCTCGGGGAGATGGCCAAGGAAGGTGGCCTGGTGGCTCATCGCGGACATGATGCTGCAGGCCAGGCGGCGGTCTGCGGCTGACTGGGCCAGGCGGAGTGCTTGGATGAAGTAGTGCTGGGCCAGGCCGTGCAGGCCGCAGTCGTAGGACGTCCAGGCGGCCAGCAATGTTGCCTCGGCGACGGCGGCGAACAGCTCGCGGCCCACGTCATCGGTGTAGCGGCCGGTCAGCAGCGCGGTGGCGTCGCGTTCCAGGAAGTGGATGAGGGAGCGGCGCGCGTGGGCTCCGCCGAACCGGTTGTCCAGCTCGGCGAGCAGCTCTGTGGAAGCGCGAACCCGGGCCACATCGGCAGAGCCGACCGCCAGCCCGGTTCCGGCCGTTGGCAGGGTGGCGTCGGGCTGGCCAAGCAGCCAGGCCAGCGCGGCGCCGTTCCAGGCAGCGGGGTCTAGTGGCGCGGACAGAACGTCTTGCGACCGGGCCGAGTCGGCCTGCCAGAGCCCGGTAGCAGCGGCGACGGCCTGGTCCGTGGTGGCCGGGTACTGGGTGCCGGTGATTCGCTGCTCTCCCGGGTCCAGAAGGGCCGACGGGCTGGTCTGGCCGGTGAGCCCGGAGGCGAGACCGAGAGCGGCGCGCGCCGGGCCGGGCATACCGAGCCCGTCGGCGATGCCGGCCAGGCTGTTGAGGCTCTTGACCTGGTATTTGCCGTTGATGATGTAGCTGACCCGGCCTTGGTAGAGGCCGGTGGCGGCGGCTATCCGGGTCTGGCTCATGCCCGTCCACTTCTTGAGCAGACAGAACAGCTCGCCGATGTCGCGGCGGGCTAAGGCCCGGGTGACCTCGGGGCGGGTCCAGAAGTCCGGCGGTATGTCGGCCGGGCCGAACGCGCTATCGCGCATGTCGCTTCCCTTGCCTCGCGGGGCGCTGCGCCCAGTGAAGTCCTGGAAACCCAAGGTTACTAGATATACCGGGGCGATAACCCCTGTGTGAGATGGGTTATCGGTCTGTAAGGGCCGACAGTGGCTGCCATGATGCAGGCCGATCCTCAGGTGAAAGTGTGCCCTTTCTGCCGGGGCCGTGGCTGGAAGCTGGTCCGTGCCCGCCGGGCCGTGGTTATCGGGACCCTGCTGCGCGGGTTGGCAGTGGCGGGCCGCCGTGACTGCCTGGATTGTGGTGGCACGGGTCATGCAGACTGAGCGGCTGACGGTCCTGGCGGCGGACTGGTTTCCCGGTGAGACGGTGGGAGTGGGCCAGGCCCGTGAGTTCGTCCGCGGCATCCTGGGCAGCGCGTGGCCGCGGTGCGATGATCTGCTGCTGATGGTCAGCGAAGTTGCCTCCAACGCCGTGCGGCACACGGCCTCGGGTGATGGCGGCGGCTGGTTCGACCTGACCATCGCGGCGGCCGGGTTCGGGGTGCGGATCGCTATCGCCGACGGCGGCGGCTCATCGGAGCCACGGATCTCTGACAGGGGCGGGGAGCCCGATGTGCTGACCGGCGGGCGTGGGCTGCGGATCGTGGATGCCCTAGCGGACCGGTGGGGCCACACGGGCAATGAGCTGGGCCGGGTGGTGTGGTTCGAAGTGGAGTGCCGGTGAGCGATTCCCGGAGCCCAGCAGCACGGCGGGGGCGCGGTGTGCCCCAGCAGCACCGGTACCGGCTGCTGCAAGCGCTGGAAGATGCGATCAGCTACCGGCAGGCCCGGCTGACCGACCCGTGCGCGGACTGCGGGCCATCCCCGCTGGACGCCAGATGCGCCGAGCATGCCTGCGATCTGGCGTTGATCGCGGGTTACCGGCAGGCGGCCCACGCGATTGCCGTGGAGCTGGGCGAGGCGTCCGGCGTGCTCCGGCGGCCCGGGTAAGCCGCTGTCGTCTGGGGGCATGGTCCGGGACAGGGCGTGACAGTCCGGCTGGTCACGCGCTAGTCTGCTTGGGTAGCCAAGTTGCCTGGTTGCCTAAGAAGCCCAGTGAGGCGCTGCCATGCCGTTTGAATACACCCCCCCGAAGTACGCCCAGGTGATCGCCGAGCTGCAACGGCGGATCGAGTCCGGGGAATACCCGCCGGGCTCCCTGCTGCCCAGCGAACACCAGCTCTCCGCAGAGTTCGGAACGGCCCGGCCCACCGTGGTCCGGGCCTTGCGCGTGCTGCGCCAAGAGGGCTGGATCGACACGCAGCAGGGCAAGGGCAGCTTCGTGCGCGGCCGTCCTGCGCTGGCCGGGGTGAGCAGCGAGCGGCGCGGCAAGGCGGAACTCGACCGGGACGAGTCCCGCGAGCCCGGCGAGCTGGTCTCGGTCGGCACGACCACGGCGCATGGACGGATCGCAGCGCTGCTCGGCGCCGAGCCCGGCTCGGAACTGGTGAGCCGCAGGCGGCTGATCCGTGAGGACGGCGAACCCTCTGAGGTCGTGACCTGGTGGCTCTCCCCCACCCTGGCCGAGCGGACAGGCCTCGGCCGCCCGGACCCGGTGCGCGGCGGCGTGCGTGCCCTGGTCGACCGGGTCACGGGCACCCGGATTGATCACGTAGTAGAGCAGGTCACCGCACGGCGCGCGGAACCGCACGAGGCGAAGCTGCTTGGCATCTCCCGGTCGGCCCCCGTGCTCGCGCTGTACGTGAGCGCGCGGGACGCCTCCGGCCGCCCCGTGCTCGCCTTTGATGTGGCGATGGCCGGTGACCTGCACGAGCTGGAGGACGCCTACCCGGTCGGGTGATCCGTCCCGAACGGCTGGCTCTGATTGCTTGACTAGCCAAGCTGCCGGGCTTAGTCTGGACCGCACTTGGTTAATCAAGTAGCCAAGCATCTAACTCGCTGGAGGGTTCATGGCAGTACAGGGTCCGGTTCCCGTCGAGTTCGGCTACGTGTTCCCGCGCGGGGCGTTCGCGGCGGGGCCGTTCGAGCCGGTACGGGACTTCGAAGCGTCCAAGGGCGGGCAGTTCGTCCAGTCCAAGGACCGGGTGAGCGGGCTGCCGCTGTGGCAGGCCGACATCATCGACGCCGACCCGGCCGCGCGGGACAAGACCGCCCGGGTCAAGGTCGCGGCGGCCGAGCAGCCGGTCCTGCCTCCCCCGCATCCGGGGATGCCGTTCATCCCGGTGGAGTTCGCCGGGATGACGGTTACCCCGTATGTGAATCAGGCCGGGCGGCTGGCCTACGCGCTGCGGGCCACAGCGGTGCGCCCGGTCAGCAGGCAAGGCCGTGCCACACCAGAGGGCCGGGACGCGGCGGCATAACCATAGGCGGGGCGGCAGGAACAGGCATTCCTGCCGCCCCGGTATCTCCCCAGGTCAGCAAACCGTAGAGAGGGAACGATCCTAATGCGTGATGTCACGGGCGAGCAGATCGCCCAGGTCGACAACGCCGACCCGTTCGCCGCTCCGGTGTGGCGCTCCCCGATCCACCGGACCCCCGAATGGGTCATCTGGCTCGTCCAGCTCATCCGGCTGCTGGTGCGGGTGATCTGGTTCCTCATCCGCCACCCGCTGCTCGACGCCTCGGCGGGCCTGATCATTCTCACCTGGGCCAAGACAGACACCCCATGGGCTTAGTTGTCAAGCGGCACGCTGGTCTTGGTGGTGTGCCCAGGCGGTGTGCTCGTTGTAGCTGGTGCCGGTTTTCAGGCAGCCGTGCAGGATGCCGACGAGC
>Ga0335081_10010100_pt1 | contig 15235 bp, 11 predicted proteins | sample Lox_Sample_35_FD_206713 | JGI IMG/M metagenome (GOLD analysis project Ga0335081, IMG submission 206713) | Soil microbial communities from Loxahatchee National Wildlife Refuge, Florida, United States - Lox_Sample_3.5 | ecosystem: Environmental > Terrestrial > Soil > Wetlands | place: USA...
ATGAACCAGGCGCTCCGCGCGCCCGGCGGGGTCGCCTCCATCGCGCTGCTCGACCCCGCCGGGCTCACCAGGCCCGACGCCCGCTTCTACCGGTGGCTCACCATCAGCGGCCTGGCCACCCTGACCCCGATGCCGCTGCGCCGCCGCCTCGCCCGGTGGCTCGACCTCCCGCACATGCTGGAGCCGGAGCTGATGACGCTCATGTGGGCAGCCATCCGCGGCTACCGGGCCGAGCCGAAGAAACCCGACGTCCTCACCGACGACGAACTCCGCGCGATCGACGTGCCTGTCCTGCTGGTAACCGGCGCGCGCAGCGCCCTGCTCACCCCGGCGCAGGCCCGCGCCCGGGGAAGCCTCATGCCGCAAGCCGAGGTCGCCGTCGTCCCCGGCAGCCACGGCGGCTTCAACCGCATCGGCGAGCTGAACGACCGGATCGCCGCCTTCATCAAAGCCCAGGCCACCGGCAAGCAGGCAGCACGGCCGCAGGCGAACAAGAAGTAGCGCCGGCGTCTTCACCGGACGCCGCGAGGCGGACCATGCCGACGTCTCGCCCCATCCATGCCGTTCACCACCATGCCGTTCACCACGCGGGTCGCCGCGCATGCCGACACCGAGCATCGCTGCTGGGCCTGCTGGCAGAGCAGCCGGGCTTGGCCGCGCTGGCGCTCGCCGAACCGGGACTGGACCGGCAGCCACGGAAACCGACCTTGCCCTCTCGCCGCCGAGGGCAATCCCAGTTCTTTATGATACTTTCGTATTATAAAGAGCTCTGGTAATCCTGTCGTGGAGGCAAGACGTGACCGTTTCCAGCCGCGCGTTCGCGACCATGCTTAAGAGCGGGCCACCGGTGACCCGCGACGTGACCGTCCAATGTGACGTGCCGGTCCGTGCGCCGGACGGAACGGAGCTGCTGACCGACGTGTACCTGGCCCGTGCGCGGGAGCCGCTGCCAGCGATCCTGCTGCGCACGCCGTACGGGCGCCACGCGCCTTACGGCACCATCGCCCGGCTGTTCGCCGAGCGCGGCTACCACGCCCTGGTACAGAGCACGCGCGGCACGTTCGGCTCCGGCGGGCAGATCGACTACGACCGCGAGGCGGCCGACGGCCGGGCGACGGCCGACTGGATCATCAAGCAGCCGTGGTCGAACGGGGAGATCGGCGGATTCGGCGGCAGCTACCTGACTTTCACCCAGCTCGCGCTGGCCTCGACCCGCCCGCCCCAGCTCAAGGCGCTGGCCCTCGGGGTTTGGGGCGCCGAGCGGCGGGCGCTGTATTACCCGGGCGGCGCGTTCTCCCTGGACCGGCTGGGCTGGGCGTTCGTGATCGAGAACCAGGAAAGGCCGCTGGCGTTCGTGCGGACGCCGCTGCGCGCCCGGCGGGCGCTGGCGCCGGCCTTCGCTCATCTGCCCCTGCTCGACGCCGACGTCGTGGCCGTCGGGCACCCGGTCGGCTATTACCGCGAGGCGGTGCGGCATGACCAGCCCGGCGACCCGTACTGGGCGCCCACCGATTTCCGGCCGGCGCTGGGCGACCTGGGCGTCCCTGTCACCATGATCGGCGGCTGGTACGACATGTCCCTGCCGTCGATGCTGGCGGACTACCAGGCGCTGCGGGAGGGCGGGCAGACCGCGCGGCTGCGGGTCGGCCCCTGGCACCACTCGAGCCGCGACCTGTTCCGCTACTCGTTCCAGGACGCCCTGGAATGGTTCGGCGCGCACCTGCTCGGCGGCCCGGCACCGTCCTGGTCCTGCGTCCGGATCGAGGCGATGGGCGGCGGCGGATGGCGTGACCTGCCACAGTGGCCACCTGCGGCCAGCACCCAGCGGTGGCACCTACAGCCGCACGGCGCGCTGGCCACCCCGGTGCCGCCCGCAGGCGAACCCGCCCGGTACACCTACGATCCCGCCGACCCCACGCCCGCGGTCGGCGGCACCAGCTCGAGCGCCGCCAATGCCGGACCGAAAGACAACCGGGATCTGGAGCGGCGGCCCGACGTCCTGACCTACACCAGCGAGCCGCTGCGCTCACCCCTGGAGATCACCGGTCCCGTCACCACAGAGCTGTTCGTCAGCTCCAGCCGCCCGCATACCGACTTCTTCGCCCGCCTGTGCGACGTGGACCCGAAGGGCCGGTCGGTGAACATCACCGACGGGCTGACCCGGCTGACATCGGCCAGTCCTCAGCCCCGGCAGATACGCATCGACCTGTGGCCGACCGCCCACCAGTTCCGCCCCGGTTGCCGGATCAGGCTCCAGATCTCCAGCGGCGCCCATCCCCGCTACGCGCGGAACACCGGCGGCGGAGAACCGCTGGCGACAGCGGCAACCCTCCACACGGCACGGCAGGCTGTCCACCACGACCCCGCACACCCCTCAGCCGTCCTCCTGCCAGTCGTAACTCCGGGATAGCGCTGTCCACCACGACCCCGCACACCCCTCAGCCGTCCTCCTGCCAGTCGTAACTCCGGGATAGCAAGGCGCCGACTTGGGTGGGACCGACGGCCTAACCGCTCCCACCCTCGCCGTCCGCGCCCGGCGAAGAGTTCCAAGGTCGGCGGTTGTTCACGGCTGCAGACGAACCACCGCACCCGTTTGCGTCCCCACGACGTCCGAGACAGCTATTGACGACACCGGATGCAGTCAATACACTGATTTCACACTGTGCAATCAGTGAGGCATTCGTCGCCAGAGCGATGCCACCGAGGAGGCCCTTGCCATGCGCGTTTTCGTCACTGGCGCGTCCGGCCACATCGCGTCGGCGGTCATTCCCGAATTGCTCGAGGCTGGGCACGAGGTCGTCGGGCTGGCCAGGTCGGACGCGGCGGAAGCGGCGGTGACTGCGCTCGGTGCCTCAGTACGCAGGGGTGATATAGCCGATATCGACGCGATCAAGCAGAGCGCGGCAGAAGCCGACGGGGTGATCCACCTGGCGTTGGCCGATCGCCGGCAGATGCGAACCGGGAACGTGAGCGAGGCGGCCGCGACCCAGGTTGCGGTGCGCGCGCTCGGTGACGCCCTCGCAGGCACGGGCAAGCCGTTGGTCACGGCCGCGGCTCTAGGTGCGCTAGGACCGCTCGGCCGGCCGAGCACGGAGGCCGATCCCGGCTCAAGCGCTTTCTCCGAGACCGCGGTGCTCGAGCTCCGGGCGCGAGGTGTGCGTTCATCGGTCGTGCGTCTTCCGCCGATCACTCACAGCCACCTTGACCGTCACGGGTTCGCCCCGACTCTGATCGCGATCGCCCGCAGGACTGGCGTGGCCGGTTATGCCGGCGATGGCACCAACCGGTGGCCCGCTGTACACACTCTCGACGCCGGCCATCTCTACTGCCTCGCGCTGGAGAAGGCCGAGCCGGGGACTCGGTGGCACGCAGTCGATGAGGAAGGCATCCCGATGCTTGAGATTGCGCAGAGCATCGCCGATCATCTCGAAATACCCTCGGCGAGCATCCCCGATGACCAATTGCAGGAACACTTCGGATTCCTCGCGATGCTGATCGGACTCGACGTTCCCGCTGCCAGTCTGGTGACCCGCCGCACGCTCGGCTGGGAACCCACTCATCCCGGTCTCTTGGCTGACTTTGACGATGGCCACTACTTCACCCCACCGGACTGATCGCAGGAGGCCTCGGGATGTCCGTTTCCGCCTTCTGCTGCCGATTTTGAAACGATCGGGGAGCTACTCGCCAGCCCGCGGTCAGGATTCTCGACGAGTTCTGGATCGAGCGCGCGCTGGTTCGTCGGCGGGAGGAGATCCCGCCGACGATCGATGATGACCGGGTTCAATCCGGTTCCTAAGCACAAGCTACCGGATGAGGTCATCCGCCTACTGAATGATCCCCGCCGTCGACGGCAAGCAGGCGGTCCACCAGCTGTTCACCGTCGACGCCAAGGGCTGGCCGCACCCGGCATTGTCATCTGCCCGTCAGTGGTGGATCGGTGACGAGCGTATCGCCTGCGTCATCGGGCTGGTCGCTGTTCGGTTCGCGCAGTCAGTCCTCCGATGCGACGATTTGTTCACCGGTGGTTTGACCAATAATCGCGCGAAGCCCAAGCAGCGCGTCGGAGAGCCATTCTCTCAGCGGCCTGTTTTCCGCCGACTGTGTCCATCTTTCCATCGCCGTCTGCTGCACAAGTACACCGGCACGAGCTGAGAGCAACGCGGTGCCCGAATCGATTCCTCGCTCGCGAAGGGCAGTGGCGATGGCCTCGGTGAGCACTGCGCGCTTGCGGAGCTCACGTTCTTGCAGCTCTGGGTTAGCCTTGATGATGCTACCGCGCCGAGTCACTGCATCGCGTCGCTCCTCGAAGATTTCGTCGGCGGCTGCCTGCAACCCACATACAACAGCTTCAAGCGGTGGGAGTGCGTCCGCACGGAGTTTGATTTCACGGGCGACGATTTCGCGCTGCATTTCAGAGAGCGGGCTGAAAAGCACCTCGCGCTTGTCGGCGAAGTGATTGAAGAAGCTTCTCTTGGTAAGGCCTGCCCGCTCGGCGATCTCTGCGACGGTTGTGCGCTCGAATCCCTTCTCGGCGAAGAGTTCCAGAGCGGCCGCCTGCAGACGGCCAACCCCATCGGGTTCCCACCTAGGCACAAGATCCGAGTGTAATACAGGTCGGTATCACGGATATCGCGTGCCATATCTCGGGTCGGCCGCTACCGTCCGTGCCGTGAGCCGGGTAGCCGTAAGTCGCCCGGAGCCGCCATGGCGAGCATCGCGGCGCCAGCGTGAGCACGGCGGAGACGCCCAACGCACGAGCGTCAGCCGCGCGTCAGTCGGCGTCTACGACACCTGGCGCCGAGCTGGAGCGTCGGCAGGGGTGGTATCGCCACGCACGCGGAACCACGTTTTGGCAGTCAGAAAACCGAGTAACGACCCGCACCGGGTTTCTGGCTGCCGTTCTGCAGGCTGCGCGAGACAGCCGACAGGACGCCGGGATCTTGATGGTACCGGCGGTACCAACGAGAGGAGCTGCAGTGACTTCCCGGGGATGGTAACCGCCGGGCCGTGTAGATCCTGCCACGTGCGGGACCAGGATCTCACCCGGCGCTGCTCCGCTGCGGGAGCGGGTATATGCCTTGGTGCTGCTCAGCGGGTGGGTCCCGGTGGCCGCGGCAGCGGTGACCGACGTGGCGGTGGCGGCTGGCTTTAGCGGAGAAGCGCGTCGAGGTGGTCGAATACGCGCTGCTCGGTCAGCAGGACAGCGCCTTCCTGGCAGTGCTCCCCGGCGCCTTCAGCGGCGCAGAAGGTGATCAGCTCTTTCGGGCAGCGCAGCGCGTCGAAGATCCGGCGCGGCTCGCCGTGGAAGAACTCGTCGTTCTCCGGGTCAAGGACCAGGGTGGGGCACGTGATCCGGTCGGCGATGCCTTCCATCGTGTAGGCGCGCATCTCCCGTAGCGCCTCTGCGGCGCTCGTCACGCCGAAGGTCCACCGCGAGTTGCCCGCCGACCAGCGTAGGTAGGTGCTGTGGACGGCGGCCTGCGCCATGATGGCGTCGGCCGCCGCGTCGCGGCCCGCGTCGATCAGGGCGGGCAGGGCCGGGGGCAGGCCGCGCCGCACCGCACCGCCGAAGTCGAATACCCCGTCATTCAGCACCAGCGCCGTGATCCGGTGCTCGAAGGCGGCCGCCCGCGCGGCGAGGAAGCCGCCGAAGCTGGTCCCCATCAGGACCATGCGGCGCTCGTCGACCTCGGGCAGGGCCGCCGCGTAGTCGATGACCGGGCTGACGACCTTCTCCCAGTCCGGGCGGAACACCAGGCCCTGCAGGCGCCGGGTCGTGGCCTGGCCCGGACCGTCGAACGCGAGCACGTTGTACCCGCGCTCGAGCGCGCCCGGGACGACCGCGAGGTAGCTCTCCTCCAGCGTGGAGTCGAAGCCGCCGTGGTAGATCAGGGTCGGCAGCGCCGTCCCGCTGGCGTCTGCACGGAACAGGTAGCCGGGCAGCGTCGTGCCTTCATAAGGGATCGCGACCGGGCGCGCGGGCACGTCGAGCAGCTCGGCGGCTGCGGCGAAGGTCTCTCGCGACAACCTGGCCAGGCGCGCTGAGGTGGGGTCGTTGTCCGGGTCGCTGCGCCGGTAGAAGTCGGCCGTGCGGTAGTAGTTCGAGGCGCGCAGCAGGGCGTCCCGCGCGCTGACCCGGTGGCTGGCCGCGAGGGCGGCCAGGCCGGTGCCGCGGATCCGGTCAGCGAGGGCGCCCCACTCCCGGCACCAGGCTTCCTCGTCGCCGTCGGGGATCTTGCCGCACGTCACGAGGGCCTCGCCGAGGTCGGCGCCGCCCGTGCTGGCGTACCCGGCCGCCCGTAGCGCCTCGAAGGAGAATGACTCGTCGTCGAACAGGAACTTCATGATTGACATCTCCTCTCGCGACGGAACCGATCCGTTCCATCAATTCCAGAATACGTTCCGTCGAAATGGAACGCAACCGTTCCGTCGCGACGTATACTTACCATATGGGAGAGCCGGTTAGAAGGCGGCCCGCCGGGGCCGCGGTGCTCCAGGAGAGCGTCACGAGCGCTATCACGGCCGCCGCCTTCGAGGAACTGGCGGAGACGGGCTACGCGCGGATGTCGATGGACGCGGTGGCCCGCCGGGCCGGCGTGGGCAAGGCGGCGCTGTACCGCCGCTGGGATTCCAAGGACGCGATGCTGATCGACCTGGTGGCCCGTACCGTCCGGGAGAGCGCGCTCATCCGGGCAGACACCGGCAGCCTGCGCGGCGACGTCGAGGCGTACCTGACGGCCACCTTGAGCCAGCTCCACGGCCGGCTGGTAAGCCGCATCGCACCCGACCTCCTGGCCGAGTCACCCCGCAACCCCGCCCTGGCGGCGGCCCTGCGCGAGGTCATTGGCACGCCACGGCGCCAGAGCGCCGACGCCATGCTGTCCCGCGCGATCGACCGCGGCGAGCTGCCCGCCGACCTCGATCACGACCTGGCCCTCGACCTGCTCGTGGCTCCGCTGGGCTTCCGCCTGCTCGCCTCGCAGGGCGTGATCAATGACGGCTACCTCCGCCGTCTCACTGAGGCCACCATAGCCGCCCTCAAAGCAAGCAGGAAATAGAGGAGATAGACGCTGCCGCCGCAGCCGGTATCCGCCGCATGGCGCCTGCTGTCTCCGCGAAGCCCTGCGGCACCGGCCCGAAGCGGGCATCCCCGGACGCAACCGGGTCAGTACGGCGGGACACATCGCCATCCTGGCATTCCGGGTGCCGGCCAGGAAGCCAGCGATCGGCAGGCCGCCCCCACGGCGGGCCGGGGTGTGCAGCCCGGCGTTCTTCTGCCGGACGTCCCCACCGCCACGCTGCCGAGAACGCCGTCCGCGTGCGCTTCGCTAGCGCAGCCCTGCCGCGCCTGGCAGCCAAGGACAGGCGGCAGCCGGCTGCCGGCAGGAGTCCGGGCAGCGGCCAGATTCCGGTAAGGGCACAGCGTTATGGGCAGTCTGTCGCGGTGGGACACCGGCCGGATTGTGTCCGGGCGCGGGGCCGATGCTGCCGCACGCCGATGACGTAAGACCTAACGACCAGCGCGACTTCGAGGCCACCCTGCCGGTGCTCAGCGCGCAGCAGCGCTCATGGCTCAAAGACGCGATCGAACGGCCATCGTGGCTTAAGGACGCGATCGTTACGGGGCGTCCTGTGCGGGAGCGGGGACAGGGGCCGTCTGCGCGTCGGGAGCGGACCGGCAGAGGCCCGGCACCAGCAGGAGCGTGACGGCGGTCGAGGCTGCCGCCATCGTGCCCATGGCGGCGGCCGGGGGCATCCAGGACGCCACCGCGCCCGCGATGAGCGCTCCGATGGCCTGCCAGGCCATCACACCGTTCATGTGCAGGCCTAGGACCTGCCCCTGGATCGCGTCATCGGTACTGCGGATCAGGCGATCCTGCAACGGGAGTGATGCCGCATAGCCGACCGCGGCGAGAAATCCCAGGGGCACCGCGATCACGGGCGGATCGAGGAAGAAGAACAGGTACGGTACCGCCAGCAACAGCCGCAGCGGCCCGATGAACAGGTCCCGCCACCCTGGCGGCACGAATCGCCCCACCAGCAGATCACCCGCCAGCATTCCCGCAGCGGTCGCGGCGAAGAGCCAGCCCGCGACCGCCCCGTGGCTAGCGGAACCCGGGTGCCCGTAAGGCACGAACAGCGACTCGCAGCCCACGATCAGGCCGTTCGGCACCCATAGCGCTAGGTATAGCGGCCGGGTGGCGTTCGACCGGGATAACTGCCAGGTGACCGCTGCGGTGTGGCTGACCACATTCCTCCCGCGGGCCGTGCGCCTCGTCATCGTCCGGGATGCGCTGCGTGTCCTTCCGCCATGCCTGCGGGTCCCGCCGTGGGATGCCGCGGGACTGTCCGATTTCCGGGCTTTTCGGAGGACGCGGCGTCCGTCGCCGCAGGTGAGAGGACATCTCCCGGTCACTGCGGACGGCAGTTCCACCGTTCGCTGGACACTCTCGATGCCGCCGCTGCCAATGAGCCCGTCATAGACGAGGACCTCGTCTGCGTTGCCGGGCCAGGGCCGGGTCATCGTCCACGGAGGCGAGGTTGTACGCGACGATCTGGTGGCCGGCGGAGTTGATCTGCTCCACCGCGGCGGACAGGTATTCCAGTGTCACCGGCTCGGCGAGGATGGGCCCGGTACCAGTCGTCGGGGTCGTTCTCAGCCCAGTCGCGGTGGGGGCGGTGCATCGGGTAGGCGTGCTCGGCGACCGCTGCCACGCCGAGGTCCGGGTGCAGGGCGGGCCTTGAGGGCCGACGATCCGATGTCGGCCCCTACGACGTACCCGCTCACGGGGCGGGCTGGAGCTCGGGGCCGGGGAGCGGCCCGGGCGCGGGCAGCGGGGCCGGGGCGCCGGGGAACTGGGCGCGCCAGCAGGAGCCGATCCATTCGGCCTGCGGGGCGGGCAGCTCGGGAACCGGGCCGAACTGCCGGGCGGCCAGGTAGACTTCGCAGGCGCCCTCGACGACGGCGGCGGTGTGGAAGGCGTGCTCCAGGTCCGCGCCGATGGCGAGCAGGCCGTGATAGCGCAGGAACGTGGCGCCGCGGTCGCGCAGGGCAGGCGCGGTGTAGGTGTACATCTGGTCGGTCTCGGGCTGGGAGTAGGGCGAGGTGTAGACGGCGCCGCCGGTGGCCTCGCACAGGCCGGTCAGGATCGGCGGGAGCGTCCAGCCCAGGTTGGCGAAGGTCATGACCGCCTTGCCGTGGGTGTGCACGACGCTGCCGACCTCCGGCCGGTTCTTGCAGATCATCGTGTGCATCTGGACCTCGGAGGTGGCCGGCTTGCGGCCGTCGACCTGCTCGCCGTCCAGGGTCACGACGGCGATGTCGGCGGGTTCCAGGAGGTCGTACTGGGTGGAGGCCGGCGTGCAGGCCAGCAGGTGCGGCTGGCCCGGCACGCGGACGCTGATGTTGCCGGCCGTGGAGTAGACCAGCCGCTCGGCTCGCAGCTTGTGCGCGAAGGTGATGACCTTCTGCCGGATCTCCAGGTGCGCGACGGACATGGTGGCGGGTTTCCTTTCCTGTTAGCGCCGGGTGCAGCGGCGGGCGGCCAGGCCGGCCGGCCCGGTGACGGTGATGGCCGCGGCGGCAGTGACCGCCGCCGGCCAGGCGAGCAGGCGCGCGAGGGCGGGCAGGTCGCGCTCGTCGATCTGCACGTGCGCGGGCCAGGCGCCCATCGCTCCCTCGATCTGGATGCCCTGGGGCGGACGGTCAGCTTGCGGGGCTCGAACGGCAGCTCGCCGATGGGGGAACTTACTGTCATCGCAAGTCAGCCTTCCCGGTAGGGGCGCAGCCGCCGGCGGTCGGCGTCCTGCGGCGCGGAGCCGGCCTGGGAGGCCTGGCAGGGTCGGCGCGGCACGGACGTGACTGAGACGGCGCCGGGGAGCAGGGCGCCGCCGGTGCCGCGCATGGCCCGTGCCCGCGCCCTTCTCGGACATGCCGCTGCGGGCTCCGGGCAGGCACGCCGGAGCGGTAGCGCGGACCGGCCGGGTCCGGGCCGCGGCGCCCCTGCACGCCGCCGGACGAGGCATGACCTCACCGGCGGATGCCAGCTGAGAAGACAAGGCGCTCCCTCCTGGCCGGGCCGTCTGCTCGTCATCGCCGGGCTCCGCCCACGTGGCGGCCGCGGCCCGGGCGGAAGGACCGCCGACGACGTTCTGTTTAAATGAACATTAGTATCCTTCTATTTGGAGTACAAGAGGTTCATATTACAAATTTCCAATGTTTATTGGAACATTCGGTCCCGGCCGGGCCTTCCCCGGACACGGAGATCACGGAGATATCGTGGCCCTCCCACGCTGCCCGGCGGCCCCGGCAAGGAGCAGCCCCCCGCCTAGGGCGGGCGGCGCCCCCGCGGCCGGGCGGGACGGTCTGCGCCGGCCGGGACGGGCCGGCAGCGGTGCCGCCGGCCCGCTTGCCCGGGGTGTACGTGTGCTATGCTTGTGCGAACGAACATTCTTTTGTGTGCCAAGAAAACCAAAAGGGGCTTGCGCGGGTGGTTCAGTGATGGCCGGGGACAGCGTTGACGGGCGCGAGGACATGACGCGCGTCAAGCCGCATGAGCGCCGCCAGCGCATTCTCGATCGCGTGCTGGAGTATGACTCGGTCACGGTCGATGACCTGGCCGACGAGTTCGGGCTGACGAAGATGTCCGTGCGGCGCGACCTGAACGCGCTGGCCGAGAACGGGCAGGTCGTCCGCGTGCGCGGCGGTGCCGCCCGCCCGCACACGCCGGTGCCGGCCCGCCGGTATCTCGACGCTCAGCAGCGGAACGCCCAGGCCAAGGCGCGGATCGCCCGGATGGCCGCGCCGCTGCTCGGGCCGGACGTCATCACCGCCTTTTTCTGCTCCGGCTCGACCGTGGCCCGCGTGGCCGAGGCCCTGACCGAGGATCAGCATGACCAGCTCACGGTCGTCACCAACTCGGTCCCGGTCATCAACACGGTCACCACGTGGAACGACGCGCACCTGGTGGCCGTGGGCGGCCTGTACCTGCCCGCGTACATGGCCTTCGTCGGCCCGCAGGCGATCGAGCCGCTGCGGTCCCTCAGCGCGGACGTGGCGGTGGTGGGATGCGACGGGCTGAGCATCGCTGAGGGCCTGACGACCCCGCACCAGCTTGTCGCCGAGATCGGCACCATCTTGATCGAGCGAGCCCGCCGGACCATCGTCGTGGCCGACTCCTCCAAGATCGGGCGCCGGGGGTTCACGCCCATCGCGCCGATCACGGCGATCGACGTGCTGGTGACTGACGAGCACGCTGACCCGCAAGAGCTGTCCGCGCTGCGCCAGGCGGGCATCGACGTCCACATCGCCTGACCCGGCGCCGGCGCGGCAAGCGGCCCCAGCTGCCGTGCCCGGCAACGGCCGCCCGCCGTCGCAGGCACCCCGGGTTCGGCCGGGCGGCGCTGGCAGGCCGGCGCTGCGGCAGGAACGAGCCCAGGGCAGCGGCCAGGTCCTCTTTAGTGGCTGCTTCCGAGCAGGGCGCCGGAACGTGCTGGTCGCGTGCCACAAGTCCGAGGGCGCATCCCCGGCGGCGCGCGTCCCGGGCAGGATCAAGTGGCTTCCCGGCAGACGGCTGTTCTACGCCGGCGGCCTCCCGTCGGCCACGGGCCATCGAGCGCAGCGCAGCCGGCCGCAGCGCAGCCCGCACCTGGATCGCCACGAACAAAGGAGCAGGCTGAAGGTTCACCCGCGAGCCTCTGAGCTCGCTCTCAGGCCAGCCGCCTCACCCGCACACAGCGGCCTGGCGAGCAGGTCAGAGGGACGGCGCAGGCCTCCTTACACCCTGATGCTCAGGTCATGGACCATGGCCCGGGGCACGGAGATCACCTCCTTCCTGGCTCGACGGGTTGTGGTGCGGCGCTGGTAGGGCCGGTTTCCCGCCGCAGGAGGCAGCAGTGGATGAAGACTGGTACTGCGGAGATGGCCAGATCCGCGGCCGCCGCCAGATCGAACATGGCTGGCTGAGTCATGCCGCCACCCTGGCCGGCTACGGCCTGCACGGTGAGGCCGTGCGCACCGGACCGGAAGATGAGTAGCCGGACTTGGTGGTTGCGGCCGTCTGCCTGTCCTGGCCCGGGAAAGCACCACGACCATTCGGTGTCCGCAACATCGAATTTCAGTTCCCGGTATCCCTGCTGGGCTGGGCACTCGGTGACCCGGATCAGACGCGCCGGGTACAGTTCCGGTGGCGTGCCGTCTGCCGCTGGTGCCTGCCTCATCGCCCACATCCGGTATCGCTCATCGCACGGCATGATGCCTCCTGTGACTGAAACGGTGCCTCAGAACGCGAAGAACGCGGTCTCGCCTTCTCCCCGCAGCCGGATCTTCAACCGCAGACCGCAGCCGGATGTTCAGCGGCAGGCCGCTTCGGGATACGTCGCCAGCGGCACGGTACCGCCACCTCCTCCGCGGGGCTCAGTCCCGTGACGCGCGCCTAACTACACATTTGGCCAGATTAGAAATATATAGCAAATGACTAAATGTAGTGTCTTGGATTATACATTGCAGGTCAACGGCGTAGCTACACTTCCGGTGTGGACGTGACGCTCTCCAAGCGGGGCAGCTACGCCGCGGCGGCGGCCATCTGTCTCGCCCGCGCCTACCCCGCCGGCCGGCCCAGGAAGCTGCGCGAGATCTCCGCCGAGATGGACATCCCCCGTACCTACGTCTCCCAGATCCTCGGCGACCTGGTGCACGCCGGGATCGCCACCTCATCCGCCGGCCGCGACGGCGGCCACCGGCTCGCCCGCCCCCCTGAGGAGGTCAGCGTGGCCGAGGTGATCGAGGCGGCCGAAGGACCGCTCGCCTCCGAGCGCTGCGCGCTAGGCGACGGGCCCTGCCGCTGGCAGGCCGTATGCCCCCTGCACGAGACGATCACCACCGCCACCGCATCCATGCGGCAGGTACTGGCCTTGACCACCCTCGCCATGCTGGCCGAACGCGACGCGGCCATCGCCTGCGGCACCTACCCCGTCCCTGCCGACGCTCATCCGCACGCCGCCGCCGTCCCCATCGCCGACACCGTGCAGATCGAACTGCCCGCGGCCGTCATCGCCGCCCGGCTCACCACGGGAATCTCGTGGCTCACCACGCACGCCGAAGCCTGCGACACCGAAGAGCTGCGAATCCGGGTCGGACCCGGCTGGCCAGGCAAGACTGTGGCCGTCCACCTCGGCCAGCCGGCAGAAGCAGACGGGGACCTGGCCATCCCGCTCGTCTGGGAAGCCTCCGGCCCGGCCGGCGTCTTCCCCCGCTTCGAAGGCGAACTACGGCTCAGCCCCCTCGACCCCGAGCGATCCGAACTCCGCCTCTCCGGAGGCTACCGTCCCCCGCCCGGGAAAGCAGGCCAGGCACTCAGCAACACCCTTCTCGCCCGCCTGGCCCGCGCCACCCTGCGCTCATTCCTGCGCCGCATCGCCGCAGGGCTCGAACGCGAGCACACCGGCCTGGGAACGGCCACGCAGAAGGTGAGCACCTGACACCGCCCGCACCGCTGCCTGTGCCGTGCCAGAACTCCAGGCAGCTGAACCTGCGAGACCCGCCGAGCCGCATGCGCAGCAGGAACGGCTGGGCCGCGATCGCCGTCACATCGGGGCTGAAGTCGGCCAGCAGCAGGCGGGCCAGCTCCAGCCGGCTCTCGTAGATGACATGGCCGCCGGTTGTCGCGGACCAGTAATAGCCCGGATAGTGGGCCTGTCCCCGGGCGCTGCGGGTCATCCGCCATGGCGCCGCGCTGATGACCCGGGCTGCTTGTCACCTGCGGCAGCGGGCGGTCCGCCACGGTCTTGCCGTCGCTCAGCCGGAGCGATGCCGACGGCCCGCGCGACCGCGTGCCGTCCGCGTCCTGGCCACTGCAAACGTGATCTTTCGTAGCCATACCGCCGCAGAACGCGACAGTACTGCCGTGATCGTCCGGTGGCCGGCAGCGACACGCGGAATTCATGGCGTGCGGGGCCGGCCAAGCCCGCAGCCCGCCAGGGAGCAGCCGGGGCGGCTGTCGGCTGCGGTTGCGGTTCTTACAGGCGAGCATTATGTTAGCCACTAACATGTTATCAACTAACATATAGGGGCTGGCATGAGGGCAGGGCGATGGTGGATGCTGGGCGTGACGTGGCTGTCGGTGATCGTCGTGAACCTGGACCTGACGATCTTGAACATCGCGCTGCCGGACATCTCGGGAGCCCTCCACGCGGGCACTGGTGACCTGCAGTGGCTGGTGGACGGCTATTCGCTCGTGTTCGCCGGGGTGATGCTGCCGGCCGGGATGGCCGGGGACCGCATGGGCCGCAAGCGGCTGCTGCTGGCTGGGCTGGCGGTGTTCCTGGCGGCGTCGCTGTGGTGCGCGCTGTCGGTCTCAGCGGGAGAGCTGATCGCGGCGCGGGCGATGATGGGGCTGGGCGCGGGGATCGTGTTCCCGCTGTCGCTGCCGGTTGTCTCGGCCGCGTTCGGGGATGAAGACTGGCCCACGGCGATCGGCATCCTCACCGCGGGGGTCGCGCTCGCCCTGCCGCTCGGCCCGGTGCTCGGCGGCCTGCTGCTGCAGCACTTCTCGTGGCACTCGGTGTTCTGGATCAACGTGCCCGCCGCCTGCCTGGCCCTGGCTGCGGGCGCCGTGCTGATGCCCGAGTCCCGCAACCCGGCCGCGCCGCCACTGGACGCCGCGGGTGCGCTGCTGTCCCCGGCCGCGGTCACCTGCCTGGTGTGGGGTGTCATCAACGGCCAGGAGCACGGCTGGACCGCGGTGCTGACCTGGGGGCTGCTGGCCGGGGCGGCAGTGCTGCTCGCTGCCTTCTTCGCCCGCGAGTACCGCTCGGCGAACCCCGTCATCGACCCCGCGCTGTTCGGTGACCGACGGTTCACCTGGGGCACGGCCGCCACCATCGCCGTCTCGGTCGCGCTCTACGCGATCTTGTTCGTGTTCCCCCAGTACCTGCAGAGCGTGCTCGGCGACGGCCCGGCCAGCGCCGGGCTGCGGCTGCTGCCGATGATGGGCGGGCTGCTCGTTGCAGGCGGGGCGGCCGGCTCCGCCGTGCACGCGGCGGGCACCCGGCTCACTGTCGCCGTCGGCCTCGCTGTCCTGGCCGGGGGACTCGCCGTGCTGAGCCAGGTCCACCTGGCCACGGGCTATGCCGTCGTAGCGGTAGGGCTGGCGTTGTGCGGGCTCGGCACGGGAGCGTCCATCGGTGCCGCGATGGACGCGGTGATGGCCGCCGCGGGCGGCGGCGAGGCGGGGAC
>Ga0335081_10010102_pt1 | contig 15233 bp, 10 predicted proteins | sample Lox_Sample_35_FD_206713 | JGI IMG/M metagenome (GOLD analysis project Ga0335081, IMG submission 206713) | Soil microbial communities from Loxahatchee National Wildlife Refuge, Florida, United States - Lox_Sample_3.5 | ecosystem: Environmental > Terrestrial > Soil > Wetlands | place: USA...
CATTGGGGACGATGGCGCCGTCGGCGACGTAGAGATTCCGATAACCGTGGACCTGGCCGAAGGCATCCGGCGCCGCGCTGGTGACGCCTTCGGCCGGATTGTCGCTCAGCACGCAGCCGCCAAGGGCGTGAACGCTGACGTTCTTGCGGAACGGCCACCACCAGTTCGGCAGCGCAAAGAAAATATCGGCGCCGGTCTGGTGGCGGAATTGTTTGCCGGCGGCGAGGATCGCGTCGTAGAGCGCGGCGCTGTCGCGCTGCGGCCAATCGAGCTCGAGCCAGCCGTCGCTGCCCAGCGTCATGGTGCCGTTGGATTTGTCGATCCCCATGAACAGCAGCACGCAAGTCTTGTAGGAAATGTCGCCACTGAGCACATCGGCAAAGGCGTAGCCGATCGATCCCATGGTGTTGCCGCGCAGCCGCGCGACCCAGTGGCGAACGAGGCGCCACAAGGCGGCCAGGTGCAGGAAGCCGGGCTTGGCCGCTTCCACGAACCAGGAGCCGAATGCCGGATAGCTGGCGTCCTCGAGGATGAAAGCGTGATCCGTCGCAAAGTTCTGGAACAGATTGAAGTCGATGCGCTGGGTGATCACTGGGCCATAGTTGGGATCGGCCGGCTCGCGGGTGCCGGCGACAAAGGCGAGAAAATCGCCGTTACCGGAAAAGTGTCGCCCGAGCGCCTGGCTGATCCGCGGCAGCGTGTGGAAACGATCCCGGCAGCGCAATAGAAGCTCGGTCGAGCCCAGGCTGCCCGCCGATACCACGACGCGGTTGGCGACGGCGCTGAGCTCCGCCTTGCCGGTTCCAAGGTCGTGGTAATAGACGCGGTAGCCGTGCTCGCCGCTGGCACCGGGATCGTCGCGGCCGTCCTTGTCCACCGGCACGATGCGGTCGACGAGGTGCTCGGTCCGGATCTCGGCCTGATATTTGGTCTCCGCCTGATAGAGGTAGTTCAGATCGAGCGTGTTCTTTGCCTGGTAGTTGCAGCCGACGTCGCATTCGCCGCAATAGGTGCAGGAGGTTTGCAGAGCGCCGTAGCGGTTCTTGTCCTGCACGCCCGGCGCCAGCGGATTGGCGAAATTGTTGCCGAAGAACACGTTGATATCGACCAGCTTCGAATCGCGGCCGATCTGCTGGGCCACCTTTTCAAACAGCGCGGTGCGCGTGATGTGGCGCTGCCCCTGCATCGGCGGGATCGGCCGCGCCCCCAACACCTCCTTGCAGATGTCGTAATAGGGACGCAACTGCGCCTTGCGGCAGCTCGTTGGCCAGCGCGGCGAGAACGCCTCATCGGGCGGCTCGAGAAAGACATTGGCGTAGATCAGCGAGCCGCCGCCAAGGCCGGCCGCCAGCACCACGTCGATCTTGTTGTAATTCCTGATGTCGAACAGTCCCTGCTGTTCGATCCTGGCAAGGGCCTTCGGCCGCCGCCGTTTCTCTAGCCCCTGATTCCAGAAATTGTGCGCCATGGCGTGCGGCGTGCGCGGAAACGCGCCGAGCGCATAGCGCTTGCCGCGCTCCAGCACGAGCACGCTTCCCGACCATTTCTTGCTCAACCGGCAGGCGTTGATCGCGCCGCCGAAGCCGCTGCCGATGACGATCGCCTCGTAGGATTTGGCCATAGTCGTTCGCCCCCGAATCTGTGGACCTGCGGTTCTACGGTGCGGAAAGTCCTCTCTATTAGAGGTGGCATGATCGGTAGATGCGATTATGGGACGAATTGGCCGCGGCGCCAAGGGCGCCTTGGTCGAAGCCCGGCCGGTCAGCGCGGCATCAAGGTCTGAGCATCGCTATTCGTAACGCAATGCCTCGATGGGATCGAGCTTCGCGGCCTTGCGCGCCGGGTAAAAGCCGAAGAACACCCCGACGGCGGCGGAGAACACAAAGCCACCAACGACGGCGGGCAGCGAGATCGGCGCAAGCCATCCGACGATCGCGGTGACGCCGATCGAAGCCAAAGCCCCCATCACAATGCCGGCGAGGCCGCCGCTGACGCTCAGAAACACCGCCTCGGCAAGGAACTGCAGCAGCACGTGTAGCCTGCGGGCGCCGATCGCCATGCGCAGACCGATCTCTCTGGTCCGCTCGGTCACGGAGACCAGCAAAATATTCATGATGCCGATGCCGCCGACGATCAGCGATATCGAGGCGACCGCGGCCAGCAGCAAGGCCATGATGCGGCTGCTGCTTTCCGCGGTTTCGACGAATTGGCTGAGGTTGCGCACGTCGAAGTCTTTGACGGCGCCGGGCTTGATACGGTGGCGGCGCGTGAGCGTGTCGGTCACCTGATGGATCGCAGTCTGGACCTGCCGCTGACTCGCCGCCTGCACGTAAATCTGATTGGCAAAACCGGTCAGGCGCGCTTGTAGATTGTATGGATTAGGCGCCGGCAGATAAGGCCAATTCAACTGCACCTGCTGCTGGCTCGGCGCAGCGACGCCGAGCACTTTACGTTCCGCCGTCGTGAACGGGATCATGACAAGATCGTCCTGATCGGTGCCGAAGGCAGACTGGCCCTTCATCGCCAGAACGGCGATCACCTGCAGCGGCACGCTCTTGACCTGGATCAGCGCGCCGAGCGGATTCTGGCCGGCGCCGAACAACTGTCGGTAAACGGTCTGGCCCAAGACGACCACAAGAGCCGCTTTGCTCTCGTCCTCGGCTGTAAAGCCGCGGCCGCTGGCGATATGCCAATTGGTGATCGGCGGATAATTGGCGCTGACGCCTTGAATGTTGGTGGTCCAATTCGCGCCGGCGAATTGCACCTGGCCCTGCTGGCGCACCATGTAACCGACTTCGGCAACCGCGGCGTCCTCACGGCGAATGGCGCGGGCGTCTTCGACGGTGAGCGTGGTCGCGCTCCCGAAGCCGGCGCGGACGCCGCCCGTTATCACGGCGCCGGGCTGAATCACGACGACGTTGGTGCCGAGGTTTTCTATTTGCTTGCGGACCGCCTCGTTGGCGCCTTGGCCAATGGCCACCATAGTGATGAGGGCGGCAACGCCGATGAACACGCCCAGTGTGGTCAACACGGAGCGCATCTTGTTGCGCCAGATCGCCTGCGCGGCGGCAGCGAGAACCATGCGTCCGAACGCCAACTGCGCTCCTGCCGCGATTGCCGGAACGGTTTCCACCAACGGACGGGGAAGTGTTGGATGTCCTGCTGCCAGGCGCGGCGCCGTCGCAGGTTTTTCCACGCGTTCGTCGGCAATGATTTGTCCGTCGCGCATCGTTACGATGCGGTCGGCATAGGCGGCGATGTCGGATTCATGGGTGACCAGAACGATGGTAACGCCCCGTTGGCGGTTGAGCGTAACCAGCGTCTGCATGATATCGTGCGACGTTCTCGTATCGAGGTTTCCGGTCGGTTCGTCGGCAAGTAGCAGGCTCGGCGAGTTGATCAATGCCCGCGCGAGGGCGACGCGCTGTTGTTGGCCGCCGGACAGCTGTCCCGGCGTGCTGCGCTCGCGATCGCCGAGGCCGAGAAAGTCAAGTGCCGCGCGCGCCCGCCCGTCGCGCAGCGTGCGACTGCTTGGTCCGGAAGCGGCGTAGTAAAGCGGCAGTGCGACATTCTCGAGCGCGCTGGTGCGGGTCAGGAGATTGAAGCTCTGGAATACGAATCCGATTCGTTGGCTGCGAATGGCTGCCAATTCCGGTTCCGGCAGCACGGCGACGTCGACGCCTTCCAGCAGATAACGGCCGCTCGTAGGTCGGTCGAGGCAGCCGAGAATATTCATCAGCGTCGACTTGCCGGAACCGGACGATCCCATGATCGCGACGAATTCGCCGTGGCGGATGGAAAAGCTGACGCCGCGCAGCGCATGGACTTGTACGTCGCCGAGAGTGAATGTTCGCGTGACATCCTCGACGTCGATGACAGGGCACGGGTCGGGATCGAGCAGCAGCATCGCGACACCTCAGAGCCGCGGCTGCGGCACGCTGGCTTGGCCGGCGGTCTGCGACCGGCTTTCGGCGACGATGACCTCGTCGCCCTGTCTGATGTCGCCGGCAATGACCTCGGTGAAGTTGCCGTCATCCAGTCCGAGAATGATGTCGACGCCGACCGGCTTGCCGTTGCGTAGCAGCCAAACTCGCGATTGGCCGTTCGGCGGCGCCGCGGCGCCGGCGCTGGGCAACCCGCCGGGAACGTAGCGCAGAGCCTGGTTCGGCACCCGCAAGACGCCGGTTCTGCGATCGACAACGATCTGGGTGGAAGCGGTCATCCCGGGCTTGAGCGCAAGGTCGGAATTGTCGATGCCGATCACCGCGTCATAGGTGATGACGTTCTGTACGCTTTGCGGCGACTGGCGCACCTGGCTGACGGTGCCGCTGAACACTCGCTTGGGAAATGCATCGACGGTGAAGGTCGCCGGCGCACCTTCATTGACTCCGCCGATATCGCTTTCACTGGTGTTGGTGTCCACCTGCATCTTTTTGAGATCGGTCGCAATCAGAAACAGCGTTGGAGTCTGGAAACTGGCGGCGACCGTCTGACCCTGGGTTACGTTGCGGGACACGACCGTGCCATCCACCGGCGATATGATGTCGGTATAGGCGAGGTTCAGCTTTGCGCCTTCGACCAGCGCCTGGTCGAGTTTGACGACGCCTTCGTCCTGCGCGACGACATGGACCTGATCCTCGGCCTGCTGACGGGCGATGGAGTTCTCGCTAAGGAGCCGCTGGTATCGGGTCAGATCGGCCCGATCTTTGTCGAGGATGGCCTGATCGCGCATGAGTTGCCCGGTGTATTGGTCGAGCGTCGCCTGAAACGGGCGAGGATCGATCTTGGCGCAAATCTGACCGGCTTTGACCTCGGTATTGTAGTCGCAGAACAGTTGCTGGATCACGCCGGAAACATAGGTTCCGACGATGATCGTCAACACTGGATTGACCGTGCCGGTCGCGGTGACCACGCGGGTAATGGAACCGCGCGTGAGCGGTTGCGTCACGTAGTGCGGCTGGCTGGCGGCGCCAAAGCCCCATAGACCGACGGCGATTCCACCAGCGACAAGCAGCGCGATTGCGGCGGCGGCAAGCCCATACTTCCCGAGGCTGGACGGCGTCTTTTGCGCTGCCGTGGGCTTCGCTGGAAACCTCAGCAGCTTGTCGCGGCTGTGTACTTCCGGCACATCGGAGCGAATAGTCATTCTCGGCTCTCGCATGAGTCGGGGCGGCCGCCGTCAACTGCCCGTGCGCCGCCCGGTTTTTTTAGTGCCTGATCAGGTCGCTTCGGACATTGATTTGGGTCAATTTCGCCGGCATCGGTTGGTACTTGTCGGACATTCAGCGATATCCGCTGCATGTTCGTTTTGGGATGAAGCGGAGGGCCCATTCGGCAGACTGGCTCGCGCGTTCCACGCAATGATTTTCGCCAGCGGTGGCACGCGCGCCCGCACGCGGGACTTGAGCTATGTCAAGACGCGGCGGCCGCAGCCGGTGTTAGTGGCGGAGTAGCCGGCGGGGCGACGACGGTAACCGCGCAATGGAACAGGACGACAGACTGAGCCCCGCTATACGGCCTCGCGCGGTCGAAGGCGGCCTCGATAGCCAGCGACCCGTATCGGACCGAGCCGTTCCGGCCCAGGCCGAAACAAGCTTGCCGGTTCCCGTGGCGAGGCGTGCGGCACTAAGGCCGCGATGGTGGCTGCGAGTCTTGGTCGCGGTTGTATTGCTCGTCGGCGGCGGTGCCGCCTACTACGGCTGGCAACGCTTGCACCCGCCATTGCCGGCCGGCATCGCTTTCGGTAACGGTCGCCTCGAAGCCGACGAAATCGATATCGACACCAAATATGCCGGCCGCATCGCCCAGATGCTGGCCGACGAGGGCGATATGGTCACGGCCGGCCAGGTCGTCGCTCGGATGGACACGCGGGATCTCGAAGCCTCGCTCAAGAAGGCGCAGGCGCAGATGCAGCAGGCGCAGCGCGCCGTCGACGAGGCCAACGCCAACGTCACGCAACTGAGTAGCATCGCGCTGCTCGCCCAGCAGGAATTCGACCGCGCCTCGCAATTGGTGCAGAAGGGCTTCGAGACCAAAGAAGTTCTCGATCAGCGCCAGCAGCAACTCAACGGCGCCAATGCGCTGTTGGCGGCGGGACGGTCGCGCGTCACGCAGGCCGAACGCGCGCTCGATGCGGCGACCCATGACGTCGAACTCTACAGCGTCGAGATTGCCGACAACACGCTAATCGCGCCGCGCGACGGCCGCATCCAGTACCGTATCGCGAATATCGGCGAGGTGCTGCCGGCCGGCGGCAAGGTTTTTGCCATGCTGGATACCTCTTACGTCTACATGGACATCTATTTGCCGACCGAAGCGGCGGGCAAGGTGAAATTCGGCGCTGATGCCCGCATCGTGCTCGACGCTTATCCGGCCTATCCGATCCCGGCCAAAGTCTCGTTCATCTCCGCGCAGGCGCAGTTCACGCCGAAGACGGTGGAGACGCAGAGCGAGCGCGACAAGCTGATGTTCCGCATCAGGTTGCGCGTCGATCGGGAACTGCTGAGCACGCGCGCCGAGGCGGTGCGCAGTGGGCTGCCGGGGGTCGCTTACGTCTTGACCGATTCCAAGGCGCAATGGCCGGCGAACCTGCAAGGGCCGGCCACTCCATGACCGGTCTCGCCGGGCCAGTCGCGCGCCTGGAAAGCGTCACCCAGCGTTATGGGCACACGATCGCGCTCGACGGGGTCAGCCTCGATCTTCCGGCCGGCGGGATGGTCGGCCTGATCGGCCCCGACGGCGTCGGCAAGTCGACGCTGCTGAGCATCGTTGCCGGCGCGCGCGCGATCCAATCGGGCCGCGTGTTCGTCCTCGACGGCGACATGGCCGAGCCGGCGCACCGCACTACGATCTGCTCGCGCGTCGCCTACATGCCGCAGGGCCTGGGCAAGAATCTTTATCCGGACCTCAGCGTCGCCGAAAACATCGAATTCTTCGCGCGCCTGTTCGGACAGCCGCGCCCCGAGCGGCAATGGCGCATCGGCGAGCTGCTCGACAGCACCGGGCTCGCCCCGTTCGCCGATCGCCCGGCGAAAAAATTGTCGGGTGGCATGCGGCAGAAGTTAGGCCTGTGCTGCGCGCTGATCCACGATCCGGACCTTCTCATCCTCGACGAACCGACTACCGGCGTCGATCCGCTGTCGCGGCGGCAATTCTGGCAGCTCATCGACCGCATCCGTTCGCGCCGTGCCGGCATGAGCGTCGTGATTGCGACCGCCTACATGGAGGAGGCCGAGCGCTTCGATAGGCTCGTGGCGATGAACGCCGGACGGATCCTGGCCACCGGATCGCCCGCCGATATCAAAGCGCGAACCGGCGCGGCCACGGTCGAAGAGGCCTTCATCGCGCTGCTGCCGGAACGATTGCGTGCTGGCCACGGCAAATTGCGGATACCGCTGCGGACGTTCGGCGACGCCGAGCCGGTCATCACTGCACGCGACCTGACCTGCCGGTTCGGCGACTTCACTGCGGTGGATCGGGTGAGCTTCGCCATCGAGCGCGGCGAGATTTTCGGCTTTGTCGGCTCGAACGGTTGCGGCAAGACCACCACCATGAAAATGCTGACCGGGCTTTTGCCGCCGAGCGAGGGCGCAGCCTTGTTGTTCGGCAAGCCGCTCGGAGCCGGCGATATCGCCGCACGGCTTCGCGTCGGCTATATGTCGCAGTCGTTTTCGCTCTATACCGAGCTGACGGTTCGGCAAAACCTCGATCTGCATGCGCGCCTGTTCCATCTGCCGGCCGGGAAGGCGAAGGCGCGGATAGCCGAGCTGGTCGAACAATTCGGTCTGGCCGAGCATCTCGAACAGCGTGCGTCCGATCTGCCGTTAGGCATCCGCCAACGGCTGTCGCTCGCCGTCGCGGTCGTCCACGAACCGGAAATGCTGATCCTCGACGAGCCGACCTCCGGCGTCGACCCCTTGGCGCGCGACCGGTTCTGGGAGCTGCTGATCGATCTGTCGCGTAATAAGAACGTGACGATATTCGTCTCGACCCATTTCATGAACGAGGCCGAGCGCTGCGACCGCATCTCGCTGATGGATTCTGGGCGCGTGCTGGCGACCGACACGCCGAAAAATCTCGCCGCGGCGCGCAGCGTCGCGACGCTGGAGGACGCTTTCATCGCCTATCTCGAAGAGGCGACCGGGGTGCGGACGTCGCCGATCGTCGATGTCACACCGCGCCGCGCCGCCGCTCCGCCTGCACGACCGCTGTCGCCGCCGCAGCGGTCGTTCAGCCTGCAGCGGCTTTTTGCCTACACGGTGCGTGAAAGCATCGAGCTGATACGCGATCCGATTCGGCTGGTTTTCGCGCTGTTCGGTACGGCGTTCTTGATGGTGGTGTTTGGCTTCGGCATTTCCACCGATGTCAACAATCTGACCTTCGCGGTGCTCGACCGCGACCAAAGCCACGAAAGCCGGGCCTATCTCGAGGAGTTGCGCGGCTCGTCGTATTTCGTGGAGCGGGCGCCGCTCGTCGACTATGCCGACCTGGAAAAGCGGCTGCAGAGCGGCGCCATCGACGCGGCGATCGAGATTCCGCCCGGCTTCGGCCGCGACATCGAGCGCGGCCGCCCGGCCTCGGTCGGCGCCTGGGTCGATGGGGCCATGCCGTTCCGCGCCTCCACCATCCGCGGCTACCTGCAGGCCATGCATCAGCTCTATCTCTCGGACCCGGCGGTGAAGACGACGCGGCCGCAGCCGCCTCCGCCGGCCACGATCGAAATGCGGTTCAAATACAATCAGGATTTCGACAGCGTCTACGCCATGGTGCCGTCGAGCCTGTCGATGCTGCTGGCGTTGTTTCCGGCCATTCTCATGGCGCTCGCCATCGTGCGCGAGAAGGAGCTCGGTTCGATCACCAATCTATACGTGACGCCGGTCAGGCGGATCGAATTCCTGCTCGGCAAGCAAATTCCCTATATCGGCGTTGCCATGGCGAATTTCACCTTGATGTTTGTGATGGCGCTGTTCGTCTTTCAGGTGCCGCTCAAGGGCAGTTTCCTCACCTTGCTCCTGGGCGCGTTGGTGTACGTCTGTACGACCACCGCTTACGGCATGGTGATGTCGGCGTTCGCCCGCACGCAGATCGCCGCGCTGTTCGGCACGACCATCATGACGGTGCTGCCGGCCTCGCAATTCGCCGGCATGATGACGCCGGTGTCGTCGCTTTCGGGTATTGCCCAGATCATGGGGCGCGCCTTCCCGATGACGTATTTCGTGCCGATCAGCGTCGGCACGTTCACCAAGGGGCTGGGCTTCAGCGACCTCGGCGCGAATATCGCCGAACTCGCCGTGTTCATCCCGGTGCTGACGGCCATCAGTCTTTTGCTGTTGCGCAAGCAGGAGCGCTAGGAGCGGTCCGCCATGCGCATGCTGTCCAACATCTTCTGGCTCGGCACCAAGGAATTGCGCAGCTTTTTGCGCGACTTCGTGCTGCTGGGGCTCGTCGTCTACGCCTTCTCGCTGGCCATCATCGCGCAGGCCGGCAGCTATTCCCAGGAAGTGCACAATGCCCCGGTCGGCATCGTCGACGAGGATCATTCCGAGCTGTCACGGCGGATCGCGCACGCATTTTTGCCGCCCTATTTCCGGACGCCGCAGCCCGTCGCCGAGCGCGACATCGTTCCGCTGATGAACATGCGGCGATTCACGTTCATCATCGACGTCCCGCCGAATTTCGAGCGCGACCTATTGGGCGGCCGCAATCCGACGATCCAGGTCAATGTCGACGCCACTGTGATGGTCCAGGCCGGCCTCGGATCGGGTTACGCCCAGCAGATCATCATGAACGAAATTCAGGCTTTTATCGCCCGGCGGGAAAGCGCGCCGCCGTCGCCAGTCAATCTCGACGTGCGCATCGCGTTCAACCCGAACCTCACCACGGCCTGGTTTACCACGGTGATGGGCGTCATCAACAATATCACCATGCTGGCGATTATCCTCGCCGGTGCCGCCGTGGTGCGGGAACGCGAGCACGGCACGATGGATCATCTCTTGGTCATGCCGCTGACCCCGTTCGAAATCGCCATGTCGAAAATCTGGGCCAACAGCCTGGTCATTACGCTGGCAGCGGGGCTGTCGCTCTACGGCATCGTCCGTGGGCTGCTCGGTGTTTCGATCACCGGCTCGATTCCGCTGTTTATGGTCGGCGTGGTGATCTATCTGTTTTTTGCCTGCGCCGTCGGGATATTTCTCGGCACCGTGGCGCGTTCCATGCCGCAGCTCGGCCTGCTGTTCATGCTGGTGTTCATGCCGATGAACATGCTGTCGGGCAGCAATACGCCGCTGGAAAGCATGCCGCCGTGGCTCGCCACCATTATGGAGGCATCGCCGTCGACGCATTTCGTGTCGTTTGCGCAAGCGATCCTGTATCGTGGCGCCGGCTTCGACGTGGTGTGGCCGCAATTCCTGATGGTCGGAGCGGTCGGCGGGCTGTTCTTCGCCCTTGCCGTGCTGCGCTTCCGCTCGAGCATCGCCTAAGCGACGTAGCGACGATGAGAAAGCGGAAATCCTGGCCCATGAAGTCGCTGCCGCTCGGCGAGGTCTACCGGCTGTTGGAGCCGGGGCCGGTCGTGCTCCTAGCCACCGCGCGCCGCGGCCGCGCCAATGTCATGGCGATGTCCTGGCATATGATGGTGGAATTCGAGCCGCCGCGGGTCGCCTGCATCGTCAGCAACGCCAATTACAGCTTCGCCGCGCTGCGCGCGACCGGGGAGTGCGTGATCGCGATTCCCGCGCGCAAATTGGCGGATAATAAGATGGTCAAGGTCGGCAATTCTTCCGGCCGCGACATCGACAAATTTGCCAGGTTCGGGCTGGTCACGGCGCCCGCCGAATGCGTGGCGCCGCCGCTGATTGCCGACTGTTTCGCCAATCTCGAATGCAAGGTGATCGACCGCCGCCTGATCGCCGATTACAATCTGTTCATTCTCGAAGTGCTCAAGGCCTGGGTCGACCCAGGCCAGAAAAACCCGAAGACGCTGCACCACCGCGGCTACGGCAAATTCGTCATCGACGGCGCGACGATCAGATTGAAGTCGCGAATGCGATAATCGCGGCGCAGCCCGCGTGGTGCCGCGTGGACCGGGTCTGGAACGGCAGCCTTTACACCGGGCAGCCATACCAAATGGCGGTGCAATAGGCCCAGGTTACGGGCTGCCCGCCGCCTGCGGCGAGGCGCTCAAGCTCGTCATCCTGGATATCGATGACGAAAACACGTTCCTCAACGGTCGTAAGGTCGCCGACATCGCTGTCCATGGAACCCATCTCCTCTGGGCCGTCATTGCACAATTAGATTATCCGCCAGGGCAGTCCGACATTTTGATCTGGATCATTCGTGGCCGCTTGCCCGGCGGCTGTCAGTTCCTATCATGGATTCGCTGTCCGCAGTGCGAGCCAAAGTTTTGCCACGGCTTCCTCCGGTGAATCCGCAATCGCATATATCCCGGGCGATTTGCTCTCGGCGGTCCAGAGTGTTTTCTCGATGTACAAGCGCGCAAAGCGGTCGCCGCAAGCCTCGATGAGATCGGCCAGCGGCGGGCAATAATAGCCGTCCTTGATATCCTGCAGGCGGTTCTGCACGTCGTCCGCGGTTATGATGACGCCCAGCTCGCGCTCGGTCTCCGACCAGCGCTCATTCCTTTCGTCGGGATAAAACCTGTGGCCGACGGGCCTCGCGCTCGAAGGAAAGCCGGCGGCCTTGAGCTGTTTTGCCAGCTGACGCTTCATTTGACCAAGCTCGACCGCGCTTCGCTTTGACGATATTAGTGTCTTAAATTGCATCGCGGCAATGGCAACGGGGCAATTGTATGTCCACCGGTATGGGTCCGCAGGCGGCATGAGAGTCTGACTCGAGGAGCCGGAGAGATGTACGAGCGTATCCTGGTGGCGGTGGATGGCAGCGACACGTCCAATCGGGCATTGAGCGAGGCCGTAAGGCTCGCAAAGCTGCATCATGCGTCGCTCCGAATCGTTCACGTCATCGATCCGATCACGACCTATGCGGTCATCGAAGGATGGCCGCGGCAACCGCGCATGGAGCCGCTGGATTTCGCGGAATTTCAAAAGGCTGCGGAAGCGGCGGGGCAAAAGGTGATCGCCGACTGTTCCGCGACCGTACGCCAGGCCGGAGTGGAATTCGATGCGGCTTTGCTCGCGATCGAGAAGCCCGGCCAGCACGTATACGATGTGATCGAAGAAGAGGTGAGGCGATGGCCGGCGGACCTCATTGTGATCGGTACCCACGGACGTCGCGGCGTTCGCCGCTTTTTTCTGGGCAGCGTCGCTGAAGGCCTCACGCGCATCGCCAGTAAGCCTGTGCTGCTCATTCGCGCCGATACCGCGTGAGCGAGAGCGAGTCGTTAACAGCCCAAAATGGCTGTTGCTAGCTCCCCGGGGGCCGAGCCGGCAACCGACACCGATATCGTTGAAATATGAGGCCCTGGCGAGTAGCGGACGCGGTTGGCCCCAGCGTTCACTGCAGGTTTGGCAATTACAGGGTGGTTTTGATCTCGGTCAATGCGCTTTTATTCGGGTTGATCGATTCTGACGCAATCCCAGCCACCAGCGTGCTTTAGGATGTTGCCGCGCTTGCAGGATTGAGAGTCCATGGTCGAGACCGGATCGACAGGTGATGCAGTGCCGATGAGCGCGGGATCGGTGGCTACTCTCGCCGAGTCGTTCCGTATCCTTCGCTCATTCTGGCCGATCGCGCTGTTTACGACGATTGCCGGCGGCGTGAGCGGCCTCGCCAGCGCGTCGCTGCTCGCCACCGTAAACCGTGCCGTGCATAGCGAAGGTGAAGGCCTGTTCGGCATCTTGGCGGCCTTCATGGGTCTATGTGCCTTGGCGCTGGCCGGCGACTTCCTCGGCAACGTCGGCAACAACCTGGTCGGCCAACGGATCGTCGCTCAGTTGCGCAAGGAGCTCTCGGCGCGAATTCTCGCCGCGCCGCTGGCCGAGATTGAACGTTTCCAGCCGCATCGGCTGCTTGCCGTCCTCACCCACGACGTCGATACGATCGGGGTCTTCACGCTCAATTTCTCCATCGCCGCGATTGCTTTTTCGATTACCGTGGGCTGCTTCGTCTATCTCGCGGTCTTGTCGCCGATCATGTTCGTGGTCGTGATGCTGGCGACGGCCTTCATGTTGGCCGGTCAGATCGTCGCCAGCCGGATCGGAATCGAATCGTATTTCGATGTCCGCAATGCGCACGACGAGCTGCAGAAGAGCTATCGCGCGATAATCGAGGGCGCGAAAGAAGTGCGGATCAACGAACAGAGACGGGCGCGCGTTCTCGATCAACTGACCCGCATCATCGAACAAATCGCAAAGAAATTCATACATGCGACGCAGATATTCTTCGCGGCCCGGACGTTTCATTCGCTGTTCTTCTACGCCACGCTTTTCAGCGTGCTGGTGCTTGCTTCCAGGACGCATCTCCACGAAGCAGCCGTAAGCGGCTTCATTCTGGTGCTGCTCTACGTCAAGGGTCCGATCGAGCAGATCGTCGGGGCGCTGCCGTTGTTCGGCCAGGCGCGGGCTTCGTTTCGAAAGGTAGCGGAACTCTCCACCGCCATTGCGCGCAAGGACAGCGGTTCGTCCCCTGCGAAAGCGGGCAAAGCGGGGTTCGCCGGCAAGACGATTGAGTTGCGCGGCGTACGCTACCGATTTCCCGCGCAGGGTTCGGCGGAGCCGTTTGCGCTCGGGCCGGTCGATCTGACGATCAACGGCGGCGAAATGCTGTTCATCGTCGGCAAGAACGGTTGCGGCAAGACCACGTTGATCAAGCTTTTGGTCGGACTCTATGACCCGCAGCAGGGCCAATTGTTATGCGACGGACAGCCTGTCCAAGCGGCCCAGTTGGACATTTATCGGCAGCTCTTTTCCGTGGTCTTTTTCGACTACTATCTGTTCGACGATCTCATCGCCGCCGACGCATCGGCGCTCGATAACCTCGACTACTATTTGAGGAAGCTTGAAATTACCCAAAAGGTCACCGTTCGCGACGGCGCCTTTTCGACGACGGACCTGTCGACCGGTCAACGCAAGCGTCTCGCCTTGATCCAGGTGCTTGTCGAAGACCGGCCGATCGTCGTGCTCGACGAGTGGGCGGCGGATCAGGACCCGGCGTTTCGACGGACCTTCTACGAGGAAATTCTGCTGGAAATGAAACGACAGGGTAAGACGCTCATCGTCATTTCCCATGACGATCAGTACTTTCACGTTGCCGACCGGGTGATCGAGATGGACGCCGGCCAAATCCTTGAAAATAGGGCGTCCAAATCCTCTTAGGATCGGCCGATAGCGGCGTCGGCCGAGGTTTGGCCGAATACGGCGTCTCGGAACAGGTGCCCCGTCACGTCGGTATCTGCCCGTCGGCCGTATCGACCAGGCGCGTGGGCACCAGCGCGAGAGCCGGAAGGATCAATGCATAGACCACGGTGGTCGCCACCACGCACACGGTGAAGCCGCCGTAAAAGTCGTAAAGGTGCGTGCCCAAGACGTCGCCGAAGCGCGTGACGATCACGTTGATGCTGGCCGACAGCATGAGCATCGTCCCTTGCAGGCCGCGCGGGCAGGATCGAATGATCAGGTCCACATAGGCGGCAGTGGCCATGCCGCCCATCAGGCCGCTGGGCGCCGCCGCGATCAGCGCGGCGGTCATCGAATGAAGAAACAGCAAGGGGATCAATTGCGGGATGGCAATGACGGTTCCCCATAGCAGCAAAACCTTCAAGGTGAAGCGGCGGCACAGCAGGCCGAACAGCAGGAAGGTCGGAATAAAGGAAGCGGCGAAGATCGCGTTCCACTGGCCCCACTGCGCATCGCTCCCGGAGAGGACGTTTTGCAGGTAGTATTGCAATGGGGTCGCCGCGCCGGGCGCAAAGTTCCACAGCAGCCAGATCAGCAGCGCCGGATAGACGGGCCGATGCCGCAGCAGTCTCTTGAGGTCTGCAATCGGATCGGCGGCGACGTCCCTCTCGTTACGGACATTGTCATACACGCTGCTTGGCCGCCACAGCGCATAAGCCGCAACGGCGATCATGAACGCCGCGCCGACCAGAAACAGGATGCGGACGGCTTGATCGGCATTTTCGTTCTCGAGCACGTTGCTGAGAGCGCCGCCGATCAGGAGAGCTGCGACCGTGGGAATGGAGCCGAAGATATTCCAGACCGCGCTGATCTGGCCGGACATGACATGCTGCTGGCCGAGCGATGAAGTCAGGCCGTTTT
>Ga0335081_10010104_pt1 | contig 15233 bp, 7 predicted proteins | sample Lox_Sample_35_FD_206713 | JGI IMG/M metagenome (GOLD analysis project Ga0335081, IMG submission 206713) | Soil microbial communities from Loxahatchee National Wildlife Refuge, Florida, United States - Lox_Sample_3.5 | ecosystem: Environmental > Terrestrial > Soil > Wetlands | place: USA: Florida...
CAGGAACAGGGAAATGCCGCGCGTGCCCGGCGGCGCGTCGGGCAGCCGCGCCAGCACGAAATGGATGATGTTGTCGGTGAGGTCGTGCTCGCCGTAGGTGATGAAGATCTTCTGGCCCTTGATGCGGTAGCTGCCGTCGGGCGCGCGCTCGGCGCGGGTGCGTAGCGCGCCGACGTCGGAGCCTGCCTGCGGCTCGGTGAGCTGCATGGTGCCGGTCCATTCGCCGGACACGAGCTTCGCGAGGTAAGTCTTCTTGAGCGCGTCGGAGCCATGGGCATGCAGCGCATCGACCGCGGCGATGGTGAGTAGCGGGCCGACGGCAAACGCCATGGCGGCCGCGTTCCACATTTCGATGCAGGCGATGTTGAGCGATTGCGGCAGCGCCTGGCCGCCCCACTCATCGGGAGCGGCGAGGCCGTTCCAGCCGGCCTCGCGCCAGGTGGTATAGGCCTCCTTCCAGCCCGGCGCGGTGGTGACGACGCCATCTTTGAACGTCGTGCCGATTGTGTCGCCGACCCGGTTGAGCGGCGCGATCACCTCGGAGGCCAAGCGGCCGGCTTCCGCCAGCACCGCCTCGACCACATCCATGGAGAGATCGCCGAACAGGCCTTCGTCGAGGGCTGCGGAAAATCCGGCGCCGTACTTCAACGCAAATTCGATGTCGGCGAGCGGAGCCTGATAGGTCACCGGCGTTCTCCATAGCGTTCGACGGTCACGACGCCGGGCGGCGGCGCAATGTCGTCGGGCAGAAAGAAATCCTGCGCCAGCGGTTGGGTGCTGTCGACCCGATAGCGTTCGAAATCAGCGACGCCGTGGGCGGCGAGGAAGTTATCGTCGATGATGAATTGGCCGGTGAGCGCGCGCGCCGGCGTGGAAAAAATCGCGTAAGCCGCATCCGCCATGATCTCGGGCGTGCGCGCTTGGCGCATGCGCGTGTCGCCGCCGAGCAGGTTCTTGATCGCGGCGGTGGCAATGATGGTGCGCGGCCACAGCGCGTTGACGGCAATGCCCTTGCTGCGCAGCTCGCCAGCCAATCCCAACACCACGAGGCTCATGCCGAATTTCGCCATCGAGTAGGCGGTGTGCGGCGCGAACCATTTCTCCTTCATGTCGAGTGGCGGCGAGATCATCAGAATATGCGGGTTAGCAGCCCTCTCCAGGTACGGGATCGCCAACTTCGAGACCATGAAGGTGCCGCGCGCGTTGATCTGGTGCATCAGATCGAAGCGCTTCATGTCGGTATCGACCACCGGCGTGAGCTGGATGGCGCTGGCATTGTTGACGACGACATCGATGCCGCCGAAGGCGTGCGCGGCGCGCGCGATGGCGTCGCGCACCAAGTTCTCGTCGCGCACGTCAACCACGAGCGGCAGCGCCTTGCCGCCGGCGCGCTCGATCTCCTCGGCGGCCGTATAGATGGTGCCGCTCAGCTTCGGATGCGGCTCGGCGGTCTTGGCGGCGATGGCGATATTGGCGCCGTCGCGAGCGGCGCGCAGTGCAATGGCGAGGCCAATGCCGCGCGAGGCGCCAGTGATGAACAAGGTCTTGCCGGCGCGCGACATCGCGGCCTCACGTCTTGCGCGAAAGGAACGCGGTGAATGCGGCGCGCGCCTCGTCCGACGTCAAGCGCGCCGTGAATTGCGCCACCTCGGCGTCGATCTGCCGCGTTACCGCGTCGATCTGGCTGCGCATCAGGCGGCGCGACACGGCCACGGCTCCGGCCGGCAGCGCAGCGATATCCCGCGCCGCCTTCATCGCGACGGCTTCGACTTCGGCGCCATCGACCACCTCGTTGACGAGGCCGGCCTCGCGCGCCTGCGCGGCGGTAAGCGGCCGGCCCATCACCAGCATCGAGAACGCGCGCGCATAGCCCATGCGCATCGGCGCGAGCAGGCTCGAGGCTGCCTCCGGGATCAACGCGAGCTTCAGGAACGGCGTCGTGAAGGTGGCTTCAGTCGCGGCGACCACATGATCGCAGTGAAACAGCATGGTGGTGCCGATGCCGACGGCAAGGCCGCCGACCGCTGCCACCAGCGGCTTTTGATTGTGGACGAGGCTTTTCAGGAAATCGAGCGTGTGCGGCCTTAGACCCCCGGCCTGCGCGGATTCGAGAAACTCGCCGATGTCAGCGCCGGCGGAGAACACGCCCGGCGTGCCGGTGATCATAAGGCAGCGGATGGCGTCATTAGCCTGGGCCTCGTGCATCGCCCGGGTGATCGCAGCATACATCGGTTGGGTCAGCGCGTTCTTCTTTTCCGGGCGGTTCAGCCGGATGATGCGGACAGCGCCGTCGTCCTTCACGACAATAGGATCGGACATGGTGGATCGCCCCCGATTGGAAACGCCGGCCGGGCCGCCGCGCGGATCGACGCCCAGGCCACCAGTACTATATGGCGCGGAGCATGCGTGGCTAGCGCCGCCGCGGCCGAACGTTGATCCTCGGGGGCCACCTCGCTATGGTGCGCCGCCGGCTGGGCCGGCGACAATCCCACCGCGTATTGGGGCGTAGCCAAGTGGTAAGGCAGCGGATTTTGATTCCGCCATTCCCAGGTTCGAATCCTGGCGCCCCAGCCAGCCAGTGCGGTCTCCATGTCGAACTTCCGAGTCTCTGAAAAATCCGTAGCATTTCCGCGGCTTAGATAGGTACGCCACAGTCTCTGTTGTCTGAATCACTGGCGATGCCCGCCTTTGTCGACCGAATTCAGCAGCCAGTCTCCGATCCAGAATTTTCAATATCCGAGTGTTAGTCGTGGAGACTCGTTTTAGGTGTGCGGAGACTGGTTCGACACGTCCCTACGTCATTTTTGATTAATACTGCGCGGGACGCGATGCGCGGCGATTTATGGCGCGGAGATGGCGCTAATGGCACGCCTTCTTAACCGCTGAGTCTTGGGAGAGTTGAACCTTTTCATCAGTGGCTGGCCTCAACGGTAGGCGGGAGCGGTCCAAGTCGGCCTGGGGCGCATGGGGTGAGCTGTATCCCAGACAGCGCCTTCCCGATGATCGGGACTTCACGAATCGGCATATCTTTCGCCGTGCGCTTAGAGACTTGTCAGCAATTGGACCTCTCTCGTGGCTGCGGGCAGATTGCCACGGACAAGAAGTTCATTAATGACAACCAGTTTAGGGGCATCCTTTGTGTCATTCAGCTTGAGCAGAAGCTTGTCGGCCGGATGGCCATCCGTCAGCGGGCCGGATAGCCCTATGGCGAACCGGTTGCCGTCCTTCCGCGTCGCAAGAATCGGCACGTTTACGCGCCCGCCCTTCTCCAAAGAAATCGGAACGTCGTATTGATACGTCACGCCAGCTTCGCCCTGCCGCTGAAGGTCATTAGCGAGCCAAGCGGTGGATTTATTCAAGCGCTCGGCATTGAACTCGGGTAGTTGCCCGGTGATAAGATACGCAAGCAACTCTGCACCGACGTGGCGATCAAGCAGGACATGCTCGAACTTGTTTTTGAAACTACGTAAGCACCTATAACAAGAGGAGTCACAATTCTCGGGGCAAGAGTTCATTATCTGCAAGGCTCGCTGAAGCAGCTCAGTTCCACGCCCAACCAATTGACTTGAAAAGCCGGCGCCGCCCGCAAGTGTGTCGTAAAGGAAAATCTCAGCTCTGAGGCCGTCCTTGCCTTCGGGAGTAAGGGAGGGACGATACTCCGCCATGAGTTCGCCGGGCTCTATTTCGAGCATTTGGCTGCCGGCTTTGGCGATTGCCTCACTGACGGTTCGGAGCGCGACCTCGGTGGGATAATGACCCGGTTTCAATCGCATAGGCGCGGCTACATCCATCGAAAATAGCGCCACGTCAGTAATGAAGTCGGTCCCTAAAACGATATGGCGGGTTGTGGCTCCGCCGTTGCAAGTCGGCTCCTTCTCGTCAGGATAGGGCTTCCGATGAGGGGCAGATAGCAGGGGCGTGGATTCGCTGGTGGCTTCGATGCGACCGCATTTTACGCAGTATGAATATCCGTCTCCCTTTGGTCCGGTGTTGGAAACGAGAAGATGCTCACGCACCTTCAGGACGCGGACGCGCTCATTGACCTGAGTCCACCTGGCCTCATCGGCAGGCGTCTTCATGGTGAGTTTGGCGCGGGTGGCGTAGCTCGTCTCGGGCATATCGTCCGGCGACGTAACCTCTTCCACATCAACAGGGTGGGCGAAGCCCGGCGGCCTTAGCCAATAGCGCGCCTCGCCAAAGGTTTTTTCGGAGCCGCAAGCGAGACAGTCGAGCTTCTCGCCGCGATCAATCTCGCCGATTTCAAAGGTGCGGGCGAAACCGCACGCACTGCATTCGCAGTAAAGTCGTTTCTTTTCCCATGCGTCGAAGCGCTCGTCAGACATAACGGAGTAGATGGCGCCCGATGAGTAGCACTTGCCCGATATCCAGATTTGCTTGCCCGGAGCATATTGGCTGAGGGCGATCGGCAGGCCTTGCGACGGGGCAAATCGCATGACCGGGCGGAAGCGTGATGATCGCGGTTCATCAAATACGTGAAAGGTCGCGACATCGGTCGGAAATGCGTAGCGTGGCAGAATACCGCGATAGAGAAGGCGCTGAAGCAATTCGCCGGTTTCCGGCTTGTTTCCTGGCCTTTCATCGCCTTCCTCGGGCGTCTCTTCGGATTCTTCGTCACTCTCTGGGTCGTCCGTCCTGTCCTTGTCCTGCTCCTTGGCTCCCGGCTGGATTGCGTCCTCGATGGCGCTTATGCAGTCGTTCTTCATTTCAGAAAGCAGTGCCGCGCGATCTTCCGATGAAAGCTCGCTTGGCATCCAGAATGCAACCCGCCCTTTCAGGCGCTCCTCGTTCGTTGTCAGCCATTCCGTGAAGTCGTGCATATTGAGCACGGCCGTGCCGGTCCGAAATCCCGAGACAGTACCGAGAACAGAGAACAGATGGTGCGGCTGCGCCGGGTCAACGTCCGGTAATCTGTCCTGGTGGTAATTTTGCAATAGAAACGCGCGAATATGGCGCCGGACAATCTCTTTATTATCGAGCGTCAGCTTCGGGTCGATGACATCGCCTCGGATCATGCCCTCGGGCTCGGTGAAGTAATGTTCGTCGTGACTGTCCGCGCTGCCAAATGCTACGACCGTAGCAACGGCATTGCCTCGTCGTCCGGCACGGCCCGCACGCTGTTGGTAATTGGCGCGTCCCGGCGGCATATTGCGAAGCGCCACGCCCGAAAGTGCGCCAATGTCTATGCCTACTTCCATGGTCGTCGTGCTTGAGAGCACGTCGATGGCCGTCGCTCGGTTGGCCTTCTGGCCCCGCGCAGGCTTAACGTCCTGGAAAAGCAGTTCATGCTCTTCCGCCTTGGAGAAAACGTCTTCTCCGCCAGCGGCGTTGAGCTGAGCGGTATGCTCAGCCGCGATGAGGGCCATGGGCTCGCGAGGTGGCTGTCTAAGCGCGGCCATGACCGGCCGGCGGTAGTAACCCTTCCTTGCCAAAAATGCGGGGTCTGTGTCGGGGTCGAGCGGGGCGACTTCGGGACTTCCACAATCGAGACAATGGGTAATACCCGGTATCGGGCGATGTACCGACTTGCACGTTGAGCACCGCGACCATGCGCCCTCGAACTGAAGCGACAACTCACTTCCGCGCAATTGATAGGCACCGCCGAGATCAACGGCGAACAACGTGAGCAGTTCGGGTGTCCATTTGTCGTTGAAGATCTTACGAGCGGCGCGATCAGTGATAATTTCGTCCATGGCGTCAAACTTGCCCTTGCCCTTCTTGTCTTTGACGCTGACGCCTTCAGCCTTCGAACGGTTCCGCCAGGTCGAGGGCATTCCGGCAAGCCAGAAGCCAAAATTACGCCAACAACGAAGCCAAGCACGGGTAAGCGCGAGTTTCGCCTCCGGCGTCTCGGCCACGCCCGGAATTGCCGGAAGCTTCTCAAGTTTTGGCGTCAACTCGCTGCGCTCGCAAAGTGAAGCTAGCGCAAGGGCTTCAAGTCCTAGGAATGGGTCCTGCACGGTGGTGACGATGTCCTCAAGGAGCGCCTGCGGCGGCAAGGTCGAGCGCATCTTGAGAATGAGCGACAGCAAGCCGGTTTCGGTATCCGCCGCGCCGCTAACGATCGCGGCCTCAACCTCATCCTCTGCCGAAAAGCTTTCTCCCGATTTCAATTCGGGACGTAAACGGACATTGAGTTTTTTGGACGCAATCAGGATAGCGAGAAATAAGTCATTGAGACCGAGAAAGGATTTTAGGGTGTTGACTTGCTGAAGCCGCGTGTATCCAAACGCGATAAGCGGCCGGAGCGAATCTCGCGTGGAGTACATTTGGAGATTGGGCGCAAGCCGCGCGGCAACTTGGCGCGAGTCCGAGAAAACCAAGACCTTGCGGCCCCGAAGCGGTGCAAAACGGGTTGGCTTAACGGCATTGGCCGGTTGAATTTGTATCTGCCGCGCTACGAGCGCTTCAAACGGCTGGTCTCCCTTGGTTTGATGGTCCTGAACGGTCGAGCGCCCACGCTGGGTCTTGTTGCAACACGCGCACGGAATAAAACGGCCGCGTGCTTCAAGGCTCTGGTCCACATCGCCGTCCTCGTCTACCGGTGGCGTGGCTCGGTCCTGGCGTAAAAATACAGTCCGGGTTCTAGGTCCCAATTCCTTTGGATTGAGTCGTCCCGTCTCCAGATCATAGTCGGCGGGCTCCACAGGACGTCCGGGGCTCGGCGCTTCAAGGAGAATATCAAGCGGCAGCAACGGACTTGTTTCGCCACTCTCCATCCTTAGGCGGCGACCGGGTTCGGACCACAGCGCCGATGGGCTATCCACATCATCCGTGTAGGCGCGAGCATAAGCAGTTCCACAATAGCGACAGGTATAGAATTCATGAACACGCGCGTTGCATTCACAGCGTTCTCGCGGCTGGCTATACATTTTTCCGCATATGCCGCTCCGCTCATCCTCGCCCAATTCACTGCATGCCGGGTCCATGCAAACCCATAATCCCGGCAGTCCGCGAAAGAAGTTGTGAATACGGCAAGGAAGAAGACCAGGCGCTTTCGGGTCTATGCGAGCCATGCTGCCGAAATGCATGAGCGCCGTTACGGCGAGATCAGCCTTGGTTGGTGCATCCGGGAATAGTTCGGGGCCGAGTTCTTTTATCGCCCGCGCCTGCTTCATCGTAGAATTCACGAGCAAGCCAAGCGGAGCGAAATCGACCAGCGCATGGTAGAGGTCGGCTTCCAGCCCTCCGCCCTGTGGTTTCTGGCGATGTTCTAGGAGGGGCTTCACCAACGCGTCGCGTTCCTCGTCCGTTTGCGCGGCGTAAAATTTCGGAAGGTCGATGGAAGCAAGGACCTCGGCGTCCCTTTTGTTTCCCGGCGCGGCGTGGGGCCTCCATGCAAAGTCACCCTTGATAGGAGCGAAGGTCTCAGGGGGGGCGCCCGCGAGTTGGGCGCCGAAGTGCGGAGCGTAATCGTGATCCTTGAAGCTCGCGGTCGCACAAATGACCTGAAATCTTTCGGGTGGTATATCGAGCCGATCACGCAACCGCCGCAGTAACAGCCCTACTTCCGCGCCCGCGGCGCCGCGATACAAATGAGCCTCGTCCAGTACGATTAGAAATTTTTCTTTTAGATTGTCTTTCAGCCAGTCGCGCGTCTTATCAAATACGGTACGCTCGATGGGACGCATGAGCATGTACTCAAGCATCGAGTAGTTCGTGACTAGCAAATCGGGGGGCGCTGTTTGAACCTCGCTTCGGGTGATGAGTTCCACGTCGTCGGGGAGCATTACGGCGCGGCAAAACTGCTTGGTTTTGCGATCTTGCCAATCGCTGTGCTTTTCCCCGTACCAGGCGACAAGATCAGGCTTAGCGGGCCACTTGCCGCGCTTCTTCAGCTCATTGAGAAGGTTGGCGGCTTCTCTCTGTTCGTCGGATGCCGGACCTGACGCCTGACGCTGAATATCGACGTAGAAATCCTCGAAAGCTTTTAGCTTGCGCTGGTCCTTGTCTCTCGTGCGAACGCCTGCATAAGGGGTGCGGCTCGTATATCTTGCAAATCGAGCGGGTCGCTGCGTCCACCTCTTGAACAGGGCGACGGTGCGCGGGTCGCCAAAGATTGCGCGCAATCTGCCCAGTTGGTCATTCACCAGCGCGTTCATCGGGTAAAGGATGAGGGCGCGGACCGCAGGCCGTTCACGAAAGACTATCGGATTTGATTTCGCCTCGCTGGCAAGCTTTCCAAGTATCGGAAGCAGGAAGGCTTCGGTCTTGCCCGAGCCCGTCCCGGTCATGACAAGGATATTCTTGCCTTCGACGAGAACGCGGCGAATAGCTTCGGATTGATGTTTGTAGGGCGGATCGTAGAGTAGCTTTTCAATGTCCCCATCGACCTTCGATAACGCGAGATAGGCCTCAAGGGCAGCCTGAGACAAACCCTCGATGGCCGAAAAGGCCTCACCGGTTTGGTAGCGTGGCGTCGACTCAATATAGGGCTCGCGGAAAATCACAGAATCGCGGTCGAGCAATTCCTTGCGTTGCTCGATCAACGCGGGGGAACTGATGTGATAAGTCGCTTCGATATAGTCTCGCAGAGAACTGTGAAGCTCGCTTATCGTCTCCTGTATGGTCTGAGCCATTTATCTTTCCTCCCGCGAGGATTCGTCTGCCACAAACCACAAGCGTTTCTGAAGGAACGCCTCCTCTGCCGCCAATTCACGCTCGGGAAATTGATAAGTGAATAGACAATGCTGCCGTTCGGCAGGGCGGCCGATGACCGCAAGCCGCCTTTCAGCCCAGAGGGGTAGCGGCGAAAAGAAGTCCAAGCATATACCGTCAGCCGTTCGCCGTCGCCGATATTTCTGAGGTGAGCCGCGGCAGAAGTCGATTGCCAACTGCAAGTGCCACGCGAAATCGCTTCCGCGCCACCGGTCGCGCCGGGGGGAAAAATCGAGAAATTTGTCCAAGGCGCCTTCGGTGAGATGTGCAAATCCCCACAGCGGTGCTCCGTAAGCTTGTGGGCGGCGTGCAACGTAAGCGCCCGATTCGCGCCTCGGGGCGACCCACCGGCCTTTGTAGTAGGAGGGGTCGCGCGCACTATCGAGAATGAGCAAGTCCGGCACACTTCCGCTGACGGGCTGCGCCATGAGTTCACGATCTAGCCGATCGAGAAAATTTCTAGCGGTTTCCTGCTTCGGCAATTTGAGCCAATTCTGCTCCGACAATTCCAGCAGGCCCAGCTCGCGTAAAGTCTGCGGCAAATTCTCGGACGGTTCCGGATGCATGAGTCGAAAGTAGCGGTCGTACTCTATTCGGTGGCCAAAGGACGCCGGGAGTGGACTCGGCTGGTCGGGCGTAATACCCATAAGGAAGATGCTGCCGCTCGGTCGAGCCACGAAGGACGGCGGAGCGGCGAATACCCACGTGCCCTTGGCATTCGGGTCGCCGGTCGTGGCCTGGCTGAATTCGAGCAAGTCACCCGCTATCATTGCCTTTTCGACAGCGGTTTCTACGTCCGACTCAAGTTGAGCGCTGTCTTCGGCAAGCTTATTAAGGCTTTCCAAAACTGCGCGCACAATTGTCCGTTCGGAGCAGGGGTACAGGATACCGGCAGCCCGGCGAACCAAAGCCGCAAGAAATGCTTCGTCGTAAACGCCGGCAGTACCGCGCAGCGCCAAAGCCTGCCGGCTCATAGTGATGATCTCTTGCGCCCCGATTTGGTGAACTACCATGACCACCTCGGCAAATAAGCGTGTGGGTGGTCTCGGTAAGCCGCGATGCAGTGTAACGCGACTAACCTCGCGGCCCTAATGAGCGGCGCGTTGTTTTTGGCGGCGTCAAAAAACGCTTTGGGTTTATCTCCGAGACTAAATGGCGATCCCGCGAGCTGTAAGGCGAACGCGCAAAGAGTTGCGTCGTGGCAGATATCGTAACGATGAGCGGCATCCGCGAACCAACGCGACCCTTCTTTCGTCCCTTGCTGAAGCTTCGCGCTACTCTGACGCAAGACTATGGCGAAGCCTCCTTTGGCTTCAGTGGCGCGCTCCAATTGCTGAAAATCTGCGGACTGTGGATTGTTAAAAAACGCGTCTTCGGCGTGCCCCCATCTCGATCCACACAGGTTGTCGTAAAGGCGGGCGAGAAGACGCCGCGTGATGAGTTCCCTGCGGCTGTCGGCGAGGGGACCTGCGAGACGCGCGCCGTGCCAGAGCTCGATGAGTGACAGAAGCTCCTTAATGTCTGTGGGGGCACCAATCAAACTCGGCTCAACCACGAGTTCGTGGAAGTCGGCGGCTCCCCGTGAACTGCTGACAACAAGGGCATCGCGATGTTGGCCCTGCACGGCGTAATAGAGGCCGCCCGGTTCTTCGGCGACCATGCCGGCCGACGCGTCGGTACAATCGAGTGGCATAGCCTTAGCCGGCTGCCTCAGCGGAAAATACTTGGTATCGACAGGGTCTTCTTGCGCCGTATCGTCCACAAGGCGGACCTGTGTGGTGTGCTGTAGGGGGCGGCAAATCCAGCGAACAGGCTTGGCGTCTTTCTCAAGACGTAGGGCAAATTCCCCGAGTTCCTCACCCTTGATGATAAAGCGTCCTGTTGACGCTTCGAGGTACTTCCAAGCGCGCGAGGCCTCATTCGTGAAGTTTTTGAATCTTTGAGTCCATTGATACGCGGTGATTGGTAAATCGAACCGGCCTATTTCTTGTGATAGAATAGGTGCGCCGTTTCTTCCGGTGAGCGTGATTGCGCAGACGACATCGCGCCCCTCCGGTCCCAGTACGGATAGGCGAACGTTTCCTTCCCAAAAAGCATCGAGGCTCGGGTCGGGAGGATCGACCGACACTGCGAGTCCAGGATGCGACGTTGTCCCGGGCTTCCACGGGGTCGGGTCCCGCACCTTGAGTTCGACTTGGCCCTCAAGATCGCGTAGTGCCTGCGCGCCCGCCAGCAGACCAAGTCGTTTTGCTCGAACCGAAAGGACATGACGGCCGGGGGGCAGAAGCGACAAACGGACGAATATCGGATGTCCGGCGCGCGTACCTTCAATCGTGACCTCGGGCTCGTGATTCAGGCGGACCTTATATTCCTCCACTGCGTAGTCGTGAACGATGCCGAAACTTGGGGCTTCAGTGGACAGCCAATCGCCGTGGCCTTCGCCGTCCCAATTGCGGACGCAAAGGCCTGCGGGCCAAACTCGGATGTTGCGAACAACCTGTACGCCGAGCTTGTGCAACTCGGTCGTTTCGTCGCGTTCTACCGCTTCAGGCAATTCAAAAACGACGGCATAGACGCCGTCGCATTCAATGGTGGTGGGCTTCGCAAAGGCAAGTGTCGTATTGATCGGGTCCCGGCTAAGAATGACGTAGTCATGTCCCGGTCGTACCGTCTTTCCTGCGATCTCTCGCGCAAGTCCGTCGCTGCCGACTCGGAAAACCCAAATCGGTCCGTCCGGAAATCGGCATTCACCGCGAAGAATGTTCTCCAGGATTGCGTTCGGCCGTTCAAACGAAATCATCTGCGCGCCAGCCGAAGGCCAAGTCTTCATAACTCGCATTTGCGGCGCATATAACGCCCAGCCTGCGGGCAACATCGCCCCGCCAGTTCCGGCAAGCGTGCAACGCGTAGTTCTTAGGAATTGGGACAGTTCCGGGCTAAGCCGGGCTACGCCACTAAAATCAGGCGTCTCAATGACGACCGACCAACTCGTGCTGCTCGACCTGCGAAGCAGCAAGGCGGGTTTAACGTTCGGTGGCGGGACCGGAGACGGACGTGATAACGGCGCAGAATCTCTTCCCTGCGCATAACCGGTAGAACTTCGGTCAAGGCCGTGCAGACGATCGGCAACGACACGGCGCGCTGCTTTCAGCCACTCGCCCGCACTGCGGATGTTTTCAAGATCGGTGACGAGGCGATCAAGCGTCGGCGCGTAAATCTGATTTTGCCCCTTGGCGGCGCCGAGGCCAAGCATTGCCAAGACAATTCGTCCTGAGAGTTCTTCCTGTTCAAGGAATTCTTGAAAACGAATCGAGGCGTCCCACGCATTGCTAGCCAGCAACTTGCCCGCAGCGGTGGGCGTCGGATTGTGCATGCGAGCGAGTTGGAGACTCGCGTCGTACAGTGCCCTCGCGAATTGCACTTGGAAGTAGCGTGGGAGAATGGCGTGCGTGATCGGCCAGGCGATGTTACGAAACCATTCAGCCCAACGCCCCGAGGGGATGACGCCGTTATAGGCTTTCTGAAACCTCGTGAAATAGGAGCGAAGCTGCCTGCCGCTGACGCGCTCCCGCCAATATGGCGTGTTTTCCTCAAACGAGACCCAATACTCGACACCGTCGTATTCATATCCTTGCTCTGTGGCATAGACGACCCACAGCAACCAATGATGAGAGAGACGGGCTCCCGAGACCAATTCCGAGCGGAGTTGGTCACTGATTTCTTTCAGTTCCGTTTTATTGAGCCCGTGTTCAAGGGCGAACATCGGGAACCCCGCCTCGGCGCGGGATTTAGCGAGGTCACTGAAGTGTTTCTCCAGTCGGCTTTGCCAAGCATCAAGTAATGTTGGCATTCAAGCTTTGCCCTCTGCGTGAGATCAGGCTCTTCGCGCCATGAGTTGATTGTTGGGCATCTCTTTCAAAAGCAATTCCAAGTTTTTTTGATTCCATGCTCGATATTCGGGCTTGCGTTCTGACCGGGGAAGCAACCATCGCTGCACGGTCAGTTGCCCGATTTGCTTTACGGTAAGGAGCGTGGAGAGGTTCGCCCGACCCTTCCCGGTGCGGAGCATCCGTTCGGCGTTAGACGCGAGACTGCACAGAAACACTTCGCGCTGCACCCCGTGGTGCAGCATGTCGGGCCTTAAGCCAAGCGCTGACAGAGCTGCGCGTGTCGTGCGCAGCCGCCAATTCGGTCCTTGCCCGAACCGATGCAAATCCGGATACGGATGACCGATTTGCCGAAGGTAATCGCGCAGGTCAGCGAACAAATCGTCGGCGATATGGAAGTGACCCCAACCTCCGGTGTATCCGATAGGCTTGAAGTACTCGACGCCGCCAAGCTTGAGTCGGTTGTAGACAGACGAACGGCCAAGCGACGAGGATGTCGTGACCGCCAGTAGCCGAGCTTTTTTCTTACGCCGAGAGATTATTCCCGTTGTGTCGCCATACGTGCGCGTGAAGTCGTTATAGATTTCACGACTGCGAACAAGACACGCGACCAACTTGCCGCCCAACAGCATATTGTAAGGAGGGACCGCGCCGAGGACATAAGCATCCATCATGTTGACGAGGCGCTTGCCGCGCGTCTTGTGATTCCATTTGATCAGGTTGTCGCGAACGGAAAGATTGAAGACGGGGTCTCCAATTGCGATTAGGCCGATGAGTTTATCGTTGTGTTCGTCCCATACGAGATAACGGAGCCTACGCCCGAAACCGTTCGAGACAGGAACGGCCCAGGTCAGCGAAGCAAGACGGAAAAGATCGCTCTCCCAGCTATCACGCGTGACTTTTTTGACGACAGGCGAAATCTGCGCCGGGTGAATGTCGGCGCCGGATGCAAAGTGCTTGATGAGATGTGGAAGCCGCTCGGCAATAAACTTTTTATTCGCCTTGAGACGGGCATTTCTCTGAGCGTGATGCAGGCCGCGGATGATATCTTTTCCGCTCCCGGAGGTCTCCAGCGTCCCGTCCTGCGACTTGTGGAATCCGAGCGCAGCGAGGTGCCGGCGGAGCCTCCGCTTGAGATTCGCTTGCCGCAAGGAGACGCGGACGACTTTTTTTCGTTTCCTCCGTTTCATTCACGCAGCTCACTATCCCGCCGTCCACCGATTGAGTGGATGGGTACGCCGTATTCTTGGGAATGTGGTGGACCACCTATGCCATGTTCGGCGTGGCGATCATGCTCCTACCCTCACGAAGTTCCCAAGTCGAATTTGGCATTGCCAGAGGCGAATGTCCAAAGTGATGCACACGATGGTTGCGGGGAGCGGATTTGAACCGCTGACCTCAAGGTTATGAGCCTTGCGAGCTACCAGGCTGCTCCACCCCGCGACACTCAGTTCCGAAGTTACTGCCCGAAGCGGGGGACACTTACAAGGATATTATTCCTAACAACCGTGGGTAATTAACTGTCTTGCGGCAGTCGAAAATCTGCTAAAAACGGCCATCACTCTCTTGGCGCTCGCTCTGATTGCATCGTGGCTTTGGAAATGGCGTCGGTGCTGGAGGGGAAAACAGTGACAAGTCAGCCTCCGTTGCTCATGCTCTCCTCGGGAGCGAGACCGCGCTATTTGGAAGACATTGCGCGCGCGTTGGCGCTACCGGCGGGAGGACAAATCCAGTTCCGCTATGAAACCGAGATCGTGGCGAATGGCGTACTATCGCATTTGCAGCAATACGGCCTGATAGGTCACACATGCTATTTGACCTATTTGGACAATCGGACCCCCGGTAAAATTGAAATTGTACCGGTGCGTGAAGCCCGGGTGCTTGAAGCGAATTTGCGCGGCAGTTCCGTTATCATAAAGATGGAAGTGGCGCGTTATATTGGGGCTAAAGAGAAAACTGCGTTCGACAAGATCGTGGATACGCTCAAGAACGGCACCCAAGATCAAATGGTGACTTGGAAGCCGGACCATGCCGCGCACCCCGACAATCCCTTCAATGGATATTGGGTCAACTTTGTAAATTCACCGCTGGTCGATAATCAGCTGGTGGAGCACGATCCGATTAGAGAAAGCCACCTGGTAGAGTTCGAGCGCAGCGTAAAGCGGTTGCGCGAACATTCGGACTTTTCGCAACCGTCCAGCCGATTCTTTTTCAATGTCATCAGTCTGAGAGACTCGTCCAGAAAAGTCTGCAACCTCAAAAACGGCGGCTGGCAGTTATCGCCCGGAAGACAGTATACGATTACTATCTATCACTTTTTTCCAGAAGAGGGCCCGCTGACTCAGCGGCAGACCCATTGGATTGGATGCCGCGCGTCAGGCGAGGCACTGTCCATTTTGGGGAGCGGCGTACTAAGAGCCGATTCAGAATACGACTCCAAGTCGGTTGATATTCAAACAATGGGTACGGTACGCGATACGCAAAACGCTCTGACAATTTACAGGACGACAAATCCGAGCGACCAAAATGCATCGACTGCGGAACTGATGTTCAATGTGGAAGTCAAAGCCGACTGGTTCCGCAACAGCATTCAGGCATTGTTCATAGGCGTGTTCGTCGCGTTGCCGGCGCTTGTCGCAGTTTATCCTGACGTTAGTTCCTGGAAGAGCG
>Ga0335081_10010105_pt1 | contig 15232 bp, 11 predicted proteins | sample Lox_Sample_35_FD_206713 | JGI IMG/M metagenome (GOLD analysis project Ga0335081, IMG submission 206713) | Soil microbial communities from Loxahatchee National Wildlife Refuge, Florida, United States - Lox_Sample_3.5 | ecosystem: Environmental > Terrestrial > Soil > Wetlands | place: USA...
TACCCAGGGCTGACTCGCAGCGGGCGATTTCTTTGGCGATGCGATCCGGCTCGGCGCTGTCCGAGCCGCGCAGGGCTGCTGCGGCGCGGAGGCGGAGCAGGATGTCCAGGGCTTGCTTGTACCAGGATGCGGCGAGACGCCAGTACTCGTTTCGTTGATTGGCGGCGATACTGGGACGCGAGGCGAAGATGACTTCGACGTCGCCGAGCGTGGAGTAGGAACTGGCCAGCGCCTCCTGCCGTCCGAGGTTGGCGGGATCGGCCGATGCGGTTTTCTTGCGGATTTCGAGAGATTTGAGTTCGTATTGAAGATCGGTGCTGTTGCTGGTCTTTGCCAGCAGCCATCCGGCACGCTCCCATATGGACCCCAGAGCGACCTGAGCGCGGGCGTCGTTGGGATCCTGGGCCAGGACAGCTTTGCTGATGGCCATGGCCTTGCGCCAGGTTTCCAATGCGGCGGGAAGCTCGCCCTGATAGGTCAAAGCCCTGGCGAGATCACCGTAGCCGAGGGAGACGTCGAGACGGGAACGGATATCGTTGGGGTTGGCTGCCGCCAGTTCTTCGGTGATGTCGATGGCCTGACGGCACAAGGGGAGCGCCCTGCCAAAATCGCCGGTCTTGCTGGAGTCATAGCAGCCCTGGCGGCAAACAACGGCCAACGTGATGCGCAGCGGCCTGTCTTTGGGGCTGGCGGCGGCAAGCTGCTGTGCAACTGACAACGCCTTGGCGTCATATTCGGCGGCATGAGCAAAATCGCCGTTGAAGCCGAGGTGACGGCTCACACCGTTGTAGGCCGCCACCAGGTCGCGACCGGCCTTAGGGTCTTTGGGATCTGCGGCGAACCGTTTCTCGCAAAGCTCTACGGCTTTGCGGTCGTTCCCGGCGGCTGCTGCGAAGTCGTTGCGCACGGCCAGGAGCTCACCGATGTTGTGGTAGAGGCTGGTGAGCTGGCGTTCGACCGCCGGATCGCCCGCGGCGGCCAACGCTTCACTGATTTTGACCGCCTTGGTGTAACTCTCCAAAGCAGCGGATGTGTTGCCCAGGTTCTGCTGGGAATTCAGGAGACCTTGAATATCGCCGACTCGTTGATAACCGCCGGCCAGCTCGCGCCGCAGCGACGGGTCGCCCGACGATTCGCGCGCCAGGCTGTCGAGATAATGCAGGGCCTTGTTCACCAGCAGGCTGCGCGCGGCGGTGGCGCCGGGGAGATTCTGGATTGCGTCGTTGATGTCGAACATCAGGGAGTGGGCGAGATCGCGCACGTCATTGAACCGGCGCTCGGCCCGAGTGCGCTCGATACCGGCGATGCGGGCCTCGCGCAGAACTGCCGCCATGCCGGCAACCAGGGCGAGGAAGACGAGCGCCACCGCCAGGACGCCGGCCTTGTGGCGTTTCATGAACTTGGCGCCGCGGTAGGCAACGGTTCCCTGGCGGGCGATGACGGGCAAGCCATCCAGGTGTCGGCGAATGTCCTCGGAGAATTGTTCGACCGACACGTAACGCCGGTCCGGCTCCTTGCGCAGGGCTTTCAGCAGAATGTGGTCGAGATCACCCGACAAGCGGCGCTGCAATTTCTCCGGCGGTCCTTCCCGAAGCTCGCTCACCTGCTCGGGGGTGACGGCGGTACGCACGCCGCCGGCGCCGGTGGTCTCCCCGGTCCGCCTGACCGCCTGGCTCGGCGGCTCCGGATCGAGGTCACAAATGGCGTGCGCGATTTCGTATGGGGAACGGCTGGGCAGACGGTAGGGGAGATGGCCGGTCAGGAGGTAATACAGCACGACTCCGAGGGAATAAACGTCAGTCGCGGTGCTGATGCTTTCGCCGCGGAGCTGTTCCGGACTGGCGTATTCCGGAGTCATCATGCGTTGCAGGGTTACGGTGGGATCGGTCTGCGGGAAGGGATCGGACTTGAGGATCTTGGCGACTCCGAAATCCAGCAGTTTCGGCACGCCAGCGGCGGTGACGAGAATATTACCGGGTTTGAGGTCGCGGTGAATTACGAGGTGCTGGTGGGCGTACTGGACGGCCGAGCAGATATCGCGAAACAGCTTGAGCCGCTCGACGGTCGGCAGTTTCCGGGAATCGCAGTACTGATCGATGGGTTGGCCGTCGACCAGTTCCATCACAAAGAATGGGAGCCCGTCTTCGGTGGTGCCGCCGTCCAGGAGGCGGGCGATGTGGGGATGCTCCAGGCCCGCTAGAATCTGGCGCTCATTCTTGAAGCGTTCCAGGAGGAAGCTGGTATTGAAGTCCGGCCGGACCAGCTTGATGGCCACCTGCTTTTGATACTCGTCGTCGGCGCGGACAGCGCGGTAAACCGCTCCCATGCCGCCTTCGGCCAACTTGTCGAGAATGCGGTAGTGGGAAATGACGCGGCCGGTCAGGCTGGGAACGGATGCATCGGCTTCCGAGAGCGCGGCGGCATCGCGGGCGAGTTGTTTGGCGCCGAGCACCAGGGCCGGGTCCTCGATGAAGTTCCCGGCGCGGGATTCCTGGGCCAACAGCGATTCCACTTCCCCGCGCAGGCCGTCATCTCCGACGCAGGAGGCGGCGAGGAACTCGGCGCGCGCCGGCCCCTCCAGTTTTAGCGCCGCGTGGAGCAACTCCTCGACCTGGCGCCAGCGCTCAGCCAGCAAGCTGGTTCCCTCCGCTGATCTCGCGCAGGAGCCAGAGCTTGGCCATTTTCCAGTCGCGCAGGACTGTGCCGGAGGAAACCTTCAGCACCTCGGCGGTTTCCTCGACGCTCAGACCGCCGTAGAAGCGCAGTTCGACCACCTGGCTCTTGCGCGGGTCGATCGCGGCCAGACCCTTGAGGGCGTCATCGAGCTCGACCAAGTCAGGGCTCAGCTCCGCCGACACGACGACGCTCTCATCGAGGGAGATGTGCCGCGCCTCGCCGCCCCGCTTCAGGTAGCGGTGGCGGCGCGCCCAATCGGTGAGGATGTGGCGCATGAGCTGCGCGCAAACGGCGAAGAAATGGGCGCGGTCCTGCCAGCTCACTTCCTTGAAAGACACAAGGCGCACGTAGACCTCATTGATCAGCGCCGTGGTCTGGAGGGTGTGCCCGGGTTTTTCACGAGCCATGTAACGTTTGGCCACGCGGTGCAGTTCGCGATAGACCAGGGGTGTGATCTTATCGAGCGCACGCTCGTCGCCCGCACGCCAGGCTTGCAGCAAGAGGGTGATTTCGTGCGCGGGAGGCGCCATAACCCACTCCGTAGTTGGAAGCAGGGTAGCATACGGGGGAGGGATGAACAAGGCTGGCGGCGAACAGGAGCAATCAGCGATCAGCAATCAGCGAAGAACAGGGCTGCTGACGGCTGAACGCTGATTGTTGGACGCTGACCGCTTCGGCGCGGATACGGGGACGGCAATTGGGCGCAATCAGGTGGTCTCGACCTTGGCCGCGGCAGGCTGCTGGCCGGAAGCGTAGACGAAGCCTTTTGGGAGCCCGGCTTCGGGCACATTCCCATAGATCGGCTCGCCGGGCAGGGCTTCGTGAATGATGTCGCGGGCCGCGATCAGGCGATCGAGGTCGATGCCGGTTTTCAGCCCCATGGACTCCAGCAGGAACACCAGATCCTCAGTAACGATGTTTCCGGTGGCGCCGGGGGCGTAGGGACAGCCGCCAATCCCGCCTTGCGACGCGTCGAAAGTGGTGACGCCGACGTCCAGCGCCGCCACCACGTTGGCGAGTCCTTGACCGCGAGTATTGTGGAAGTGCGCGGCGCCGGCCTTGTCACCCACTTCGCGCTGCAGCCGGGTGAACATGCGCTTGACCTGGACGGGATTGGCGTAGCCGGTGCTGTCGGAGAGGCCGATCGAATCCGCGCCGGCTTGCACCAGCATGGCTGCCATCCTTATAACCCAATCCTCGGAGACGGGGCCTTCGAGGGAACAGCCGAATGCCGTGGAGATGCCAACTTCCACTCCGGGGCGGCGATCGGGCGGCAGGCTGTCGCGCAACTGGGACACCTTGCGCATTTCTTCGATGGCCTCTTCGGGCGTTTTGCGGATGTTGGCCATACTGTGCGCGCGGGAGGCTGAGATCGGCAAGGTTACCTTGTGGACTCCGGCGGCGATGGCGCGCTCGGCGCCTTTCAGATTGGGCGCCAGCGCCAGGACGGTCAAGCCCGGGATCTTCACCGCTTCGCGGACCACTTCCTCCGCGTCGGCCATTTGCGGCAGCAACTTCGGGGATACGAACGATCCCACTTCGATTTCGCGTAATCCGGCGGCGGCCAGCGCGGCGATCCAGCGGTGCTTGGCCTCGGTCGGCATGGCGCGCTTGATGCTTTGCAGCCCATCCCGCGGGCCGACCTCACTCACCACAATGTCAATGTTGTTTGCCGGCGATTTCATGATGCATCCAATTCACTCCTACCTATGAGGATAGCCTGGACCGATGCGAATCCCCGGGGCCGACGGTCAGCACCGGACAACGCGCATAACGGACAGTTCGCGGTGTGGCGGCGCCCAACTGCAGCGGCACCTACTGCTCAGAATCCGCAATAATACCGTGCTCAGACGATAGGATCGGCCTGCCAAATGGCTTAACTTGGGATTAGAACAGCACTGGAGCGGCCCCCGGTGTTGTGTAGACGTTCCTTCGCCTGCAGCACACACGGCCGGCCGCTTCGAAGGAGAGCACAGTGGCGAAGCCAGCCGCCGGCCTTTTGAGAGTCATTCCCTTCCCGTATTGGACGAACAGTTCCGGCGCCGTGTTCTTCATTACTTTCTGTGTGTTGTGGGCGGCAGCCGCCGGGTATTCTCCTCAAAGCGCTCCACCGCCGTCGCAACCGGGCGCGCCGCTATCGCCACAGCAACTGGACGACCTGGTAGCGCCGATCGCGTTATATCCCGATCCACTCGTAGCTCAAGTGCTGGCCGCTGCCACGTATCCCATGGAAATCGCCGAGGCCGAACAGTGGGTACGGGACCATCCCAGTTGGAAGACTTCCAAACTCATGGACAAGGCGAAGAAACAGAATTGGGATCCCAGCGTTCAGGGGCTGGTCGCTTTTCCCGATGTGCTTGCCCGCCTGACCCAGGACATGAACTGGACTACGCAACTCGGCAACGCTTTTCTCGCACAGCAGGCGGACGTCATGCAAGCGGTGCAACGCATGCGGGCTCAGGCCGAGGCGAAAGGCACGCTGCATTCCACGCCCCAGGAGGTCGTCACCAATAACAACCAGGGCGGGCAGCAGGAGATCAGCATCGAGCCGGCAAACCCGGATGTGTGGTACGTGCCGAATTACAATCCCGACTACGTGTGGGGGCCACCGGTCTGGGGAGCCTACCCGCCGCTGCTTTACCCGGGAATCGATGTGGGCTTGGGCTGGTATCCGGGAATCGATATCGGTCTTTGTTTCGGCGGCTGGGGCGGCTGGGGCTGGGGCGGTTGGGGATGGTCGCCCAACTGGTACGGCGGCTCGATCTACGTCGACCATTCTTTCTTCCATCGTTACGGGTTTCGGCATTTCGGGGATGGAGGACCGTTGGGAAGTTCGCCATGGATGCACAATCCCGAACACCGGCTCGGCGTGCCGTACGCGAATCGCGAAGTGGCGGGCCGGTTTGCGAACGCCGGCGCCTTCAGAGGAGAGGCCGGGAGATTCGCCGGCGGGCGGCCCCAGACGGTCCGCCGCGAAGCGCTGCCTCCCCAGCAACGCTTCGGAAGCCCGGCTTTTGAACAGCGCAGTTGGACCGCCAATCACAGCGTGTTCGGCGGTTATCACAACGGCGGGATGGCGCGCATGCAAAGCGACCGCGGCTTCTCAAGCATGGGAGCGGGCCGCACGTTCGGCGGGTTCGGTGGTGGAATGCGGGCAGGTGGATTCGGCGGCGGAGGCCGCGGCGGTGGGAGGCGATAGCACATGACGGGAAAACTCTGTGCCTTATATGCGGCGGTGGCACTGGCATGCGCCGCGCCTTCCATCGCGCAGGAGCGCTTCGATTCTCCCGAGGCTGCGGCGCAGGCCGTGATCACCGCAGCCGAGAGCCACGACTCCGCCCGCCTGTCGGCCATTATGGGTCCGCAAGCGAGCGGGATTCTTACGTCCGGCAATGCGGAGCAGGACCGCGCCGAGCAGTCCGAGTTCGCGCGCCTGGCGCGCGCCCAGCACCGCATCGAGATCTCGCCCATGAACGCGAATCGCGCGGTCCTCGCGATTGGCGACGAGGACTGGCCGTTTCCGGTACCCATTCGCCGCGCCGATGGCAAGTGGAGCTTCGACGCCACCGAAACGCCGGCCGAGATGCGGGCGCGGCACATCGGCGCCGACGAGCTCGACGCCATCGAGATTTGCCATGGGTACGTGGATGCCCAGATGAAATACGCTTCCGAGGACCGCGATCGTGACGGCATGCTGGAGTACTCGCCCCGCCTGATGAGCCGGACGGGCAAGCACGATGGGCTGTATTGGGAAGGCGAGGGCGAGGCGCTCATTCCCGCGGGCCTCGCCCGCGCCGAATGGGACGGCCTCCGGAAGGGTGAAGCCAAACCCTACCACGGGTATTATTTCCGGGTTTTGGACGGACAGGGTTCCAACGCGCCGGGTGGAGCGCACAACTACCTGGCAAAAGACAAGATGATCGGCGGATTCGGTCTGGTGGCGTGGCCGGCCGAGTATGGCGTGACAGGGATTCACACGTTCATCGTGAATCAGGGAGGCGTGGTCTATGAAAAGGACATCGCGCCCGTACCAGGCAAGCCACCCGTGCCGATCACGCGCTTTGATCCCGACCATTCCTGGGAAGTCGTGGAGTAAGCCACCGCGCCGACTTACTGACGGCGTTATTCCTTTGAAGTATCCGCATCGCGGACGACGGAGTTCGATCGTCCGCGACGCTCAAGGGCCTCCTGCTATATTGAAGTTTCCCCATGCAAATCGAGAAAGTGTACGAGCCTCCGCGGTTCGAACCGCATTGGGCGCAATGGTGGATCGACTCCGGCATCTTCCGCGCCAACAACCAGGGGGGCGGCCGCGTATTTTCCCTGGTCATCCCGCCGCCCAACGTGACCGGGTCGCTGCACATCGGCCACATGCTCGAACACACGGAGATCGACGTCACCATCCGCTGGCGGCGCATGCTGGGGCACAACACTTTATGGTTGCCCGGCACGGATCACGCCGGCATCGCGACTCAGATGGTGGTGGAGCGCAAGCTGGCCGAAGAAGGGATCGACCGGCGCGCGCTGGGGCGCGAAGAGTTCGAGAAGCGGGTCTGGAAATGGAAGGAGCAGTACGGGGACACGATCAAGCACCAGATGGTCCGGCTGGGCGCGAGCTGCGACTGGAGCCGCGAGCGTTTCACACTCGACCCGGGGCTTTCGCGAGCCGTCCGCGAAGTGTTTGTCCGGCTCTACGAAAAGGGCCTGATCTACCGCGGCGAGTACATGGTCAACTGGTGCCCGCGCTGCCACACTGCGATCTCGGATCTCGAGGTGGCGCATGCGGACGTGAACGGCCATCTGTGGCACATCCGCTACCCGGTGAACGGCATGAACGGCCGCCATCTGACAGTCGCCACCACCCGCCCGGAAACGATGTTGGGCGACACCGCGGTGGCGGTGAACCCCAAAGACGCGCGGTATTTCGACCTGCACGGAAAAACGGTCCAGTTACCGCTGATGGATCGCGAGATCCCCATCATAGTGGATGAAGTGGCCGATCCGGAATTCGGCAGCGGCGTGGTGAAGGTGACGCCGGCTCACGACCTCAACGATTTCGAAGCCGGCGGCAGGCACAACCTGCCGCGCATCCAGGTCATCGATGAAGATGGAAACATGACAGCGGCTGCCGGCCCTTACGCCGGCCTGGACCGGTTTGAGGCCCGCCGCCGCGTGATCGGCGCGCTGGAACAGATCGGCGCGCTGGTCAAGGTGGAGGATTACCAGCTCAGCCTGGGGACGTGCTCGCGATGCAAAACGCCGGTCGAGCCGCTGGTTTCGACGCAGTGGTTCGTCAAGATGAAGCCGCTGGCCGAGAAGGCCATCGAGGTGGTGGAGAACGGCCGCGTCGAAATCACGCCTGCCAACTGGACGAAGACTTACTACGAGTGGATGTACAACATCCGCGACTGGTGCATCTCGCGCCAGCTTTGGTGGGGCCACCGCATCCCGGCGTGGCACTGCCAGGAGTGCCATGAGATTGTGGTTGCGAAAGAGGCACCGGCTACTTGCCCGCGGTGCGGGTCCAGCCGCCTGGTGCAGGACCCGGACGTGCTCGATACCTGGTTCAGCTCGGGGCTCTGGCCGTTTTCGACTCTGGGCTGGCCGGAGCGCACGGAAGACCTGGCCACTTTCTACCCCACGTCGCTGCTCATTACCGGGCACGACATTCTGTTCTTCTGGGTGGCGCGGATGATCATGCTGGGGATGGAATTCATGGGGGACGTGCCGTTCCGCCAGGTTTACATCCACGCGCTGGTGCGGGACGCCGAAGGGCAGAAGATGTCGAAGACGCGCGGCAACGTGATCGACCCGCTGCTGGTGACGGAGAAATACGGCACCGATGCGATTCGGATGGCCATGCTGCAGGGCGCGGCTCCCGGCACCGACATCGCGCTCTCGGAAGCGCGCATGGACAGCTCGCGCAACTTCGCCAACAAAATCTGGAATGCCGCGCGCTTCCTGTTCCTCAACATGGAGCGATCGGGCGTGGAGCCTTGGGTGCCCGACAGCCTGCAGCAGTTCTATCCCGAGGGCGAAGCCGGCACGCTTGAAGTGCCAATCGAAGACCGCTGGATTTTCAGCCGCCTCAACAACTGCGCCGAGCAGATCAACCGGGCGATCGAGACGTTCCGATATCACGAGGCGGCCCAACTGCTGTGGCAGTTCTTCTGGCACGAGTTCTGCGACTGGTACGTGGAGTTGAAGAAGCTGCGGTTCCGGGAGAACTCGGGCCTTACTCCCGGGTGGCGCAACACCCTGGCGGCGTTTGAGACCGCGCTGCGGCTGCTGCATCCGGCGATGCCGTTCCTCACTGAGGAGCTATGGCAGCGCTTGGCGACGGACCGAGCCAAGCGGCCGCTGTCCATCGCGCTGGCGCCGTATCCGCAGTACCGGCACGGGGCGACGGACTACGACGCGGAACGCGAGATCGGCGTCCTGCAAGAGATCGTGACGATGGCTCGCACGCTGCGCACGGAGAGCAAGCTCGATCCGAAGCAGCGACTTTCCGGTACGGTGCACTCGCGCAGCGCAGCCCTGGAGGTGGCGCGGCGCCACGCGGAGGCGATCCAGAAGCTGGCCAACGTGAAGCTGGAGTTCAAGGCCGAGGCTGCTCCGCGCGCCGCGGCGATCCGTTCCACGGCCGAGTTCGACCTGGTGCTGGAGGTTCCCAGGGCGCAGGAAGACGCGCAGCGTAAGCGCATGGAAAAGGAACGCGAGCAGCTTGCCAAGAATATCGCCAATTCGCGGCGCCAGTTGAACGATGACACTTTTCTGAGCAGGGCGCCGGCGCCGGTAATCGAGAACATCCGCGGCAAACTGGCGGACTACGAAGCGCAGCTGCGTAAAATCGAAGACGCGTTATGATCGACGTGCTTCGCCTGGCGCTCGAAGAAGACATCGGCTCGGGCGACATCACTTCCCGCGCCTGCGTGCCGGAGGCGCAACAGGCGCGCGGAAGATTCGTGGCGCGCGAGCCGCTGGTGATCGCAGGGCTCGGCCTGCTGAACCAACTCTACGATCGGCCCGCCATCCGCAAGCGCGATGGCGATTGCTGTGTCCCGGGAGAAATCATCGCCGAAGTGCACGGAGCGGCACGGGCGCTGCTCGAACGGGAGCGCGTGGCGCTGAATTTTCTGCAGCGGTTGAGCGGCGTGGCGACGCTGGCGCGGCAATTTGCCGATGCGGTGGCGGGGACCGGGTGCCGCGTGCTGGATACGCGCAAAACCACGCCGGGATTGCGGGCGTTGGAGAAGGCCGCGGCGGCGGCCGGCGGCGTCAGCAATCACCGCATGGGGCTGTATGACGCGATTCTGATCAAGAACAACCATATCGCGGCGGCGGGCGGCGTGCGGGCGGCGATGGAACGCGCGAAGGCGAGCGGGCTGCCGATCGAAATCGAAGTGCGCACGCGCGAAGAAATGCGCGAGGCGTTGGATGCGGGTGCGGCCCACCTGCTGCTCGATAATCTCGCGCCTGCCGAGGCAGCCGAATGGGTACGGGAGATTGGCGGGCGGGCGAAAGTGGAGCTTTCCGGGGGTATCACGCTGGAGAACGTCCGCGCCTACGCGGAGACCGGAGCCGACTTTGTTTCTTCCGGCGCCATCACGCACTCGGCACGCGCCATGGACATCAGCTTCCGGCTGGAGTTGGAGTGACCACGCTGGATATCGATCGCATCCGCGCGGAGTTTCGCAATCGCTCGATCCACTATTACCCCACCATCGATTCCACGATGCGCGCGGCCGCCAGGTGCAAGCTTGGCGATGTGGTGATCGCCGGAGAACAGACTGCCGGGCAGGGCCGGCACGGGCACACCTGGTACTCCGAGCCGGCCACCGGCATCTACTGCTCGATGGTGCTCGCGCCCGCGCCGGCGCTCACGCTGGCGCTCGGCCTGGCCGCAGCCAGCGCGATCTCGGAAATCGCGGGAGTTTCTTGCGATCTGCGCTGGCCCAACGATGTTTTGCTGGACGGCAGGAAGGTCGCGGGCGTCCTGGTGCAACTTTCGGGCGCGGTGGCCATCGCGGGCATCGGCATCAACGCCAATCACAGGACACTGCCGCCGGAACTGGACGCTGTCGCCACCTCTTTGCGCATCCACACGGCGCGCGAGGTGAGCACTACGGACCTGCTCATCGCCCTGCTGCATAGTGCGGATCGATTCGCCGCCGAGGGCCGGGAGACCATTCTCCGGCTCTTTACCGCGGCGTCCAGCTATGCCGCTGGCCGACGCGTGCGCGTGAACCAGCCGGAGGGGCTCATCGAGGGAACTACTGCCGGGCTTGACCCGTCCGGTTTCCTGATCGTGCGCAAAGACGATGGAACCGATACCCTGATTGTTGCGGGAGGCGTACGTGCTGCTGGCTCTTGACGCTGGTAACAGCAATATCACCATCGGAGCTTTCGAAGGACGCAAACTGGTCTGCCACTGGCGGCTGCGCACGGTTCACGAACAGACCGCGGATGAGTGGGGTATCCTGCTGCACAATCTGTTTTCGCCCGCGGGGCTGGACATCGCGGCCGTGGACGGCATGATCATCTCGAGCGTGGTACCGCCCATCGATTCGACGCTGGCTTTCATGGCCGAGCGCTATTTCCACACCCAGGCGATGTTCGTGGGGCCGCGCACCGATCTCGGCATCACCATCAAGTACGACAACCCCTACGAGGTCGGCGCCGACCGCCTGGTAAACGGGGTTGCGGGCTTCTACAAGTATGGCGGGCCGTGCGTGATCGTGGATCTCGGGACCACTATCAACTTCGACGTGATCTCAAAGGCCGGCGAATATCTCGGCGGCGCCATTGCGGTGGGTATCGGAATCGCCATCGATGCTTTGTTCAGCAAGACCGCGCGGCTGCCGCTGGTGGATTTCCGCCCGCCCAAGGATGTGGTGGGCACCAATACCGTGGCCAGCATGCGATCGGGCTTGTACTACGGCGCGATCGGGATGATCGATGGGATCCTGGGCCGCATCGTGGAAAAGATGGGGCCGGACACGGCGCTGGTGGCCACCGGCGGGCAGGCGCACATGATCGTCAGCGGCTCGCGCTATCTCAAAACGGTGGACGAGCACCTTACGCTGGAAGGCCTGTCGATGATCTGGGAACGCAACCATCCCAAGTGAATTACTTCAACTACTTCACGGAAACCGAGGAACACTTCCAGCGCGCGCGGGGCACCAGTTTGTTTTTGCTCTCGCCCCTCGACTGGGCGCTGCTCGAGAGCTGGAAGAACTCGGGAGTACCGTTGGAAGCGGTGCTGCGCGGCATTGACGAGGCTTTCGAGAAATGGCGCGGCCGCAAAATCAAAACCCAGATGGTGAACTCGCTGGCTTTCTGCGCGCAGGCAGTGCTGACCGAAGCGCAGGTCATGGCTCAGGCCGGCGCCCCGGCGCGGGAACGCCGCGAAACAGCGCCGCCGTTCCCGCTGGAGGAATTGCGGGGTTACCTGGAGCGCAACGCAGCGGCGCTTCCGGCCGGTTATGAGGAGATCGCCGCCTCGCTGCAGAAACTGGCCGGGGAAGCGGAGCAGCACTATGCCGATCTGGAATTCCTGGAGCAACGGCTGACGGTGCTCGAAGAGAAGATGATTGCAGCGGCGCGCATGCGGCAGAGCGAAGAGGAATTGCTCGAATCACGGCGGGAACTGGACCGCCAGCTTCGTCCCTGCCGGGGGAAGATGACCGCCGAGCAGTTGTCCATGCTCGGAAAGCAGTACCTGGAGCGCATCCTGCTGGAGAAGGCGGGGCTGCCGCGGTTGAGTCTTTTCTATATGCGATAACGCGGCCCTACTGCTTCGGGACGTTGTAAGCGAAGTTGATCTGGACGCGGATCTCCCCGCCTCTGTATTGGGGCGGCAGAGATGGAAAAGGGTTGGCGCCGCTGATGGCTTCGATGGCGGCGCGGTCCAGTACGGCGATGCCGGTCTGCTCCGCGTATACAGCCTTGCGGACCGTGCCGTCGCGCTGGATGGCGAACTGTACCGACACACGGCCGGTGCGGCCCAGGCGGACGGCATCCGGCATGATCGAGAACCAGTAGCTCTTGACCCGCGCGAGCACCTGCGCCAGGTACGGCTTGAAGTCCACGCCCTGAGGGTCGCTCAATAGCTGTGGGAGCTCCGCGCCGGAAGCGGTAGCCCCGGGCTCCATGATCCCCGGGCCACGTCCGGCGCCACGCAAAACGTTGCCCGGGCCGGGAATCTGGAGAACACGTTGCTCGGGCGCCACGGTCTTCGGAGCAGTGACGTCTTCGAATCCCGGGCGAGGTTTTTGCTCCTCGGGCTGGATCTGGGGTGGCTGCACCGGTAGTGTCAGCTTGGGCGTTTCGTTTGGCACGTCGACCCGCGGCGGCTCGGGCAAGGCAATGGGGGGTGGGGGCGGAAGGGCCGCACGACGGGGCGCGGGAGGCTCGGGGGCCGGCGGTGGTGCGGCGGGCATCTGCAGGCGCGGATGCGGGCGCAGGTCGGTAGCGTTGAATTCTTTGCTGACCTTGCCGGTATTGACGTCCTTCTGAGTGAGCGGGGTCAGCGGCTCGATCAACGGGGTCACCACGGTTTCCACGGGCCGTGGCGCCGGTTGCATGAGAGTCTCGGGCACCGCCATCAGGAACACCACGGCACCGATGTGGAGCAGCACGGAAAGAATCGCCGCGCGGCCAGTGCGAGTGCGGCGGGCCGGGTCGCTCCAATCTGTCAGGAGGTGCAGTTCGACGTCGGCAGGAGGATGTGCTACCGTTTCCATCCGGCTTCCAAAGACCGCGAGACAACTTCCGAGTGCTCCTTGATTTTATCAAGAATCGCCAACGCGGCCCCTAGAGTTTGACGCGCGGCCGGGCCGGAACATTTCGGCGATTTTCGCGTTTCCACGGCGTCCAGAAAGGCGTCGAACTGGAGCTTGAGGGGCTCGGCGCCGGCCACCGGGGCCTTTTCGAAGCCGATTTGGCGGTCCGGGCCGACCGAGAAGACCATCAGGTCCTGCCGTCCGTAATCCAGCGAGAGATACTGCCGAGGCTGGAAGAGGCGCAGCTTGCGGACGCGCTCGGTGGAGACCCGGCTGGCCGTCAGATTGGCTACGCAGCCGTTGGCGAACAGCAACCGGACGTTGGCGATGTCCACTTTTTCCGAGAGGATGTGGATGCCGGCGGCGCGGATCTCCTGCGGTTCGGCCTGGGTGAGGGCCAGCACGATGTCCACGTCATGGATCATGAGGTCCAGCACCACGTCCACGTCCAGGCTGCGCGGGCTGAACAGATTCAGACGGTGAATTTCAAAGAACAAGGGAAGAGTGGCACGCCGTTCCAATTCGATGACGGCGGGATTGAAGCGCTCCAGGTGGCCCACCTGCAGGATCCGGCCACTGCGTGCGGCCGCTTCGATGAGGCGGTCCGCGGAGGACAGATCGGGCGCGATGGGTTTTTCCACAAGGACATCGATGCCAGCTTCGAGGAGGGCGCAACCGACGGCCGCGTGGGCAGTGGTGGGCACAGAGACGATGGCCGCGTCTAACTGGCCGGCAATGTCGGGGGCGTCGGTAAGCGGCTGCGCCTGGTAGAGGGCGGCGGCTTCGGCAGCGCGGGCGGAATTGATATCGACCACCGCACAGAGCTCGGCGCGCTCGGATTCGTGGACCACGCGGCAGTGGTTCTTTCCGAATTGCCCGGCGCCGACAACGGCTACTCGATGTTTGGGCATGGTTACGATCCACCGCCGAGGCGCAGAGACGCAGAGAAAAGACGCATCTTGAATAACGGCCGAACCCGAAAGCGGGGTTTGGTTTTGAATGTATGTTGAAGCGCGTTCATGCGCGGCCCCAATCTTCTCCGACTATGGCGATAGCGGCCTCATTGGCAGCATCGAGCATTTTTTCGCGGTCCAGCATCAGGGTTCGGCCGGCCTCCACCGCCATTACGGTAGTGCCGGTTTCGCGCATCACGGGGATGGTGTCCAACCCTACGGTCGGGACGTCAAACAACAGGTGCTCACGGCGGCGCGCCACTTTTACCAGCGACAGGCGGCGGCCGTTCACCAGGGCGGCGGCGCGGCGCAGCATGGCGTCGGTGCCTTCCATGGCTTCCACGGCGACGCAGGCGCGTTCGCAGATGGCCACGCTTTGGCCAACGTCAAAACCGGCCAGAGCGTTGGCTACGCGGCCGCCGTACTCGATATCGGCGATTTCATTCTTTTCCGGTTTGCGGGTGGTCATCACGCCGGGGGTGGCCAGCAGGGGCTTCAGCAGCGCGGTGGAATCGGTCAGGCGGATACCTTCGTCCGCAAGAATCTTGACCACGCCGCCGATCAGGCCATCGGTGTTCCTGGAAGGGAGGGACGCCAACAGCTTGACCAGCCGCCAGTCCGGCACAATCGAGGAGAAGATCTTGGCGTGCTTGATCTGGCCGCACATCATCACCTCGGTGATGCCTTCCTGCTTCAGAATCTCGATGAGCCGGCCGAGTTGCCCCAGCGAAATCCAATGACAGCGCGGCGTCAGCGCTTCCAGGTCTTTGGACGCTTCCTCCTGGATGGCGACAACCGTGACTTCATGCCCCAAGCGCC
>Ga0335081_10010106_pt1 | contig 15232 bp, 13 predicted proteins | sample Lox_Sample_35_FD_206713 | JGI IMG/M metagenome (GOLD analysis project Ga0335081, IMG submission 206713) | Soil microbial communities from Loxahatchee National Wildlife Refuge, Florida, United States - Lox_Sample_3.5 | ecosystem: Environmental > Terrestrial > Soil > Wetlands | place: USA...
CGGTGGCAGCGGATCGCCCCGGACCTCAAGACGCCGGAGAGCGCGCTGGAGATCCGCGCCCGGATCCTGCGAGCGTTCGAGGCGGCGGTGCTCGAACCCGACCCCAAGCGACGCGCAGCCTGGCTCACCTTCGTGGTCGTAGGTGCTGGCCCGACCGGAGTGGAAATGGCCGGCCAGATCGCCGAGATCGCCCGGGACCTGCGTGGTGACTTTCCGTCGCTCGATTCCAGCCAAGCCCGGATCGTGCTCGTCGAAGCCGGCGAGCGGGTGTTGGGCGCCTTCCCACCATCGCTTTCGGCGAAGGCCCAGCGCTCGCTCGCGCGGCTCGGAGTGAGCACCCTCCTTAATCACACCGTGGTCGAGCTCGACGCTCGGTCGGTCACTCTCGAGCACGCCGATGATGCTCCTGAGCAAATCGCCGCGCGGACCGTCGTCTGGGCGGCCGGCGTGATCGCATCCAGGCTCGCCGGTGTGCTCGCCGAACGAGCCGGCCTCGAAGTCGATCGCGCGGGGCGCGTCGAGGTCCTCGAGGATCTGTCGCTACCGGGTCATCCCAATGTGCTCGCGATCGGAGACATGATCCGGATCCGCCAGGCCGACGGCTCATCGATCGTGCTCCCGGGGCTCGCGCCGGTCGCGATGCAGCAAGGCCGCCACGCCGCTCGCGTCGTCCGCGACCGCCTCCACGGACGCCCTCCTCGACGCTTCCGCTATCACGACAAAGGCAACCTCGCCACGATCGGACGCGCGAGCGCCGTTGCCGAGGTCAAGCACATTCAGCTCAGCGGCTTCCTCGCGTGGATCACCTGGCTGACGGTCCACCTCTGGTACCTGATCGGGTTTGAGAACCGGCTCCTCGTAGTGACCCGCTGGGCCTTCAGCTTCGTCACCCACGGCCGCGGCGCCCGCCTCATCACAGATCCGTCACAGCGATCAGCCACCGGCGACAGCGCTCCGGTTGCATTCTTGCCGGCAGCGCCACGGCAACAGGACGCCAAAGGCGACGACGCCGCTTCAGCGAGAAAGCACAAGCGCGTGCCGTCCCCAGCACAGCCGTTCCCTCACTGAACACCGACGAAGCGGCGGGGCTGTGAACCTACGTCCGCGGATTGGAAACCATGCAATCGAAACTACTTCCACTCATACAGTCAGCCCCCGAGAACCCATCCGAGAACGTGCTCAGCGAGCACGTGGTCTTCCACAGCCCGGTCAGGGACTACGAAGGTCCCGCAGACGTGACCCATATCCTGGCCACGATCGGGAGCGTTCTGGATGAAATCGAGGCTCAGGACGAGCTCATCGCGGAGCGCCAGCTCGTCACCCTCATTGGCGTCGCCCATGAGCATCGCCACATGAGCGGAGTGCTACAGGAGACTTACGACGCACTCGGGCGCGTCGAGCAGGCGACGCTGATCCTCAGACCAATGTCGGTACTGCTCGAAGCGATCGCCGCGATGCGCACCGCCCTCGAGCGAGCGCCCCTTCCGAGCACGCTCGCCGCTCGAACGAGGTGAAGCCGTGACCCAAGAACGTGCCAAGGATCAGCGATCGGGCATCAAGGCGATGTACATCGGCCTCGCGCTGACCGTCGTCGCGGTGACTCGTCCCATACGTCGGCCGCAAGCGGCGGGCTCGAGCGGCGGCGACAAAGTTGTTACCTGCTGAGATCGAGAATCGAGCCCGGAGGCATCGACGCCTACCCCGCCTTGACCACGCAGTAGCCATGCTCCTGGTGCCGGCCGGCGCGCGCTGCCGAGGACGATGATCTCGGCCGCGGTGGCAGAGGACGCCTCGAGGACTGGACAGGCGAGAGGACGACCGATAGTCGCGCGATCAAGTTACGCGGCGAGCTACGCAACGCGGATATCCGGATACGCCGCGAGGTCGTCGCGATCTGTCCCTACTGCTCTGTACCAGATCGCCAGCTATCGCCCCCCATGCCCATCGTGACGGGTATCTCATGGACAGCAGCGATCGTCGGAGGCATCGCGGCCCGCGGGCCTTACGATGATGGTCAGGTCAGTCCGTAGCCGGAGAGGAAGTGATTCGTGATGCCAGGCATTGCCGCCGATCCAAACGTGCTGCACCCGATGCCCGGGCAGCCACGTGTGGTGCTGCTCAAGCCACTCGTCACCTCTGCGCTGATCGAGGTCGGGGAGTTCTCCTACTACGACGACCCGGACGATCCGACCGCGTTTGAGACACGCAACGTGCTCTACCACTACGGGCCGGAAAAGCTCATCATCGGGAAGTTCTGCGCTCTAGGCGAGGGCGTGCGGTTCATTATGAACGGCGCCAACCACCGCATGGACGGCCCCTCGACGTTCCCCTTCCCAATCATGGGCGGCTCCTGGGCCGATCACTTCGATCTCATCACCGGCCTGCCGGGACGCGGTGACACCGTGGTGGGGAACGATGTCTGGTTCGGGTACGGCGTGATCGTGATGCCCGGCGTCCGGATCGGCAACGGGGCGATCATCGCTTCGGGTTCCGTCGTGATAGACGACGTTCCCGACTACGGCCTCGTCGGCGGCAACCCGGGCAGGCTCATCCGCCGCCGCTACAGCGAGCGCGACATCGCCCGTCTTCTGACGCTCGCCTGGTGGGACTGGCCGCTCCAGCGCATCACCGAGCACATCCGCACAATCATGTCCAGCGACATCGACGCGCTCGAGGCCGCTGGACCCAGGCACCGCTAGGCGAGCCGCGGTCCAACAGCCGCACGGGAGAAACGACGGACGGCGGACTGGGCAAGACTGCCGTTGATCGCGCGGGCGGGGCGGGCCTTCCTTGAGCAGGCGCGCACCATTGCGAGCCGACGGTCTAAGCGCGGCGCCGGAACACGCGGAGCTGGACCGCACCTGTCACTGGGATCGATTGCCCGAGCGTCGCTAGGCGGCGGTCGAAATCCGGCCGGAGATGTCGCGCTGCAGGTCCCATGCGAAGGATGGCTGCCGCTTCCTCCCTGTTTAGCTGCAGGGTCCACGTGACAGGCCGGACGCTGATGGGTTGGAACCAGGGGTCGAGTGCGCGGTGCAGCCGAGCGGCCTTATCCGGATCGATCCGGATCGAGTGGAGCGCGGTGAGCTCCCGAAGGTGCGTCGAGGTTGGTGTCACCGAGAGCATGGTTCCGCCCGGGCGTACGACGCGGCCGAGCTCTGGTCCATTGCGCGGAGCAAACACGTTGAGCGCTAGATCGACGGCGCGATCGGCGAGCGGGATCTGACGCCAAGCATCAGCGCGCACGGCGGCAATAGATTCGTGCGCGTGGCAGGCCCGACCGGCGGCGGGACGTGACGCGTCAAGCGCGACGCCGCGGGCCTGCGGCAGCGACCCGAGGACGCCCGCGAGGTGGCGGCCGGTCCCGGCACCGACGTCGAGCACCAGCGATGTGTCGGCGCAGGCGAATCCACCGGCGGCCCGGACGAGCGCGCCGGTCAGCGGCTCGAAATGGCCGGCTCGTTCGACATTCGCGCGGGCCGCAACCATCCTCACGTCGTCCCCGAAGGCATGACCTGCGCCCGTCCCGAAGAGAGTCACGTAGCCCTCTCGTGCCACGTCAAAACTATGGCCACGCGGGCACGTCAGCGACCCCGCCGCAGGCGCAAGGGGCTGAGAACAAACGGGACAACGCAGCCGACCGGCGACGCACGCCAACGGCCGCGGAACAGCAGCCGACACGACAACTCCTCTCATTAGACAACACAAGCCGACAGTGGCGTTCGCCGCCGTCGAGATCGGGTTGCCTGTTCGCTAGAGGTAAGCGTGCGCTGGCATGTTCAAAATCCTAGCGCGGGAAGCACACCCCGGCGGCGCGGACGTCGCACCGGCGCTCCGACGCCACCTCGTCCCCCCGCGCCAATGCAGGCGCCGCGCCCGGCGTCGCATGATGAGCCGACGCCCAACTCAAATACACTCGAGAGTTACCCGAACGGAACGAGGAGCGGGCGTGTCGCGCCGGCGGCGGCGAACCGCCGGCAAGGCTGCTCCGTCTCGTCCGCTGCGGACGAGAATTCCGGGGCGCTCAAAAGTTCTCCTCCGCCGGTCAGAGCGCCTTCTGGGGGGTCGATCTGGCCAGCAGGCGTAAGCCGCGAGGTCCCCATGCCCAGCTCGGCGGGGCCATCCTTGATCACGCGGCCGCCCAGCGCGACGGCAACGAGCTGCGCCCCAAAGCAGACGCCCAGGACCGGCAGCCCGCGCTGCACCGCGCCGACGATCAGGTATCGCTCGCGCAGGAGGAATCCGGGGAGGTCGTCATCAGCCGATCCAGTTGGCGCTCCGAGCACGATCAACCCCGACAGATCACCGACCGAGGGCAGCTCATCGTCCAGGAACGGCCGGAAGGTGACCGACCGCAGGCCAGCACGACTGAGTGCCGGGCTGACGTTGCCCTGTCCGTCGTAAGAGACGTGCTCGATGACCCCCCACATTGTCAAGAGGCTAACCCGCCGGGTCGACCGAGCTCACCCACCTTGGTGTCGCGCGGTAGGACTCCCGCAGTCGCGAAGCCTGACGCGTCACGCTCTGCGTGACAGGCCCAAGCGCCTGGCTTCTCCTTCGGCACAGGCCGGCGCCGATGCAGCGGTCTTGGATCAGCGTCCGCCGGTGAGTTCCAGCAGTCTCGACTCGCACCATCAGAGCATCCCGTTAGCCGCGGGCGAATTGCCAATGCGCGGTTGGCGCCAGGCGTGGACGCGTAGTGACACACCCTGATCCTGGCTCACGCCACTAGACGGTGCGCGAGAGGTAGCGGCCAATCGCGGCGGGTGTGGCCACACCAACAAAGATCGTGCTGATGCTCTGAGGCGAGCTTGAGTCGGACCGAGCCGGCCCATCCGGCAACGTGGCGCGCCAGTTCGTGCTGGCGGTGGCCAACCCGTATCGATCGGTGCGTTAGCTGCCATGGCCGCCGAGGTCGATGTAGGTACCGCCGGAGCGGGCCATTGCCGCGAACGCCGGCGCAGATCATCCCGACGCCGAGGACGAAAATCGCGCTGGCCGCGAATCGGACCCGTTTCATCAAGCGGCCTCCTGCTCGAACGCGACCGGCTCGCGGTCGTTGACGGTGAGGACTGCCGCCAGCCGCTGCTTGGGGCGCAGCAACAGCAGGGCGACCAGTGCGCCGACTCCGACCGCGCCGGCGCCGATCGCCCAGCCCAGGTGAAACCCGGCGGTGAGTGCCTGGAGGTGGCCCTGTCCCACGCCGGCCAGCACTTTCGTGCGCTCGGCCGCGATGCTGCCCAGCGCCGCGGTCCCGATCGCCACCGAGATCTGTTGTGAGGCGTTGAGGATTCCAGAAGCCAGACCGGCGTCCGCGATCGGCACGTCCGCCATCGCCATCGTGGTCAGCGGCAGGAACGACAACCCCGCGCCGAGGCCGAGCAGCGCGAACGGCAGCGCGATCGTAGGGAAGTAGCTCGTGTGCGTCGGCACCTGGGCCAGCAGCACAAGCGCGACGCCGAGCGCGCCCAGGCCGGCGAGCACTATCCGTGTCGCCCCGAACCGGCTAGCGAGTCGAGCGGTGACCCCGAGCGAGAGCAGGCCGATGAGTAGCGTCAGCGGCAGGAAAGCGAGGCCGGTCTCGAGCGCCCCGTAGCCATGGACGTGCTGGAGGTAGAGCACGCCGAGCAGGAACGTCGAGTACATGCCCGTGCCCACGAAGCCGCGCACCACGCTCGATCCGGCCAGGCCGCCGATCCGCAGGATCCGCAGCGGGAACATCGGGTTAGACAGTCGCGACTCGACAGCGACGAACACCGCCAGCAGCGCCACCGCCGCCGCGCCAAAGGCAAGCGTGTGCGTCGACAGCCATCCGTAGTCGGTGGCCTTCACGATCGCGTATACGCCGAGCATCAGCGCGACCGTGACCAGCGCCGCGCCGATCACGTCGACGCCGTGCCCGAGCCCGAGCTGCTCGGTTTCGTTGATCAGCACCGATCCGAGCGCGAAGGTCGCGATCCCGATCGGCACGTTGATGAAGAAGATCCAGTGCCAGTCGACCGACTGGGTGACCACGCCGCCGGCGAGCAGCCCTAGCGAGCCGCCGCCGGCGAGGATGAACGTGTACACGCTCATCGCGATCGATCGCTCCGACGGCTCGGGAAAGTCCGTGACCAGCAGGGCCAGCACGGCCGCCGAGGCCACCGCGCCGCCGAGTCCTTGACCGAACCGAGCCACGATCAGCACCACCTGATCGCCCGCCAGCCCACATGCCACCGAAGCCAGCGTGAACATCACGACGCCGCTCAGGAACATCCGCTTGCGCCCGAGCAGATCTCCCAGGCGTCCGGCCAGCAGCAGGAAGCTGCCGAACGCGATCAGGTACGCGTCCAGCACCCATGCCAGGTTGGCCTGCGAGAAGCCAAGGTCGCGCTGCATCGAAGGCAGCGCAACGTTCACGATCGTTCCGTCCAGCACCATCATCAGCTGCCCCATGCACACGACGGCGAGGGCCACCCACCGTCGACGCTGTTCGTTGATCAGGTTCTTCATCGAGATCACGCCTTCTTAATCAGTTTGATAGTTTCATTACGCCGAATAGGCTCATTATTCTCCGTAGTCGGGTTATACTGCGCATATGGCTGAGCGTCAAGTCACCGGTCGCCCGCGGCGCGGCGAGCGACGTCTGATCACCCGCGCGCAACTACTAGATGCCGCAGAGCGCGTGTTCGCCCGTGACGGCCTGCGTGGCGCCTCGGTCGACACGATCGCGTTGGAGGCCGGCTACTCGACCGGCGCCGTCTACTCGAACTTCAAGGGCAAGGAGGACCTGTTCCTCACCCTGATCGAGGAGCGCATTGACCCACGGTTGGAGAAGGTCTACGAGGCGTTGGAGGCCGAGTTCGCCGGCGACGCGCCGCCGCTCGAAGCCGCCCGCCGCTTCGTTGCGCTGCTCGGGCAGGAGCGTGACGCGTTCCTGCTCCTGATCGACTTCTGGGCCCAGGCGGTGCGCGATCCCAAGACAGCCGAGCGATTCGCCGAGCGCCACGTCCGCCTGCGAGCCATCATCGCGCGCCTCCTCAGCTCCGCCGCCGGCGATCGCCAGAACGAGTCCACGCTCCCCCCCGAGCAGCTCGCCACCATCCTGATAGCGCTCGCCAACGGCTTCGCGATCGAACGTCTCGCCAACCCCGACGCCGTCCCCGACGATCTCTTCGGCCACGCCATGGGCGCATTGCTGCGGGGCACTCGGTCCAGGTCATGACCAGACCTCAGCCAGCCGAGGAGTACGGCGGGGTCGCTATGGGGATGAGAGCGAGAGTCACGCCGTACCTACGCCGGCTAGAGCGGTCGCGGAGATAGCACCGAGACGGCGACTCGCGCTAGCGCGGCGAGCAGCTCGCGCTTCCGCTGACGCGCTTGTCGTACCGGTGCGCGGAGACCACGACCGAGCCACCGCCGGTGGCCGCCGGATACTCGATGAGACCACCTTCGATCCAGCCGTTGCGCTCGTAGAAACGACGCGCGCGAGCGTTGCCTGCCACCACGGCCAGCCACGCGGATTCGTGACCATCGCCGGCGACGATCTCCTCGGCTTTGACCAGCAGCGCCGCTGCCATACCCGTCCCGCGATGCGCTGACGCGACATACACCTGCTCGACCTCGTCCCCGACCACCATGATGAACCCGGCGACAGCACCGTCGACCGTCGCGACCGTAGTGTCAGAAACACGCTGTGAGGCGCGCAGGCGGAACGACGCCTCGGTCCGGGCACTCACGAGCTCGTCGGAAACGCGTCCTTCATGGCCCTCGCGCCAACCGCGATGCCAGATGATCGCGACAGCCGGAGCATCAGCGCTGGTGGCGGGGCGCATGTCGATCTCTCCTGCCATCGCTCCACTCAGCCGTCGTTCCCGCCGATGTATCGAGTGTGCATGTGCCGATGGACGGCCGCGAGCGTGGCTGATGCGATCGTGCGTGCGCGTTCATTGCCGTGGCGAAGGACGGTGCGGAGGTAGCTGCGGTCTTTGATGAGTTCGGCGCGCCGAGCTCGGATCGGGGCCATCCGTTGGTTGAGCGTGTCGATCACGATCGTCTTGAGCGTGGCGGCACCGTGGTCGCCGATCTCCTCGGCGATGTCGGCGGCTGGGCGTCGCTGACAGAGCGCGGCGATGTCGAGGAGGTTTGAGATCTCCGGCCGACGCTCGGGGTCGTAGCTGATGTGACGGTAGCGGTCGGTTTTGGCGGCGCGGATCAGCTGCGCGGTCTGATCCTCGTCGGCGGCGATCGGGATCGAGTTGCCGCGGCTCTTGCCCATCTTGCGCCCGTCGAGCCCGAGGAGCAGCGGTGCGTCGCTCAGCAGCGGTTGTGGCTGGGGGAAGAACGGCTGATCAGGGCTGTAGCGATCGTTGAACCGGCGGGCGATCGTCCGAGCGAGCTCGACGTGCGGGAGCTGGTCCTTGCCGACGGGAATGAGGTTCGCGCGACAGAACAGGATGTCGGCGGCCTGGTGCACGGGGTAGGTAAACATCAGCCCGGATGGGCCCCTGCCTTCGCTCGCCACGATCTCTTCCTTGACCGTGGGGTTACGGGCGAGCTCGGCCACACTGACGAGGCTGAGGAACGGCAGCATCAGTTGGTTGAGTTCAGGGACCTGACTGTGCGTGAAAATCACCGCCCGCGTCGGATCGATCCCGGCGGCCAGATAGTCGGCAACGAGGCCCTCGACGTCCTCGGGCAGCGACGCGGGGCTGTCGCGGTCGGTGATTGTCTGATAGTCGGGAATCACCACGAGCAGCTCGACTCCTAGCCGCTGCAGACGCACTCGGTTCTCCAGGGTGCCGAACAGATGGCCGATGTGCAGCGGCCCGGTCGGGCGGTCGCCGGTCAGGATCCGAAACGCGGAGGGGTCCTTGCGAATGGCCTTGTTTAGGCCCGTGACGGTGACGATCGGTCGTGCATCGTGCGGATCGCGCCGCTGCACGCGCGCTTCGTTGGCGAGCTCGGCCCGTTCGGCCGCGCGCACCTGATCGGCGATGCGCTGTATTGCCGCGAGGTGTTGAAGGTTGCCGTGCAACTGTCCTCCTAGGCGGGCGGGATGTTCTGGTTGAGCCGGAACAGGTTGTCCGGGTCGTAGCGGCTCTTGAGCTCGCGCAACCGGTCCCAGGTTTCGCCGGGGTAGGCGGCGCGGATCGTTGACTCATCCTCGTCGCCGAGGAAGCCGACATAGCCGCCCGCTCCGTCCTTACCGAGGGCCTCGGCGATGCCGTTGACCCATGCGTCATGGGTCGCCTTCTCAGCGCCGTCGGCATACATCGCCCTGACGTTGACGAACAGGCCGCGATCGCGGTGAGCGAACGCAGTGGCGTCGTTGGGAACCCGTGCGATCGCTCCGCCGAGCACGCGGAGCTGAACCGCCCTCATCGTTGCCGTGGAGCGTGGGAGCCCGTCGAGGATCGCCTCGGCTCCGTGCATCGGCAGCGAGTCGGCGAAGAAGTTCGCGCCTGAGGCAAAGCGCACCGCCTGCTCGGGGCCGTCGTAGAGCTCTGGGTAGCGCATCGGCCGGACCGTGTCGGCGTGCGGCTTGGCGAGCGCGCGGAAGGGGCCGAGCACGGCCTCGCCCCGCTCGACCGGCCCGATGTAGGCCATCTGCCCGATCAGGATCGGTCGGCCGTGGGCATCCTCGGGGATGAACGGCATCGGCGGCGCCAGCGTCACGTTGGCGATCGTCGAGAGTTCCTCCGGCGCCGTCGCCGCCGCCTCGAGGAAGCCGGTGATCACCCCGGGCGTGGCCGGCAGGATCAGCATGCCTCCGACGATCTGTGAGACCTCATGCATCCGCACCTGGAGGTGGGTGACGACGCCGAAGTTGCCCTGGCCGCCCCGGATCGCCCAGAAGAGGTCGGGCTCACTCGACTCGCTGGCCCGGACGAGGTCGCCGTCGGCGGTCACCACGTCCGCCGCGAGCAGGTCGTCGACCGTGAGCCCGTGTTTGCGGACCAGATAGCCGATCCCGCCGGCAAGCGCAATCCCCCCGATGCCGACAGAACCCGTGTCGCCGAGGCCCGTGACGAGGCCGCGCTCGCCCATGGTGGCCGTGTACTCGCCCGCCGTGAGGCCGGTCTCGACCCAGGCCGTGCGGCCATCCACGTCGACTTCGAGCCCCTTCATCCCTGAGAGATCGATGACGATTCCGCCTTCGCTCGTCCCGTGGCCCGCGCGGCTGTGGCCGCCGCTACGCACGGCGAGCTCGAAGCCGCCCTCCCGGGCAAAGGAGACCACTCGCGCCACGTCCTCTGCGTTGGCTACCCGCGCGACCGCGAGCGGGTGGCGATCGACGCCCTTGAAAAAAACCGTTCGTGCGTCGTCGTAGCCGGGATCTTCGAGCGTGATCAGCTCGCTGCTGAGCTCTGCCCTGAGATCGTCGATCTGGATGTGCTTGAGGGTTGACGCCATCTTCTTTCGATCCTTTCTCCTCGGAGGCGGGCCCTGTCTTCCACAGCGGATAGCCTCTCTACTAACAGTAGGATTACTATTTTTAATAGCGTGATTATCCTAACGCGGCATAGCCGCGCGTCAAGGCCCCCGTCGGCACTTTGTGGACGAGCCGTCGGCCCCCACCCCGCGGTGCGTGTCAGGCGGCCGTCTCCAGAGCGGGCTCCACATTGATGCCCTCGGGGAGTGCCGGGTTGGAGTCGACGAGGACAGCAGCGAGGAGCGCGGCGAGCGCGGCGAGCCCGGCTAGCACGTAGAACGCGATCGCGAAGCCGTGGGTCAGCGCGCCGGCACTGGTCGGCGCGGCTCCGGGATGCGACTGGAGATAGCGGCTGGTGTAGGTGGCCGCGATTGTCGTGGCCGCGGCGACGCCGATCGCGCCTCCGATCTGCTGGCTGGTGTTGATCAGCCCGGACGCGATCCCGGCTTCGCTCGGCTTCACGCCGGCGAGGGCGCCGATTGTCATCGGGATGAACGCAAAAGCCATCCCAACCCCGCTCAGAACGAACGGCGGGAACAAATCCCAGAAGTAATGTCCGTGCACCGGCATCCGCGCATAAAGCACCAATCCGGCGGCGGCGAGCAGCAGCCCGGTCGGCAGGAGCCGCCGGATGCCCACGCGCAACGCGAGCGCCTGTGAGACGTTCGCGAAGACGATGATCGCAAGCGTCAACGCGATGTACGCCACCCCGGTCTGCAGCGCCGAGTAGTGGAGCACCTGCTGCATGTACAGCGTGAGCAGGAAGAACTGCGAGAACAGGGCTCCGCCGAGTAGCAGCCCGGCGAGGTTCGAGCCCGAGAGCGTGCGTAGCCGGAATAGCCGCATCGGCAGCAGCGGTGCGCTCGAGCGAAGCTGGATGCCGACGAACGCGAGGATCAGCGCGCCGGAGGCCGCAAGCAGTGCGATCGTCTCCGCCGAGCCCCAACCATGCTGTGCGGCCCGCGTCATCGCGTACACGAGCAGCATCAGGCCGCCCGTGATCGACGCCGCACCTGGGAGGTCAAAGTGGCGGTGGTCAACCGCCGCTCGGCTCTCGACCAGCAGGCGCGGGGCGAGTGCGAGCACGAGCAGGCCGACCGGGACGTTGATGAAGAAGATCCACGACCAGCTGAGCGAGCTCGTCAGCGCGCCGCCGAGCAGGACGCCGGCCGCGCCGCCGCTACCGGACACCGCTCCCCATATGCCGAGCGCCAGGTTCCGATCCCGGCCCTCCTCGAACGTCGTGGTCAGGATCGAGAGCGCGGCCGGTGAGAGCAGCGCAGCGCCGAGCCCCTGCGCCGAGCGGAACGCGATCAGCGAGCCCTCCGACCAGGCGAGCCCGTCGAGCAGTGAGCTGGCCGTGAACAGTGTCAGCCCCGCGACGAACAATCGCCGGCGACCGAGCAGGTCTGCCATGCGGCCGCCGAGCAGCAGCGCGCCGCCGAACAGGATCGAGTAGGCGGTGACAACCCACTGCAGGCTGGTTTGGCTGAAGTGGAGGTCGGTCTTGATCGTGGGCAGGGCGACGTTGACGATCGCGACGTCGAGCACGACCATGAACTGGGCAGCCACGATGACCGCCAGGCGGAACCAGCGCTGGGGGTCCGGCCGCGGGTCCGCGGGGATTCCGACTGTTCGGGTCGCATGCACAGTCATGCCTCGTCTCCTTTTGCTGGGTGGGTTATGTGTCGTATCCGCACGAGCGAGCAGCGCCGGAAGGAACGACGCGTCGTGAACCGGGAAACTGGGGTCGACCGCTATGCGCGGCGTATCAGCGAGGTTCGGCCGCAGCCTGCGGTCGTGGGCCGCGCCGCGCTCGAAGCCACCGCACAAGCAACGTCCGCGGTCCCGCGCGGTGACGATGTGCGACCTCGCTTGCCAACCGGCCACCGGCGGCCTCGTTGTGCAACTCGCGGATTCGGGAGAGCGCTAATTGATATGTGATGTGACCGCTGGTCATGCTGTGCCTGTGCTGATGATTGGGGGCAAGCTGCTCGCGCCGTAGGCGTACGGGTGGCGGAATGCATCGAGCGCGTCGGTCCCGCGGACGGTGACCTCGAACAACCCGCCGCTTCGTAGGTCCTGGACGGCGACGAACACCTGATTCGTCCGCGAGTTCCAGAGCAACCTGACCTCGAGGTCATCGTTACTGCGGTGATCTAGCTCGCGGATCGCTGAGTGAGGTGTGGTGAACATTGACATCGCGCGGAAGCGTCGCACCATCGGCGCGTTGCGAGAATGGGGCTGACCGGTGTCGGAGGTGCGGGTAACCGCACTCGCTGACAACGGTCTATGTGCGCAGGTAGGCGAGGACGGCGAGCACGCGGCGGTGCGTGTCACCTGCCGCGGGGAGATGGAGCTTTTGGAAGATGCTCGTCACATGCTTCTCCACAGCACGCTCGGTGACGACGAGGCGTTCGGCGATCGCGATGTTCGATAGGCCCTCGGCCATCAGCTCGAGTACCTCGCGCTCGCGCGGCGTGAGCTCGGCGAGCGGATCGTGTCGGCGCCGGCGGCCGACCAGCTGAGAGACGACCGAGGAATCGAGCGCCGATCCACCCGCAGCAACCCGGCGCACCGCCGCCGTGAACTCCGGCAGATCGTTGATGCGGTCCTTCAGTAGGTAGCCGATGCCGTCCGCGCAATCCTCGAGTAGCTCAATCGCGTAGCCGGGTTCGGCGTACTGCGAGAGCACGAGCACCGCAGTGTGTGGGTGCTTCGCGCGGATCTCCTTCGCCGCCTGAAGCCCCTCGTCGGTGTGGGTCGGGGGCATGCGTATGTCGACAAGCGCGACATCGGGCGCGTACGAGCGCACCTTCAACAGTAGATCAGCCGCCGTGCCACTGCGCCCGACGACGTCGAATCCGGCGTCCTCGAGTAGGCGTGCGACTCCCTCGCGGAGCAGCACCGAGTCGTCAGCGACGACGACGCGAGTGCGGTCAGCAACGACCGCCTCGTCCGCATGGGCCGGCGGATGTGCTGGCTCGTTCATATTCAGACGTCCTGAGCGAGCACACGGACTTCGGCGCCCGGGGGCACACCGTTTTGTCGCTTAGCGCAGACGATGACGCAGGTCACAGTCCTGATGGTAGACCCGACTGCGCCGCCCGGCGCGCCTGCCGAGACACCGGCGAGAGACGGCGGAAATTGTCATGGCTCTGACATGCGCGCGCGCCATCAACCCTTTGCTCGTGGTCATCTGACACGCGAAGTTGTCGTGATCCTGACATATATGGTCCGGGTGCCCGATATGGCAGCTTGATCGCATTTCCGGCGCTAGGCTGTCTCACGGAGGCGTATGCCGTGAGCGCAGAGCTCGTACCCGATGCGCGTGAGCATCGCCCGCTGCTGTTAGGTGTGCGACGCCTTACGCCGTGGAGTCTTGTGTTGGTGGGCTCGAGCCTGACGCTGCTCATTGCAGGCGCCGTCCTCGGCGCCCTGTGGCTTTCGAGTACCGAGACTCGAACGGTCTCCTGGCATCTGCCGGCCTCGCTGGGGGGCATTGAGCTACACGTGCAGTCGGGCGATGTCGCGATCGTCGGCGGCAGCCAGACAGGGGTGTCGATCTCGAGCTCCAATCGCTTCGTGTTTGGACATGGCCCGCGCGAGCGGCGCTCCGTCCGTGCGGGCATCCTTCGGGTCTCCTCGGACTGCCCGCAGATGGTGGTCGGCTCCTGCAGCGCCAGCTACCGCGTTGACGTCCCCAACAATGTGCCGATCAGTATCCGCACCGAGCACGGAGACATCCGACTCGACGGCTATCAGGGCTCTGCGGACATCGCCACCGACAGCGGCGCGATCAACGTCGAAGGCTATTGCGGCTTCGTGCTCGGCGCCGCCTCGGCCAGCGGTGCCATCAGTGTCTCGACCGCGTGCTCGCCGGAACGACTTACGCTGCGCAGCGGTAGCGGAGACGTTTCCGCGACGGTTCCGCCCGGGAACTACAGGATCCAAGCCGCCTCCGCCGCGGGTGCTACCACCGTCAGGGGGCTGGTCGACGATGGCGGTGCGCCGTGGACGATCCAGGCACTCTCGAACACGGGCAAGGTCGGGTTGAGCGCCGGATCATGACGGCGCTCGAACTCCGGGGCAGCGGAGAGCTGGCGATTCGGCGCCGGCTCGTCGATGCGGTCCGCACGCTGCTGTTTCTGCTGGTGAGCCTGGTGGTTGGTATTGGCGACCTGGTGGTACTGCCGATCGCCGCAATCGCTGGTGCGACGGCGGTTCGGCGCATGCTCGAGTGCGAGCGAGCGCTGGTCAACCGGCTGCTGTGCGCACGGGTCCCGGCTCCGCCGCCCCTGGAGTCGGACACCACAGTCACGCGACAGCAGCTCGCGTTCCTGGCCGGAAAGCTTCCGATCAGCTTGGGTGCGGCGATCCTCTGTGCCATACCGACGGCGCTGTTCGTGGAGTTGGTAGCGCACTCGATTCAAGGGCTCACCGGGAGCAGCGGCGCATATGTCGGGCCGTGGCCCCTTGGTCCCGTTGTCGGGCTTGTGCTCCTGCTCCTCGCCATACCGGCTCTGATGCTGTCCGTGGGCACTCTCGAGGGGACGGCGGCATCGATTTCGCAATTCAGCCGCCACTGGCTCTCGAGCCCCGCGGGCGCCGCGGTGCCCGTGCGGGAGGCGCTCGCCGAGCGCCTCGGCGATCGAACGCTGGCGATCGCGTATTGGCTTCCCGAGCGGCAGCTGTTCGTCGACGAGCGAGGCCATCCGGTCACGCTTCCCGAACCGGGCAGCTCCAAGGCCTGGACGGCGGTCAGGCACCACGGCAACCGGGTCGCGGCGATCATTCACGATGCGGAGCTGCAGGCCC
>Ga0335081_10010107_pt1 | contig 15231 bp, 12 predicted proteins | sample Lox_Sample_35_FD_206713 | JGI IMG/M metagenome (GOLD analysis project Ga0335081, IMG submission 206713) | Soil microbial communities from Loxahatchee National Wildlife Refuge, Florida, United States - Lox_Sample_3.5 | ecosystem: Environmental > Terrestrial > Soil > Wetlands | place: USA...
AGCGAAGGCTCGCCCATGCCGCTCTGCTCCCCCGGCCATTGCAATGACAATGACCTGCGGCTGATCGGCAGCGAAGGCTCGCCCATGCCGCTCTGCTCCCCCGGCCATTGCAACGACAATGACCTGCGGCTGATCGGCAGCGAAGGCTCGCCCATGCCGCTCTGCTCCCCCGGCCATTGCAACGACAATGACCTGCGGCTGATTGGGTAGGGCTGAGAGCGTTGTAGCGGGACGGGTCTCAAAGTTGCCAACGGCAATAGCCCTTTGGAGCCATCCAAATTGGGAAACGTGTGACCCATTGGTAGCACTGCTTCAAAATCATGCTTGTCTTGTGCCTGCGTCGCGGGTATTCTGTCCCGTGAAGATATGCACATACGCCTGATCGATTATGTCTTCTGGTTCGCCGCGCCTATTCTTCAGATGGGCGTTCTGGTGTGCATGTTCAGGCGAGGTCTTCATCGCGATTATCCTTACTTTTTCAACTACACAATTCTCCAGGTAGTGTCGGTTCCAGTCCTGGCCATCTTCAGGATCTGGTCGTACAACGCCTATTTCTACAGCTACTGGGTGAATCTGGGGCTCAGCGTCCTGATCTCTTTTGCGGTTCTTCAGGAAATTTTCAAGGACGCGTTCCGGCCGTACGAGGCGTTGCGCGATCTGAGTGTAATTCTGTTCCGCTGGTCCGCACTGGTCGTGTTTCTGGTAGGCGTGATGTGGGCCATCAACGCCGCGCGCAAACCCGAGGCTGATCCCGTTATGGACGCTATCCTGCTGGCTGAGCGCAGCGTCCGCCTGATGCAGTGCGGTTTGGTGTTCTTCCTGCTGCTGTTCAGCGAGTATCTCGGCATTGCGCGTCGCAGTCTGCTCTTTGGCATCTCTTTGGGATTTGGCTTCTTCGCTGCCATTAACATGCTGGTGGACACGGGTGCGGCCCATCGTGGCATTGTGCACAGGTCGACATTGTCTACCATCAACAGCGGCGCTTACGTCGTGGCGGCTGCACTGTGGTTCGGGTACGCTCTCATCCAGGCGCCCTCAGCTGCCAAGATTGTGCAGGCAAAATTGCGCTCCGGAGAATGGAACTCCGCACTTGAGGGTGCCCGTGTTCCCGTGCCTGCTGACAGTCTCCTCGATTCCATGGACCGCACCGTCGAACGGCTGCTGTATCCCCCGGAAGAGTCAAAGGTCAAGGTCACGGTCGGTCACGGATGACGGCAGCCTCTGCGCACCCCGCCGCCGATTGCCGGCGGCTTTTGTTTTGCACCGATTTTCCTTCCCCGGGTTCCGCTCACACCGGCGTTTTCGTTTTGCGCGCGGGACTGAAAAAGGGCAGCGGACGAACGGTCGCCGCAACCTTATGCCGTACCGCTTCTGCCGTGACTTCCACCTGCAGCTTCGTCCCGGGCTGCCCATGCCGGGATTCCACGCTGGCCAGAGCGATCAGCTCCTTTAGCAGCGGCGACCACGTTGTGGACGTTGCCTTGCCCACCTGCTGCCGCCCCCTGTATACCGGTACGTGGACCCGCGAGGCGGTGGCCGGAGTCTGCGGAGCCAAGCCCAGCCGGTCGTACAGCGCCTCGACTTCGCTCCAGTCAATCGCAAGCCCCACCAGCGCCCGTGTTGCTCCGTTCTTCCTCTCTTCGAGCAGGGCCCGCCTGCCTATGAAGTTCTCCTTCTCGTAATGGACAAGCCTGCCCAGCCCGATTTCGGCCGGACTATACTTCTGCGACGGGATCAGCGCTTTTCTGCTGCTGGTGTAATCCACGTCGGCGAGAATCAGTCCCGCCTCGATCCGCGCCACATCGAGCGCCAGCATGCCCGTGGGCTGAATGTCAAAGCGTCGCCCGGCGGCCATGAGCGCATCCCAAACCTTCACTGCATCCTGCCACGCAATCCAGACCTCGTACCCGAGGTCGCCGGTGTATCCCGTCCGCGAAATATCCACCTGCACGCCGCCTATTCTTCCGCTGGTCCTGCGGAAATACTTCAGGTCTTCGATGTCGGCTTCAGCCACGCTCTTCAGCAGCTTCCCGGAAGTCGGTCCCTGCAACGCCAGCGCGGCGACCTGCTCGGTGATGTCTTCAATCTGCACCTCCAGGCCGACGGCGTTCTGCCGGAACCATCGCAGATTGGGATCGGCAGCCGTCCAGCGGTAACGGTTTTCTTCAAGCCGCGTGATGGTGCCGTCGTCGATCATCTTGCCGTCTTCGTCACACCAGCAGCAGTAGATCACCTGGTCGAGGCCGACCTTGTTGATCTCGCGGGTTATGACCCGATTGACGAACCGGGTCGCGTCACGGCCGCTAACCATGTACTTGTAAAGCGGGGTGACGTCAATGAGGGCCGCCGCGTTGCGGATCGCGTTGTACTCATGCTCGTGGTGGGTTTCATAGGCGCTGACCGCGTAAAAGCCGGCCCACTCGCGGTAGTTCAGACTGTGGCAGAGCGCCAGTGTTCTCTCATGGACCGCGGTTCCTACCGGCACGCTACACTCCTCGTTTCCCTGAAGTGCGCGGATTATAGCGGGCGCCGCAAAAGGGCGGCAAGTTCCCGGCGCGCCGCCTCGCCGCTTTCACCAAACCCGTGCCACCTTTTAGAATGTGGGCCGCTCCGCCACCACGCTCGCGGGAACTGAGGATGGCACGGCGGAGCGCCGCTCGCAGGCGGCCAACAGATGACTACAGGACGCTCGGCCCATTACGACGTGATTGTGATCGGCGGCGGACATAACGGCCTGGTCCACGCCGCCTATCTAGCTCGCGCAGGCAGGAAGGTACTGGTCCTGGAGCGCCGTCATGTGCTCGGCGGCGCCGCCGTCACCGAAGAGATCATTCCCGGATTCCGATTTTCGGTGTGCTCCTACGTCGTCTCGCTGCTGCGCCCGGAGATCATCCGCGACCTCGATCTTCCCCGTCACGGACTCGAAATTCTTCCCCTCGACGGCACCTTCACTCCGATGGCGAACGGCGATTACCTCTGGCGGGTCAACGATCATGGCAAAACCATGCGCGAGCTGCGGCGGCATTCGCGGCTGGACGCCGAAGCCTACGAAGAGTTCGGCCAGGCCATGCTGCAGATGTGCCGCTTCGTGAAACCGGTTCTCGCCATGGTACCGCCCGATCCCACCACCCTCAATCCGAAGGATCTCTTCCGGCTGCTCTTCCTGGGCCGGCGCTTTCAGGACCTGAGCGGGCAGGACAGGTACAACCAGGTGCAGCTCATGACCATGAGCGCCATCGACTTCCTCGATCAGTGGTTCGAAACCGATGTCCTGAAGGCCACCATGTCGGCCTCCGGCATCATCGGTACCTTTCTTGGAGTGCGCTCGCCGGGCACGGCTTACGTTCTTCTGCACCACTACATCGGAGAGATCGATGGCGCCTTTCGCGCCTGGGGATTCGCCCGCGGCGGCACGGGAGCCATCTCCAACGCCATCGCGGATGCGGCCCGCGGGTTTGGCGCGGAAATCAGAACCCGGACTTCTGTGGGGCACATCCTGGTCAGGAATGGCAAGGCCATCGGCGTTGCCACCACCACAGGCGAGGAATACCGCGCTGACGTCATCTCCTCGAGTGTCGATCCCAACCTGACTTTCCTCAAACTGCTGGACCCGAAACACCTGCCCGGCAACTTCCGCGACGAGGTGAAGCGCTACAAATTTCGCGGCTCCTCGGGGAAGGTAAATCTGGCGCTCGATGCCCTGCCGGATTTCACCTGCCTGCCGGGCGAAGGCCCTCATCTACGGGGGGCGATTTCCATCTCCCCCAGCGTGGATTACATGGAGCGCGCCTACGACGATGCCAAGTACGGCAATTACTCGCGCCGCCCCTACATCGATATCGTCATCCCCAGCCTTACCGATCCTTCGCTTGCACCCCCGGGCAAGCATGTGATGTCCTGCTTTGTGCAGTACGCACCGTACCGGCTGCAGGAAGGCGACTGGGATGGAAAGCGCGAAGCATTTGGCGACAATGTGATTGATACCATTGCCGAATATGCTCCGAATCTGAAGAACATCATCGTCGGCCGCCAGGTGGTAACGCCCCTCGATCTGGAACGCGAGTGGGGGCTGACCGAGGGCAACATTTTTCAGGGCGAACTCTCGCTGGAGCAGCTGTTTTTCCTGCGGCCGGTGCCCGGTTGGGCGCAATACAAAACGCCGATCAGGAACCTGTGGATGTGCGGCTCGGCCACGCATCCCGGCGGCGGCATTATGGGCGCGCCCGGACGGCTGGCGGCGCTGGAGATTTTGAAGCACGGAAAAGCGAGCTGACAGCGGCGCCCGGCGGTCATGTGCTCACACTGACTTATTCGGTCTACCAGGAAGCGCGGGAAATTGCTGGTGGAGTGGCGGTGTTCGAAAAGATTACCGAGTAATGTCCCAAACTCGCGACATCATCATTATCGGAGCAGGACACAACGGGCTGGTCACCGCGTTTTATCTCGCCAAAGCCGGCTTCCGGCCGCTGGTATTGGAAAGCCGCCCGATCATCGGCGGCTGTGCCATCACCGAAGAGTTTCATCCCGGATTCCGCTGCTCCCGTCTGGCGCATGCTACCGGGCCGATCAGGCCTGAGATTGTGGCCGAGATGGACCTGCCGGGGCATGGCCTCAGGACGTACACGCCGGCTGTCCGCGTCCTGTCGCTGGCGCACAACGGCCATCTCACCCTTTATGGCGATCTCTCAGCATCGCAGCAGGAAATCGCCCGATTCTCGCCGCACGATGCCGCCGGCTACGCCAGCTTCCAGCAGGTGCTGCACCGCCTCGGCACGGTTGCGGCGCAACTGATGAACATCACTCCTCCCGACATCGACGACCCTGCGGCCGCCGACCTTTGGGAGCTGTTGAAGACCGGCCGCAAGCTTCGCGGGCTGGGTGACCGCGATCTGTACCGTGTCCTGCGCTGGACGCCCATGCCGGTTGCCGATCTGGTTTCCGAATGGTTCGAAACGGAGTTGCTGCGCGGAACTGTCGCCGCCCAAGGGATCTTTGGAACCTGTCTTGGTCCCCGGTCAGCCGGTTCCAGCGCGACGCTGTTGCTGCGCAGCGCCTCGGACAGCAATCTGGCGGGAGCGGCCACCTACGCCGTGAGCGGAACGGGCGCGCTTGCCGCCGCCATGGCCGCAGCGGCGCAGGCTGCCGGCGCGGAAATCCGCGTCTCCAGCGAGGTAGCGCAAATTCTGGTGCGCGACGGCGCGGCGACGGGCGTCGTCCTCTCTACGGGCGACGAACTTCAGGCCCGGGCTGTCGTCTCCAATGCGGATCCGAAGCGCACCCTGCTTGGCCTGGTCGAGCCCCAGTTTCTCGAACCCAGCTTCCTGCAGCGGCTGCTGCATTACCGCATGCACGGCACGGTCGCGAAGGTGAATCTCGTGCTCGGTGCTTTGCCGAAGTTCGAAGGTGTAGATGGCGATGTAACCGCCCGTCTGTCGGGAAGGATCCAGATTTCGCCGCAGATCGATTATCTTGAGCGCGCCTTCGACGCCTCGAAATACGGGGAATTCTCGCAATCTCCCTATATCGAGGCAACGATACCCACGTTGTGGGACACCTCGCTGGCGCCCGCCGGCAGACACGTCATGTCGATCTGTATGCAGTATGCTCCCTACAAACTCCGGAATGCCGATTGGGATTCGCAGCGCGATGCCCTCGGTGATGTGGTCGTCGACACGCTGGCCGGGTACGCTCCAGACCTTCCCTCGCTGATCGAAGCCTGCGACGTCATCACTCCCAGCGATCTGGAGCAGACCTGGGGTCTCACCGGCGGACACATTTTTCATGGCGAGCTGGCCCTGGACCAGTTGTTCACCATGCGCCCGCTGTTGGACTGGGCGCAATACCGCACGCCGATCAGAAATCTGTATTTATGCGGCTCGGGCACCCATCCCGGCACTGGATTGACGGGAGCCTCCGGGGCCAACGCAGCCAGGGAAATTCTGAAGGACCTGCGACAGAAAGGCCGGCCCGCTTCGCGCGCTTAGGCTGCCTACCCGCATTTCGCGACGGTTCCGCGAATCTCGCGCGGCAGGACGCTTGCGGCATAATTGCAAGCTGCGAGTGCAGGAAGGGTCAGTGCATCCCCTAGCTGCCGAACAGCGCCGCTCCGTGGAAGGGAGCGAGTACCAGAGTCAATGCGAGCATCAGCGCCGCTGCCACGGCCAGCCAGCGACGCTGGGGCCCGATGTCGGGCCATTTCGGCACATTGGGATGCCGCATGCCGGTAAACAGCAGGAGCATCGCCCAGACAAGCCATCCCAACCAGAAGAAAACGCCCAGCGGTATAAGAACTCCGATGGTGGTGCGCGTCACCCATTTATGCGCCCGCGGCGCAACGGCGTAGACGATGTGTCCGCCATCGAATTGCCCGCCTGGCAGCAGGTTCAGGGCGGTTGCGAACATTCCCACCCAGGCTGCGATGCCGACCGGGTGCAGATAGAGCGCGCTCAGCGCTGTCCGGTCGTGGGTGAACGGCGCGAGCCCATGATGAAACAGGCTGAAGATGAGCGGGTAGCCGAATTCCAGCGCATTATTGGACGCGTCGGGAGGCATGGGCTTCGACAGCGCCAGCCCCCACAGCAGTACCGGAAGCGCAACCAGAAAGCCGGCAATCGGTCCGGCAATTCCGATGTCGAACAGCGCCTTGCGGGAGCGAATGGGCGACTTGATGCGGATGAGCGCGCCGAATGTGCCGATCAGCGTGGGCGCGGGCACAAAGTACGGCAGCGTGGCGTAAACTCCGTTTCTCTCGGCGACCACAAAATGTCCGCACTCGTGCGCCAGCAGAATTCCCAGCAGCGTGAGCGAAAACGGAATTCCCAGCTTCAGCCGCGCCGGCTCCTGCAGGATCCATCGCACCGGAAACAGCGGCAGGGCCAGCGTGTCGGTGGTGAACGCCGGCAAATCGTGGGCGAAGTTATATTGCAGTCGCGCTCCCACCACCAGCGTTGTGAAAACTGTCAGGAGCAGAAGCAGGATGTGCAGCCAGTACCGCCGGCGCCGCGCCGGGGCAGCGACAAAAACCTGCGGATAGGAAGAAACTTCGAAGGTATAGGAAGCAGGTGGTGTGGGATCAGACATCGTCAGGGTTTGGATGATCGGCAGGCACGTGCAGGCGGCCGGCGCGCACAGTTCTCCGGCTCGGTGCCTGGCGCGCCTGCAGCGTCGCACTATTCGATCGACTGCAACTCCTTGCCGGGTTTGAAGCGCACCGCCTTGCCCGGCGGAATGTTGACCTCGGCGCCGGTACGTGGATTGCGGCCGATGCCCGTCTTGCGCGGCCGGACGGTGAAGACCCCAAAGCCGCGCAGCTCAATGCGGTCGCCGCGGGCCAACGACTTCTTCATGCTCTCGAAGACGGTTTCCACCGCCATTTCCGCCTTGGTTTTGGTGACGCCGGTCTTGCTGACGACTTCGTTGATCAGGTCCAGTTTGATCACGGGTAGCTCCGCAGGGTGCCGCTCGCGCACCGCAGATACTGCTGTGATTCTATCCGACTTCACAGCTCCGCAGTAAGTACTTTCAGCTTCGCGGGCGGATGGGCGAATCGTAGTGAAGCCGGCACCCATTGTCAATCAATGCTACATTCCGTAAGATGGCCGGGTCGTTCCAGTTCTGCCGAGTTTTGCCACGTCGGCAATTACCGCCGCTTCTTTACCATAGCCGCTTTAGCCCCAGGAGCCTCATGTCCATCAAGAGTGACCGCTGGATCCGCAAAATGGCCGCCGAGCACGATATGATCAACCCTTTCTCGGAGAAGCAGATCCGCGCGGGTGTCATCTCCTACGGTCTCTCTTCCTACGGCTACGACCTGCGCGTGGCCGACGAATTCAAGATTTTCACCAACGTCAACAGCACCATCGTCGATCCCAAAAAATTCGACGAACGCTCGTTTGTCAGCATCCAGACCGACGTCGCCATCATTCCCCCGAACTCCTTTGCCCTTGCACGCTCGGTGGAGTACTTCAAGATCCCGCGTGACGTGCTGACCATCTGCGTCGGCAAGTCGACCTACGCGCGCTGCGGCATCATCGTGAACGTGACCCCGTTCGAGCCCGAGTGGGAAGGTTTCGTCACCCTCGAGATTTCCAACACGACACCGCTGCCGGCGCGAATCTACGCCAATGAAGGCCTTTGCCAGATCGTCTTTTTCCAGTCGGATGAGATGTGCGAGACCAGCTACAGGGATCGCGGGGGGAAGTATCAGGCGCAGAAAGGAATCGTGCTGCCGAAACTGTGAAGCTGGCTGCCGGCCGACAAACTCGATCTACTTTCTCTGCCCGCCTTCGCTTTCCTTGTACATGTACTTGATACTGGGCTTGTAGACCAGCAGGTTCGCCGCGCCGTTGCGATTCACCTTCAGGCAGTATTTGTCATACCACTCGATGATGCCGTGGACCTCTTCGCCGTCCTGCAGCACCAGCACCATGGGCGTCCTGGCCTGCATCTGCTTCTGGTAATAGAAATTCTCGGCGTGGGTCTGCTCCGGTGGCGGCGTCTTCTTGCCGTTGGAGCGCTCCGGCCGCTCGCGGCGCTCGCCTTCCTGGCGCGGATGGTCGTTACGGTTCAGCGCGGGACGGATGAGCTTGCGGTTGGCAAACACCTCCGGATCAACAGCTCGTCCTACGGCGGTGGCATCCATGGCATCTTTCATGGTGTTTGCTCCTGGGGTATGCACACCAGCCTTTCGGCGATTGTCATCCCGGAGGCGAAACGCGCCGCAACAATCTGGCAGGTTCCCCGGCGTGGCCGACTCCGAGGCTCTCCACGGTGTGAACTTAGCGATACCCTAACACAGGCGAAACCGCAACACAATCAGTAACCTGATACGACTTTGGTGTCAGCGCTCCAGCGCGGCGGCAAAGCTGTCGAGCGCCAGCGACCGCAGCAGGTTGCGCCGCATGCCGCTCTCCAGGTCGCCCAACCGTTGTGCGGCATGGGTAATCCACGCAAAGTCCACTTGCTCAGCCATGCGCGCCAGATGCGGCTGGATGTCCTGGTTGCGTACCATTTCCGGGGTTCCCGAGCGCAGAAACAGCAGGTCCTGCAATAGCGAATACGTTGTCCGGACCAGCTGCCCGGTCTTCGCCTTCCCTTCCGCGCCGGAGCGGTAGGCGTCGGTCATGCGAAACAAAACGCTATGGTCTTCAGCCGGCGGCCGCAGCGAACCGCCGCCGCCCGGCGATTGCATGGCGGCTCCCAGCAGAACGAGGGCGTCCTGCCGGGACGCCTGGTACGCGACGAGATCGAAGTTGCGCGCCCGCCCTAATCCCCCGGCGCAAACCCGCGCCACCAGCTGGCGCTCGCGCGGCTTCCACTCCGGATGCGCCTCCGCCAGATACTGCTCGATCTCCCCTGCCGCAAGCGGCGCCAGCCGCAGCTGCATGCAGCGCGAACGGATGGTCGGCAGCAGCGCGGCGGGGTTATCGGTCAGCAGGAAAAGGGTGGCAAACTGCGGCGGCTCTTCCAGCACTTTCAGCAGCGCGTTTGCCGCCTCCTTCATGAAATCGGCGTCGCTGAAGATGTACACCCGCTCTCGGCCTTCCACCGGCCGGAAATAGATCTCGCGGATCACATGCCGCACCTGGTCCACCTTCACCAGCATCTGTGGCGGGTCGGGCGGAACGATCAGCACGTCGGGATGGGTCTGGACGAAGATGCGGGTCTCGCGCCGGTCGGCTTCGCGCAGGTTCTCCCGCACCTCCACCGCCTCGGCACAGCGCTCCTCCAGCGCATCGGCTTCGGCGATGCGGACGCAATTGGCGCACCGGCCGCAGAAGTCGGGCAGCCTTTCTGTAACGGGACGTTCCAGGCAGTTCATCGCCTTGGCCATCATCTGAGCGAGCGTGAACTTGCCCGAACCCGGCGGTCCGGAAAGGATGATGGCGTGGGGAAAGTGCCCCCGCGCCAGCATCTCGCGCATCGCGCGGACCGTATCGCCATTGCCATGGAAATCAGAAAACGGCATCACATTCTTCCGGCGAACGTCGTTTCTTCAGCTGTTGAAGAGTGCGCCTTCACATCAATCTCTCGCGAACGATCCGCACGATTTCGCCGTGCACTGCCTCCATGGGCGGGCGGGCATCCACCAGCGCCACGCGCTGCGGCTCGCGCCGCGCGATTTCCAGAAAACCCTCATGCACCCGCGTGAAGAACGCATGGCTTTCTTTCTCGAAGCGGTTCTCGTCCTGCCCGGCAGCCTGGTTGCGCCGGCGCGCACGCCTGACGCTGGCGCTCACCTCCGAGTCCATCAGGATGGTCAGCTCCGGCCACAGCCCGCGGCACAGCATCGCATGGAGACGCAGCACCGGCTCGCTGCCAATCCGGCGGCCTCCGCCCTGGTATGCTTCGGTAGAATCGGTAAAGCGATCGCAGAGCACCCACTTGCCCGCTTCCAGCGCCGGCTGGATCACTTCCGCGATCAGTTGAGCGCGCGAGGCGAACATCAGCGCCATCTCGGCCCACGGATCCAGCCCCTCGGTGCGCGAATTCAGCAGCACGGCGCGGATCCGCTCGCCGATCTCCGTGCCTCCCGGCTCGCGCGTGGTCACCACGCCGATTCCGCCCTGGCGCAGCGCGCAGGCAAGGTTCTCCAGTTGCGTGCTCTTGCCGCACCCGTCCAACCCTTCGAAGGTGATGAATTTCCCGCGCGAAGGCTTCGCCACGCTGGCCATCATACCAGCGGCGCAGCTCCACGGCCCGCGCCACAAGCGGGATCAGTACGTGGTCAATGCCGTGCCCGGTTCGCGCCAGGTATACGAGCTGAGCATCTTCAGATAGTTGCCGCGCAAAAATGCCGTCGGGTTCTCGATGTTGACCAGGCTCATGCTGCCGCGCATCTGGCGGACGGAGACGTATTCGTGCTCCTCCATCCAGGTTTCCATGCCCGCCAGCACCACGCCGATGTGCTCGATGCCGTATTTCAGCAGCGCCGAAGTCATCATCGCCACGTGCGCCCCGGCCATCATGCACTTCAACACGTCGGTGGCATCGTGCACCCCGCCGGTGACGGCAATGTAGGTCTCGACCTGGTGGTAGAGAATTGCGGCCCAGTGCAACCGCAGCCGCAGCTCATGCGGGCTGCTGAGCACCAGGTTGGGCGTGACCTCCATCTCCTCCAGATCGAAGTCGGGCTGATAGAAGCGATTGAAAATGACAATACCGTCGGCGCCGGCCTCCGAGAGCCGCCGGGCGAAATTGGCGCAGGAGGTGAAGTAGGGTCCCAGTTTCACCGCAATCGGAATGCGGACGTTCTTGCGGATGGCGGCCACCAGATTGCAATAGCGTGCCTCCAGATCGTCGGCGGAGAGCGACGGGTCCGTGGGAACGTCGAAGATGTTCAGCTCCAGCGCGTCGGCCCCGGCCTGCTCCATGTACTCGGAATAACGCACCCATCCGCCCGGCGAGCTGCCATTCAGGCTGGCGATGACCGGAATGCTCACCGACGCCTTGCCCTTGTGCAGCAGCTCCAGATAACGGTCCGGCCCGACGTGGTATTTCTGCATGTCGGGGAAGTACGACGTGGATTCGGCGTAGCTGTTGGCGCCGTACTCCAGCGCGTTGTCGATGTTCTCGCTCTCGGCCTCGATCTGCTCCTCCATCAGCGAGTACATCACGATGGCTGCGGCCCCGGCTTCTTCCAGCCGGGCAAAGTTCTCCAGCTTCTCCGTGAGCGGGGAGGCCGAAACCACAACCGGATTCTTCAGCTTCAGTCCCAGATAGTTGGTCGACAGGTCGATCATGGTGTTGCCTCCTCTTATTCCGCAGCCGCCACAATCCTCTTCAGGCGTTGCTTACGGGCGGATTCGCCCTTCCGGGTTAAATCTCGCGAACTATCTTCATCATATTTTCGAGCTCGGGTAGTACGGGCCTTCAGGCCCGCGTAAGCTCGGCCTGTTGAACGCCAGGCTTTAGCCTCTGGGGTACCTCATCCAGACGACGGGATGTGCTCGCGGAGTAATACGGATATCCCGTTGCTACCTCGGCCAGTCCTCGACGCACTGGATTCTGGTGAATGTAGTTCCGCATCCGGGCATACTCCGCTGCATCACAGACGCGACGTTCGTAGTAGCTCGGTTGCCAAACGGCTTTCAACTTCAGCCCGGATTGCCCTATCGCATGGGAAAACCCACCCTTGACCATCTGCATGGCGCGTCCGATCGCTTGGTTGTCAACGACCGATAACAGCAGATGGATGTGATTCGGCATAATCACGAATTCGTGAAGGGCGAATTCGCCGGCATCGCGGTATCGAAACAGCGCCGCCAGCAAAAGATCGGCAGTTTCCGTCCGTTGAAACAGGTTCTGGTGCATGTAAGCCGAAGCCGTCACGAAATAGGTTTTTGTCACACGGACCCGGGCTAAAGCCCGTCTCGTCAAGAGCCCTTTACGCGACGCTAAAGCGCCGCACTACCCAAACGTGGATCAATCATTCCTGGCACCACGCAACCTACTTCTTCTCGAAGCTCATGTTCGCCATGTGCTGGTACAGCCGCCAGCGCTCGTTCACGTTTTCCTGCGCCGCGTGCAACAGCTTCTTGGCCTCGTCCGGATTGCTGTTGACCAGCATGGTATAGCGCGTCTCGTTATAGATGTACTGCTCCAGCGGAATGCTGGGCGCCCGCGAGTCCAGCACGAAGGGGTTCTTCCCTTCTCTCGCCAGCACCGGGTTGTAGCGGAACAGTGGCCAGTGTCCGGAGTTGACCGCCAGCTTCTGCTGGTCCAGGCCATGCACCAGGTCGTAGCCGTGCGCGATGCAGTGGCTGTAGGCGATGATCAGCGACGGGCCCTCGTAGGCGTCCGCTTCCATGAAGGCCTTCATGGTCTGGCTATCGTTGCCGCCCATGGCAATGTGCGCGACATAGGCGCGGCCATAGTTGATGGCCATCATGGCGATGTCTTTCTTCGGCATGTGTTTGCCGCCGGCCGCGAACTTCGCCACCGCTCCGATGGGCGTGGCCTTCGACATCTGCCCGCCGGTGTTGGAGTACACCTCCGTATCCAGCAGCAGGATGTTGACATTGGCGTCGGAAGCCAGCACGTGATCGAGGCCGCCGTAGCCGATGTCGTAGCCCCATCCATCGCCGCCCACGATCCACACGCTCTTCCGCACCAGGTTGTCAGCCACCACAAGCAGGTCGCGCGCCTCCGGCGAGCTGTCGCGCGCCAGCTTCTCTTTCAGAGCCTTCACCCGCTCCCGCTGCGCGAAGATATTTTCCTCGGTGGATTGGTCGGCGCTCAGAATATCGACGGCGAGATCGTCACCGATTTTCGGCGCCAGCCGCTGGACCAGTTCCCTGGCGTACTGGTTCTGCCGGTCAACAGCCAGGCGCATGCCCATGCCAAACTCCGCCGTGTCCTCAAACAGCGAGTTGTTCCAGGCCGGCCCGCGGCCCTCGGCGTTCACCGTGTAGGGGGTCGTCGGCAGGTTGCCACCGTAAATCGACGAGCAACCGGTGGCGTTGGCGATGAGCGCACGATCGCCGAACAGCCGGGTCAGCGTGGACAGGTACGGCGTCTCGCCACACCCCGCGCAGGCGCCGGAGAACTCGAAGAGCGGCTCCAGCAGCTGCGCGTCCTTCACCTGAACATGAGACAGCTTCTCGCGCGACAGCTCGGGAATCGCCAGGAAGTAGTTCCAGTACTCGTTGTACTTCTCGCGCAGCGGCGGCTGCGGCTCCATGTTGATGGCGCGGTGTTTGGCTTCGCTCTTGCTCTTGGCCGGGCAGATGGCGACGCACAGCCCGCACCCGGTGCAATCTTCAGGTGAAACCTGCAATGTGTACTTTAACTCTGTGAATTCGCGCCACTTGGGAACGGCGGTCTGGAAGCCCTCGGGGGCGTGATTGACCGTCCGGGGATCGTAAACCTTGGCCCGAATGACCGCGTGCGGGCAAACCATCACGCACTTACCGCACTGGATGCAGAGCTCCTCATCCCAGACGGGAATTTCCAGCGCGATGTTGCGCTTCTCCCACCTGGTCGTGGCGGTGGGAAAGGTGCCGTCGATGGGCATGGCGCTGACCGGCACCTGGTCGCCCTCGCCGATCATCATCAGCGCCTCGACATTGCGCACGAAATCGGGAGCGTTAGGCGCCACCGCGGGACGAATGTCGAACTTCGAAGTGACCGCCTGCGGGACTTTCACCTCGTGCAGGTTTTCCAGCGCCGAGTCCACCGCCGCGAAATTCTTGCGCACCACCGACTCGCCGCGCCGTCCGTAGGTCTTCTCGATGGAGTGCTTGATGGCCCCGATGGCTTCCTCGCGGGGAAGAGTGCCGCTGATGGCGAAGAAGCAGGTCTGCATGACGGTGTTGATGCGCCCACCCATTCCGGCCTTGCGGGCCACATCCACGGCGTCAATCACATAGAAGCGCAGCTTCTTTTTGACGATTGCTTCCTGCGCGGAGCGTGGCAGATTGTCCCACACTTCATCCGGCCCAAAGGGGCTGTTGAGCAGGAAGACCGCGCCGGGATCGGCGGCGCTCAGTACGTTGAGCCGCTCCATGAAGCTGAACTGGTGACAGGCGACGAAGTTGGCGCGTGAGATGAGGTAGGTCGAACGAATGGGCTTTTTGGCGAAGCGCAGATGCGAGGTGGTCACCGCGCCCGATTTCTTCGAGTCATAGACGAAGTAGCCCTGAACGTTCAGCTCGGTCTCTTCGCCGATAATCTTGATGGTGTTCTTGTTCGCTCCCACGGTTCCATCGGCGCCCAGTCCGTAGAACATGGCGCGGACGGTATCGGCCGGCTCGGTCGAGAACGACGCGTCATAGCTCAGGCTGCTATGGGTGACATCGTCGTTGATGCCGATGGTGAAGTGGTTCTGTGGCGACGCTTTGCCCAGCTCCTCGAAAACGCAGTTGACCATGGCCGGCGTGAATTCCTTCGACGAGAGGCCGTAGCGGCCGCCGATCACCTTCGGGAAGCGGACCATCGGCGCTTTGCCCGCGGTGAAGCCCTCGGTCAGCGCGGTAACCACATCCTGGTAGAGCGGTTCGCCAATCGCGCCCGGCTCCTTGGTGCGATCGAGCACGGCAATGCTCTTCACGGTTGCCGGAAGCGCCTGCAGGAAATGCTCCACCGAAAACGGTCGCATCAGGCGGACCTTCAGAATGCCGACCTTCTTGCCCTGTCCCGTGAGGTAGTCAACGGTTTCGTGGGCTGTTTCGGCGCCCGAGCCCATAAGGACGATGACCCGCTCCGCATCCGGCGCGCCGACATACTCGAACA
>Ga0335081_10010108_pt1 | contig 15231 bp, 20 predicted proteins | sample Lox_Sample_35_FD_206713 | JGI IMG/M metagenome (GOLD analysis project Ga0335081, IMG submission 206713) | Soil microbial communities from Loxahatchee National Wildlife Refuge, Florida, United States - Lox_Sample_3.5 | ecosystem: Environmental > Terrestrial > Soil > Wetlands | place: USA...
GCACAGTGGCTTCCCTTGTTTCCCTCAGATCGCTCTTTCACGTTCCGAGCTTAACACATAAGGTGACCCCGCAGCAAGCTGCGGGGAATTGCAAGTTAATATTATCATGAATGTCATCTTCATTTATCACCATGCTTGTTCTGCGTCAATATTCCTGTTGCAGCTTTGCCAGCCCCCTCTGCATACCATGGGGATTATACAACGGGTTGTTCCCTGTCGGCGAGGAAATTTCCCCTCTACCGGTTCCCGATCAAATTCCCTTGTCATCATTCTCATATTGGACTATAGTTACGGCATGGCAACGATTCCAAATCACAGGAGGATAACTCATGGCAAAGGCAATGACGAAACCGCAATTGGTGACAAAGGTCGCTAAAAAGGCATCTATTACCAAGAAGGCTGCCGGTGAGATACTCGATTTTATCGCTGAAATTGCCTGCAAGGAAACCAAAAATTCTTTCACTCTTCCCGGACTCGGCAAGCTTGTGCTCGTACACCGGAAAGCCCGTATGGGCAGAAACTTCGTCACAGGGAAAGCCATCAGGATAAAAGCAACGAAGGCTATCAAATTCAGGGTAGCCAAAGCTGCAAACGATGCAATTCTTGGCACGAAGTAATCACATTCTTTCCGTGCTATTATCCCAAGCCCATTCGGTAGACGGACGGGCTTTTCTTATTCCCGGCAACAAAAAGGGTAAAATTCACTTGCCATAACTCTTCCCCGATCGTCCCTTAAAATAATCCCTTCATGCTCTAAAGTTCATCCCGATTGTGACGATAGAATATTCAGTGCGGGCGCATGATGACGGCAAAGAGGGGTATGTTCAGTCCTCAACAAATGAACTGGTATTTCGTGCAGGAGGTAGAAAAATGATAAACCAATTCATGTTTTCACGGAAGTTACAGGAATTGGTAGCGTGGGTAGCGGACTCCTATCCAGAAGTGGAACTGGCTCAAAAAGAAGGCAGGGCGGTTCCTGAAGAGGAATACAAAAAGTATGTGAACGAGTCCTTGCTGGTCATTGCTTCTGCTTTTGCCGAGATGGTGGAACGCAAAAAAGTTGAAATCGAAAAAATGTGGGATGACAATGCGCAGAAAAGTAATTGTTAATTTTACTATCCGGGAGGCGATACTGCCGGGAATCCTGACTTAAATCTGTCCAGGAACCATTTGCCGCAGGAAATAATCATGTTTATAGACAGCAGGTCCGCTCTCTGCCATGGAGCGGGCTTGCGTGTTCCTCTTTTTGACGAACAAAGATTTCCTCCCTGGACATCTTGACAGAGCGACTCAAACCTCATTGTATCAGACGCTTTCACGGTGCGAATTTCGCGCCGTTCCGGGACACGTCAAGCGGCCGTGATCATGTGCTCATCACGCTCAATTTCTCCCGCCTTCTACTGTTGAGGGACTCAAAAAAACCGCGCTCGAAGAGAACATAACCTGCGTGCAGGAACATCTCGGCCATGCAAGAAAAGCAGGGCGTTCAGGTGCGATCACCTGTCTTGATACTGTCCTGTAAAAAAAATTGCGGTTCCTGCGCGAGCTGTAATCCCTCGATAAATTTGGTATCGGGGCGTCCTTGTCCCCGCGACCTTCGGGCTGTAGACCCCATGGTCTTTTTCATGCTCCTTTAAGTATCATGCATAATAGTTTATCTGCTATGATAAAGAATAAGGAAAGGTATCAATGCAATTAAGGAAATACTCGGTCCGAGTGCGAGGGACCGGCCGCGTCCGTTGAGATTGACCCGGTGACCCCTGCATATGCGAGAAACAAGATGGACCTTGCCGGCTATCATGACATCATCCTCGCGCAAGGCGACGGCGGCCTTGGGTATCCCGACAGGGCTCCTTGCGTCCGGATCTGCTTCACTGCCGCGTGCGCTGATATCACACCCTCCCCTGATCGAGCAACTCGGAACCGGCGGCAAGATCATCGGACCGGTCATTGAAAAGGGTATTCAGAACCGTATGCTGTTCGCCAATACCGAAAAAACGACGGTTCGGAAACTCATTGCCAAGTGCTATATGTTCCCGTGCAGGGAGTGGTCGGCGTGCCGTACGGGAAGATGCCGTGAGAAAGGCCTTCATCATACCCCAGGCGGAGGGGAAACGATCACGCTTCGTGCAATAGCCGGTGCAATTCGAGAAACCTATCGGTGCGAGACAGCGCTAGATGGACCACTGCCGGTTTTGAAAAAGACCTCTCATGCATGGAGAGGCCAATACCATGCTACCAGAATATTGAGGGACCTGGACCCACCCTACACGATGCCGAGGGATTCATCCTCGCTGTCATCGACGAAGATCTCTATGTTCCGGAACTGAATTACGTTTTTGGAGAAGCCGACGCGGTGGCAGGGATTGCGGCCATCGCTCTGCCGCGCCTGAGGCGGGAGTCCTATGGCCTCGATCTTGACAGTGCCCTCTTTCTTCTGAGGGCAACGAAAGAGGCGATCCACGAATTCGGCCACAGCTGCGGACTCGGCCATTGCCCGGATCCGAAATGCGTCATGCATTTTTTCGAACAGCCTCATGGACACGGACAGGAAGGGGCCGGAACCCTGCAGTTTGTGCCGCCGGCGGTTCGCGGCCCGGTGCAGGTGGTGAAAGACGGGCTGCTTGGACAAAGGGGGCGACAACGATGACCGATTTTAACGATGAGATGTACGATCACCGGTTCATGGTGCTCGAGATCAAGGCGACGCAGATCAGGAAGCTGCTGCTGGGCTCGCTGCTCCTGGCCAAGGACGCATGGAAGGACGCATTGTCCGGTACTCAGGAGGGGATCCGCGTCCTGCAGTCGATCGAGGCAGCAGCTGAGGATTTCATCGATCCCTCGATCACCGATCCCGTTGAGAAGCTTGACAACGTCCTCACCGTGATCAACAGGCGTGCACGCGCCATTGTCGTTGTGCTGGATTATATTGCCCACAACAAGCAATGACGATCGGGAAAGAACGCGCGGAATATCGGGGAGGCAGGGACAGACCGCGACCGGCAACGATGCATGCCGGCTCTCCCCTCCCGCCGGACGGTATAGAAGCGTGCGAAAAAGGATGCCGGCCGGGCCAGGAGGTCCGGCTTAACCAGAATGGGCCGAGCCGCCGCTTGTTCCCGGCGAGGCTGAGGCAGGCACGTTTAATGGATTGAGCCCCTTCGTCCATCCATAGTGGTGAAACTGAGGGACGTCCCCTGGATAGTTCAGAGACGGATCGATCAATTCTTCGCGAGGTATCGGCACCGTGAAAAAAGAAGCTAGCTTATATACCCTCCTTCACGGCAAAAGCATCAGATGCGACACCTGCCAAAGGAAATGCCTGATCGAGGAGGGCAGGCGGGGATGGTGCCGCACCCGGGTAAACGACGGAGGCAAGCTGTTCAGCCTGATATACGGCGAAGTATCATCGATGTCCGTCAATCCGATCGAGAAGAAGCCCGTGTTTCATTACTACCCGGGATCACGGTGGCTTTCCCTCGGAAGCGTGGGTTGCAACTTCCGGTGCCCGGGATGCCAGAACTGGCAGATCGCGCATTGGCTGGAAGGGGCCATGAACACGGAATACCTCTCGCCGGAAGACGCGGTCTCTCAGGCAGTGAATGCGGGGTGCCTCGGAATCTCATGGACCTTCAACGAGCCTGCGCTCTGGTTTGAATACACGCTCGATACCGCAAAAATTGCGAAGGCGCGCGGGGTCCACACAAATTACGTGACGAACGGCTCCCTTTCAGAAGAGGCGCTCGACATGATTGCTCCCTATCTTGACGTCTACCGCGTGGATATCAAGGGCTTTTCCGCGCGAACGTACTCACGGATCGCGCATCTACCAAGCCTCCAGGGGATTCTCGCTGTGACAGAAAAGGCAAAGCGGCGTGGCATGCACGTGGAGGTCGTCACCAACATCATCCAGGGATACAATGACGGTGAGCATGAACTCCGGGGCATAGCGGCGTGGATCCATGCGAGCCTCGGGCCCGAAACGCCCTGGCATGTGACGAGATTCCATCCCCACCATGAACTCGGCCATGTGCAGCCGACGCCGGTTCCCACTCTGGAAAGGGCATGGTCATTCGGAAAAGAAGCAGGGCTGCGGTACGTGTACCTCGGCAACGTTCCCGGCCATCGGTGGGAGAATACCTACTGCCACGCGTGCGGTGACCTGTTAATCGAGCGTTATGTATTCGACATTGTCCGGAATGCGATCAAGAATGGCACCTGCCCGAAATGCGGTGCCGCGATCCCCGGGAAGTTCGGAAAGCCGTGATATGCGCTCCTTCCCCGGTCACGATACATCATGCACAGGAGGCCTCTTCCTGCCGGGCCGCTTCCAGAGACGGAATACGGGTATGCCCAGCAGGATGACGGCAATTGCGCAGAACGACGGGACTGTCCAATTGAAAAGCGCCGCAATCATCATGGCTACGGTGAACAAAACATAGAGCAACGGCACGAAGGGATAGCAGGGGACGCGGAAAGGGCTTTTGAGATCCGGTCTCGTACGGCGGAGATGCAGGAGCCCGATCACGGCAAGAACAGGAAAGATGTTCAGGGCAAACCCCATGTAGATGACGAGCGTCATTGCGCTGCCGGTGAATACATAGAACAGGGCAAGAAGCATCTGAACGAGAATCGAGACAAAGGGAGTTCCAAAACGGGGGTGCACCCTGGAAAGCGCATGGAAGATCATGCCGTCCTTTGCCATGGCGTAATAGATCCGGGGGCCCACCATCATCTCGACCGAGATTGCGGAGAGCAGGACGGCCGCAATGCCGAGCGTGAAGGCGGCGCTGATGCCCGGGCCGAAAAGGTGGGCAGCGGCCAGTGCGCCGACCTCGTTTTTTCCCATGAGATCGCTCCCGTCGGCCGAGATCAGGAACACGATGTTCAGCAGCATATAGAGGACCGCCGTAACGAGCGTGCCCGAAATGAGCGCCCGCGGCAGATTGCGCTCCGGAGCCCGCATTTCCCCGGCCAGGTACGAGGTGGTGTTCCATCCCAAATAGGCGTACATGATGATAAGCAGGGCCAGGCCTGTTTTCGGAATGCTGAAAGAACTCAAACCCGGCAGAGGGGCATAGTGTGCAAAAAGGCGGTCCGTCCTGCTCCAGTCAGCCGAAGAAAGTCCGAAGACGATCAGGAGCACCACCAGCGCGATCTTGCATAGGGTCAGAACATTCTGGAGAGAGCTGCCCTTTTTTACGCCGATCATGTGCATGATCCCGAAAAAGACGATCAGTCCCGCCGCGAGGGACTTCTGGATCCAGAGGCGTTCCATGATGGCAGCGAGAGAATTGCCTCCCGGGCATGCATGGAGGAACTTGTCGACATACTGGATGAGGAGCAGTGAACTCGTCGCCACAGGAGCGGAGAAACCTACGGCCAGCGAAACCCATCCGGTCAGAAACGCCGGAAGCAGGCCGTAGGTATTTCTTAAATACACGTACTCGCCGCCCACGTCCGGCCACAGTGCCGCGAGTTCGGCATAACAGAGTGCACCGGCCAGCGAAACGACGCCGCCGATGCCCCAGAGAACGAGCACAACCAATGCATTCTGCGTCATCCCCAGGATGTTGCCTGTGGTTATGAATATGCCGGTGCCGATCATATCGGCGACGACGACCAGGATGCCCGTCATGAGCCCCAACTGGCGCTTCAGCTCCATGTCGATGGTCTCCCGCGTGTGGACCGCGCTACACTGGAATAAACAGTCCCTGGCTGCCGGGACCGGCCTTCGGTTCAATGATAGCACATGCCGCTGACGAGGATGATCGATGCCCTTTCAGGGCAATGGTCGCACTGACCGGGACAGGCGTGTCGAGAAGTGACAAAACGCGGCCGCGGAATTTTCCCGAGAGGCATTCCCTGTTGCCTATCTCGTCGAAGATAATGAGCCGCGCTGAAGGACCGGGCAGGCGAAGGAACTCAAGAAATTGTTCAAACCCTCCAAGATTGACGATATATTTTCCCACCGGGTACGGCCCCCTGATGTCCACAGGAGCAAGCACTCCGGTCTCTGTTTCATCATGAGTCGTGAGCTTGAAGCCTTTGCGTGAGCCATGCTCCCGAATCTCCTCGGTGAAGAACCCGACGGGACCGAACTCCCGAGGCTCATGAGCGAGCTCCTTGATGAGCGTGGTCTTGCCGCCGCCCGGCAGGCCGGTAATGAATATATTCCTGGCTGCGATGACCGTGGTCATTCGACCCGACCAAACGCTGGAACAGCTTCGCATCATGGAGCATGCTCAGATTGTTGAAAAGGACGTAAGCCTGCTTCCGGCCGATCATGCCGATGAGCTCCTGCAGGTCTTGCTTCCTGTAGCGATAGCGGAGGTTGTATCCCGGTCTTCCGTGGAGCCGGAAGTAGTAGACACTGCCGTGCATCGGCCTTGACTTGAAGGGGTCAACGCAGTGGACGAGGTCTAGATCGCCGCAGATTCGCTTGATATCCTTGTCCTGCCAATCCCCGCGAGGTTCCCAGCAGAGCACGTAGCCCCGGCGGTCGATCGTCTTGAAGAATGTTCTGAGATTTCGTTTGTTCTCCGGCAAGGGCGCGAAGCTCGACGGACTTTGGAAGAGAACCATTCTCGCATCGAGCGCCTGGGCGATCATATCCGTGATATCCCATGCAGCGAAGACCTCGTGGGTCGGGCGGAAAGAGCCGTAACAGTTCTTTTTTGCTCGAGGAATCGCGGGCTTCAGTTTTCGATACGTGGGGCTGGTCGGTTCATGGGTGATCAGCTGCCATGCCTTCACCGCGAACTCAAATTCAAGCGGGGCCGCACGTCTCCACGTCTCATACTTCCCGATCCTTCCCGGCTGGTAGAACGTCTCCTGGACCTCGACGATGTCAAATTCCCGATAATAGTTTTTCTGCCCCTCCGCCCACCCGCAACATCCGATTTTAATTGTGTTGTCGCCGCGCACGAAATATTCCCCCACGCTGGATGTTTACGTTTCATGTTTCCATGTGTACTGTTCGTCCACCGATTGGTGGAGCTTGAACGGCCTCACGCAGTCACCGAGCCGCTCTCCCAGGACCTCTATCCTGTTCAGATCAGCTTCACCCATGCCCTGTTCCGCGCAGTAATGCAGGTATCCAACATCGTGAAAATGAACGCCCATGACCTCACAGGCGACCCGGTCCGCTGAGAGTGCGTCAATGCTTGCGATGCCCAGTCCCGGGTGAACCGGATTGCCGCTTGTTGGCCCGTCCCCTTCCATGCCTTCAAAGCCGTCGATCACCGCCAGATCCATCCGCAGGTGCCCCGCAAGCCCGGCAATAATGAGGTTCGTTTGTCTGACTCCCTGATGCACGGCCTTTTTGTCTTTTCCCAAGATGCACCCGACAGCCATATTTTTGACAGACAAGGTTACCACCACGGAATCGTGCGTCTTCAATTTGGCGGCTGAGATGATGTAGTTCCCCTTGTCCAGCAATGGACGAGAAAGCTTCACGGCAATTTTCTCATTATGCCGGTCGATAATCGAATATATCTCATACGGGCCATTGTTCAAATCGATAAGCTCAACATTGTACTCCTTAAGAAGTTGCATATACCCGAAGTTCTTAAATGCCTCCTTCGTATCGTAGCACGCAGCCTCCGCAATGATGATTTTGCCCCGGTAAATGCTCGAAAGAAAATCAAGAATGCCTCGCATCTGGTCCACATGACTCGATGCGAGTTGGATTGTCGAGGAAACGAAATTGGGTTTGATCACGGGTTGTCTGGATCCTATTCCCCTTTTAATGTCATCGGCGATGAGATCGAGGGACCTCTTCGCAATTGTTCTCCTGTCATCGCCTTTTATTAATGATACTCGAGACATATGCCTGTAGCCCAGTTTGTCCTCCTGAGCGCAACGAAGAATCCCGCTTTTTCAGAGCGTTGGCTGACCCTTCATTTCGCCTTGGGTGACGGAAGTGCGGTTTGTGGCTTTATGTGAGATTAACCTTGGCGATTACAACACGCTCAAGCTCTCCCCGCTTCCAGCTTGTTCCTGCAGGCTTGGCAGAATGCCGTTTCCTTGACGTCCGTATCCGGAAGGCTGTTCGAGAAATGCATGATGCACTTCCGATCAGGGCAATGGCCGAGACCGCAGGTGTGGCCCAGCTCATGGATTGCTTCTTTCGCGGCCCGTAGCAGAAAAAGCCCTTGGTCCGGATCGAGACCGTAGTACTCCTGCCGCAACCGCGCAAGGCCGATAACCGCGACTTGGGCCAGCACATCCGCTTCACCAAATATGAAGTTAAGCTCCGGGACGTAGAGATCTTCGTCGATCACGCCGAGGACTAGTTCGTCCGTCCCGCGTTTGACACGTTCCAGCGTTTTCAATATTCGTGTGGAGTTGTGCTGTCTTCTTCGCGCATTATAGGTCTTTTCCGGGACCGCCGCCCGTTCTCCAACGACACTCTCGAATCGGTAGGCGTCCTGAAGACGGCGAGCCAGAAAACTTAGTGTGTTCGGATCCACCTCTCCAATCGGGATAATTAGGATCCTTTTCATGATAGTTTTTTCCTCAAATAATATTGCGGCATCAAACACGTATATCGTTTTCTCATGTGTGTGGCACGGGTTTCATGAAGAAAGAGATGAGCACTAGTACATGATAAAGTTAAAGGGTCCATAAACCTGGCCGCTGAGACTATCAGAAAGAGTTTGCTGACGGAAACTTTAATCACAAAATGCAATGATGCAATATGAATTCTACACCTTCGGTAATATTATATGAAGCTCGACTTCACCTGCAAACACGGACTATCACTATTATGACAAGATCGAAGAATATAAGATGAAGCTTACACTATTTTTTAGAGACGCTAAAGCTTGCCTGCCGCCTTCTGCGGCGCGAAAAGTGATCGTTGTCTATTATCCCCTCCAAGTCTGAACCCATACGTCAGCCGGCATGGGTTGTGTAATTAATAGAAACGCCCCCAATTCCCCTACTGTCTCTCCCCCGCTTTCAGAACTGATAGAAACTCCTCGCCCGTCAGTATGAGGGTGACCACATCTGAAAAGCTGCGGTTCAGCGCTGATGTAAACGTCTTAACTGGTCCAACACCCCAGCTTGAAGCCGCGCCCTGGCCCTGATACTTCCTCTTCCATGTTGAGCCTACAGCAACATTCACTGTACTATAACATTTCCATACACCGACGATATTTTCGTAGGCTATCTCCTGCATGGCCATAGACACAACGAACGACGATTCTTCCGTGATGCGCGCACCCCTGTCATCCAGGCCCTTATTCAGTCCTTTCACAATCATGTCGATACACTGACGTTTATTCGTTCTTACGCTGGTGTCGTTACGATTTTGCATAAATATCATATTGTACTCGGCAGAGTCTGTCTCGGCGTTCTTAAGGGCAATCGAAACACCTTCCAGCAGCCTGTCTTTTGGACTGTCCACCTGGATCTCTGTAGGGGTGATATGCAAGGGCCCACAACCCCATAGGCTAAGCGACGCAAGCAGAACGATGATCTGAAAACGGACTAATACAAACGAGTTATATTGTTCCATGATTTTTCTCCTTTCTGTTATGATGCTGTGGAGCGACGCGCTTTCACGAGATCGAGTGCAAACATAAACTCGAAATACATCGGCTGTTCAGCCCGGAGTGTACCCTCGTTACCATAAATCATTATGCCCTCGTCAGACTGTTCGAAGTCCGAGCCGTCTACCTTTGTCACCTTGTTCATGACTATAATATTATCGCCACCTTGAAACACATGTAGTCGCCTTTCAGGCATGTTCCACGTGCATTTCCGGAAGCCATTTGATTTCGGCCACGAGGTCTTTCTACCCGACTTTCATCGCACAGGACACCACCGGGCCGATGCCCTCCGTACAGCCTTTGAAATCACCGAGGATCGCCCCAGAGCCGCTGTCGCCGGTGATCTGCTGGTAGTGGAAAGCGTTCGAGACCCGTTGCTTTCCATCCCCGTTTTACAAAGCGTTTAGCTTGATCGGGAGCCATTTAAATAAAATCACCGATATGGAAATTAGTCAACTTTCCCGGTGAAATATTTTGGGGGGATTCGGTAATGATTTCGTGTTAATTGATGAGTTACCAAGAATGAAAACTAACGCTGTTTCAGAGGAACATTTTATATGGTTTCGAAGAATCGCGTTTCAACATTTCTTTTAGAAATTCGCACGTTATGTGGTTGCCACGCTTGCAGGTTTGTAGTTAGAATACGTAGGAGCTTCTAGAGGCAAGCCTTGCAGTACAGGACGTATATTTGTTTTCGCGGCCATCTCGAAGCGAGTAGTCAAATAACCTTTTTATCCAAGGAATATTCTTGTCTGCTGAGAACACAGTGCATGCGTCTCGATAACAACTTAGGGTGGATTGATAAATTTTATTAGTCTGTTCTTAAGTGATTCTGATCGGCCTTTATTAACAATTAACATATTCTGGAATAATTTTGTATAGGATATGACACCGCTCTTCCATACTTTAGGCGCATTGACGGCAAAAGAATGTTTTGATAAATTTAATAATAAGTAGTGTTCGGGAGAAAAAGGAATGTGCCATACGATTCCATCCCACGCTGTTTGAAGTCACAAACAATATTTGAAATAGCGGAATGGAACGGAGGAGAAAGGAGAGGGGTAATCCCTTAAAATGCAATGAAAAACAGAGATCAAATATATAAAGAGATGAAAGAAATGTTCGGGCTAGTCCCAAGTTTCCTCAAAACTATACCGGACTCAACGATTGAACATGAATGGGAACTGTTTAAGAAAATACAGTTCGAAGAAGGCGCCATTCCGAACAAATACCGTGAGCTTATTGGCTTGGGGCTTTCGGCCGTTTCCAAATGCCGTTACTGTACGCTCTACCATACTGAAATGGCAAGGTTGTTTGGCGCCACCGATAAGGAAATCGAGGAAGCCGTACATTATGCCAAGTCAAGCGCTGGCTGGAGTGCATATCTAAACGGCATGCAGGTCGACTATGAGCAGTTCAAAGACGAACTGAGGCGTGCCGGAGAACACGCGAAGGAAATCAAAAAGAAAGCTGCATGACTAAACTATTCATAGTGAAACTAAAAGAGCCCTGAGCAATTTACTTTGTGCTCAGGGCTCTTCGTTATCATTCTCTTTCCACACCCCTATTTCGAATGAAACATTGAATCTCAAGAGGATGCAACTGTTGCGGATTACATGAAGCTATAAAGCATGATACCGTTATTGCCATTATGCGGCTTTCATCTGAAAATGCGCACTCTTTTCAATTGCCGCGCGCTCAGATTTGTAGTTTAAGCACGCAGGAACTGCTAGAGGCAAGTCTTGCTCAGTACAGAAGAAGGGTTCACCAAACATCATGAGCTCCAATCAATGACTTTTAGGCCTTTTATCTGCTTAAACTCTTTCACATTATTGGTGACAAGCGTAACACCGAGAGCAAAAGCATGAGCACCGATCAACATATCCATAGACCCAATAGGTTTTCCTGCTTTTTCCAGGTCCGCCCTGATAGTCCCATATTCGGCAGCTGCCTTTTCATCGAAGTCTTCAATCTCGAGAGGAAGGATAAACTCATCTAAAGCCTGACGATTTTTCTCTACATGCTGGCTTTTCGATACGCCGTAACAAAGCTCCGCGAGGGTTATAGAGGAAATACCGATGTCGCCAACTTTATGGGACTTGAAATGCTTTAGTAGTTTGAGCGGTTTCTGCTTGATGAGATAAATGCAAATATTCGTATCGAGCAAATACTTCATCAAAAGGCCTCCCGCTTTTGGATGGCCGGCTGCTTCCTCTCAGCCATAAAGTCGTTGGAAAACTTATTTAGGCTGTGTACCAGGACGTCCCAGGAATTCTTGGCCGGAAGGAGTACTACGGCATTTCCGGATTTCTTAACGAACACGTGGTCATCCTCGAACCGGAATTCCTTAGGCAAACGAACAGCTTGGCTTTGGCCGTTTTTAAAAAGTTTGGCTGTTTTCATATTGCACCACCTCTTATAGTATATATTTATAATATATACTATAATCTCAAAAAGAGCAAGTTTTTGTGCTTTCTCATATAGGGGGATGCGAAACTTCAGGTCGAAAGATGCAGCTCGAACGAATATGAAGATTAGCGATGTAACGGGAAATTTTAATATGGTTTCGACGAATTGCAATGCCAACATTTCATTTAGTAATTCGCACTCTTTTCGATTGCCGCGCGTTCAGATTTGTAGTTGAAGTTCGGGTCGGATCTTTCCTGTAACTCACGAGCTTCCATTCTTGTAAACGATCAATCTTTCAAGTGGAAATCGTAATTCTTTATCATTCGTATCATCATCTTCTACACCTACAAACCTTCAAAAATATTGACTTTAAAAAATATCGATTATTTCCTGAAAGTCGCGAGTTTAAATTCTTGTTAACAATCAACATTTCTCGAGAATATTATTACTTTTTAGCATTCGTATCGTCATTGGCTACACCTACAACATCACAAACAACGATTATAAAATATTATCAACTTCCGGTAGACGTTGTGAACGCGTGCCTGACGCGCCGCCCTATGGCGCATCGCCGTCGAGCCGCAGGTCGGACTCCCGTTGGGACTGAGTCGCGAGGTTTGGACGTGGTTGGATTGGTGAGAAGCCATCTTGCGGAAAGGCGACCTGAGAAAGCTTCAGTCACGATGACTACCTTTTCGGCTCATACCGCAGCACCACCGCCCCCGAGCCGAACTCCAGCCGGCTCACGAGTTTCAAGTCGACATGCTTCGATAATCCTGCGAACAACGTTGGTCCATGGCCCGCCAGCTTGGGATGCACCACGAACTCGTACTCATCGATCAATCCCAACTCCGTCAGCGCCAGCGGGAGCTTCACGCCTGCCACGAACAGTCCCTTACCCGGCTCCCGCTTGAGCTGCTGAACGGCCTTCCCCAAATCCCCGCGCACGAGTTCAGCGTTCCAATCGACCCGCCCTAGAGTGCTCGACACGACGTACTTCTTCGCCGCGTCGATCGTCCGGGCGAAGGGTTCCATCCAATCAGGCCTCGCTCTTGTCTGCGCCGGCGCCCGCCACGCTGCCTCCATCATTTCGTAAGTCACCCGGCCAAAGAGGAGGGCATCGGCTCGGGCGAGGTTCTCGACCGCGTGACGATGTAACTCTTCGTCCGCGAGAATTGCACGATGATCGCAGCACCCGTCCAATGTGATGTTGATGGAATACCGAAGGGGTCGCATTATCTCTCCTGAAGTGGGCTAACAAGTATTTGATGGGACGAAACCGTACGTAATTTCTGCAAATCCGTTATTGGCTAGCCCTGAGAAACGCCGAATTTTCGTTGTTTACTAGTTTAGCAATAGAAATGCCATTTGCAGAAATCGAATTTTCTGCAATGACTATATGCCTGATCGGGGGCTGTGTCAATCAGCTAGGTTGAGTATTTTGAGGGTAGGCCGGACAACAGTTCCGGTTAAAGTTTGCACATGAACGTTGTGGCTAACCGGCGCGCGAAAGGAGGCGAAGCCGACAGAAGCGTGTCCGGTTGAGCCGCCTGTTAGGCCCGACCGTGTTCGATGACGGATCTGAGCTTACTCTTGCCTGACTATATCGACCGAGATCTCCACCGCCGGAATCGTTCCTCTGTTCTCAAGCCAGTGTGTGGTGTTCCTATCCTCGGGCCAGCCCACTCCCGGCCCATAGTCCGTAGCGACTCCATTTCGATGGTCGGTGATCGTTCCTTGCAGTATGTAAACGGTGCCTGGTCTGTCTTTATGGTCGTGAATCGGGCCGAAGACGCCTCCAGGCTCGATAGTCACCATACGCATTCGAAGTTGGCGCCCTGCCATGCCCTCGATCTCAGGGCCAAGGTCAACCGTTGCAAGTAACTTCACCGTAACACCTTTCGTCTCAGGTGCCACCTGTTCGTTGCTCATCGTGCTCTCCTCTCTGTACTTCCAGGGCCTAACATGTAATTGACTAGCCCCCCTAGATAAGTACGAATATCCGTTGTTGGCTAGCTGTCCGCATACAATTAAGTTTCGCCTATACAATAAAGTCTCGCCTATACAATAAGGTTCTAGCGATTTCCCAGAATCGCAAAAACAAGGGGCAATAACGTTCCTACTTTTCGGCCGCGTTCTATACAATATTTGGCTGAGGGCTTCATCTGTCATGTTTCAAATTGTAACAGAAAGCTCCTGATCCGGGAACCGAAATCGGGAAAAGAAGCTGAATCGGCATTTATGCCTGAGCAGATAGCAAAACGGCTGATTGAATTCATTACAACGAGCAACGTTGGTCCCGATGATCTCTTGTTTCCTGTGTGTTATTCAACGGTAAGGGCGTTCATAAAAAGGCTTGGTGAAAAGTTTCATGTAAAAACAACGCCACATGATTTCCGGCGCCATTCCGCAACCTATGCCAGTCGAAATGGTCTTCCGTCAGAGATTATATCCAAAGTGCTGCTACGGCACCATGATTTGACAACTCAGATATATCCGGGAAAGATCAATGATTCAGAAGCTATCCGCTGGATGGATATGCTTCACGGGAAAGAGTCGGTACTGGGTATTTTCAAGTTCTAAGCAAGATTGCCTCTGGGGTACAAGCTGGCTTGACGTTCATCATGATTCTTGTTACTTTCGATATGAAATGTTGGTGTTCTGGAAAGCCGCAAAAAAGAATGTTTCAGAAAGGACGTATTGATAAATGACGATAACGTGAAACGCACATTTCGTTATAGAAACTCGCACTCGTTTCGATTGCCGCTTATGCATGTAGGTGGAAACCGTATACTCAAAGTGTGATTCTCATGCATGATTCAACTGATATGGTTGACAGTTGTCAAGGAGAAAATAGTTTTCCCGCCCCCTTTTTTCAAAGGGTACTGTCAATCATTGCTCCAGGGCATAACCAGACACGGGACCTATCGGCGACGATTGATCACTCTGATATTCGCGGGTTTGACCGCATGACTTGTCTTCGTCGCGGAGCTGTCTCGCTCTACAAGCGGAAGTTCGGCAAACGCCTTATTCCATAGTTGAAACGAGAGTTCTCCAGATCGTGGTCGCGTCTCTGCTGATACCCTGGATGGTTGTTTGTTGTTCTTGGATACTCTCCGTAATGGATGTCTTGTTCATTGAAAGCTGTTTTCGTCTTATGCCGACATGGGTACTTCCTTGGCAATAGCCCACATGAAGCCGGAACGTTCCCTTGCGATTGCGGTCACGGTCCTGTTTCGGTTCTTTCCTTTGGCCATAAGCTTCC
>Ga0335081_10010109_pt1 | contig 15231 bp, 14 predicted proteins | sample Lox_Sample_35_FD_206713 | JGI IMG/M metagenome (GOLD analysis project Ga0335081, IMG submission 206713) | Soil microbial communities from Loxahatchee National Wildlife Refuge, Florida, United States - Lox_Sample_3.5 | ecosystem: Environmental > Terrestrial > Soil > Wetlands | place: USA...
CTCGGTGTCCGCGAGCGCGAGGAAGAATCCGTAGGCCGTGTCGGACGCCACGTAGATCGTGAGCCGGGTCTTCCTCTCCTTGATTATCTTGAGCAGGTTCCTTGCGTCCTCGATCACCTTGGCCACCAGCAGCTCCGAGACCTCCGCCTCCTCGTCGAGCGGGAAGTCCACGGTGGACGGCCAGTCCGCCGTCGTGATGAGCCCCTTGTTCCCCATCCTGCTGTTGAGCTCCTCCGCGGCGAACGGGATGAAGGGCGCGACCAGGCGAATCCAAGTCTCGAAGACCATCTTGAGCGTGTCGTGCCTGGGCTTCTCCGCCCTCCTCAGGTACCAGCGGATGTCGTTCCAGACGTCGAGTAGCGCGACGGAGAGCGCCTTGCGGATCTTCATCTCCTCTAGGGACCTTGTCGCCAGGTCGATGCGTCCGTGGACGACCGAGAAGAGCCAGCGGTCGGAGAGCTCCGGCTCTCGCTCCGTCGAGGCCGCGAGCGCCTTCTCGATGAATGGGAAGAGCGAGTCTATCTTCGCGCTGATGTCCTCGGCGTTCTTGGCCTTCCAGTCCGCGTCGTCCATCCCGTCGGCGGCGAGGGCGAGGGTCGCGCGCAGCCCGTCCGCCCCGTATCGCTCCAGCGCGTGCCTCCAGGTCACAAAGACGTTCCTGGACTTGCTCATCTTCTGTCCCTCTATCTGGATCATCCCGTTGACGCTGAAGCCGCGGGGCCAGTGCTTCTGCTCGAAGAGCGCCGCGTGGTGGAAGGCGTAGAAGGTGAGGTGGTTGGGGATCAGCTCCTTGGCGGAGTTCCTCAGGTCGACGGGATACCAGTAGGAGAACTCGTTCTTCATCGCCTTCAGGACCTTCAGCTCGATGCCGGAGAGCTTGGAGACGTGCGCCTCGGAGCCCTTCCCCAGGAGGAGGTAGTCGAAGACCTCCGGGAGGAGCTGCCCGAACTTGACGGTCTCGTTGTTGACGAACTGGCAGATGGTGTAGAACGCCATGTAGATGGTCGAGTCCGAGAGGGTCTCGACAATCCACTCCTTGTCCCAGGGGAGCTTCGTCCCCATCCCGGACTTGCGCGCGCACGGCCAGTTGCGAAGCCAGTCTATCGTGGAGAAGTACCACTCGAGCGACTGCTCGGGGTAGACGTTGGCCGCCCTGATCAGGGTCTTGGTGCGCTCCTTCCAGGCGGGGTCGGAGTAGTTCAGGAACCACTGGTTCTCGAGCGTCTTGACGTAGCACCTCGTGCCGCACTTGCAGACCACCTTCTGCGGGAGCTCCTGCATGACGTTGAGCGCGCCCTTTCTCGTCATCTCCTCGACGACCTTGGGCTTGGCGTCGCTCACCTTCAGGCCCTTGAAGCCGTCGCAGTTCTCCTTCATCACGCCGCGGTGGAACTCGGCCTTGTAGACCTCGGCGGTCGCGTCCTCGAGCTTGGGGTCGTTGGAGTCCCTTATCCCGCGCTTCTTGACCTCGTCCTCTGCGGGGAAGTCCGAGTATCCCTTGACGGAGATGATCGAGATGGGCTTGAGAGCCCTCGCGAGGCGCACCACCGGAGGGGGTGCCTTCACCCTCTCTTCCTGGACGTCGACCAGGCCCATGTAGTCGTAGGGCGCGTGCGCTGGGACGCTGTAGACCACGCCCGTCACGAGCTCCGTGTCCACGAAGGTCGCCGGGAGCACGGGGAGGCTCTTGCCGGTTATCGGCGCCTTGACCGTCAGGCCCAGGAGCTCCGCGCCGCTGAACTCGTCGGTGATCTTCGCGTCGTGGAGCTGCTCCTTGAGCCTCGTCACCGCGGACTGGCTGACTATCCACGCCTCCTTGTCGACCTCCGCCTCCACGTACTTCCCGTGCGGGTTGACCCAGACGTTTGTCGCCCCGAAGATGGTCTCGGGCCGGAGGGTGCCCGCCACGAGCCACCTCCTCTTCAGGATCGCGGGCTGGTCCTCCTCTCTCTTCTCCTCGACCTCGAACTTGATCAGGTTGAACTCCTCCGGGGAGACGCCCTCGCCCTCCATCCTGTCGTGGTCGCCGGTGGGGCTCTCGTCGTGGCTGCACCAGACGACCGGGTGCGTCCCCTGGACCACGTACCCCAGCTCGCGCAGCCTCAGGTACTGCCAGTCGATGAACTTCTTGAAGGCCGGGTCGACAGTCCTGAACTCGCGCCTCCAGTCTATCGAGAACCCGGTGTCCTTGACAGCCTCGCGGCTGACCCTCGTGTAGTAGGAGGCGAGGTACTCCGGGTCGACGAACCGCTCGACCTCCTTCTCAGGGACCCCGTCAATCTCGAGGAAGGCCTTGCGCACGCCCTCGTCCCCCAGCGAGAGGCGGTAGCTCATCCCGGGGATGCTCTCCCCCGTCCAGTGCCAGGCCCAGGGGAAGAGGACGTTGAAGCCCTGCATCCTCTTGAAGCGCGCGTAGATGTCGACGCGGGTGGCCGTGAAGCAGTGCCCTATGTGGAGGGGCCCGTTCATGTACGGGAAGGGGAAGGTGACGAAGGCCTTCTTCCTCCCGGGGACCGACTCCGACTCGAATATGCGCCTCTCGTTCCATACCTTGAGCCAGTGCTTCTCGTATTGCGCCAAGGCCTATCCCTAGTTCCCGAGCATTCCGGAGACGGACTTCGCAGCCATGTCCCTTGCCGCCGACCCGTCCATCGCCTTGGGCCCCCCGCCTTGGGCGAAGTCCTTGGTCCCCCCGCCAGAGCCGCCGAGGGCCTTTGAGAGCTCCCTGACGAGCGCGTCCGCGGCGACGCCCGCCTCCTTTGCGCTTGGCCCGACAAAACAGATGACCCTCGTGGAGTTTCCCCGCGGCGAGATGTTTACGTTGACTAGGGAAGGTTCGGCCCTTACTAGCTTCTCGCCGCGGCTAACAATAAGTTCGTCGCTCACGTCACCGTCCACGGACACATAAAGCATTGCCTTCCCCTTGGGCCCCTGCACGGCCGTGGCCGAAGAAACGAGCGTCGGGATGGAGACCTCAACGAGCTTGTCGCCCAGCGCCTTCTCCCTCTTCTCGGACTCCTCGAGCCTCTGCTTCATTGCGGAGATGACCTTGATGACGTTCTCTCTCTGGGTGCCTAGGACGGACGCCGCCTCCTCGACCGTGGAGTCCATCTTCTGGACGTAGTCGACGGCAGGATAGCCTGCGACGAAGACCAGCCTCTCGACGCCGTCCTGTATCCTCTCGGTCCGCATGACCTTGATGAACCCGACCTGGCCCGTAGTGTCGGTGTGGGTGCCTCCGCACGCCTCCACGTCCCAGTCGTTGATGTTGACTATCCGCAGCGTCCGCGACGGGACCACGCCTCCCTGGAACAACCTGAACCCGTACTTGGCCTCGGCCTCCTTCCTGGGGAGCCACGTGATCTTGATCGGGTAGTTCTTCATGACGACGTCGTTCGCCACGTCCTCGATCTTCCTGACCTCCTCGTCGGTGAGCTTGGCGAAGTGAGTGATGTCGAGCCGGCCGTAGTCCTCCTCCTTGAACACCGAGTGCTGCCAAATCCAAGGGCCGAGCACCTGCCTCGACGCCCCGTTGAGGATGTGAGTCGCGGTGTGGATGCGGCGTATCTTCTGACGCCTCCTGGCGTCCACCTTCCCCACGACCGTCGAGCCCTCGCGCGGCGTCAGCCCCTCGACCTTGTGAACTATCACTCCGGCGTACTTCTCGATGTCGGTGACCGGCCTGCCCTCGATGGTCCCGTGGTCGGGCTCCTGACCTCCGCCTCTGGGATAGAAGGCGGTCTGGTCGAGGACGAGGTAGCCCCCCTGGAAGGCCTTGAGAACCTTGGCCTCGAACTCGAACTTCTCGCCGTCCTCGTAGTAGAGCGCCCGGGTCTCTGGAAGGCTCGATGTGTCGAACTCGGGGCGCTTCTGCTCGAGCTTCTGGGAGACGTGCTTGGCGACCACCCGCTGGTAAAAGTCTTCGGGGACCGCCACCTTGGCCCCGCCCTCGACCAGCTGCTCCGGGGTGATGCCGTCCGAGTCGTAGAGCTTGATCAGCTCGTCGACGCCGAGGTTCTTTTTCGAGGCGGCCAGCGCAGCGACCGTCCTCGAGACCCGCTGGACCGTGGCCGTGTAGCGCGAGGCCTCCACCGCGAGGACCTTGGCCACGTCGTCGCGGTGCTCCTCGAGCTCGGGGTACATCTTCCCGAGCTGGTCGATGTGCCAGTTGACCACGTCTGAGAACTGGAACTTGAAGCCGTGGTAGTCGATGAACGACTGGGCCCTCCTGAAGAGGACGCGCAGGTTGTAGCCTCCCCCCACGTTGGACGGCGGCAGCCCGTCGGCGATGGCGAAGAGGAGGGTGCGCGTGTGGTCGGCGATGGCGTACGTGGCCTCTATCGGCTCCAGGGCCTTCGCGAGGGCCTCCGGCTCGACGCCGAGGTCCTTGGCGATGACCTTCCTCGCGTCCGTCAGGGTCGGGTATTCGTCGAGGTTCATCGCCCCCGCGAGGCGCGAGTACCTCTCGAAGAGGCGCTGGTCGTAGCTGACCTTCGACCCCTCCCTCATCCGGGCGAGGACCGGCGCGAAGGCCGTGTCGTAGTATGTGGGCGTGCCAGTGGTGATCCAGGAGAGCCTCTCCAGGCCCGCGCCCATATCGACCACCTTCTCGCCGAGCTCGGTGTAGTTCGAGGGGTCCCCCTCGTAGGCCGTGAAGACCGCGTTCCCCGCCTCCACGCCCCTCACGAAGTACTCGAGGGAGTAGCCGAAGGCCCCTGCCCCGACCCAGACGCTCTCCACGAACGACACCTCCTGCTCCGGTATTCCGAACTCCTTGGTGAGGAGCTCAAAATCGAGGTCTATGCACCTGTCCTTCCAGTAGCCCTGCTTGTTCGCGATGGCGGTCTGCCCTATCATGGTGAACGAGGTCCCGTGCTTGCCGCTGACGCCCACGCTCGGGATGTCGTTGAACCTCAGGCACATCTGCGGGACGACGAGCGGGTTGGTGGGGAGCTCGAAGACGACCTTCCCGTTCTCTATCCTCTGGAAGTCCACGATCGAGGCCACTGTGAAGAAGAGGTCGGGCCGCCACCTGGCGACGACGGGGTACCGGGGGACGCTGGTGTGCCCGTTCTTTACGAAGAACTTCTCGACGACGTCCCACGCCTGGATGTAGTCGAGCCTCTTCTTGGTGGGCGGGTCGCCGATGAAGGTGTAGGGAGAGCAGGTCGAGTCGTCGCAGACCTTCCTCTCAGGCCTCAGGGTCCAAAAGTGCTTGCCGCAGTTTGGGCACTGCTTCCGGACGAAGCCCTTGCGCTTGAAGAGGTCGACCATGTAGTACTTCTCGTACTCGCCGGAGAACCTCTCCTGGAGTATCTCCTTCGGGCTCTTCATCTGGGGCTCTGCCTCGCAGCCTTGCCGAGAAGGTAATAAACAGATTCGGAGAATCGCGCCCGTTTCGAGGAGGCTCGCCGCAGCAGGGCACCGCGGGGCCATTCGCGCCAAAAACTATAAAAGCGGTAGGTGGATGGCGAGTTCGAATTTCGAAATGACGGATTCGTACATGTATGCCGCATTGGTGCTTCACAAGTCGGGGAAGAAGGTCGACGAGCAAGGCCTCACGAGCGTGGTAAAGGCGGCCGGCGTCGACGTTGACACGGTCAAGGTCAAGGCGCTCGCTTCCGCGTTGAGCGAGATCAACATCGACGAGGCCCTCAAGAACGCCGCGACAATGTCGATGGCCGCGGGACCGGCAGCCGCAGCGCCCGCTGCAGCAAAGGCCGAAGAGAAGCCCAAGGTAGAGGAGAAGAAGGAAGAAGAGGCTCTCGCCGGACTGGCGTCGCTCTTCGGCTAGACCGCGAAAAGAACCCCAGCTCGCACTACGGCATTTTCTCAGGGCTACCTTGAGGTCTTGAGCGAGCCACAGCGCTCGGCTTCGCCTGGTTTCCGGGCCAGCACGCACCCTGAGGACGCGAGTCGACTATCTGGGCCCGATGCGGTCTACTGGTAGCCCTTCTCTTTGGCCTTGGCCAGCACGGCGTTGGCCTCGGCTTCGGCCTTGGCGAGTATCACTGGGGCGCTCTCCGGGGTAAGCTCTCCCGCCTCGACAGCGACGGCCAGCGCCTCGCGGTACGCCTTTGCGATTATCTCCGGGCCGGACTCCTTGGTCACGTACCCGAGGACGATCGACAGACCCTTGGCCGAGGCGAACCCATCTAGGAGGTCCGCGCGGTACTTTTCCAGGTCTATCGCGACCGCTTCCGCGCCGTAGATCAGGCCGTTCTCGTAGGCGAGCGCGATGGCGAGCCCTGCGCGGATGGGCTTGATCCCGAGCCTGGAAAGGAGGCTAGCCAGCTTGGGAGAGATTTGGGTGCCAGGCTTCGCGACGACGGAGTCCTCCACCACTTGGATGCTGCCGGCCTCGATCTTGGTCTTGATCCCCGCCTCCCTGAACTCGCTCAGGACCGGGCCTGCTTGCTGTCCCGTGTTCCCGGCGGGGACGACGATGTCGGCCGGAGCGATGTCCCCCGCCCTCGCGGCGAGGTTGACCCTGTTCTTCTCTAGGAGGAGGAAGAGCTTGAACGGGTCCTGCTTGGAGAATATCAGCGCGTTCTGCCCGTGGAGGTTCTTCAGGAGCTCGTCCGCGTTCTTGAGCCCGGCGCGCTTGAGCCCGAGTACGGCGAGCTTGTTCTTGACCACGACGATCTCGGCGTTGCCTCTCAGGACCTTCCTCACGGCCATGAGCTGCGCCGACCTCACCTTCGAGAGCCTCGTCACTGCGAGGACGGGGTAGTCCTTCGAGAGCCTGGCTACGCGCTCGACCATCGCCTTCTTCTCGGCGCTGGGCTCGCGCTTGTGCACCTGAACCTGCTGGCTCAACTCTCCTCGACCTTGACCTTCGTGAGCTTCCCCATGCTCGTCTTCACGGCCACGGTCCTGATGTTCTTGTCGCCGTTGGGGAGCTTCTTCTGGACGGCCTGAATCATGGCCAGGATGTTGTCGGCAATCTCGGGGTCGGAGAGCTTCTTGTCCCCGACCTTGCCGCTCACCCCGAGCGACCCTCTGCTCCTGACGCGGATGGCGCCCCTGGTCCTGTTGATCATGCCCTCGATCTGGGCGTTCGGCGGGACCGCGGTGGGGATCTTCCCCCTCGGGCCTAGGTACTGACCGAGGATCCTGCCGATTCTCGGCATCAGGGCGGTGTCTGCCAGGAAGAAATCGTACTGCCTCGCAAGGCTCTTCGCCTCCTTCTTGTTCCCCGCGTAGCTCTCGAGCTGGGAGGGTTCGATCGCCCCGTCCACCTTCGCGTTCTTGGCCCTGAGGAGGAGGTCGCCGGAGCCCACGAAGCATACGGAGGCGCGGTGCGACCCTGGATGAGGGAGGTAGACCGTCTCGTTGATGTTGAGGTCGGTCTTCTTCGGGTCGACGTCCCTGAAGGTCAGGAAGGCCTCCACCGACTCGGGGAACTTCCTCTCCTTCGACTCCTTCCCCTTCTTGACCAACTCCGCTATCTGGACGTTTGAAAGCAACCCGCTATCCCCGGAATCGAGACGAGCCTCCAGATTGTTCTTAAAAGAGTTTCGGGTTCGGAGGGCTCTGGCCGGCCTGGCGGGACGGCGTCGGCGCGGCTGTTACGCCTTCGCCTCGAAGGTGGAGATCGGCTTGTCCCACTTGCCGCTCTCTACCTCCTTCATGAACTGGCGGGGATCCGTGTTCTCGACCTTGACCCCCATGCTCACGCAGCTCCCCACGACCTCCTTCACAGCGGACTTTATCGACTTGGCGTAGGAGTCGCCCATCTTGATCTTGGCTATGTTGAGGACCTTCTCGAAGGTCACGTTCCCGACGAGGTCGGTGTTGGGCTTTCCAGAGCCCTTCGGGACGCCTGCCTCCTTTACCACGAGAGCTGAGGTCGTCGGGGTCCCGACTGAGACCGAGAAGGCTTTCGTCTCCGGGTCGACCTCAATCTTGACCGGGACGCGCATCCCCTTGAAGTCGCTGGTCACCTTGTTGATCTCGTTCACGATGCCCAGCACGTTCACGCCGAGCGGCCCGAGCTGGGGGCCCAGCGGCGCCCCGGCGCTGGCCTCTCCGCCCATGACTAGAACCGAGACTATCTTCTTTTCAGCCATCTTCGGGACCTTGTTCTGACCGCCCGACGCGAGACCCGATTAAAGGGTTTGCCTATCCACGTTCTGGCTAGTCTGCGTCTTGTTAGGTGTTCTCCCGCGCGTAGGGATAGCCGTATCGCCACCGACCGAACCTTCCTCACAATCTAATTCTCATCCAGAAGGATACCCTCAGCCAATCCTCATCTCTTGTGAAGATTGGCTTAGAAAATTACAGTTAGATTAATACAATATACTTATATGCTATTAACTTTCGAAAGGTCCGTTATGAGCAACGAACACAAGGAAGTCGACGCAATCCATGACGAAGTGCACGCAGTACACTCAGAGGTGGACACGCTGCACAAGGAACTCGACAAGATCCATAAGGAACTGGACAGCCTTCACAAGATGGTCGATGCGGTGCACAAGGACGTTCTGCGGAAGAAGTGACCTTGCGACCCTAGGTCACGCCGATTTCGCTGCCGTCGGTAGGCGGGGGCCGCAAGTCTTCTCGTGGACACGGATCGATGCTCAGCGGCCCCCGCCTTTCCTTTAAGGGAGTGGATGCCCAAGGACATACGCTCCTTATAGACACAGCGATATAGTAACGGCTGCCTCTTTCTCCAAATCCTACTTAATTGATATCGCTCTCCCAAAATTTTCGCCACCCCGAACGAAGCACCCGATGGAAGTACTTCGAAGCGCGGGTCAAGGCTCTCGCTACGTGTAACCTGCTGTCGATGAACCAGACTATGGCGACCAGAATGATTACCGCTGAGAGTTCTAGGGCACGCCAGATGTTGTTCAAGCTGGATAGCGAGACCGTGAATTGAGCGGTGACCGCGCCTTTAGGGGACGAATACGTCCCGCTGGGTACGCTGAGGGGAATGCCGAAGAGCGTCACGTCCGCCACCGCCGAGTAGGTGCCGGGCGGGAGAAGGAAGGTCACGTTCTCACCTGGCCTAAGGTTAGCTGCGCCGGCCACGCCATTGCTCGACACGACTTTCAGAGTGCCGTAGCTGAAAATCGGGGCGAATCCGCCTTCCGGAGGAGTGGAGAATCGGTTGAGCGGGCTGCCAAACGATAACGCGGGGTTCGTCCACGCGGGTCCGGACTTGGACATGCTGAAATCGGAGCAGGAGGACCCGGCAAGGTCCTGCGAGGTCTCGTTGATTTGCGGTCGTTCCGGGACGCTCACCACGATGTAGCCGACCCTCTGCTCCCCAGACTGCTGTGTCGTGACCCAGACCGAGTATGTCGTCACGTTGTAGATCATCCCGGTCATCACATAGGTGAGGTTGCCCGCCATGTCCAACCCGCCCACCGTCACGGTGAGGTTCACCAGCCGAGGCGGCCTGACGGAGCTCATGGCGTAGCTGACGCCGGAGGCCTGGGCGGTCGAGAGGGGGCCGCTGATGCTCTCGCCAATCCCGGTCTCGAATTGCTTCGCAATATAGGCGCCGTGGCCTATGCAATAGTATTCCACGACGAACTCGTTCGCGCTCACGTTCTGGTCTGTGCTCCCGTCCTTCACGAGGAGGACCCCGCCGGTGAACGGCTGGGGATTTGGCAACGGCCCACTCTGATTGTTCGCGGGGGCGCTCCTGTCGGGCGGGTTTGGCAGAGCGGCCGCGGCCGAGGAAGAAAGTAACAGAAGGAGAAGGAGACCGATGGTCGCTACCTTGGCGTGTTCGCTCAGGACTCTTCCGCCTGCGGCTGCTTTGCCTTCTCTAGAGTCTTCGTATAGCCCGCATTAAGCATTGGCATCTTGTAAGGCATTTCGACCGGGACCACCGTTATCTCCTCTGGTTAGAGCGAGCCCTGCGGGTCCGCTAATCCGTAAACCTGCGCCAGCCGGAGCGGAATGTGCGGGAGAAGTACTTGGAAGCGTGAACGAGGGCCCTCCACAGGTGCAGCCACCTGTTCAGGAGAAAGACCACGGCGAGCAAGACGACCAGCGCCACGAGCTCAAGGCCATAGAAGATGCTGTAGACGCCGGTCAGGGATACGGTGAACTGCGCGGACGCCGCTCCTCCGGGGGACGAGTACGTCCCGGTGCCCACGCTGAACGGGATGCCGAAGAGCGTCACGTCCGCCACCGCCGAATAGGTGCCGGGCGGGAGAAGGAAGGTCGCGTTCTCGCGCGGCCTGATGTAGGCTGCCCCTGCCACGCCCGCACTCGAGAGGACCTTGATTGTGCCGTAGGTGAAGATTGGAGCAAACCCGCCCTCGGGTGGGGTCGAGAAGGCGCTCAGCGGGTTCCCCAGCGAAATCGCACTAGACTGGGCGTTGGAGAAAAATTCGCCTGACGAGTTTTCGAAGTAATGGCCCTCCCCCAGGCCGTTCTTGAACCCGGCCCCGAGCCTGGACGTCCCATAACTGTCGCAAGAGGACCCGGACATGTCGATGACTGACCTCTCTACCTGAGGGTCAACAGGGACGCTCACCACGATGTAGCCGACCCTCTGCTCCCCAGACTGCTGTGTCGTGACCCAGACCGAGTATGTCGTCACGTTGTAGATCATCCCCGTCTGCACGTAGGTTATGTTCCCTCCCAGGTCCAACGCCCCAATCGGGATGCTCAGGACGACCGTATTTGCGGGCCTCACGGAGTTCGCGGCGCTGATTAATCCAGAGGTTTGAGCGGGCGTCAGAGGCCCGCTGATGCTCTCCCCGATTGCTGTTTCGTACTGCTTCACGAGGGTGAGAGGATGGTCAATGCAGAGGTACTCCGCGACAAAAGCGTTGGTGCTCTCGTTCTGCTGCCTGGTCCCGTTGTCCACCAGGAAGACCCCGCCGGAGAAGGACTGCGCGTTCGGCAAGGGTCCGTCCTGGTTGTTCGCGGCAGCGCTCCTGTCGGGCGGGTTCGGCAGCGTGAGCGCCATCGCGTTCGAGGACGACAGCAACAAAACAAGAAGGAGGCCGATGGCGGCAACCTTCGAGGGTCTCGACACTGTCATTCAACAACACCAAGCGACCGCTGTTTTATGAAGCAATCGTTTTGAGAAAATTCTTCTTCGAAAAAGCCTCTCGCCTTGATAAGCGTTGCTCATCTCAGATGAGCAGGTCAGATGAGCATTCCCTATAAGCTCGCCCGACTTTCCAACTCGGCGGCCAATGGAAGGCGAATCTGACGGACGGGAAGGCGAGGACTCGCCCGAGGGGACCACAGATGTTCGCGACGACCACAGAGAAGCCCGAGCGAGAGATTCCGAGTCACGCGAGATTGAATATGGGAGGGCGCGGTCAGACACCGGAAAGTCCCCAGACGAGACGATGGGGCTCCTGCGACAGAAATCAAGGACGAGACACCAGAAGCGCAGCGGAAGTTTGAGCGCGTCAACTCATCGTTCGATACCGACGGAAGGTCTGAATTTACTGCCGAACCAGAAAGTCGAAGCGAACTAGAGCGGCTCAGAGAAGATCTCAGGGAGAAATATCCTCAGGAAGAGGTGAGCCACAGCAGCAAGCTCGAGGAGAGGGCCGTTCCAACTGCGATGGGCAAACCGGAGGCTGGGCAGGAATCGGACTCTTCCGCATCCGAAGATGCCCGTCCCGAGCTGGAACGCTTCAGGAAGGAAATCGGTGAAAAGAGAAGAGGGATAGGCGAAGACCTTGAACCAATCCCAATGAATGAGTACGCTCAGGACTTCTCGGGCTTCTCAGGCTGCGCCGGCTGTGGTGCTTTCGCAACGATTTTGGTATAACCTGCGTTTAATGTGATGGGCATCTGGTACGGGGTGTCGACCAGGACCACCGTTATCTCCTGCTTCGCCTGCTCTATCCTGGTGATCTTGGCCCTCATCCCCTTGAACGGCCCTGCCACGATCTCGACGGTGTCGCCCTCTCCCAATTCTGCGACCATCGACTTGGTCACGAGGAACTTCTCGATGTCGGAGAACTGCATCATCCCGGGTATCTTGCTCCTGATGTGCTTGAAGCCCTGGATGCTCTCGTCGACCACCTGGGAGTTCGGAGCCTCGAACAGGACGTATCCCTTCCACGTGTCGAGGGCGAGGATGGAATAGATGGGCTTGTTCTTCTGCTTCGCCCTCTCTGCCACGAAGGTAGCCACAGTCCTCTCCTGTCCGCCGGTCGTCTTGACCGGGTAGATTGACGTCTGCTTCTGCTCTGTTGTTGATGACATGCTAATCTCTCAATCTCTCTGCTCAGCCGAAGACGTGCGGCAAGGCCGTGGACATGAGCTTCACGAGGAAGCCGATGATTCCGACCACGCCCAGCCCCAGAAGGACGAGCTTGAGGTAGAGGAAGAACTCCTCCATGTCGCTCTTCCTCGACATCTTGATCACAGAGCCCATCGACCGGATAAAGTCACGCCAAGCCAAAGCAGTCTTACTTGAGCCCCGAGTCTCCGGAGGTATTTATATGGCTTGTTGGTCTTCTTAACAGCCTTCGTCCCCGTATCGCGGCTAGCTAACCTTTTTGCGCTCGCCTCGTCGGCGAGGAGCGACGTCGCATGATGCCCCAACCCGCAGGGAGCCCCACGTTCGTGCTCGTGGCGTCCTCGATGAACCAGGCGTCCATGACGATCGCTTCCGCGCTGATACGGAAGCACGGCTTCGAGTCGACGGGAATCAGGTTCGGCTCGAGGGACCTCTACCAGACGGGCTCTGTCATACTCGCAACGATGGACAGCGAGATAATCGAGCCCCCCGACCTGGACGCGTACTTCCGGCCACAGGCGTACGTCTTCCTCTCGACCCACAGGGCCGAGTCCGGGATCCCCTCGCTGACTGTCCACACCACGGGCAACTTCACGGACAAGGAGGTTCTGGGGGCGAGGCCCAGGGAGGTCGGTGCCATCGACCCCGACCTGCAGAAGAACTACCTCATCGCGCTCGACGAGAGGAAGTCCCAGCTCGAGGGCTACGAGATAACCATCGAGGCGACCCACCACGGCCCCACGTCGCTGAGAAGGCCCGTCCTCTTCGTCGAGCTCGGCTCCACGGAGAAGCAGTGGGGGGACGCCCACGCCGCCGAGGTGATCTCCGACGCGCTGATGGCGTCCCTGGCCTCCGGCAAGAAGTGGGACAAGGTGGCGCTCGCGTTCGGCGGGACGCACTACCCCCAGAAGTTCAACAAGGTCCTCCTGGAGGGAGAGTACGCCCTCTCTGCCGTCGTCACGAAGCGCTACCTAGAGTGGATAGACGGGGAGATGTTCGGGCAGCTCATCCAGAGGACCTCGAAGTTCCCCCGCGCCGTGATGGTGGACTGGAAGGGCGCCGGGCCGCACAGGGAAAAGATAATATTGCTCTCCAAACAGTTTGCTCTTGAGGTAATCCGGGTTTGAGAACAAAGAGCTTCAGCGATTCTGTCTACGCAGCGACGTCGATGATCCCCCTGGGGAGGGTCAGCACCTACGGGGCGATCGCCAAGGCAATCGGCTTCCCCGGAGCTGCCCAGGCGGTCGGGCAGGCCCTGGGCGCCAACAAGAACCCCATAGTCGTTCCCTGCCACAGGGTCGTCCGCGCCGACGGCGTCCTCGGTGGCTACTCCGGCGGCGAGGGGCAGGTGACCAAGGCGAAGCTGCTGGCGCGCGAGGGCGTCCAGGTCTCCGCTGGCAAGGTCAACCTGAGCAAGTACCTATTCTCGGAATTCTGAGCGCCTAGTTCACGAGGGAGTCGGCGAACGTCTTCGCGTCGAACCTCTTGAGGTCGTCGTAGCTCTGCCCCACGCCTAGGAAGAGGACCGGCCTCTTCGTGGTGAAGGCTATCGAGAGCGCCGCTCCGCCCTTCGAGTCGGCGTCCACCTTTGTCAGTATCGCGCCGTCGAAGCCCGTGTACTTGCTGAAGAGCTCCGCTTGCGATACCGCGTCGTTGCCAGCCAAGGAGTCCCCGATGAATATCTTCAGGTCCGGGGTGACGACCCTCACTATCTTGGACATCTCCTCCATCAGGTTCTGGTTGGTCTGCATCCTCCCCGCGGAGTCGATGAGCACCACGTCGACGTGATGGGCCTTCGCGTAGAGGACGCCGTCCCTGGCGACCGCCGCGGGATCAGCCCCGTATCTCTGGGCGACCACCTTCGCCGAGATGCGGTTCGCGTGCTCGGTGACCTGCTCTATGGCCCCCGCTCTGTGAGTGTCCCCCGCGGCTATGACGACTGAAAACCCGTTCTTTTTCATGTAGTTTGCGAACTTGGCGACCGTCGTGGTCTTCCCGGTCCCGTTTATCCCGAGGAAGAGTATCTTGAACGGCTCCCCCTTGGCCTTGCTCTCCTTCACCCTGGCGAGGACGTCGACGTCCCCGACCTGGGAGAAGATGGAGAGCACCTCCCCCCTGAGCTTCTCCTTCACGACCTCTTCGACTTCCTTGGAGCGCTCCACCGATACCCCGAGCAGCTGCTTCTTCAAGTCGCCCGTGACGCTCTCGACAACGTTCTGCGCGACGTCGCTCTCCATCAGCGCCAGCTGGAAGTTGTAGAGCGAGTCGTCCAGGTCCTTCTCGGAGAGTTTCTTCTCGGCGACGGCCTTCGCGAGCGAGGAGAACGCTCCTCTAAGCTTCTCAAACATTACCTTGGCAGACCTTGCTGTGGCTGTTGCTCCTGCTCTTGCCTGTCGATGAACGCCTGCAGGGTCCTGCGGTCGGCCTCCAGTCTCTGCGCGATCTGGTTTCTCTGCGAGAGGATCGCGATGATGTTCTCCTCGATGTTCTTCGCCCTCCCCTCCAGTATCTTCTCAGCCTCCTCTCTGGTCTTCTCGACGACCACGTTGGCGCCGATGCCCAACAGCACCTTGTCGGCCTTCGGCGGCGAGCCCCGGAGCAGGACGCCCGCGCCCACAGGCACGAGGACTTCGTCCGTGACCGCGGAGCCTATCTCCTTGATGGTGTCAATCGAGGCGCGGCTCTCGATCAGCATCCTCTCGAGCATTCCCTGCCTGTTGCTCAGCTCGTTGAAAGTGGACTCGAGCATCCTTGACTCCATGAGCAGCCTGTTCATCCTCTCTTCTTCGGAGCTCAAACCAAGAGGCCCGAGCCTCGCGGGGCTTTTTAAGAGTGAGTGCCTCGCTCTGGATGAGGGCTAGACGCTCAGCGCGCGGGTGAGGAAGATGAGCTCTGGCCCGGTGGTCACATAACCGGCTAGGGCGTTCCTGGAGTTGGCCACCACCCCCGATGCGGGATACGGTATCCCCCCGTTCACCGAGGACGCGGAGACCTCG
>Ga0335081_10010111_pt1 | contig 15230 bp, 9 predicted proteins | sample Lox_Sample_35_FD_206713 | JGI IMG/M metagenome (GOLD analysis project Ga0335081, IMG submission 206713) | Soil microbial communities from Loxahatchee National Wildlife Refuge, Florida, United States - Lox_Sample_3.5 | ecosystem: Environmental > Terrestrial > Soil > Wetlands | place: USA: Florida...
CGCCGCTCTGCTTCTGGCTGGCGAACGAGCTTTCCCGGCGCTGCGGTGAGGTGGCGCTGCCCGTCCGCGTGCCACCGTTCCTCCGGCCCCGCAGCGTGGCGCCCCGGGGGATCGCCGATTGCTGATGGCCGATTGAAGAGGGAACTTTGGATTTTGGATTTTGGATTTTGGATTCAAGAGAAAGAAGTCCGCTGTCGCAAGTAAAGGCGGCCGGTCCCGCTCTTTCTTCAATCCAAAATCCAAAATCTAAAATCCAAAATTTCTCGGATCTGGCGCCCCGTTCGAATCCCGCCTTGCTCTCGCTGCTGATCGCGCTGGCTTCGTTGCCGTACCTCAATACCCTGATCAACTCCTTCGTCTACGACGACGACACGCAGGTGCTGAACAACCCTTATCTGCACAGCCTCCGCCACCTGCCGGCGATTCTCTCCACCACGGCCTGGTCCTACCGCGGCTTGCAGTCGGTGACCAACTATTACCGCCCCCTGATGACGCTAGGCTACATGCTTTGCTATCGTCTTTTCGGTCCGTTGGCGTACGGCTTTCACCTCGCCAACATCGTGCTGCACGCGGCGGTGGTGTGCCTGCTCTTTGCCGTGAGCTTGAGAATGTTTTGCCATCGGGGTATCGCGTTCACGGCCGCCGCGCTGTTTGCGCTCCACCCCATCCATACCGAGTCGGTGGCGTGGATCGCGGCGGTGACGGACCTCGAGCTGACGTTCTTCTTTCTGCTGGCGTTCTGGTTCTTCCTCGGCGAGGCGCGGCCGGACGGCCGGTTTTCTGCGTCTGCCCACCTGGCGATGCTCGCCAGCTTCGTGCTGGCTCTTCTTTCCAAGGAGCAGGCGTTCATGTTGCCGCTGGTGGCAACCGTGTACGAGCACGCGTACCGCGAAGATCTTCCGCGCACCACCTGGCGGCAGAAGTTGGCCCGCTACGGCACCTTGTGGCTTGTGGCTTTCGCCTACCTGCTGTTTCGCGTGCGTTTCCTCGGGTCGCTGGCCCCGGCGATGAAGGTTGCCAAGGTGACGTGGCCTCAGGCCTTCCTCGGCGCCTTCGCCCTCATCGGATCCTATCTGGGGAAGCTCGTGTGGCCCGCCCGCCTCCTGGCTTTCTATGTGTTTCACAAAAGTGTGACGGTGTTCGATCCGCGCGTCATGGCCGGGGCGCTCGGTCTCACTGTAACTGCGGCCGTGTTCGCGCTGCTTTGGCGCCGTGGTGCCGGGTCGCCCGCCCGCCTCGCCTCGATGGGCGTCGTCTGGATGCTGGTGACGCTGGCTCCGGTGTTGAACGCCCGCTGGATGGGCACCAATGTATTTGCCGAGCGCTACCTTTATTTGCCTTCGGTGGGCTTTGCCTGGATTGTGGCTTGGGCACTGGTGGCACTGTGGGAGGCCGCCGCCGGTTATAATAGAGTGTGGCGCCAGTCTCTCGCCGGGGCGCTAGCAACGGTAGTGGTGCTGTGCGTGGTGCGCATCGTAACGCGGAATCGTGACTGGCGCGACGAGGTGACGCTTTACACGCAAACGCTGAGTCTGGAGCCGCAGGCCTTTCTTATTCGCAACAACCTCGGCACCGTCTACTGGGCGCACGGGGATGTGGACGAGGCGGAGCGGCAGTGGACCCGGGCGCTCGAAGATGCGCCCCAGCAGCCGATCATGTTGAACAACCTCGGCCTCGTGGCAACGCGCCGGAAGCAATACCCGCGGGCGGTGGACTTTTTCCAGCGCTCGATGCGGCTGAAGCCTGACTATACCGATGCCCATCTCAACCTCGGGGTCGCGTACTCGGAGATGGGCCTTCTGGATCAGGCAGAGGCACAACTTCGTGCCGCCGTAGTGCTTTCACCCCTGAGTGTTGACGCGCATAACCGGCTCGGCGAGTTGTACCTGCAAGAAGGAAAGCTCGGCGCGGCCCAAGGGCAGTTCGAGGCCTCTGTCGCCAGCGAGCCTAGTGAGCCAGGCTACGATAATCTCGGAGAGGTCTACTGGCGCGAGGGCGAACGCGAGCGCGCGGAGCCTGCTTTTCGGCAGGCCATCGTCTTGAACGCTTTCGACAGTCGCGCCCACTTCGGACTGGCAGCGATGGAAGCGACGAGCGGGCGAAACCCGGAGGCAATCCGCGACTATGAGGCGGGACTGGAGAGCGACCCGAATAACCGCGAAGCCCGGGCCGCCCTGGCGAAACTGAGGGCGCCGAACCCTGGCGGGCCGGCGTCGAAGCCGTGAGGTCGGACCAAGTGCGAGGGAGCTTTTATCGCCCGGACACCGAGTCACGGAGGAGAATGACCAAACTCGAGAAGCAAACGACGTCCTCAGGTGACCCTCGTGGTCCTCTCTGTGCCGTGCCTCGGTGGTTGAGTCTTCGCGCCTTCGAACGTCCTGGATCGGCGCCGCGAATGTTCGCGCCGGCGATTCTGGTGGTGGTGTTTTCCTTCCCTGCGCCCCCGGTCTTACTGGCACGCTCTCCTGACAGGCCCCCGGCAACCGGTGAAGCGTCCGGGGCAACCCTTTCCCTCAACCAGATCGTAGACGGCGTCGACGCGCGCTACCGGGGCCTCCGAACCCTGCGGGCGGAATTCACCCAGACCTACACCTGGAGCGAGGCACCGCGGGTTGAATCGGGTAGCGTCAGCTTTGCGCGTGGTGGTTTGATGCGCTGGACCTACACCGATCCGAGGGACAAGCTTGTCGTCTCCGACGGCAAAACCCTCTGGCTCTACATTCCCGAAGGCAAACAGGTGACGCGGTCCAGCGTGAAGTCCAACGAAGATCCGCGCGTGCCGTTTCCGTTTCTCCTCGAGCGCTTCGATCTGCACAAGGTCTTCTCTAAGATTCAATTCGATGATCAGGCGCTGAAGGCCGACCCGGGCGATCGGGTTCTGCGTGGCAGCCCGCGGCGCGGCTTGCGCGAGGAATACAGCGAGGTGCTGATGGAGGTCACCCCGCAATTTGATATCCGGCGGCTGGTAGTCTTCTATCCCGATCATAGTGTGATGGAGTTCAAGTTCGCTCACCTGGAGCGGAACGTCGCTCTCAGCCCCAGTCTCTTTCAGTTCGTACCGCCCCAGGGATCGGAGGTGATCGACGAAAGGCAATGATGAGTGCTGAATGCTGAATGATGAACGGAAGATTACGACGTCCGTTGTCCGGGTACGTTATCCGTTGTGGGGGACGCGGTCTTCGGCCGCGGACAACGGACCACGGACGTCCTCTCTTCCATTTATCATTCATCATTCATCATTCAGCATTCAGAACGTATTTCCGAATGGCAGCCGCCACCCCATCGGCATCGTTGGAAAGCGTTGCCTGCCAGCGGGGGTTGCCGAGGCCTTCGCAGCAGTTGCCCATGAGGAAGGGATGGCCGGCGAACTCGAGCATCTCGAAGTCGTTGTAGTTGTCACCAATCGCCATCACTTCGCTGGGAGTGATTCCGGAGCGCTCCGACCATAGCGCCAGCGCCCGGCCCTTGGTGCAGCCGCGATTCATACAGTCGAGGAGCGAAATGTTACGGGTGAGGTACTTGGTCCAGGTCAGGTGAATCGACTCAGCCACGGGTGAAGCCCGCAGCAAGGGTTCGATGGGCTCCATGCGCTCCGGTGGGCCGCCGAACATCACCTGGATGGGATCTTGCACCAGCGCGTCGGGGAGGTCGGGGACCTGCAGGAGGCAATCGGGACTGTTCTTCCGGTACCAGGCGATTGGGCTCTCCGCGGCAGCATCATGGTGCATCACCACTTGGCCGCGGCCCGCCACGTCGAAGATCAGCACGGTGTACGGCCGGTGGGGAAGGGCGGACTCCAGCACCTGGTGAGCGACCTGACGCGGTAGGAAGTCGCGGTGAAAGACCTCCCCGGATGGGGTTCCGATGCGCGCTCCGTTGGATGAGATCAGAGTGACCGGGCAGGGAATTTGTGCCACCAGAGGCCGGGCGGAATGATAGCGCCGGCCGGTAACGACAACGATCTCGACACCGCGTGCCGCCGCATCGGCAAGGGCCTCCTGATTGGCGGTAGAAACTTCCGATCGGCTGTTCAGCAGCGTGCCGTCGAGGTCGACGGCGATGAGTCGTATGGGCATGACGTCCGTTGTCCGTAGTCAGTTGTCCGTTGCGCGAGGCGCATGGTTCATTGTAGGGTACGAGGGACTTGGAAGAGAAGGGAAGAAGCAAGGAGCCCCGAGCAAGAAGCCAGAAGAAAGGCAAAGGACCCAAGGACCAAGGACAAGGGTCAAGGGACAAAGGACAACTGACAAAACGGACCAATGACCAACTCTTACGTAACCCATCTCGAGTGCTCACGCTGCGCGAAGCACGTTCCGCCTGGCAAAGTGTACAACCTTTGCGAGTGTGGCGGGCCGCTGCTGGTTCGCTATGATCTAGGCGGCGCCGCGGCTACTCTCACTCGCGAGAGTGTGGCCGCTCGCCCCAAGAACCTGTGGCGATATCGCGAAGTCCTGCCGGTGAACCACGACGAATCGATCGTGTGCCTGGGCGAGGGCTTCACGCCCTTGCTGCATGCGCGCCGCCTGGGCGAATCGATCGGCCTGCCGCGCCTTTACCTCAAGGATGAAGGGGTGAACCCGACGGGATCGTTCAAGGCGCGCGGGCAAGCGGTAGCCATCAGCATGGCGCGTGAGTTGGGAATCCATAAGGTGGCGGTGCCGTCGGCCGGCAACGCGGGCGGCGCCATGGCGGCCTATGCGGCCAGGGCGGGGATGCAGTCGTTGGTATACATGCCGGAAGGGACTCCGCTGATGAACCGCCTCGAGTGCGCGCTGCTGGGCGCCGAGGTGAAGCTGGTCCCGGGCAGCATCAAGGACTGTGGGCGCCTGCTGCGCGAGCGCATCCATCGCGAAGGCTGGTTTGATGTCTCCACCCTCAAGGAACCCTACCGGGTGGAGGGTAAGAAGACCATGGCTTACGAGTTGGTGGAACAACTCGACGGGCGAGTGCCCGAAGTCGTGGTCTACCCCACAGGCGGCGGCACCGGGCTCGTGGGCATGTGGAAAGCCTTCGAGGAAATGGCGGTGATCGGCTGGATCGGCGACGAGCGGCCCCGCATGATCGCGGTGCAATCGACGGGGTGCGCGCCGATCGTTCGCGCCTTCGCCAGCGGAGCCGATCGCGCGGAAGAATGGCAGAACCCAAAGACGCTCGCTTCCGGGCTGCGCGTACCGTCGGCCGTGGGTGACTCCCTGATGTTGCGCGCGCTGCGCGAGAGTCATGGAGCCGCACTGGCGGTGGAAGACGGTGCCATGCTCGCCGGCATACGCCAGATCGCGGAAACGGAAGGCATCGTCACCTCGCCTGAAGGCGGCGCCACCTTGGCGGCGTTGAAGCGCCTTCTCACCGAGGGTTTCCTTTCGGGTTCCGAGACCACCGTGTTGTTTTTGACCGGAAATGGCTATAAGTATCTTGAGGTGCTCGAGACCGTGGTCAATCGAGCTTAGCGCTTTGTTGCGGCCACGGCGGGCCAGTATCGAACATCATGCGACAGCCGCGTGACCTTTGGATTCGAGGCGGTTGGATTGTGGTTTCTTATCTCGTGCTGGCTGCACCAGCGGCCGGAGCGCTGCGAGGCTGCCGGACGCGCCGTATGCACATCAAGGTGACCAAGAGTCTGATCGCGGAGACAGAACGCGCCGAAGCCGAGGGCCAACAGCCGTGGCGAGGCGACCCGAAGTTCGTCGCTGACTTTGGACTGATGAAGGCCGAAGTCGGCCTTGATCCCGGCCGAGCCCACTCGATTCCCGTGGAGCGTAAGGTCATTTCGCCGACGCGTGAGGTCTATCGGTACCACCTGGAGGCCGGCCGAACCGACTGCGTCACGCTGCGGCGATTTCACTGGCGTGACCCCGCCTCGCACCAGAGGCGGCTAACGGTCTGGTGGGTCACGGAGGTCGCGATCACGGATTGTTCGAAGGGTGTCGGCAATAGGCGAAGAGCCCCGGCGGGTCAGTGGCACGCGGCTCTCGACGCACGGACGGACTGAGGTCCATCATGCCAGCTACGGAGCGTCTCTATTACACTGATTGCTACCTGCGTGAGTTCGACGCCCGCGTCACAAAGTCCGAGCCTGACCCGCGAGGTCTGCGAGTCTATCTGGATCGTACCGCGTTCTACCCTGAGTCCGGCGGCCAGCCATCCGATCGAGGGACGCTGGCGGGAGTTTCGCTGCTGGACGTGGTCGGTGAGGGTGACGACGTCGCGCACATCGTCGTAGGGGTGAGCGGTGCTGGCCCTCACTCCGAGATCGCCGCGGGCGCGACGGTGCGAGGCGTCATCGATTGGGCGCGACGCTTCGACCACATGCAACAGCACACCGGGCAGCATGCGCTCTCCGCGGCGTTCGAGCACACGGGCGGCTACCGGACGGTCTCTTTTCACCTTGGGGCGGTGGTATCCACCATCGATCTCGACTCCGACCGGCTCGGCCGGCGTCAGATAGAGGCGGCGGAGGATCTTGCCAACCAGGTTGTCTTCGAAGACCGCGAGGTCCGAGTTTCGTTTCGATCGGCCGAGCAAGCCAATCAGATGGACCTGCGAAAACCGGTTCAGCGTGAAGGTGAGGTGCGGCTGGTCGCGATCGAGGACTTTGACCTTTCGGCTTGCGGCGGTACACACGTGCAGCGTACCGGCGCCATCGGGTTGGTCGCGGTGCGCAAGGCCGAGCGGCAAGCGCAGAAGGGAACCGAAGGGCAGACGCGCGTCGAGTTCGTGTGCGGCCGCCGCGCGCTGGTGGCCGCTCGCCGCGACTTCCAAACCTTGAGTGAAGCGAGCCGGTTGCTCTCCAACTCGCCGGATCAGGTGCCGGCGTTGGTTTCCGGGCAACTGGACGAACTGCGCGCCTTGGCGCGAGCGCGTGACAAACTGACAGAGCGAGTGGCGAAGTACCGCGGTCGCGAGCTTTGCCAGGCAGCGCAGCGGAAGGATGGCTGGACGATTGTTCGTTGCGTCTTGGCGGCGGAGGAGTTAGCCGAAGCGAAGAAGATCGCTCACGCGGTTGCGAGTGAGCCCGCCGCGGTGGCGCTGATCGGCGTGAAGGGCGATCCCACCTCGCTTTACTTTGCCCAGAGCCCGGGCGGCAAGCTCGACATGGGAGCACTCCTCAAGCAGAGCGTGACGAAGTTCGGAGGCAAAGGCGGCGGCGCCCGTGACTTTGCCCAGGGTGGAGGTGTGGCCGAGGGTCGGATCGAGGAGTTGCTTATCTTCGCGGCGGCAGAGATCAGGAAGTAGGAGCCGGCAGCCGACTCGTGCTATAATAATAGGCGGGCAGTGCGTGACGAGTGGGCGCGTAGCTCAGTTGGGAGAGCGCGGCGTTCGCAACGCTGAGGTCGAGGGTTCGAATCCCTTCGCGTCCACCAGAACCGCAGTCAACAGCCTGAAGCAAAAGTTAAAATTTACATGCCCACGCTGGGCTGCGCCTTCTCTTCCAATCGACAATCTGCAATTCCTGCCGGGCGTGTGCTGAAAGACCCCGTTTCGAGCGGTCTTCATAGCGTCGCCCTTTAGGGCGGCACGTTGAAACTCAACAAAATGCCCGTCTAAATTAGAAGAGCCCTAACCGGTCTTTTCATCAGCCTGTTAGCCTAGACTAGTCTTAGAAACGAACTTTAGTGTACCGACCCGGCCCCCGCGCCGCTGGCGATGTACTTCTTGACGTGGGTGAGCAGGTCCTGGGCCTTGGGCAAGCTGTCGATGGCCTTCCGCACCAGCGGGTCCTGCTCCACGCCGAATTCCATCTGGCGCGCCTCGTCGTCGCCGTAGACCATGCCCACCAGCACGTCTTGGATGTGATCCTTGATGAACTGCGAGTTCTGGCTCACCTCGGTATCGGTGAGCGGCAGGTCGTGCTTGGAGAGGAACTGCTGGAAGTCCTTGAGCACGTCGTCGCCGGGAACGAAATCGCGGGGGACCGTCTTGTGGACCCCAAGGTACGATTTGCCGTACTCGAAGAAAGCGCCGCACTGCAAGAAGTCGGGGCAGTAGCTTCCCAGCAGCTTGCCCTGGATGGAGTTGGGCTTCGCCTCGTCGACGCGGACGTCGGGCGTGATGCCGCCGCCGCCGTAGACCTCGCGCCCGCCGTCCGTGAGGCGGACGTCAGTGTGCGGCGCGGGAGTGTTCTCGCTGCCGTAATAGTAGTCATAGAGCGAGACGTTCTCGTAGTTGCGTTGGATCAGCCGGCCGCTCGGAGTGTAGTAGTGGGCGGTGGTCAGCGCCAAGCCGGTGCGCTCGCTCAGTTGGTAGACGGTCTGCACCAGACCCTTGCCGAAGCTCGGCTCCCCCATCACTAAGGCGCGGTCGTGGTCCTGCAGCGCGCCGGTTACGATCTCGGCTGCGCTGGCCGTATTGTGATTGATCAGCACCACCATCGGGTATTCGTTGCCGTAGTCGCCGTGTTGTGCGTAGTAGCGCTTCTCCGGGTTGTTGCGGCCAAAATGGTAGACAATCAGTTGGTTCTTTTCCAGGAAATGGTCAGAAACCCCCACCGCCTCGTTGAGCAGGCCGCCAGGATTGCCGCGCAGATCGAGGATGAGGCCCTTGAGGTTTCGGGTGCCCAGTCTCCTCAGCGCGTCGGAGAGTTCGTCGCTGGTGGTCTCATTGAACTTGGTGAGGCGGATGTAACCGATCCCCGGCCGGATCATAAAGGCGCCCCCGATGCTGAGTCCCGTGATCTCGTCGCGCGTGATCACGAAGTCAAGCGGCTCGGCCGACCCTTCGCGCGTCACGGTCACCTTTACTACCGTGCCCTTGGGACCTTTCAGCATGGCAGCCACTTTGTCGCCGTCCAATCCCTCGGTGGGCTTGTCGTCGACCTTCACAACGACGTCACCGGGGCGCAGCCCGGCGCGGATCGCAGGCGATCCGGCCATAGGCTCGATGACCACCGTGGTCAGCTTCCCCATCTTACCGGGGTAGGTCTGGATCCTCATCCCTACGCCGTAGTACTTGCCTTCCTGGTCGTCTCGCATCCTCGCAAAGGCGGTGGTGTCGAAGAAATTGGAGTGAGGATCGAGCGTGCGGAGCATGCCTGGAATGGCGCCCAGGGTGGTAGCTCCGTCCGGCCCGAAGATGGCCTTGTCCGGATCAACAGGCTCCGCGTAGTTCTTCTGCACCGTGTCGAAAACCAGTGCGAAGGCGTTATCGCTCGCCTTGACGTCGGAGTCGTCCCCTCCGTTGGTGGTCGCCTCCACACGGTGCCCGTAAATGCCCCCCAGAAGGGTGCACAGCAACACCGTCGATAGGATAAACCAGACCGGCCTGCGTGATGGTTTCATCTCTGTCGCTACTCCTTCCCCCAGTTCTTAGTATAACACGGTGGTCGGGGGGACGAACAACAAGTCCAGAGCCGAAAGGAGAGTCGGAAACAAAAGACAGAAGCCAGAAGGGAGAATGAAGACGTGACCAATGTCGGTTCCGGCCCTCGGGGCCGGGTCGCCTTCATTCTGATTCCGGACTTGCGGGTCCTGAACCTTTTTCCTCAGGGCCAGACTCAGCATCGGTCCCGGTCTTCATTCTGACTTCTGTCTTCTTCGACTTCTAATTCCCGACCCTCGCCTTCTTCAGGAAGCTGTAGCCTACCAACTGGTGGCGGGGTTCGTCCCAGAGACGGAAGGAGCAGGATTTGAAGCTGGAGAGCAAGGTCAGCGGCTTCACGCGCTGAAACATCGGATCCGCGTGGTGACACTTCTCCAGGTTGTAGTTAGGTATGCGCGGGCTCAGATGGTGGATATGATGGAAACCGATGTTGCCGGAGAACCATTGCAGGATCTTGGGCAGCTTGTAGAATGAACTGCCTTCAAGGCCGGCGGCGGTGTAATCCCACTCGTCGTGGCGCTCCCAGTAGACACCTTCGAACTGATGCTGAACGTAAAACAGCCAGACTCCCGCGGAGCTGGACACCATCATCACGGGCAGTTGAATGAGCAAGTAAGCTTTGAAGCCCATCATCCAAGTCATCGCTGCTGCCGTTACCAGCATGGCCAGGTTCGTCCAATAAACCGAATGACGGTCCCGCTTGCTCGCCCGGGGCTCGGAAAACCGATGCACCACCAGGAACAGGATGGGTGGCGCCAGTACGAAGAGGAAGAAGGGGTTGCGCACCAGGCGATAGGAGAAGCGCTTCCATCGGGACGCTTCAAGGTATTCCTGCACCGTTAGTGTCCATATGGCACCCAAGTCGCGGCGATCCAGGTCGGCTGCTCCCGCGTGGTGGACCGCATGTTTCCAGCGCCAGAGTCGATAGGGCGTGGAGACCAGGACGCCGGTGACGAACCCCCAAAAGTCATTGGCTTTCTGGGATTTGAAAAACGAACCGTGGCCACAGTCATGGTGAATGATGAACACCCGCGTCAGAAAGCCGCTGGCCAGGACCGCCAAGGCCAGGACGATCCAATAGGAGACCGCCAGGCTGCGGTACATCAGGTACCAGAGGGCCGCGTACGGAACCAGGCTGTTGACAAGCTGCCAGACGCTGCGGCGCAGCGAGGGTTGCGCGTACTTCGCCACCACCTCCTTCCAGGCCGGAGGACTGGGCCGGCGCCCACCTTGCATTTCTACGGAATCAGCAGTCGTCACTCTTGCACCCCTCTCGGCGGACGTTCCACATCGGCGCCTTCTTCTGGTGAGCGTTTTTCAGAAGCTAACCCTTCCGTCATCTAGATTAGCCTATCACACTCTCAAGCCTGGTCTCAAACTCTGGCGGGCAACAGCTTCGTGCGGCAGAGAATGAAAACTCTTCCATCATGATAGCACGTCGCGGCTGGGATCTGGTGAGACTTTGGCGGAGTCAGACCAGGAATTACCGGATTGGTTCATCCTCTAAGCGCATTCCCGCTTACGGCAGTCCACGGAGGCGTACCCAAATCTTTCTTTTTCTCTGTGGCGTCTGTAACCTCAGCGGTCTCTGTAATACAAATGCCGAGCTTCTTCGCGGCGCGCGAAGAAAAAGACTTCAACACGGAGATCGGGGAGGACTCACAGAGAAGACGGAGAAGAGCGCACAACAAGCGCGGGAGGGCGCTTGAGGCACTTCTTCTCCGTAGCCTCCGTGAGCACCTCTGTGGCCTCCGTGTTGGCGTCTTGTTTTTGGTTGCGGCCAGTGGCCGCGCTGGGTTGAGATCTTTTTTGGGTTGCGGCTACGCGCGGCGCTATGTTCAATTCCTCACACTTTCTGACCACCGGCAACCATTGCGTCTTACTTTTCTGATTCCTGCTTCCGATTTCTGATTCACCCTTCACCCTTTGATACGGCCCCCATCACCGGGGGTCGTTGATAACTTGTGAATTATATACCCAGCGTAATATTGATGTCAATTAAATAATAAGCCGAGGCCGCTAGCGTCCTGTCACACCTAAGATTTGATAACGGCGATCGGCTCTGCCGCCCCGCCTTGCGGAAAGGCTGAGAAGCTGTGAAAAAATGGCTTCGGCCACGGATCAACACGGATAAGTCTTTTGTTTTGACCTCTGATTTTTCCACGGCTTCCGAGCCTTTCCCCACACAGGACGGCGGAGCCGCTGGACTACTGCGGTCCGTCGGCGCTCATACTCGCTCTTCGGATTGAATTCTGGGGTGGCTGCTTCAGAATAGGCACCCCGTTCCGGTTTCCGCCGTGATATAAGATCCGTGTGCTGTTACTATCATCCGCCCGACGAGGACCTACCATGACCTTGTTCTCATCGCGACCTCAATTTCGTAAGTGGCTATGGTTCCCCACAGTTCTGTTTTTGACCACGGCCGCGGCGGCGCAAGACCTTCGATTCGCCAGCGTGGGCGACGTCAAACTTCAAAGCGGCGAAGTGCTGCGCGATTGCCGCATCGGCTACCGCACTTGGGGGCAGCTCAACGCCGACCAGTCGAATGTCGTGCTGTGGCCGATGTGGGCTTCCGGCACCACGGATCAATTGGTGGGATCGGTTGGGCCCGGCAAGCTCCTGGATAGCTCCAAGTACTACGTGATCGCCATCGACCCCCTGACCAACGGGGTTTCTTCGTCCCCTTCCAACAGCGCCTTCCAGCCCCGCATGGAGTTTCCCAAGATCACCATCCGCGACATGGTGGACACGGAGTACCGCGCGCTCACCCAGGTTCTGCATCTTCACCATCTCAAGGCGGTCCTGGGTGTTTCCATGGGCGGCATGCAAACGTTCCAATGGATGGTCTCGTACCCTGACTTTCTGGACAAGGCGATTCCCATCGTGGGATCCCCACGGCTCGCCCCGTACGATCTCCTGCTTTGGAAGATGCAGATCGATGTCATTACTCGCGACCCTGGCTGGAAGAACGGTGACTACACGGAACAGCCAGCGAAGGTGATCGAGAATGAGATCTCGGCGCTGGTTCTTACCACGCCGCAGCATTACAACCAGGTGACCAAGCGGGAAGAAGTGGTTTCGTCTCTCGATGCGGCCGAGCGCCGGCCGGCTTTCGACGCCAACAATCACATCCGCCAGGCGCAAGCGATGATGTCGCTGGACGTCTCCGATGCCTACGGAGGATCGCTGGAGCGCGCGGCCGCGGCGGTGAAGACGAAGGTGTTCGTCGTCGTTTCGAAGTTCGACCATACTGTTACTCCCGGCCCGGCCTTGGAGTTCGCGAAGCTGCTGCACGCCCCCGTGCTCGAGTTGGAGGGCGATTGCGGCCACTTGGCTTCGTCTTGTGAAAGCGCTACCATCGACCCAGCGGTGAAGGAGTTCCTGGAAAAGTAATTCCCAAGGGTGCTCACGTGTCGCGCTGCACTCAGAATCGTGGATTCTAATCGCACGCCTGTCCAATACTCAGCGTCATAAATGGATGCCGAAAACCTTCAAGCATGTCATTCTGAGCGCAGCGAAGAATCTGTCTTCAATTCAACTGATCGGAAACGAAAGAGAGATTCCTCGCTGCGCTCAGAATGACACGCGAACTGACTTGACGCCGCGTATAACTGTTCCTGAATTCCAAGCTCCGGAGAAGTCTCCTATGAGTTCACACCGAGCCCGCTCGCTGGTTTTGATCGGTCTGATTCACACTTTCTCTCTTTGGGCAGCAAGCGCCCGTGCGCAATCTCCAACTTCGTGGCCGCCGCAAGCTTCGCAATACCGATTCCACATGATCGGAAACGCCCACATTGATGCTCCCTGGCTCTGGCCGTGGCCGGAAGCCATGTCCGTAGTCCACAGCACGTTTCGGTCGGCTCTCGACCGCATGAACGGGGATCCGGATTTCACCTTCACCGCCAGTTCCGCCCAGTTCTACGAGTGGGTGGCGGCAACCGACCCCGTCATGATGCGAGAGATTCGCAAACGGGTAGCCGAAGGACGGTGGGACGTGGTTGGGGGCTGGTGGGTGGAGCCGGATGTGAATATTCCTAACGGCGAGTCTCTGGTCCGCCAGGGCCTCTATGGTCAGAGGCTGTTCCAGCAGTTGTTCGGACGCCCGGCGCAAATCGGCTATAACCCCGACTCGTTCGGCCATCCCGGGACCTTACCGCAGATTCTCAAACTGGAGGGCCTGCGCGGCTATGTTTTCATGCGTCCGCAAGCCCATGAGAAGAGGTTGCCCGCCGATGTGTTCTGGTGGGAAGGTCCGGATGGAACGCGACTGCTTACGTATCGAATCCCGTACGGTTATGGGCTCGATGAACATCTCGGCTACAGGCTGCGCGACTTCATTTTGAACCTCCAGGAGCCCACCAGGAGGGTGATGGTCTTTTACGGTGCAGGCGATCACGGCGGCGGGCCGGCCAAGGAGAACATACAATCCATCCGTGACATGCAGAAGGAAGCCGGCGCGCCGACAATCCTTTTCAGCACCTCGGACCGCTACTTTGATGAGGTCAGCAAGCTCCAGAATCTCCCGGTGGTGGCTGACGATTTGCAGCATCACTCGGTGGGCTGCTACACGGCCGTGTCGGAAATCAAAAAGGATAACCGGAACACGGAAGCGGCGCTCGCTACGGGGGAGAAGATGGCCGCCCTTGCCTTCACAGCGGCTGGATTTGACTACCCCCAGAGCGAGTTCACGGCAGCCTGGAAGAAGGTGTTGCTGATGCAGTTCCACGACAGCATGGCCGGGACGGCGCTTCCGGAACAGTACGTCGTCGCGAGTCATGCCTACGGATACGCGCAGGAGGTGGCGGATCAAGCTATCAACATGGCGGCGCAGAAGATTGCCTGGCAGATTCCTACTCAGGACCCACACTCGGAATACCTGGTGGTCTTCAATCCCCACGCCTGGAATGCCTCGCTGAGTGTGGAATACGATTTGGGCTGGGACGATTACGGGACCGCCCAACAGAGGGACTCCCGCCTGGAAGATGAGCACGGCAACAGTGTCCCCCACCAATGGACCCAGGCTTCGACCGTCGTTGACGACCGGGTGAAGCTGGTCTTCCGCGCGCCGGTGCCGGCTTTTGGCTATCGGCAATTTCGATTGCGAAAGGTGGAGGCGGCCACTGCTCCGGCTTCCGCGGTTCACGCCACGGAGAAGGGTCTGGAGAACGAACATCTGCGCGTCACTTTTGCGGACGACGGGACGCTATCGATCTACGACAAAGATGGCGGGGCAGAGGTCTTTCGAAGCGGCAAGGGAGGCGCACGGGCCGTGGTTCTCGATGATCACAGCGACACGTGGAGCCATGGGGTCCGCGCTTACACGAAGGAAGTGGGTGCATTTGGCAACGCCCGTTTCCGAGTGCTGGAGAATGGCCCGTTGCGCGCCACAGTGCGCGTGCGAACGAGCTACGGAGCCTCCTCGCTTCAGACCGACTGGATGCTTTACGCCGGCGCGCGGGCCCTGGAAGCGCGCGTGACCCTCGATTGGCACGAGCACCATAAGATCCTGAAGTTTTCCTTCCCCGTGGATGTGCAGAACCCCCGGCCGACTTACGAAATCGCTTACGGCTACAAAGTGCGAAAGGCGGAAGGGGACGAAGATCCGGGACAGCGCTGGATCGATCTTTCCGGCGACCGTGCGGGGAAGGAGTATGGTGTGGCGGTCATCAACGACGCCAAGTACGGTTACAGCGTCCAGGATAACGATCTGCGGATTTCCATCGTGCGAGGAGCCGTTTACGCCCAACACCAGCCGCGCACCGTGGAACCTAACGGCGAATACCTCTGGCAGGACCAGGGCGAGCAGACGTTCCGCATGTTGTTGCTGCCCCACGCTGGGTCGTGGCAGGACGCCGGCGTCGTGCGACGGGCGGAGGAGTTAACAGCGCCGGTGCCGGTTCTCTACCAGGGTATCC
>Ga0335081_10010112_pt1 | contig 15230 bp, 11 predicted proteins | sample Lox_Sample_35_FD_206713 | JGI IMG/M metagenome (GOLD analysis project Ga0335081, IMG submission 206713) | Soil microbial communities from Loxahatchee National Wildlife Refuge, Florida, United States - Lox_Sample_3.5 | ecosystem: Environmental > Terrestrial > Soil > Wetlands | place: USA...
TTGCATCATCTGCGGACTGTACCAGGCTCATCACCGGCGGTTGCGACGGATACATCTATGTTTCAACCAACACTGGTGCCAGTTGGATAACGGCCGGGGCGCATTGGGACTGTTGGTTTTCAATAGCCTCATCGGCAGACGGAGCCCATTTGGCTGCCGTCGTGCCGGCCTCGGGTTATTCGAGTGGCCTAATTTATACCTCCACTAATTCCGGCACCGATTGGGCGGTTAGTGGTGCGCCAAATGACGATTGGACGTCAATTGCGTCTTCTGCGGACGGAACAGTTTTGCTGGCGGGGGCCGGTGGGGTCTATGACTTGCCGCGGCCGATTTTCATTTCGACCGATTCGGGAGCGAACTGGATTCCCTCCGATGGCCCCATTCTAACGTGGAATGCCGTGGCCACCTCCGCTGACGGCACAAAATTGGTGGCGGCAGCTTATGGTGGCGGCATCTACGTATTGCAGGCCGCCGCGCCGCTGGCGACCACGCTGTCGGCCACTCAGATAAATACCGCCGTCGTCTTGAATGCAACGGTTGGCCCAAATGGACTCGCAACCGCCGCCTGGTTTCAATGGGGCTTGAGCACGAATTACGGGAATTCAACTGTTCCTCTCGCGATAGATGCCGGGTGGACCAATGTCCCGATAGAGTCCGAGTTGGACGGGTTAGCGCTCGGAACAGATTATCATTATCGTGTAGTTGCGACCAATGGGCTGGGGTATTCAACCGGGCAAGACCAGATTGTTGATATTCCTGGCATCATGCTGAACGGGCCGGAATTGATGACTAACGAATGTCATACGGCCTTCATAGACCCGGGCGCAACCGCCTTTGGGGCGCCGCCTCCCCCACCGTTGGCCGTTTCGGCTGGGGCATATCACAGTCTGGCCTTACTGGCCGACAGGACCATCGTGGGTTGGGGGTCCAGTGAATTCGGTGAAGCGAATCCTCCACCGGAGGCGACCAACGTAGTGGCGATCTCTGCGGGCGGCTACACCAGCCTGGCATTGCGAGCCGACGGTTCGATGATTTTTTGGGGCCTGCATATGGGAGGGATCGTGCCTCCCGAAACTGAGACTGATTTCGTGGCGGTGGCGGCAGGGTATGGATATGGCATGGCCCTCAAAGCGGATGGAACAGTGACCGGTTGGGGCAGATTTGAAATCGGCTATGAACCTCCAGTGGATCCCCCGGCAGGTTTGAGCAACGTTGTGGTCATAGCGGCCGGTTATGGGAACGGTTTCGCGTTGAAGACCGACGGCACGGTCGTCTGTTGGGGAGACAATAGCTCTGGCGAAACAAATGTTCCATCGGACATCACGAACGTGGTCGCGATATCGGCGGGCGCAGCACACGCGCTGGCCCTGAGAGCCGATGGTACGGTGGCAGCATGGGGAAGCGATGATCTTGGTCAAACCGATGTTCCTGCGGCCGCGACGAATATAGTGGCGATTGCGGCAGGCGGATTACACAGCCTCGCCTTGCGGGCTGACGGCACGTTGCTGGCTTGGGGCTGGGACGCCTCCGGCCAAACTGACATTCCACCGAATGCGACCAACGTCGTTGAGATATCAGCTGGCTACTACGATTCTCTGGCCAAAACCGCGAGTGGTTTGGTCATAGGCTGGGGCGGTGATTACTATGGACAGTCGAGCGTTCCTGGCAGCCTCAACACGAACTACCTGCCGGTGTCGGTGAGCGGCACGATGGATCCCGATACGCCCGGGATATATACGTTGAGTTACACAGTAACCAATTCTCTCGGTTTCGCTAATGGCGTTACGCGTACCGTTTATGTGGTTGATACAACACCGCCGCAATTCCTGGCTGTGACCAATGTCGTGGCTGAGTTCTACAATATAAGCGGTGAGTTCGTAAACTTTAACGTCACGGCAATGGATCAATGTTCGGGAATCGAGCCGGTTACCTGTTTTCCGCCGTCAGGCAGCTTGTTCCCGATCGGCACGAACACAGTTTCTTGCTTTGTCACCGACGGTTCCGGCAATAGCAGTCAGACCAACTTCATGGTCGTGGTGCTCGGAGCCAGGGGAGTCACGGGTGATGTGCTGGCTGAGATGCAATTCGTCGCTGCGACCGCGCCGCAACGGGAGGCGCTCTCGATACGCATGGCCATTGGCGATTTAAGCCATGCCTTGGCCGCCAAGCTTTGGCTGGATGAAGCACACCTGAACCCCATTGGCGGTGCGAGCGTGTTCGATGCCGAACGAATGGCCGCAAAGAGTTTGGAAACTTACCCCGGCCCACACGAAATTGGATGGGTCAATCGGCTGGTAAAAGCAACTCGCTTGCTCGCTCTGGTGGAATTGAACACAGCCAGCCATGCGAAAAATTCGCCGAGAGCTCTCTTATCTGCGTCCGCGGAACTCACTAGAGGAGACAATCTGGCAGCGAGGCACCAGTACGCTGCCGCGATTGAGAGGTACGAGTCAGCTTGGAAACTGGCCGCACAATTCGTCAATAAACCAGGCAGCAAATAATGAGCAATCCGCAACAGCTTGTCCAAAAACTTTGGAATTACTGCAACATCCTGCGGGATGACGGCCTGTCCTACGGCGATTACGTTGAGCAGCTCACGTTTCTGCTGTTTCTGAAAATGGCAGACGAGCAATCGAAGCCGCCGTTCAACAAGCCGTCGCCCATCCCAAAAGGTTTCGGTTGGGATGTGCTGCTGAAGCTGGATGGCGACGATCTTGAAATTCATTACCGCCATACGTTGGAGGAACTCGGCAAACGGCCCGGCATGTTGGGCGTCATCTTCCGCAAGGCACAGAACAAAATCCAGGACCCGGCCAAGCTCCGCCGGCTCATTGTTGATTTAATTGATAAAGAGGAGTGGTCGAGCTTGTCCGCCGACGTGAAGGGAGATGCGTACGAAGGCTTGCTGCAAAAGAACGCCGAGGACGTGAAAGGTGGCGCGGGCCAATATTTCACTCCACGCCCGCTCATCGCCGCGATGGTGGACGCGGTGCAACCTGCACCTGGCAATACGATTTGCGATCCCGCCTGTGGCACGGGCGGTTTCCTGCTCGCCGCGCATGATTACATCGCCAAACATCATGCTCTCGACCGCGCGCAGAAGAAGAAGCTCAAGGCCGGCACGTTGTTCGGTATCGAACTGGTGGACAGCGTCACGCGCCTCTGCGCGATGAACCTTCTGCTCCACGGCATTGGGTCGGAGTCCGACCTCCCATTGGGTGACAACGGCCTCCCCGTTGTCACCAAAGATGCCTTGGCCGGGAAGCATGGCGAATACGACTTGGTGTTGGCCAATCCGCCGTTCGGCAAAAAGAGCAGCGTCACCATCGTCAACGAGGCGGGCGAAACCTCGAAAGAATCGCTCATCATCAATCGCGACGACTTCTGGGCCAGCACGAGCAACAAGCAGCTCAATTTTCTCCAGCACATCTTCACCATCCTCAAGCAGCATGGCCGCGCGGCGGTGGTGATGCCGGACAACGTGCTGTTTGAAGGCGGTGCGGGCGAGACCATCCGGCGCGCGTTGCTCAAGCAGGCGGACGTGCACACGTTGCTGCGTCTGCCCACCGGCATCTTCTACGCGCAAGGCGTGAAGGCGAACGTCCTGTTCTTCGACCGCAAGCCGGCACAGGAAAAGCCGTGGACGCAGAAGCTCTGGATTTACGACCTGCGCACGAACCTGCATTTCACGCTCAAGGAAAACACCCTCAAGCGCACCGACCTCGATGATTTCGTCAAGTGTTACAACCCGAGAAACCGGCACGAGCGGAAGGAAACCGAGCGATTCATGAGCTTCGCCTACGACGACCTGCTCAAGCGCGACAAAGTGAACCTCGACATCTTCTGGCTGAAGGACGAATCGCTGGAGGAATCCGCGAATCTTCCAGCTCCTGAAGTCATCGCCCAGGAAATCACCGACGACCTCGAAGCCGCCCTGGAACAATTCACCACCATCACCGATGATTTGAAGAAATGAGTGGATATGGAATCGCTCAAGAAATTTGAGGAAATCTGCGAGAAGGACATACGTCAGGATTCCTTCGTTATTTTTGACTCCACACAGCCTGGGAATTATCGGCGGCATACACTTAAAGACATTTATCAACGAGCCGAGCGCATCCGATTACACGACGGAGTGCCTGACAAAATCAGAAGTCATTTTGAAACTGCCAGAAATCTCGTGGTTTATTCCTGGTTTTACTACCCGTTTAACGTAACTGCTCAGTTGTGCGCCTACACTTCGGTTGAATATGCGCTCAGGGTGAAAGCTGGAAATCCTTCCAGACGCCCCTCTTTTCGCAAACTTCTTAAAATGGCAGTTGAGCAAAACTGGATTCGTGATGAGAGTTTTTCACATGTGAAGCGGAAGCATGAGAATCTGCGGGCATCTAATGAGGGTATTCCAGCGGAATTCCAGATTCCTGAATCGGAACTTGCTCAAGAATATTGCAAGAGGATGATCGAGGCGCTCCCATTTCTCCGAAACACTCTCGCCCACGGGTCAACAATGTTACACAACCACGGAGCCAAGGAAGTTAGCATCTGCGCCGACCTCATAAATCAGCTTTTCCCAAATCCGTCCGCCTTGGTCGCATCCTTAAAATCAAACGCTGGAGAAAAAACAAATGAATCCAAACGACATGCAAAACCTGATTAGTGCGCAGCAACAAGCCATCCACCACGCCGAATTTCAGGTGTACTTCTTCGGTTATACCACCTACGCCGCCATCATTATCTGCGCCATCTTTTCAGTCCTGATTTTCTGGAAGCTCCGGGGCATCGCCGACGAATTCCTAAAATTCCGCATCGCTTACGAGATGGCAGAGGGTCGCAAAGCACGTGCCGCGAAGCCCACGCCTCCCCGCGGCGATGACGAATCGCGGTTCATGCCCAAATCATGAAAGCCACCGCCCTCCTCGACCGCGCCTTCAAAGGAGAATTGTGAATTTGTTCGAAGGATCGAGACAACGCAAGCGGCGGCGAGCCGAACAAGAACAGTTTGCCCTGTTCATCGATGGTGCTTGTGCTTGGACAAATGAAATACGGGGGTTTTCTCCGGAAGAGAAATCAGCCATCGCTGCCACTCTCGCCAACCTCAAGACAGATCATTGGGAAGCTGAATCCTTCCACAAAGTCTCACGGAGATTGAAGGCCACTTGGGAACCGTCTCAGCCGATGGCTTTCAGAAAATCTTCCCGTAGAGAGCGCCAAGCGGAATCGCCTTCACCACCGACCGACGCAACGGTGCATTATTCGGCCCGTTACCACGAAGAAAGTCAGCTCAGGGAAACGCCTTCGTCAAATAGGAACTGGCTCATTGTCATGTCAAAAGACTTTCTCAAAAGTGTTCACAATATTGATCGCAAATTGCAGGGGCGAGTCCTCGAAGCAATCGGAGAAATCTGTCAAAATCCGCTCACCGCGCGCGGTGATACGGTGAAGCCTTTGTCCCAGGAAATGCGGGGCCAATGGCGCTATAGACTGGGTGATTTTCGACTGATCTACCAACCGGTTCCAGACAGACAACAGGTCATTCTACTGATGTTCGATGACCGTGGATCGATATACAGCTGACAAACCCAGTTTAACAAAAGAAAGGAACAAACAATGAAACGGCGATGTGGTTATCTGAGAATCAACGAAGAGATTGAACTGGGTCGCGCTGGCCTTGTCGTGTGGGCCTATTCCAAGGGGGGGTCGATTTTTAGGCCGAGTGGAGATCAACCACGCCGGACTGGCTGCTTATACCGGCAAGAAAGGAACGAAGCGCCTCGGAGATATGCGATGGGAAAGGTTTTTCAAACGCTTAGACAAAAAACATTAAGTGTATGATCGTGGCCGAGCTGGACGCGTTGTCGGCTGAGGTGGACGCACTGAAGCGCCTGCAAGCCGAGACCGCCACAGGGAAAACGCTGGAATTATGAAAGCTGAAATGCTGAAATCCGTCACCCTTCAATCTTGGCCTGGCTTGCGTCTTCGCTCCGCTTCGCCGGGACGACTCGGCCCGACAGGCGTCCGGGCGTTTACCTTGATTGAACTGCTCGTGGTCATCGCCATCATCGCGATTCTCGCGGCCATGTTGTTGCCAGCGTTGAGCAAAGCCAAACAGCGCGCGCAACTGGGCGTTGACGTGAATAATACCAAACAGATTTTGACATCCACGCATGTGTTCGCCGGGGACAACGACGATGCCTTGCCACGACCGGGCTGGAAGGTGGTCTATGATTGCTGGGCGTACGGGAATTCAGCCGCCAATCCGTTTCCGTACGGCGGCAGCGGAACCGCGGCGGGGTATCAGGCGACTTATCCGCTGCAATTGGAGGCGTTCAAACGCGGACAACTCTATCCTTACCTGAACAATCCGGACGTGCTCATGTGCCCCGGCGACCGCGTGGATGCGCTTTTCTATCAACGCGAATTTTACCTTTCCAGCTACATCTGGAACGGCGCCGTCAACGTCTACGACACGGTGACCGACAAGACTCACAAACTCGCACAGTTCAAGGCGACGGATATTCTGCAATGGGAAAGCGATGAAACTGCGCCGATTACTTTCAACGATGGCGCAGACTTTCCGCCCGAAGGGTTCACCCGGCGGCATGGCGGCAATCCGGGTGGCGACCCGACGGAGGACGTTCGCAGCCGGGTGACGGTCGGGATGTTCGACGGCAGTTCAAAGCAGATGTCCGGCCGGGAGCTGTATCAGCGAGCCGGTGACGTGTTCGCCGATCCGGTGCCGGACAATCCGGGCAATCTGGGCCCGTCGCCGGGAACGTTGACGCCCAACGAACTCTGGTGCAACCCGTCCAGCGCCAACGGCGGCTACAGCAAGTTCTAATGAAGGGGGCAGGCCTGGAATGGGGACTGTTTCAACATCCAGAAAATCAAACGCTAGAAACCATGAAGCAGCAAACCGAGGTCGCCGCAGGGAAAACTTTGAAATTATGAAAGCTGAAACGCTGAAATCCGACATCCTTCCGTATTCGCCCGGCGTCGCCCCAACACGCGACCGCGCCTTCAAAGGAGAATTATGAGAGAAGTAAAATCCGCACCGGAACATTTTAATGCTGTTGCCAATCAATATGCTGCCAGCGAAGTTCACGCCAACAGTCCGACCATCCGACGATTAGGCGAATTGCTCGCGCCGAAAAAGCCGGCCTCGATCTGCGACGTGGCTTGCGGCCCCGGTCATCTGGCTTTGTCTTTTGCGGGCCAGGTTCCGCGCATCGTGGGCGTGGATGCCGCCCCCAACATGCTCCGGCAATTTCAACAACTGGCGCAAGGACGGGGCGCGAACGTTGAAGCCGTTCAGGCGTTCGCCGAGAAGATTCCTCTGGCGCCAGACACCTTCGATGCGGTTGTTTCCAGGCTGGCACCGCATCATTTCCTTGATCCAGCCAAAGTCGTTGAGGAAATGGCACGCCTGGCAAAGCGCGGCGGCAACGTGGCCGTGATAGACCTGGAAGGCAATGACGACCCGGTTCTTGACGCCCTCAACCATGAAATTGAAGTCCTGCATGATCCAACTCATGTGCGCAGTTATTCCGCCTCGCGCTGGCGACAGTATTTTGAGAGGGCGGGCCTCACGATTGAAGCCTTGGAGTCCGGGCACACAGAATTGCCGGGCGGCCTGAGCATTCGACGCTGGTGCGATATTGGAAGGACGGAAACGGCGGCGCGGGAAAAGATATACGCCACACTCAAACATGCACCCCTGGAGCAGCTCTCGAAACTGGGAGTCCGTTTTGAGGACGGCGAGTTTTACATTCCAGTCCGCACCCTGATTATTCTCGGACAAAAGAAATAGACGGCTGCCAGATGAACCGCCTCAATTTGTTGTATCAGCCTTCAACCTTTAATCATGTCGATATTGCATATGTCTGTCATCAATAAGCAAAGGCGGATCATGGCCGAGCTGGACGTGTTGCAGGCGGAGGTGTCCACTTTCTTCACCGCCGAGACCGCCGCCGAGTTGGACGCCATGTTGCCCGCCATCCTTCCTCAAACGTCAATCTCTGAAGTCGTGATACGCTCGATGCTCTGCGAAATGCTTCCCCTTCGGTCGCAGTGTTACACCCGCCGCGAATTGCAGTAACCGACCGGCATACGGCTGGAGGCGTAATCCTTCCGGTCCGTTCTCCGTGAATCGGTGTGGCGCCAGCACCACCCGCCCGTCAGCTCGAACGGACCACAAGCCTTCGTCAAACATCCAGTGTGCATTCTTGCAGAGCGCCAGCCCATTGCCAATGTCGTCATTTTGCGACTCCGAAAACCGCTCGATGTGCGCCGCGTCCACGATGGCAGCCCCGTCTGTTGTCAGGCAGCACAGGCCGGTCAGCGCGCACGTGAATTTGTAACGCGATACCACCTGCACCGCGAATCTTGCGCTTCGCCCCTTCTTTCTCGCGGCGTCTTCCGCCTCTTCATTGAGTACCGCGGTACGAGGTTCATCTCTTTCAGCCCCGTCCGCACACAGTCCCAAGCTCTCAAGTAGCGCCACCCGTTCGCGCGGCTGGAAGTATCGCGAAATTAACAAAAGCCGTGCCTTCAAGCGAAAATCCGCGTCGCCAAGCAAATCGAAAAACTCCTCGTGCAGCTCGCACACGAAGCATGATTCCGGCGACTGCGCCGGCGTCATTTCCAACGTAAACGCCTGCCAGAATCCCTGCGTGCGCAGGTAGAAGAATGGCATCCGCAAATCGAGCCGCGTCGGCCACCGCTCTGAAACGAGCGCCCCGTAAGATTTGAACCGCAACACGAGCCCGGCGGTCCGCGTGAACGTGCGCCCGGCCAGCTCGCCTCCCTCGGCCATGTCCATGAGGCAAAGCAGCAGTAGCGGCTTATGCGGCGCTTCGCCGCGGCACTTTCCTCTGCCCGTCGCGGGGTTCAACCGGACCAGTTTTCCCAACCATTTCCTGGCCAACTCCTCTTTCATGGTCAGAACCGATACTACCTGAATATTCACCCGCTGTCCCGTTTTGCCTTTCAAAATTGTGGTCTGATTGGTGCTGAATCTCAGCCTTGTCGTGATCTGGACCATTCCAACGGATGAACAAAAGCCTTGAAGACAATGTGCCTGGCAAAAGCACTCGGGCGATGGCAAATCGCCGCCGCCAGGTGCGCATCCTGTTGGCCCTGACCGGCATCGCCGTTATCGTAAGCCTGTTTTTCGTCAATCTGACTGCCCGGAATGCTCTGATTTCCCTCGGCGTGCTTGTGGTTGTGGTAGTTATAGACCACGCCGTCATTCCGGACCTGGATTTCCTCAAAAACCGCGAGGGTGACGCGACGCGCGGTGCAAAAGCCGAAGAAGCAATCGGCGCGATTCTGAATCGTCTGCCCATTGAAAGCCACATTGTCCTCCACGACATTGCCGCGGATTATGGCAACATTGACCATCTTGTCTTTCGCAGGGATGGCGCTGTGTTCTTAATCGAAACCAAAGCGCATGGTGGCGAAGTGACGGAGAGGCACGGAGAATTGCGCCTCAACGGGCACGCATTTGAAAAGGACGTGTTGAAGCAGACGCATGGCAACGTTTACTGGCTCCGCGATTTTCTGAAGGCAAAGTGCGGAATCGAGGTCTGGATTAACGCCGCCATTGTTTTCCCAAACGCTTATGTGTCCGTCCGGCGCACGATCCGCGGCGTGGACATTGTGAACGCGAAGTATTTGGGGCGCTGGATGTCAAAAGTGCGTGGCAATCCGCAAATCGCAAGAGCGCTCTGGCCGCAGGTCCAAGAATTGAAGGCAGCCCTGTTGACCAGACAATTGGAGCCAGCCTGAGCAAGTTCACTTCTGGATCTCGATAATTTCGCCGAACGTATTCTCCGCTACCTCGTCGTTGGGCTCTGAAAAATACAAGACGCCGCCTTCGACAATAAACGATCGGAGGCTACGGCGGGCCGATGCGGTAAAAACGGCGGTTGAAATTAGTGCTCGACGGATCCACGAAAACATTTGGATTGCTGGTCGGCGCGAAATACCAGATTGGCACCCAGTCGGTCAGGTTGGTCGAAGCGGACAAGACATAGTTCTGGCCCGGTATCGCCAGGAAGGTCATCAGGAAGTTGCCATTGGACGATTGTTGCCACGATAGGAAACGCAACGAATCGTTCACCAGCGGATTTGAACCCGCCTGGTATTCCTGCAAGTTCGACAGGCCGTCGTTGTCCGGGTCGTCGTTCGGGCCGGAGCCGGGCGCGGTCAGCGAGCCGAAATATTGCAACTGCCACGAATCGGGCAGACCATCGTTATTGCGGTCGTCCGCCAGGATGGTGCGGACCAGGAAAACCTGGTTGCCGGTCGTGCGGAAGGCGAGCCCATCCGCTCCCCAGGTGATCAAACTCGTTGGCGTGCCGGAGATGCTGTTGATCGTCACCGAGCCGGTTTCGACAAAGTTGCTCACGTCCACCGCGTGCAAGGTTCCCGTCGAACCGGAGGTGGTAAGGTAGAAGATTTTGCCGGCGTCCGAGTCCGGGCAGACCAGACCGCTGTAAGGCAGGTTGGTGGTCACCACGGCGGCCAATGGATCAATCACTTCGCCGCCAGCGGTGTAAAGCCGTCCGGCGTCGAACTCGATTTGGTCGTCAAAAGAACGGATGAGGCCCAAGCCGCTGGCCGTGGCGCCTGAGGAATCAATGGTGATGCGGCGCAGTCCGTCCGGCATGCCTTCATACGCCAGCGTGTTGGTGGCGGTGGCGGCGAGATAATAATCGAAATTGTAAGCGCCCGGACTGACTACGTTCGGCCGTGGCACACCGTTGTCATAAACCACAAATGTGGTGTGCGCCGTGACTGCGACAGTGTGCGGGCTGCCGGGCAGCACCGCCATGTCGGCGACGCCGCCGTAGCCGGTCGGAAATTTCAAATCCGCCGCGCGCGAGGCTAGATTGACGCGCTGAATCGAGCTGTCGCTATTGATGCCGGCATAGAGATATTGGCCATCGTCTGACACGGCGAGTTTACCCGGGTCCAGAGCCGTCGGGACGGGTGGGTCGTAATCGCCAGTGAGCGGGTCCAGTGCGATGATACGGTTGCCGCGCAACCAGTCCGCGTTGGGCACGCCGGCGAAAATGCGGCCGGAGAATTTGTCCCACACCAAATCACTCGTAGGCAGAGCCAGTTCGGTTACCGTGTCATGCGCCGGCGGCTGGGCGACGGGCACTTCCAGGTGCAGCACATTGTTCGTCAGATTCGGGTCGAACGAATCGCTCGTGACGCTGGCGACAGCCGCCAGTAGTCCGGGTTTGAGCGTCTGCAGATGCACCGTCACGGTCGCGTTGCTGCCGGCGGGAATCGCCTGCAACCAGCAAACCAGTCCACCGCCCGTGACAGAGTTGGTGCCGGCACTGTTGGTTGCGGACAGGAAAGTTGAATTGGCTGGCAATGTTTGTGTCAGCACGACGTTTTGCGCGGTATTGGAACCCACATTCGAAACGGTCAGCATGTAGGAAAACACATTGCTCGGACCCAGCGGTAGCGGCGGCAGCGAAGCCGTAAGATGCAAATCCGCCGGCGCGCCGCTCGAGATGAGCGGCGTTCGCACCAGCGCGATTTGTGTGCTGTTGACGCGCAAGGCAAATCCGTTGGTGCCCCACCGGATGAAGCTCCCGGCGGCTCCGGTCAAGCCTGGCAACGCCGTCGCGCCGATGGGCAGCAATGTGTTTTGGTCATACGCCACCACCGCACCCGGCGAAACGAGGTAGTAGCGTCCCGAGGCCGCGTCATCCGCGACCGGCGTGTTGGCGAACGAGCCGACTTGGATGCTCCGCTCCGGATCAAAGATTTGACCGGTCGTGGCGAAAATCCATCCTCCTCGGCAGGCGAAATCAACTCCGAATCCCGACATGAGCCCCAGGTTCTTCTCCACCGTGATGCCCGAGGCGTCCACCTTCATCAATTGGAATTCAAAAGTGGTCACCTCGTTGTCGTAACCGTAGAGCCGCGACGGCGAACGGGAAGGCTCAATGACGTTCGAGCCGGTAAAACCTCCATTCACGTTTGGCCGGGCTACACCGTTGTCGTAAATATACACGCCGGCAAAACGGGGGCTGTAACCGAATACCCTCCGCGAGACGGCGACGGAGGCTGGACTGCCAAGCACGGGCGCCATGTCTTCGACATACGTGCCATCGAGCGTCCACGCGTTGACGACCGATTGCGAATTCACATCGAACTGGCAGATGTGATTCGTGGGCCCGTTCAGCGCGGCGAAAATATATTGGCCGCCGTCCGAGGCGCAGAGGCGACCGGAGAGATTTGTGATGGCGACGGGTGTGCCGACGGTTCCGGAAAACGGATCAATCGGAGTGAGCGTGCCGGTGCTGGTGATGCTCGCATAGAGCAATCGGCTGGTGGCGCTGCAGGCAAGGTCGCTGGCGGCGAGGTTGATGAGAAACACGGTCGGTGGACCCACGTCAAAGGCTCCGCTTTGGCTGGTGAGGCCGTCGCTGTCCGTCACGATGATGCGAACTCCGCCAAAAGACCACGTGGGCACGGTGAGATTACCCGACCACTGGCCATTGACCATGCTCACGCTCGCGGGCGAAACAGGGACGGGGTGGCCCAAAGCGTCGGTCGCCGTCAGCGAGAGATAGCTGGAATAGGCAGTCTGCAGGACATCGCTGCTGTCGCGCGCCGTGATGGTAACAGCAAATGGCACAGTGCCCTGCTGCGGTGACGGAATGACGCTGAAATCAAAATGATCCAATCCCGGCGCCGGGTCGGTGTTGAGAATCGTGGCATTGGCCGTGCCGCCGTTGGTCAGTTCAGCGTTGACGGGGTTGGACAGATTCAGAGCGAACGTTTCGGCAGATTCATGGATCAAATCGTTCGACACCGTCACCGCCACGGTCAGGTTGGTGACGGACGGAGTGAAGGTGAGATGGCCGGATTTTGCGAGGTAATCCAGGCCGGCCGTAGCCGTGCCGTCGGCGGTCGCATAATCCACATCAATCGTCTGGATGGATGGTTTGGCGAGAAAGACGTTGAAAACGGCATTGGTGATCGTGTAGCTGCGTTCGACCACCGTCGGGCCGATGACGTAAAGCAGCGGCGGTTTCACCGTGAACACCGTTTTTGAAAAATTGTTCGCCAGATTCGGATCAACATTCACCGACGTGAATCCGGCAGAATTCGTCACCGTCCCCGGCAGAAAAGGCTGGGTTGTAATGGTCACCGTGGCGGTCTGGTTTGGGGGCAGGATTGCGATGGCGCAGCTCACGACGCCATTCGAGAAAGAACAGGTGCCGACGCTGGAGGTTGCTGACAGGAATGTTTGATTGGGCGGCAGCAGATTGGTCACGACCAGGCCGGCGCCGATGCCGGGGCCAAGATTGGTCAGGAGCAGCGTGTAAACGAGATTGGTGTCCGCCCGCGGCGGATTGGGCGCGATGGAAGTTTGCAGCGCGACGTCCGCGTAATCCGCAACGTCGAACGGCGCGGCGTTACCGAAGTCACCGTTTTCGTCATCTACGTGCAGAAGCAGATTGGTGGCGCTGGCGCCCACAGTCAAATTGCCGGTCCAAATCCCGTTCGTGAAATAGGCCAGCCAGAGCGGTGTCAGCGGAGGAGTGCGCACCCGGACGTTATCGGCGTAATTCCAGACGCCGGATTCAAAGTAGCCGCGGTCAAAGCGGATCGAAAGCTGGTAGTCGCCATTGGTGGGCGGGTAAAATAAGGCGGCCAGATTAGTGCGGAAAACCTGGGAGCCAATTTCACCGAAGACGCCAAAATTGAAGGTACCGATTTCCTGGCTGCCCACGAGCAAATGTGCTGTTCCTGGGTCGCCATTGATTCCACCGCCTTCATTTTCTGAGGCGATGTCCACTGATATTTGATAGGGGACGCCGGCTTGCAAGGCCACCGGCCGCGTGATGCCATCGGCGGCGCCGAGATTCGCCGCGATGCGGAACGCCAGCGAAGTGTACCCGAGTCCGGGCACATCGAAGGGAACAATTTGGTATGGACCAGGGCTGTTGCCCAAATTGAGTGGTGTCCACTGGCTGAAATCGCCTTCCTCAAAATCAAACCAATAGCCCGGCGCATTGCTCACGCTGCCGGTCAACGCCACGAAGCCATTGAAGTTTGTGACTACGATGTTCGAGGCGTCGCACGCCGTGACGGTCAAGGCGAAAGGCACCCTGGCATCCTGCGGCGAGACAATCGGGCTGAAAGTAAAATGATCTAGGTAACCCGGTTGCCCGTTGAGACTGATGATGGTTTCCGCCGCGGGCGGATTAAACAGGGCGTTCGTCGGATTGCTCAGGGTCACGTAGAGAATTTTGTTCGGTTCGTAAAGCGTATTGCCAATGACCGGCACGGTGATGGTCAGATTCGTCACACCGGGGTTGAAGGCCAGAAGACCGTTGGTGGCGATGTAATCCGTCCCGGCCAGGGCCGAACTGTCGCTGGTGGCATAATCCACCCAAATGGTTTGGTAGGAAGAGGCGGACAGGAAGACGCTGATCACAAAATTCGTCGTCCTCACATTCGGTTTAAGGACGGAGGCGGGAGCGACGGTTACGGTTGGGATTGGATCATCATTGAGAATCGTCCCGGTTCCGGAAGCAATGTCAATCACCGCATTCGTCGGATTGGACAAGGTAACGGAAAAAGTCTTGTCAGGTTCGTAGTTCCGGTTGCCGATAATCGTGACCACGACCGTTTGATTGGTGGTGTCGGGCGCAAAGATCACCGTTCCATTCGTGGCAACGTAGTCGGATCCCGCCGCCGCGCTGCCATCGGCCGTGGCGAAATTCACTGAAACCGGCACGCCCATGGCGGATGACAGGGTGAGGTTGAAAATCAAGTTGGTTGGTCCCACGTCGCCCTCCAAGGTCGTCGCATTTGTGATGGAAATCGCCGGCGGCGGTTTGGTGCGCGCCGGGTCGTAAATCTCGCTCGTGGCCAGTGCCGGGCCGATTTGGTTACTGGTGGGCTGACCGCCGACGATCAGCACAGTGCCATCCCGGAGGGTTGTGGCGGTGTAATACATCCTGCCCGCCAGCATATCGGCTGCGCGCGAGAAGCTGTCATTGGTTGGGTCGAACAGATCCGGTTGCTGGCTGCCGCCCGCCAGGAGCACTTTGCCGTCGGCCAACCGATTGGCAGTGCAGAACGTGTGCGGGTTGCGCATCAAGTTGGTTGCAGCGACGAAGCTCTCGGAATTCGTATAAAAAAATTCGGCGGTAGTTTCGCTGCCCAAGCCTCCAGCAAACAGAACACGT
>Ga0335081_10010113_pt1 | contig 15229 bp, 12 predicted proteins | sample Lox_Sample_35_FD_206713 | JGI IMG/M metagenome (GOLD analysis project Ga0335081, IMG submission 206713) | Soil microbial communities from Loxahatchee National Wildlife Refuge, Florida, United States - Lox_Sample_3.5 | ecosystem: Environmental > Terrestrial > Soil > Wetlands | place: USA...
GCTGTTGTCCCCGGTGAGCAGGCCCACCGTGCGGCTGTCGTAGCGGCGCACCAGGTCGGCGTACTTCTGGTTGGACAGCGCCTTGATCGGCGTGGTGTAGAAACACTTGCGGCCCTGGGCCAGCGCCAGGTGCACGGCGTACTCGCCGATCACCGTCTTGCCCGAGCCGGTGGGCGCGGCGACCAGCACGCCGCTGCCCGCGCCGAGCGCCTCGCAGGCCGCCACCTGGAAGCCGTCGAAGTCGAAGTCGTAGAGCGCGCGGAAGCCAGCGAATTCGGGATCGGCCTGCCGGTCGCGGAACGCGGCGTACCGGTCCGCCGGAGTGGTCATGGATTCCAGGTTAGGCCCTCGTCCCGGTCACGGGGGTCAGGTGCTAGTTGAGGCTGCTGTCGCGGGCTTCGGGCTCGTCCAGGTCGAGCGGGGACAGTTCGTCGTCGGCCAGCCCGGCGTAAGGGTCCGGGTGCAGCCGCGCCCGGCGCCGGTCGTTGGACCACACGATGAACTCGGCCACCTCCACCAGCAGCACGCACGCCCCGCCCAAGATCAGCATCGTGATCGGGTCCGGGCTCGGGTTCGCCATCCCCGCGATCACGAACACCGCGAAGATCATCACCCGCCGCCACTTGCGGAACATCTGATGGGTCAAGATCCCGGCCAGGTTCAGCATCACGATCAGCAGCGGCAGCTCAAACGCGATCCCGAACGCCAGCATCATCGTCATCACGAAGCTCATGTACGTGTCGACGTAGATCAGGTTCGCCACGTGCTGCGGCGTCAGTCCCAGCAGGAAGTGCATCGACCGGCCCAGCGACAGGTACGCGAGCGCCATCCCGATCAGGAACAGCGGCACCGCCGTGCCGATGAAGATATGCCCCCAGCGCTTCTCCCGCGCGTACAGGCCCGGCGCGATGAACGCCCAGATCTGGTACAGCCACACCGGCGAGGACACGATCACTCCGACGATCAGCGCCACCTTGACCCGCAGGTAGAACCCGTCCAGCGGCCCGGTCAGCGCCAGCTGGTTCACGCCCAGCGTGTTACACCCGGTTTGCCCGCGGATGGTCGCCGTACACAGCGGCCGCTCGATAACACGCCAGACCGGCTGGAAGAAGATGAACCCGACGATCATCCCGGCGATCAGCGCCAGCGCCATCTTCACCACGCGGTTGCGCAGCTCCCGCAGGTGATCGAACAACGGCATCCGGCCCTCGGGATTCTGCCGCCGCTGCGAGCGCACATACCGCTCACCGACGATGCGGGCGCCCTGGATGGCGCCGGGGAGTTTCGCCACGACTGCTTCCCGTCGTAGGGCGGCCTAGCTGGGCTGGGTGCGCTGCGGCTCGGGGGTCGCGGCGGCGTTGGCCGGCGGGGTGTCCATGGCCGAGGCACGCTGCATGTCGCGGATCTGCTGCTGCAGCGCGTCGATCTGCGCCTGCTGGTCGGCCGGGGCGGGCGCAGGCGTCGCGGTGAGCTCAGGCTGCGCGAACTGGGGCGCCGGCGTGCCGCTCTGGGGGGCCGATCCCGGCTCGTCGTCGTGCAGGCCTGATACTTCCTTCTTCAGGATCCGCATCGACTGGCCGAGTGAACGCGCCGCACCGGGCAGCTTCTTGGACCCGAACAGCACGATGATCACCACAGCGATGATCAAGATCTTCCACGGGCTGTCAAACAGGTCACCAATTCCACCCATGTCCGTCCTCTTTAACGCCGGAGACGTTTTCTCGGCCTGAGTCTACACGGCGCCCCTGACGGGACACAGTTTCCGCAGGTTCTGCCGTCGAACCGTACGTAACCTGTGATAACGCCACATAGTTCGCAAGCGCCGCGGTGGCGGCGTCGTGTACCTGCGCCACCAGCGACGGCGGTGAGATGACCCGGCCGTCCTCGCCCAGCCGCAGGGCCAGCCGCCGCACCCAGCCGCTGTCCGGGGTGCGCAGCACCACCCGCAGCCGGCCGTCTTCCAGGTCGGTCACCGACTCGCACGGGTAGTACTCCGCCACCCAGCGTCCCGCCGCGGACAGCTCGAGCACCACCGGCACGTCGCCCGGCGACGGGGTGAACAGGCCCCGGTCGATGTCAACCGGCTGGGCTTCGGCGGGCGGCGCGGCGGGCACGTCGAGCACGTCGAGCCGCAGCACCCGGTCCAGCCGGAACAGCCGCACCCCCTCGGCGCGCAGGCACCAGCCCTCCAGGTAGGGCCGCCCCTCCACCACGAGCAGCCGCATCGGGTCGACGTCGCGCTCGGTCGCCTCGTCCCGCCCGGGCACGTAGTACCGCAGGTGCACCCGCCGTCCGGAGGACAGCGCGCCGCGGACCTGGGCGGCGTACGCTTCGGCCTCGTCGTCGCGGTGGTCGACCTGCACGGCGACCTGGGCGCTCACCGCCGCGGCCTCGCCGGCCGCGGCCTCGAGCTTGGCGATCAGCCGGGACAGCGCGGACCGGTCCTCCAGGCCGGGTACCTCGGCCAGCATCCGCAGCGCGACGAGCAGCGCGCTGGCCTCGTCGACGGCCAGCCGGAGCGGCCGGCCCATGGACTCGGCCTGGCTGACCACGATCTCACCGCCCTCGTAGGACAGGTCGATCGGGCAGTAGGGGTCTGGGGCGCGCAGCTCGACGCACCACAGCAGGTTCAGGTCGTCGACGAGCTCGCGCTCGCTGACCCCGAACGCGGCGGCCGTATCGGCCAGGCCCACCGACTTGCGGCTCACCACGTAGGGCACCAGCGCGAGCAGCCGCTGCAGCCGCTCGGTCGAGGTCACCAGGGCAGTCACGCGAGCGCTCCCTTGAGATGGCGGATAACGGCCTCGCGCAGGTCCGGGGGATCCAGGACGATCGCGTCGGGGCCGAACCAGGCGGCGTAGTCGGCGAACCAGGCCAGGTCGCCGAACCGCGTCGTCACCAGGTCCCAGCCCGGCGCGTCGGCGTCGGGGCGCACGGAGATCGCGTGCCTGCGCAGCCCGACGCCGGCCCCGGCCCGCACCCGGAGCAGGGCGGTGTGCTCCTGGGCGGGCGCGGAGTCCCAGTCGCTGACCAGCTCGCGCACGTCGGCGCCGTCCGGCACGGTGACCCGCCCCGCCGGGCCGCAGAACTTCACCGGGCCCGCGATCCGGCTGAGCCGGAACACCCGGGTGTCGTTGCGGCCCCGGTCCCAGCCGGCCACGTACCAGCGGCCGTGCCGGTTCACCACGCCCCAGGGCTCGAGCTCGCGGCGCTGCGGGTCGCTCCGCCCGGCCGCCCGGTAGCTGAACGTCACCGGCCGCCGGTCCCTGACCGCCTCCCACAGCGGTCCGAAGGCCGGCTCCGGCCTGCCCAGCCTGGGCTCTATGCCCGGCGGGACCGGCGAGTTCTCGTCGCTGGCGGCCGGGTCCGCGTCGATGCCGGCCGCCCGCAGCTTCAGCAGGGCGCCCGCCGCGGCGCCGGCCAGCTCGGCCCGCCGCCAGACCCGGGCGGCCAGGCCGAGCACGGCCGCCTCGTCGGCCTCGAGCCGCAGCTCGGGCAGCTCGTAAGCCTGCTGCCTGATCCGGTAGCCGGGATCGTCGTCGAACGGGTGGTTGAGGCCGGTCTCCAGCGGCACGCCGAGGTCGCGCAGATCCTCCTTGTCCCGCTCGAACATCCGCTTGAACAGGTCATCCTGCTCGGGATAGCCGGGCACGGCCTCGCGGATCTGCTCGGCGGTCAGGTAGCGCCTGGTGGAGAGCAGGCAGACGACAAGGCCGAGCAGCCGTTCGGTCTTGCGCTTCGACATAGGCCCTCCAGTCCTACCAGATGGCTCCAGATTATTGTCTCGCAGACGGCGCGGCGTACGGTTGCGCGACACCGTGTATAGGCTGCCGTGGGTGATCACGTGGCGGAACGGGACGGTCATCGGGACGCGCCGGGAGTGGCCGGGCGCGGTCGAGCTCGACGTGTCGGTGGACGGCGCCGCGGCGCCGGTACGGGCGCTGGCCTACCCGGCGCTGACCGGGTGCCCCAAGCCCGGCGACCGGGTGCTGCTCAACACCACGGCGCTCGACCTGGGCCTGGGCACCGGCGGCTACGCCCTGGTGATCGCGGTCCCCGACCGGCTGCCGCCCGACCCCGAACTGGCCGGCCACCTGGTCAAGGCGCGCTACTCGCCGCTGCAGGCCACCGTGCTCGGCGCGGACGAGCAGGGGTCCGTGCACCACGAGGTGCTGCGCGACGCGGACGATATCGGCGGGATGCCCGTCGTGGTGGCCGACCTGCACTCGGCTCTACCGGCCGTGCTGACCGGGGTCTTCGATGAGGCCGAACGGACTGGCGTTTCGCGCGGTCCAGCCGGTTCCGCGCCCCGGGTGGTGTACGTGATGCTGGACGGCGGCGCCCTGCCCGCCTGGTTCTCGCGCACCTGCGCGACGCTGCGGGACGCGGGATGGCTGGCGGCGACCGTGACCACCGGGCAGTCGTTCGGCGGGGACCTGGAGACCGTGACCGTGCACACCGGGCTGCTCGCGGCCCGGCACGTGCTCGGCGCCGACATCGCGGTGGTCGCGCAGGGGCCCGGGAACCTCGGCACCGGGACCCGGTGGGGGTTTTCCGGCGTGGCGGCGGGCGAGGCGGTCAACGCCGTCGCGGCGCTGGGCGGGCGGCCGGTGGCGTCGCTGCGGGTGAGCGACGCGGACCCGCGCGAGCGGCACCGCGGCGTCTCGCACCACAGCCTGACCGCCTACGGCCGGGTGGCGCTGGCCCGGGCGCAAGTGGTGGTGCCCGGGCTAGGCGGGGAGTTCGGCGAGCTGGTGGCGGCCGGGGCCGCCTCGCTGAGCGGCCGGCACGAGATCGTCACCGTGCCCGTCGACGGCCTGGAGGAGGCGCTGCGGGCGTGCCCCGCGCGGCTGTCCACGATGGGCCGCGGGCTGGACGAGGATCTGCCCTACTTCCTGGCCGCGGCGGCGGCCGGCCGGCACGCCGGCCGCCTGCTGGCCTAGGTTCAGCCCTGCTTGAACGCGTCGATGATGTCGACCACGAACACCAGGGTGTCCTTGCCCGTGATGCCCGCCTGGGAGGCGCCGGCGGTGCCGTAGCCCTCGGCCGGCGGGATCGAGAGCATGACCCGGCTGCCTACCGTCTGGCCTTCCAGGCCCTTGTCCCAGCCGGGGATGACCTGCTCGGGCGACGCGCCGATGACGAAGCCGAACGGCGAGCCCGACGACCAGGAGGAGCCGAAGACCTTCTTGGTCCGCCAGATGTAGCCGGTGTACTGCGCGATGACGTACTCGCCCTTGGCCACCTTCGGGCCGTTGCCCTTGACCAGCGTCTTGGTCACCAGGGCGCTGGGCGGCGAGGAGGACGGGAAGGTCAGCGTGGGCGCGCTGCCCGCCTTGGCGCTGACGGCGGGCAGGGTGCCGCCGCCGCTGGACTCCTGCGCGCCCGTCGCGCTCGCGGTGTCGGAGTAGGACTTGAGCACGTCGATGACGAACACCAGCGTGGTGCTGCCCGTGATGCCGAGCTGGGAGTTCCCGGACGTGCCGTAACCCTGCGCGGGCGGGATGACCGCGAGGATGCGGCTGCCGACCTTCTTGCCGATCAGCGCGCTCTCCAGGCCCGGCAGCATCGTGCCGCCGATCACCGTCGGGCTGCTGGTGAAGGTGTTGGCCTTCAGCGCGGAGGTCGTGCCCGTCCAGAAGTACAGGACGAAGTTCGCCGCCATGGCGTCGCTCTTGGTCAAGGTGGCGCCGGTGCCCTGGATGAGCGTCCGGACCTCCAGGCTGTTGCCCGGCTTGGCCTTCGGGATGACCACCTTCGGCGCCGTGCCGAAGGATCCGGTCGCGGTCACGGCCGTGTTCGCGCCCGGGGAGGCGGACGCCGAGGACGAGGACGACGATGAGGCGGCCGGTTTCGACGAGCCGCAGCCAGCGAGGACCACGCAGGCCAGCAGCGGGATGGCGATGAGCGCTAGGGAGCGTCGCATGAAAACCCTCAATGATGGTGGATGTCAGCCCCGCCAGCCTACTGGCAGGACCGAGCGCCAGGGGCCTGCGCTCAGCTGACTTGCGGCGAACTCCCAGGTTCGCGCGTCACATGCCGGCGATGAGCTTCTCGACGCGCTCGTCCACCGAGCGGAACGGGTCCTTGCACAGCACGGTCCGCTGGGCCTGGTCGTTCAGCTTGAGGTGCACCCAGTCGACGGTGAAGTCGCGCCGCTTCTCCTGCGCCCGGCGGATGAACTCGCCGCGCAGCTTGGCCCGCGTGGTCTGCGGCGGGACCGACTTGGCCTCGAAGATGTCGATGTCGCGGGCCGCCCGCTCCACCGCCCCGGCCCGCTGCAGCAGGTAGTACAGGCCGCGGCCGCGGTGCACGTCGTGGTAGGCCAGGTCGAGCTGGGCCACCCGCGGCGAGGACAGCGGCAGGTCGTGCCGGGCCCGGTAGCGCTCGATCAGCTGGTACTTGGTGACCCAGTCGATCTCCCGCGCGATCATGTCGAGGTTGCCGGTCTCGATCGCGGACAGCGCCCGCTCCCACATGTCCAGGACCCGCTTGCTCACCGGGTCGGCGCCGTACTTGGTGGTGAAGTCCTTGGCGCGGTTCAGGTACTCGTACTGGATGTCCAGGGCGGACAGCTCCCGCCCGTTGGCCAGCCGGACCCGGCTGCGGCCGGTCATGTCGTGGCTGACCTCGCGGATGGCGCGGATCGCGTTGTCCAGGGTCAGGTCCCGCATGATCGCGCCGGCCTCGATCATCCGCAGCACCAGGTCGGTCGAGCCGACCTTGAGCAGCGTGGTGGTCTCACTCATGTTGGAGTCGCCGACGATCACGTGCAGCCGCCGGAAGCGCTCGGCGTCGGCGTGCGGCTCGTCCCTGGTGTTGATGATCGGCCGGGACCTGGTGGTGGCCGAGGAGACGCTCTCCCAGATGTGCTCGGCGCGCTGGCTGACGCAGTACACCGCGCCCCGCGGTGTCTGCAGCACCTTGCCCGCGCCGCAGATGATCTGCCGGGTGACCAGGAACGGGATCAAGATGTCGGCCAGCCGGCCGAATTCGCCGTGCCGGCCGACCAGGTAGTTCTCGTGGCAGCCGTAGGAGTTGCCCGCGGAGTCGGTGTTGTTCTTGAACAGGTAGATGTCCCCGGCGATGCCTTCCTCGCGCAGCCGCCGGTCGGCGTCGACGAGCAGGCCCTCCAGGATCCGCTCCCCCGCCTTGTCGTGGGCCACCAGGTCGAGCACGTTGTCGCATTCGGGCGTGGCGTACTCCGGGTGGCTGCCCACGTCGAGGTACAGCCGGGCCCCGTTCCGCAGGAAGACGTTGCTGCTGCGGCCCCATGACACCACGCGCCGGAAGAGATAACGCGCCACCTCGTCGGGCGAGAGCCGTCGCTGCCCGCGGAAGGTGCAGGTAACGCCGTACTCGTTCTCGACCCCGTATATTCGCCGGTCCACACGCCAAGGCTACGTCCCGTCGTCCCCTGGCAACAGCATCCCCCTCGTGTCGGCGGCCGGCGAGATCACCCGGGCGGCAGCTCGGCGAGGAGGTTCTTGTCGTAGACGTACACCGTGTAGGGGCCGACCCGGTAGGTGCGGGCGGGCGGGCCGAGGGCCGCCAGCGCGGCCGGGCTGGGCTGCCAGTGATTGAAGAAGCCGGGCGTGCTGCTGGTGACCAGGAAGTTCGCCCGATGGGACCGCGGGTCGTACCAGGAGCCCTTGGCCTCCCACAGGTCCGGCTGCAGCGTGCCGGGCAGCACGGCCCGGATGGTGACCGCGCCGTCACTGCCCACCGTGACCACGCTCGACTCCCAGTAGCCGCCGATGCCGCTGGTCAGACGATGGGCCTCGAGGAACGTGGCCAGCCGCGCGTTCATCGGGGGGACCGACGGCTGGGCGGCGGCCCAGCCGAGGCTGGCCGCGTAAACGGCCAGCAGGGCGCCGGCCGCGCCGGCCGCCACGGCCGGGCGCTGGCGGCCCAGGAGGCCGGCCGCCAGCGTCCGGCCCGCCAGGACAGCCCCGTACGGGAGCGCGATCGCGAACTCCCGCGCGTTCAGGTCGGTCGCGTTGGCCAGCGTGCTCGGCACGTACGCGACCACGTTGACGACCATCGCGACGAGCAGGATCTGGCTGATCATGTCCGGCCAGGACAGGAAGTGCCGCGCTACCCGCACCATGGCCCAGGCCACCAGCGCCACCCCGGCCAGGTGCAGCACGGCGAAGGCCATGGCCGCGGCCGGCCCCTCCGGCTTGGCCCCGAACAGGGCGAGCAGGCCCTGGCCGGTCACCCAGGCGTGCTTGGCCCAGGTGTGCGCCGGGGCCAGCTGGTACGGCACCGGGTGCAGGAAGAAGGCCCCGCTGGCCTGGAGCAGCCGGCCGGCCGCCGAAGCCAGGCCCTGGGCCGCGATGGCCGCCGCCGCCAGGGACAGCTCGTACCAGCGGGCACGCAGGACGGCCCGGACCGGGTCGTCACCCCGCCGGGCGAGCGCCCGCGCGACCCGCAGCGCGCACACCGCCACCAGCGGGACCACGCCGACCAGGAGGACCAGCGGATCGGCGACCAGCACCCAGGTCAGCAGCAGCCCGACGATGACCGGGACGTACCCGCGCACCGGGCACCGGTCGATGACCAGCCAGATCAGCAGGAGCGGCACGGCCGTGCCGATGTGGCCGAGGGACAGCAGCAGGACGAAGACGCCCACGCCGAGCTGGGGGGCGAACATACCGAAGGCGGTCAGCAGCATCCGCGGGGCCGCCTCGCGGCGGGGGGCCGTCCCCCGGGCCAGCAGCACGGCCAGGACCACCACGAGGGTGTACGTCATCGCCGCCGCGAGGTGGGCGGTGTCGGCGTGCAGCCCGAACAGCAGCACCAGCAGGGCGTACTGCGGCAGCTCGGTGGTGATGAACGAGACGTCCGACAGGGACCAGCCGTGCAGCAGCACGTTGCCGTGCAGCATGTCCCACGCCATCAGCAGGTCGTTCGACTCGTCGGAGTTCTCCGGGTAGGTCCGGGACACCTGCAGGTAGGCGACGAAGAGCAGCGCCACGGCCAGTACCGCCGCCCCGGCGGCGAGCAGGCGCCGCGCGGGCACCCGGACCCCGGGGCCCGCCCGGCCCGCGTGGGCCCCGCGGGAAGGCGCGGCGACGGGGGGCGGTGCGGAGGACTTCTCCGGCGTCCCGCTCTTCTGCACGGTGGCCACCACGCCCTTCCTGTTCGGGGCTTCCGGGTTCTGCTGTTCGTTGCCGCCGGTCACAGCGTATGGCGTCACTCTGGTAAGCTGCGCGCCTGACCAAAGAATTTGCCCTTCCCGCTGAGAGCCCGTGGTGGAGGCTTGCGGTTGCAGCTCACGTCGACGTCGGAAGAGGATAGGTCCCTCCGGCAACGCCCGCCCTCGCTACGGTCGAGGCTGAACCGGCCGCTGGTACCGGGGATCATCGCCTTCCTCGGCTGGCTGGGCTTTGCCCTGGCCCGCTGGCAGATCTGGGCCAAGGGGCACCTCAGCCTGTTCATCATGGCCGGGCACGTCTACACGCACCGGTCGCAGCTCCCCCGCGGGCTGCTCCTGGTGCCGTCCGCGGGCTACGACGGGCAGTTCTACTACCGGCTCGCGCTGGACCCGTTCAACTGGCACGCCACCGCGTTCGGCATCACGATGGACCAGTCCTACCGGTACACCCGCATCGGGTACCCCATCGTGGCCTGGATCCTCTCCGTGGGCCAGCACCAGCTCGTGCCGGTGATGCTGGTCGCGGTCAACCTGCTCGGGGTGGCGGCCATCGCGATGCTCGGCGGCATGTTCGCCCGCGAGTCCGGCCGTCACGCTCTGTGGGGCCTGGCCTTCGCCGCCTACTTCGGCCTGGTCATCAGCGTGGGCCGGGACACGGCCGAACCGCTGGCGGAGGCCTGCATGCTGGCCGGCCTGCTCGCCTACCGGCGGGGCACGTCCCGGATGTACCTGCTCGCCACCGCGCTGTTCGCGTGGGGCGCGATCACCAGGGAGACCGTCCTGCTCGCGCCGGCCGCCATCGCCGTCACCCGGCTGATCGCGATCGGCCGCCGCCGGGCGGCCCCGGGCCTGGCCGACCTGACCTGGGTCGTTCCCGCCGCGGCGTACGGACTGGTCGAGCTCGCGGTGCACTTCGTGGTCAAGGGCGAGTTCCCGCTGCTGGCGAACAGCAGCCGGAACCTCACCGTGCCGTTCACGGCGATGGTCGACGCGCTGAAGTACAACGCCGCGCACCTCAACACCGCCCACCTGAGCCCGATCGACATCGCGATGCTCGAGTACGCCACGGTGGCGATCTTCATCCTGGCCGGGCTGGCGGTGCTGTTCGTCACCACCGCGCCGGCCCACGAGCGCCTGGCGTTCGTCTTCTTCGTGCTCCAGCTCGGCCTGCTGTCCAGCCAGATCTGGACCAGCACGTTCGGCGACGGGCGCTCGCTCATCGAGCCTTACCTGATGGCGCTGGTCCTGCTGGTCGCCACGCCGCGGCGGTACCTGTCCGGGCCTTATCTCGGCATGATCGCCGCCTGCGTCCTGCCCGCGCTGCTCGTGGTGGCCAGGCGCCGCACCCTGTACATGTAGGCGCTGTACGTGTGGCGCCCGGGCCCCGTCAGGGCTGGCCGGATCCGGCCAGCTCGGCCAGCAGGTTCGTGTTCCAGACCATGATGGTGTAACCGCCGGCCTGGTAGACCCGCGCCGGGCGGCCGAAGGTGAGCTGCGCGGATATCTGGAGGCCGGGCAGAGAGGTGGGGCCGCCGGTCACCACGAAGTTGGCGTAGTGCCGCGCCGGATCGTAGCTGGCGTCGTCGGTCTCCCACTGGTACGGCACCAGCCGGTCCTGCGGGTCCTGCGCGACCGCGCTGACCTGGATGCGGCCCCGGCTGTCCACCGTGGTGCTGTTGGCCAGCCAGTAGCTGGCCAGGCCGTCGCGGAGCCCGTGCGCGGCCAGCCAGGTGGCCAGGGACTCGCTGACGGGGGGGACCGCGGCCTGCGCGGCGCCGAACCCCAGCGCGGCGAGGTAGCCGGCCACCAGCACGGCGAGCACCGGGACGAGCCAGCCTTTCGCCGCCCGGATCCAGGCCGGTATCCGGTCGCCCAGGACCCGCCCGGCCAGCACCGCGCCGAGCGGCAGCACCGCGGCCATCTCGCGCGCGCCGAGCAGGTCCTGGGCGTGCGTGCTGATCATGTAGGCGCCCAGGTTGAGCACGATGGCCACCGCGAAGGTGGGCACGAGCAGATCGCCGAACCGGAAGATCCGGGCCAGGCCCACGCCGAGGGCCCAGGCCACCGCGATCGCCCCGGCCAGGTGCAGTGCCACCAGGACGACCTCGAGCACGGGCTGGGCGCCCCAGTAGCTCGTGCCGAAGACGTTCGCGCCGAACAGCTCGAGGAAGGCCTGGAAGGTCACCCACGCCCCGTGCTGCAGCTGGCCCAGGTCCGTGTCAGCCCCGACGGGTGATTGCTGGTAGCCGCCCAGGGCGGCCATCGCCCGCGGCGCGAAAGACCCGGCCACGCCGGCCGCCACGGCCGCCCCGGCCAGGGCCAGCTCGTACCGCCTGGAGGCCGGCCGCTTGCCGCGCCGGACCAGCCCGGGGCAGGCGCGCAGCGCGCAGACCAGCACCAGCGGGACGATGCCGGTGAGCAGCACGATGGAGTCACCCGCCATCACCCAGGCGAACGCCAGCCCGGTCAGCACCGGGACGTACCAGCGCGGCGGGGACCGGTCGATCAGCAGCCAGATCGCCAGCAGCGGCACCGCGGTCCCGGTGTGGTCCGGCGAGAGCAGCAGGATCGAGGTGGCGCTGAGCTGGGGCGCCAGCATCAGGCCCGCGGCCAGCAGCGCGCGGGCCCAAGGGGGGTCCGGGGGGATGGGTCCCCCCGGTCGCGGGGGGTTCCGGGGGGTCGCCCCCCTGGCTAGCAGGGCGGCCAGCAGCACCAGCAGCGTGTAGGTCATGGCCGCGGCCAGGTGCACCACCCACGGGCCGAGCCCGGTCAGCGCCGCGATCAGCATGTACTGCGGCAGCTCGGTGGTATAGAAGGAGACGTCCGACACCCACCAGTGCGTCAGCAGCAGGTTGCCGTGCAGCATGTCCCACGCCTGCAGCACGTTCCCCGAGCCGTCCGAGGACAGCGGCGCCGACTGGGACTGGCGCCAGTAGCAGAAGAACAGGACCGCCGCCGCCAGCACGGCCAGGCCCGCCCGCCGCGCGCGCGTGGCCGCCGGGGTCCCGGCGGGCGAGGTGGTCATCCAAGCCCGGCCGGAGGCCTCCTGCGCGGGCCCGGCCCGGGTCATGGCGGCGCGGGCGCGACCGCGATGCCGCTGAAGCGCAGGATGACCGGCGTGTGCGGGGGCAGGCCGCGCGGCGTGTAGAACCAGTAGGCCCGGCCGCTGGCGGCCTGCGCGGGCGTGCAGATGAACTGGCGGGTCATCAGGAACGTGAACGACGGATCGTCCAGGCAGGCCCGGACCCCGGTGCGTTCCGCCTGGACCAGGAACCCGGTCGTCTCCACCCAGGCCGGGTGGTCGATGTGCAGCACGATCATCTGGCCCGGGGCCCGCGCGGCCAGCGCGGCGACCACGTGCGGGAGGGCCTCGTCGATGTCGTTGGTGCTGCTGAGCGTGCCCGGGATCACCGCGAGCCCGGCGAAGGCGGCCACCGCGGCCAGCACCGCCGCGCCGTCGGCGAGGTGCGGGGCGACCCGCGGGCCGAGTCCTTCGAGGACGGCCAGCACGATGACCAGCACCGTGACCAGGGGCGCCGACCAGTAGAAGTAGCCGATGTAGTACTCGGTCAGGTCGTCGATCCCGACCGCGGCGTAGAACAGGAACACCAGCGACGAGACCACGTTGACGGCGAGCAGCGCGAGCAGGAACCGGCGCATCCGGCCCCGGGTGAGCCACCAGGCGGCGGCCAGGGCGACCGGGTAGCCGAGCAGCGGCGCGAGCCAGGCGTGATGGTGCGGCCACCAGAACCACAGCGCGTACGCCACCACCTGCCGCACGGGGTGACCGCCGGCCCGGCCCGAGCCGCCGTAGGAGATGTACTTGCCGAAGTCCCCCGGCCAGTGCAGCACCAGGTTGACCACGATCGGCAGCGCGAACACCGCGCTGATGACCGCGACCGGGATCAGTGTCCTCCGGGGGGGACGCCCCCCCCAAGACCCCCCCCGCTCACGGCGGGGCTGCCCGCCCCCCCGTACGCCCCTGGGCCGGCCGGGCCACAGGACAGCCGCGAGCACCGCCACCGTGATCACCGGCACGAAGAGCAGGAAGCAGGCGTGCCCGTGGATGAGGAACCAGCCGGTCAGCGCGAAGATCCAGGCATCTTGCCCCCGGCCGGCCGCGACCGAGCCCGCCGCGAGGATGAACACCATGTACGCCAGCACGTACATGTACGGCATCCAATCGGAGTTCACGATCGGCGGGTAGGCGATCGCGAAGGCGATGAAGACGGCGAAGCAGGCCGCGGCACCCCGGACCGAGCGCGTCCACCCGTAGGCGACGCCGACCCCCAGCGCCACGAACACGCTGTTCAAGGCGTACACCGAGAGCATGTGCGCGTTCCACGCGGTCGGCACCGCGTGCAGCGCGTTCTGGAACAGGTACTCCCCGAAGGCCTGCACGTACATATAGGCGGGCCCGGGATGGTTGAAGTGCTCGCGCGAGTAGTTGCCGACGAGCAGGGTGAAGTGCTTGGCCTGCTCGATCAGGATCGAGTTGGCGCCGCCGTCACCCTGCTCGTACAGGCGGGTGGTGAACAGGAACCGGTTGCGCACGCAGAGCAGGACGAACAGAGCGATGGCGGGAACCGCCCACACCCACCAGGGGCGCCGTCCCGGCGCCGGGTCGGCGGCGGCACCGGCCCGGATCCCGGTAATGGCGGCCTGGCGGGCCGGCTCGGTGGTCCCAGCCGCCTTCACCTGCCCCCCGCCGGCCGTCATCCTCAGATGGTTCCCGCCTTGACGGCCGCGTCGATCCAGGGGATCACCTCGTCGAGCATCTCCTCGAGCGTGGTGGCGGCCTCGAAGCCGAGGATCTTCTTGGCCTTCTCCGTATCGGGCACCCGGCGCTGGACGTCGTACTCGAACGGGTCGTCATGGACGAGCCGCAGCGGGACGCCCTCGCCCTTGACCTTGCGCCAGATGAGCTCGGCCAGCACCCGCACCGTCGTGCTCTCCGCCGTCGACAGGTTGAAGTCCTCGTTGACGGCGTCCTCGTGCTCCATCGCGGTCACCACGCCGACGGCGAGATCGCCGCCGTAGGTGTAGTGCCGCACCTGCTCCCCCGAGCCCAGGATGTGCAGCGGGTCCTGGCCCTTGAGCACCTTCTGCACCAGGTCGGGCACCACGTGGCTCATGGCCAGCTGGACGTTCCCCGACAGGATCTCCTGGTCGCCGAGGGCCCGGGTCTCGCCGATGCCCACGCAGTTGAACGGCCGCACGAGCGTGTAGGGAAGCCGGTACTGGTCCCAGGCGGCCCGGGCGAAATACTCCACGGCCAGCTTCTGGAACCCGTAGGACGACAGCGGCGGCGGTATCTCCCGCTGCTGCCCCTCATAGGAGGGCCACTCGTCGGCGCTCTCGAAGACCATCGAGGAGGACAGGTAGGTGACCTTGCGCAGCCGACCGTCCCGGTGCGCGGCGATGGCGGCGTCGCACGACGCGGCGATGATCCGCTCGTTGGTCGCGAGCAGGTCGTAGGCGTAGGTGTGGAAGTAGGAGATCCCGCCGATCATCGCGGCGCCGGCGATGAAGTGGTCGCAGTCGGCCAGCAGCTCGGTCATCAGGCCGGCATCCCTGGCGTCGCCCTGGACCAGCCGGTAGCGCGGGTTGTCGTCGTAGGACTTCCTGACCCTCCCGTACTTGGAGAAGTTGTCGAGTCCGACCACCGCGTAACCGCGTTTCAGCAGTTCCTCTACCACGTACCCGCCGATGAAGCCAGCGGATCCGCTGACTAGCACCTGCTCCATCAATCCTCCTGCCTTATCGGTTGGTCCTGCCGGTCGCCGGCCACGCGGGCCCGCACCTGATCGGGAGTCAGCTGCGGCCCGAACGCGAACCGGTACCAGCGAATGTAGCTGGGCACCCACTTGGCGACCTTGAAGTTCGACATCCCCGCCTGGCGGTCCAGCCAGATGGTCGGTATCTCGGCCACCGGCAGGCGCAGCCGCTTGGCCTTGGCCGTCAGCTCGATGCCGATCTCGAAGCCGTCCCTGGAGTCGATCCCGACCTGCCGGACGAATTCCGTCGAGTAAGCCTTGAACGAGTTGGTCGCGTCCCTGGTTCCGACGT
>Ga0335081_10010114_pt1 | contig 15228 bp, 18 predicted proteins | sample Lox_Sample_35_FD_206713 | JGI IMG/M metagenome (GOLD analysis project Ga0335081, IMG submission 206713) | Soil microbial communities from Loxahatchee National Wildlife Refuge, Florida, United States - Lox_Sample_3.5 | ecosystem: Environmental > Terrestrial > Soil > Wetlands | place: USA...
CCACGCTGCGCGAAGGCCTGCGCGAGGGCGGCGACGTGATCCCGCTGGTGCGCAGCGCCCCCGGCCGGGAGCACCCGCCGCTGGTGGTGCTGTGCGACATCTCGGGCTCGATGAATCCCTACGCGCGCATGTTCCTGCATTTCCTGCACGCCATCACCAACGACCGCGACCGGGTATCGGTGTTCGTGTTCGGCACCAGGCTCACCAACGTCACGCGCCAGCTGCGGCATCGCGACGTCGACGTGGCGATGGCGAAGGTGGCCGACGCAATCAAGGACTGGTCCGGGGGCACCCGGATCGGGTTGTGCCTGCGCGAGTTCAACTGGCGCTGGGGGCGCCGCGTACTGGGTCAGAATGCCTGCGTGCTGCTGGTTTCCGACGGCCTCGACCGCGAGGCGGGCGAGGGCCTGGCGGACGAGATGGACCGGCTGGCGAAGTCCTGCCGCTACCTGGTGTGGCTCAATCCGCTGCTGCGCTACGAGCAGTTCGAGGCGCGCCCGGCCGGCGTGCGCGCGATGCTGCCGCACGTCGACCTGTTCCTGCCGGTGCATAATCTGAACAGCCTGGTCGATCTGGCGCACACTTTGAACCGGCCGCTTACCCGCACTCGTCAGGAGAGACGCGCATGGAGATGACCGGCGAGCAGCTGATCCCCGCCTCCCAGCAGCACACCTGGGACGCGCTTAACGATCCCGAGATCCTCAAGGCCTGCGTTCCGGGCTGCGACGCGATTGAGAAGACCGCCGACAACGAATACCTGGTGCTGATGGTGGCGCGCGTCGGGCCGGTAAGCGCGAAGTTCAAGGGCAAGCTGGCCCTGTCCGACCTCGACCCGCCGAATTCGTACTCGATCGCGTTCGAGGGCCAGGGCGGCGCCGCAGGATTCGGCAAGGGCGGCGCGCAGGTGCGCCTGGCGCCCGAGGGCGATGGCACCCGGCTGGCGTACAGCGTCAAGGCGAGCGTTGGCGGCAAGCTGGCGCAGATCGGCTCGCGCCTGGTCGATGCGGCGGCGAAGAAGATCGCGAACGACTTCTTCCAGGCGTTCAACGACAAGCTCTCCGGCGCGCACGCGCAGCCGGAACTCGCGGCGCACGAGGAGCACCAGCCCGGGCCGGTGCCGCCCGATCCCGACATGCCGACCCTGCCCAGCGCCACGGTCGCGTTTTTCGCCGCCGGCGCGCTCGTGGCGGTTGCGGTCTGCCTGCTAGTCCTCTACGGATGACCGAGCTGCTGTTCCGCGACGACGCCTATCTTAGATCCTGTCGCGCGACCGTGGTCGCGTTGCACGGGGAAGCGGTCGAACTGGATCGCACCGTGTTCTATCCCATGGGCGGGGGCCAGCCCGGCGACAGCGGCAGCATCGGCGGGCTGCGCGTCGTCGACGCGCGCAAGGGCGAGCAAGAGCGCGTGTTGCACGTCCTTGAGCCCGGCACGCGGGCGCCAGCGGCCGGGACGCCGGTCGAAATTGAGATCGACTGGGAGCGCCGCTATCGCCACATGAGGTTTCACACCGCGCTGCACCTGCTGTGCGCCGTGGTGCGCGCGCCGGTCACGGGCGGGCGCATCGCCGCGGACAAGGCGCACCTGGACTTCGACGTTGAGATGGAGCGGCTGCTGAAGGACGAGATCGAAGCTGGCCTCAACGCGCTGGTCGCCGCGTGCCACGAAGTGCGCCCGCGCTGGGTAAGCGAAGCCGAGCTCGACGCCCGGCCCGAGCTGGTGCGCACCATGTCGGTGGCGCCACCGCGCGGCGACGCTCGGGTGCGCCTGCTCGAGATAACGGACGTCGACCTGCAGGCCTGCGGCGGCACGCATGTCGCCAACACGCGCGAGATCGGCCGCTTGAAGGTGGGGAAAATCCGCTCGGAAGGGAAACGCAATAAAAGGGTAACGCTCGAATTTGCGCAATAGGTCACGCGGACCCCGCCCGTCGGGCCCGCGGCGCCATTCGTCATCGGACGGGACGGAGCAGGGAATTCTTCCTCGAATGCGGTTTTTGCGCGGACCTATGATGGTTGCGCCGCACCGCAGAAGAGGCAAAGGATGGGAGGCATCGAAATGTCCGCGCTGACCGAACGCAGGGGCGTAGTCACGGAACGCAGCCCCGCGATCGTGCTGCTCGCCGAGCTGCGCAACTTCACGCGCATGTCGGAAATGCTCGAGCCGCAGAAGGTGCTCGACCTTGCGAGCGGATTCTTCGCCCTGGTGGCCGACGCGGTCGAAGCGAGCGGCGGCGAGGTGTTCGGCGTGCGCAACGACACCCTGACGGCCGCCTTCCGCCGCGGCGCGCCGCCGGAGCAGGGGCGCCAAGCGGTGGCCGCGGCGCAGCGGATCCAGCGCGAGTTCGGCGCCATCGCCGAGTCCTGGCAGCGCGAGTACGGCCTGATGACCGCGGTTGCGATGGGGCTGCACCTGGGCGACACGGTGTTCGGCATGGCGGGACCGGACGGCGCCGCGCAATTCGTCGCTTTCGGCGATTGCGTGAGCATCGCCGAGAGACTGGTTCACCGCGCCCGTGCCGGGGAGTTCGTGCTTTCAGCCGCCGTGATGGACGCGCTCGAGGGCTCGAAAGCCGAGCTGGGGGCCGCCGAACTGCCGCCGCTGCAGCTTGCGCGGCGCGAGTCGATCCCGATCTACGGCGTCCTGCTCGACACGCGCCTGGATTTCACCTAGGCGGGTGCGGCCGCCTCGCGTATCGCCGCCGCCAGCGCCTCGGGAGGCTGGGCACCCGATACCGCGATCCTGCGCCCGAGGATGAAGGTGGGCACGCCCGAGATCCCGAGCGCTTTCATCCGCTCTTCCAGCTGCGCCACCCGCCGGCGGTCGGCCTGGTCGGCCCAGCGCGCCTCCAGCTCGTCCGGCGCCACGCCGCACTCGGCGGCGACGGCCCGCAGCACCGCGCGATCCCCGGTGTCGCGCGCCTGCTCGAAGTAGGCCCGGAACAGCGCCTCGACCACCGCCTCGCCGACGCCCCGCTCCTGCGCCAGCTCGATCAGCTGATGCGCGGCGAAAGTGTTCGGCGTGCGCGCCTGGCGCTCGAGGGCGAACGCGAGGCCCTCGCCGGCCGCCTCGGCGGCGACGTGCGCATCGAGCTCGCGCGAGCGCTGCTCGCCGAATTTTGCGCGCCGGTAATCTGCGCGCGCGATGCCTTCGGCCGGCATCCCGGGATTGAGCTGAAACGGCAACCAGGCGATCTGCACCTCGAGCTCGCCGCCGAGCAGGGCGAGCGCCTTTTCAAGGCGCCGCTTGCCGATGAAGCACCAGGGACAGATGACGTCCGAAACAATTTCGATCGCGACGGGCGCAGCCATAGGACCCGGAGTGTACGTCAGGGCGAGAACCCGGTCGCCCAGCGGCTCGAGGCGGCGGCCTCGCTCGCCGCGCCCTCCTTGCCGGGCTCCAGCGCCGACCAGGCCCAAAGTATCAGCAGCATGGCGCCGACGATGACCGCGACGCTCAGCCAGCCGAGCACCCGGTCGCGCCGCCGCTTGGCGGGTTTCATGCCCGTTTCGACAGCCCCCGCACGCGAATGTTCACCCGGGCTCAGTCGCCCGCGATAGTCATCTTGTCCACCAGAATCGAGCCCGAGCGGCGCGCGCCGCGCACCACCACGTCGCTGCCCACCGCGAGCACGCCGCGCAGCATGTCGCGCAGGTTGCCGGCGATCGTGATTTCCTCGACCGGGAAGCGGATCTCGCCCCCCTCGACCCAGTAGCCCGCCGCCCCGCGCGAGTAGTCGCCGGTGACCAGATTGACGCCGTGCCCCATCAGCTCGGTCACCAGCAGCCCGCGGCCCAACGCCCGCAGCATGCCGGCGAAGTCCGGGCCCGGCGCCTTGCTCTGGCGCACCACGAGATTGTGGTTCCCGCCCGCGCTGCCGGTGCTCTGCAGGCCAAGCTTGCGCGCCGAGTAGCAGCCGAGGAAGTAGCCCTCGAGCACCCCGTCGCGCACCACGCTGCGCGCCCGGGTCGCCACCCCCTCCTCGTCGAACGGCGAACTTGCGAGCGCCTGCGGCTCGTGCGGCCGCTCGTCGATGCTGACCACAGGCGAGAAAACCTGCTTGCCGAGCGAATCGACCAGGAACGATGCCTTGCGATAGAGGCTGCCGCCGCTCGCCGCGGCGACGAAGGAGCCGATCAACTGCGTGGCGACCGGCGCCTCGAACAGCACCGGAGCCTGGCAAGTGGAAATCTTGCGCGCGCCCAGGCGCGCCAGCGCGCGCGCGCCGGCGTAGCGTCCGAGCGCCTCGGGGTCGGCCAGCCGCTGCGCGACGCGGTGCGCGCTGTACCAGTCGTCGCGCTGCATCAGGCCCTTGTCCTGCGCGATCACGGCGCACCAGAGCGAATGGCGCGAGCTGGGAAAGCCGCCCATGAAGCCGAGGCTGTTGGCGAACACGAACTGCGAGTGCTGCGTCGAGAGCGACGCGCCCTCGGAATTGTTGAGCTTCTTCGACAGCGCGAAAGCCGCCGCCTCGCAGCGCCGCGCGATGCCGATCGCCTGCTCGGTCTCGAGGTCCCAGGGATGGAACAGGTCCAGGTCGGGAAGCTCGCGCGCAAGCAGCGCGGGCTCGGGCGGGCCGGCGCAGTCGTCCGGTGCCGTGTGGCGCGCGATCGCGAGCGCGGCACTGACCGTCTGCTCGAGCGCCGCGGGAGCGAAGTCCGAGGTGCTGGCGTGACCGCGACGTGCGCGCGGGCGCTCACCGACGTAGACCGTGACGCCGATGCCCTTGTCGCGGTTGTGCTCGATGGTCTCGACCGCGCCCTTGCGCACGGTGACCGACAGGCCGCGGCCCTCGGAGACGTCGCACTCGCAGGCGCTCGCGCCGAGTCGCTTTGCATGCCCGACGATCGCGGCGGCGAACTCCTTGAGCTGCGCGGCGCTGTAGGTGAAGCGATGGCTGCTTGTCATGGCGCGCTATGATAGCAGCGCGATGCAGGACGAGATCCCGAGCAAGACGCGCAGGAAGCAGGCAATGCACGAGCTGCAGGCGCTCGGCGCGGCGCTCGCCGCGCTGCCCGACGGATCGCTTGCATCGATCTCTCTGCCCGATTCGCTGGCGCAGGCGATCGCCGAAGCGCGCCGCATCACCAGCCGCGAAGGCAAGCGCCGCCAGCTGCAGTACATCGGGCGCCTGATGCGCGAGCTCGACCCCGAGCCGATCCGGGCCCAGCTCGAGCGCATCGAAGGCCGCTCCGCCGCCCAGGCGGCGCGTCACCGCCGCCTGGAGCAGCTGCGGACCCGGCTGCTGGAGGACGACGAGGCTCTGACCGAGTTCGTGCGCGAGCACCCGGCAACCGACCTGCAGGCACTGCGGGCGCTGATCCGCAACGCGCGCCGCGAGCAGCTGGAAGGCCGTCCGCCGCGCGCCTTGCGCGAGCTTTTCCGCCTGCTGCGCGAGGCGGCTGCGCCTTAAGCCGGAGTTAAGTCGCGCGCCGCATGCTGGACGCTTGAGCCCCTTGAGCGCCTTCGGCCACCCCGGCATCAGCCCCACCTGGAGCAGCAGCGCAAAGGACATGGTCGGCTGCGCGCTCGGCGGCGCGCGCCTGTGGTTCACCTCGAGCTTCGGCATCCTGAGCGAGGTCTACACGCCGCGGCTGGACATCCCGCAGATCCGCGACCTGGGATTCATCGTCGCCGACGGGCGCGGCTTCTGGGTCGAGGTGAAGCGCCTGAACGCGTACCACATCCGCCAGCCGCAGCCCGGCATCCCGGCGCTCGACATCGTCCACCGGCATGCGCGCTTCGAGCTGCGCCTGCGCATCGCGCCCGATCCGCAGCGCGAGGTGCTGCTGATCGAAGTCACGCTGCAGGGCGACGGCGGCCTGCGCCCGTACGCGCTGCTGGCGCCGCACCTGGGCGGCACAGGCCACGACAACACGGCGCAAGTCGCGCGTCACCGCGGCCGCAAAGTGCTGTGGGCGGAACAGGGCCCGTTCGGCCTGGCGCTCGCGGCGGCCGACGCCGCCCAGGGCGACGCATGGGGCGCGGCCAGTGCCGGCTACGTCGGCGCGAGCGACGGCTGGCAGGACTTCGCGCGCAACGCAAGGCTGAGCTGGCAGTTCGAGGCGGCCGGCCCGGGCAACGTCGCACTGATCGGGGAGCTGCCCGCGGCGGCGACCCTCGCGCTCGGCTTCGGCACCAGCCGCGAATCCGCCGCAACCCTCGCGTCGGCCGCGCTCAGCCAATCGTTCGGCGAAGTGTGGCAGCGCTACGTCGGCGAGTGGCGCGCCTGGCACGACAAGCTCGAGCTGCCGGCCGCGCTGCCCGAGGCGGTGCGCGCGCAGCTCTCGACCTCCGCGATGGTGCTGCGCGTGCACCAGGACAAGACCTACCCCGGGGCGATGGTCGCCAGCCTGAGCGTGCCCTGGGGCAATTCGCGCGACGACCTGGGCGGCTATCACCTGGTCTGGCCGCGCGACCTGGTCGAGAGCGCGGGCGGCCTGCTGGCGCTGGGCGCGCTCGACGAGGCGCGCGACGTCCTGCGCTATCTGATCGCGACCCAGCACGACGCAGGCAACTGGTCGCAGAACCAGTGGCTCGGCGGCAAGTCATACTGGCAGGGCGAGCAGCTCGACGAAACCGCCTTTCCGGTGCTGCTTGCCGCCGCGCTGGCCGAACGCGGCGCGCTCAACGGCATCGAAGCGGGCGCGATGATCCGCCGCGCGCTCCGGTTCATCGCTCTAAACGGCCCGGCCACCCAGCAGGACCGCTGGGAGGAGGATGGCGGACTCAACGCCTTCACGCTCGGCGCGTGCGTCGCCGCGCTGGTGTGCGGCGCAGGCTTCCTCGAGCAGCCGGCGCGCGACTTCGCGCTGGCCTTGGCGGATTTCTGGAACTCCCGCATCGAGGAATGGACCAGCGTGCGCGACACGCCGCTCGCGCGCGCACAGGGCGTAGCGGGCTATTACGTGCGCATCGCGCCGCCGCCTTTGCCCAGCGGCAGCAGTTCGCTCGAGCAGGTGCTGCCGATCAAGAACCGCGCCTGCGATCCGCGCATCCGCGGCGACGAGCAGGTGGCGACCGATTTCCTTCAGCTGGTGCGCCTCGGCCTGCGCGACGCGCACGAGCGGCTGATGGTGGACAGCGTCAAGGTGATCGACAGCCAGCTGAGGGTGACCACGCCGGCAGGACCGGCCTGGCACCGCTACACCGGCGACGGCTACGGCGAATCGCCGGACGGCTCGCCGTTCGACGGCACCGGCTGCGGCCGCGCCTGGCCGCTGCTTAGCGGCGAGCGCGGGCACTACGAGCTGGCGGCCGGCCGCGATCCGCTGCCCTACCTGCAGGCCATGGCCGCGATGACCGGGCGTTGCGGAATGATGCCGGAGCAGGTCTGGGACGCCGAGCCGTTGCCGCAGCGCTTTCTCTATCCGGGCAAGCCGACCGGTTCTGCGATGCCGCTGGTCTGGGCGCACGCCGAGTTCATCAAGCTGGCCAAGAGCTGCGCGCTCGGGCGCCCTTGCGATCGCCCCGAAGCCGTGTGGCAGCGCTATCGCGGCAAGCGCCCGGTGAGCAGGCACGCCATTTGGGCAGCGCGCTTTCCGCTCGCCACGCTCAGCGCCGGGCAGGCGCTGACGATCTGCCTGCCCGCGCCGGCGAAAGTGCATTTCGGCCTCGACGGCTGGCAACGCACCGCCGACGTCGCGGCCACCGAAAGCGGCCTGGGCGTCTACCTGGCGCGACTGCCCAGCGCCGAGCTGGAGCCGGGGCAGCGCATCGAGTTCACCTTTCATTGGTCCGACAATTCGTCCTGGGAAGGGCGCGACTACGAGGTGCGGGTGATCGCGCCGCAGGCGCGCTAGACTGCGTGCAAACGCGCAACGGGAGATCGCATGCTGCAGCTCGAGCGGCTGTTCCGCGCCGAGGTCACGCTCGCGCCGGCGCAGGAGATCGGCGCCGGGCCGCTGGGCCGGCGCCGCATCATTCCGATCACCGGCGGCGAGGTGTCGGGCGCGCGCCTCTCCGGCCGCGTGCTGCCCGGCGGCGCCGACTGGCAGATCGTGCGAGCCGACGGCGTCGCCTACCTGGACGCGCGCTACACCATCGAAACTCGTGACGGCGCCCTCGTTTACGTGCGCAACCGGGGCTACCGCCACGGGCCGCCGGAGGTGATCGCGCGCCTTGCCGCGGGCGAGGCGGTCGACCCGGCGCTGTACTACATGCGCACCACGCCGTGGTTCGAAACCGGGGACGCGCGCTACGCCTGGCTCAACCGCACGGTCTGCGTCGGCAGCGGCGAGCGCCTTGCAGCTGCGGTGCGGATCGACTTCTACGCCGTAAAATAGGGCATGCAAACCGAGCTCGTCATCGGCCTCGTTTCGGTCAGCGACCGCGCCTCGAAGGGGGTTTACAAGGACGAGGGCATTCCCGCGCTCAAGGACTGGCTGAGCGCGGCGATCGCGTCCCCGGCCTGGCGCGACGAGACGCGCCTGATCGCGGACGAGCAAGGGGTGATCGAGGCAACGCTCAAGGAGCTGGTCGACCGGCGCGGCTGCCACCTGGTTCTCACTACCGGAGGCACCGGGCCCGCCAAGCGCGACGTCACGCCCGAGGCGACGCTCGCGGTAGCGGACAAGCTCATGCCGGGCTTCGGCGAGCAGATGCGGCAGATCAGCCTGCAGTTCGTGCCGACCGCGATCCTGTCGCGCCAGGTGGCGGTGATCCGCGGGCGGGCGCTCATCATCAACCTGCCCGGGCAGCCCAAGTCGATCAAGGAAACGCTCGAGGGCCTCAAGGACCCGACCGGCAAGCCGCTGGTGCACGGCATCTTCGCCGCCGTGCCGTACTGCGTCGATCTGATCGGCGGGCCCTATATCGAGACGCGCGAGGAAGTGGTCAAGACGTTCCGCCCCAAGTCGGCGCAGCGGCCCAAGAGCACCGCCTGATGAGCCTGCCGTGCGCCTGCTGAGCTTCAGGCCCAAGCGCGGCGCTGCGCCGCGCATCGGCGTGCTGCTCGCCAGCGAGCGCGTGCTCGACGTCGGCGAGGCCGCGCGGCGCGCGCGCCGGCGCCTGCCGTTCGATGCGGGCGACATGCTCTCGCTCATTGCGAGCGGGCGCGCGGGACTGACTGCGCTGCGCAGCCTGTCGCTTAAATTCGCCGGGAGAGGGCTTGCGCTCGGCGGGGTGCGCCTGCTCGCGCCGATCCCGCGCCCGCGCAAGAACGTGTTCTGCGTCGGCTGGAATTACCTCGAGCACTTCGAGGAGGGCGCCAAGGCACGCCCGCAGGCGCAGGAAATGCCCGCTCATCCGGCGTTCTTCACCAAGGCGCCGACGGCGGTCAACGGGCCGTTCGACCCGATCCCGCTGCATGCGGGCGTGACGCAGAAACTCGACTGGGAAGTCGAGCTTGGCGTCGTCATCGGACGCGGCGGACGCGACATCGCCGAAGCCGACGCGATGAAGCATGTCTACGGCTATACCGTAATCAACGACGTCTCGGCGCGCGAGGTGCAGCGCCAGCACGGGCAGCAGTGGTTCAAGGGCAAGAGCCTGGACGGCAGCTGTCCGATGGGCCCCTGGATCGTGACCGCGGACGAGGTGCCGGATCCGCAGGCGCTGCGTCTGGTGTGCCGCGTGAACGGGGTGGTCAAGCAGGATTCGAGCACGCGCCACATGTACTTCCGCATACCGCGCATCATCGCCGAGCTTTCCGCGGGGCTTACGCTAGAGCCCGGCGACGTCATCTCCACCGGCACCCCGGCGGGCGTCGGCCATGCGCGCACCCCGCCCGAGTTCATGCGCGCGGGCGACGTCCTGGAGACCGAGGTCGAAGGCATCGGCGCGCTGCGCAACCGCATCGGCCGCTAGCGCGCGCTACATGATCTGGTTGACGGTGCCGCCGTCGACTCGCAGCGCCGCGCCGGTGGTCGCCGAGGCACCTTCGCCGCACAGGTAAACGGCAAGATTCGCCACCTCCTCGGCCGAGGTGAAACGCCTGAGCAGCGAGGTGGGGCGAAAATTGACGAAGAACTCGCGCTCGATCTCCGCCACCGTCTTGCCTGCAGCCCTGGCGCGCTCGGCGCGCAGCCGGTCGGTAGTCTCCGTGCGCGTCGGCCCGGGCAGCAGCGCATTCACGGTTACCCCCGTGCCGGCGAGCTCCATCGCCATGCCGCGCGAGATCGCGAGCTGGGCGGTCTTGGACATGCCGTAGTGGATCATCTCCTTCGGGATGTTGAGCGCCGACTCGCTCGAGACGAAGATCACCCGCCCCCAGCCGCGCTGCGCCATCGCCGGTGCGTAGTGGCGCGCGAAGCGGATCCCGCTCATCACGTTGACCTCGAACAGGCGCTGCCAGTCGCCATCCGATATGTCGAACAAGGCCTTGCGCTCGTAGATGCCGAGGTTGTTGACCAGGATGTCGCACTCGGCCACGCGTGCGAACACCAGCTCCGCGCCCGCCGCGCTCGCGCAGTCGGCGGCGACCCCGCCCGCCTCGGCGCCTGGGGCGTCGTCGCGCAGGCGCGCGAGCGCCGCGTCGAGCGACGCCTGGCTGCGCCCGGTGAGCGTCACGCGTGCGCCTTCGGCCGCGAGGCCCTTGGCGATCGCGTAGCCGATTCCGGCGCTCGAGCCGGTGACCAGCGCGCGCCGTCCTTTCAGTTTCAGGTCCATTGCCTTGCTTCCTCCATGGCTAGCCGCCGCGCGTGGTCGCGCTCAGCCCGCCGTCGACCACGATCTCGGCCCCGGTGACGAACTTCGCTTCGTCCGAAGCGAGGTACACCGCCGCCCAGGCCACGTCCCAGGCGTCCCCCATCTTGCCGGTCGGGGTGCGCGCGTTGCGCTTGGCGATAAGCGCCGCCGCGTCGCCGCCCTGCGACTTCGCCAGCCGCGCCGCGACCAGCGGAGTGTTCATCAGCCCCGGGATCACGGTGTTGATCCGCACGCCCTTGGGCGCATAGCGCACCGCCGCGACGCGCGAGAAATGCTGCAGCCCGGCCTTGGCCGCCGCGTAGGCCGCGAGATCGTTGCCGAGATGGCGCAGGCCCGCGATCGAGGACAGGTTCACGATCGCCCCGCCGCCCTGCTTCGCCATCAGCGGCGCCACCATCCGGATCGACTGGTAGACGTAGTGCAGGTTGAACTCGAACTGCGCGCGCCAGGCGTCCGGCTCGATCTCCTCCGGCCCGCCCGGGACGCTGCCGCCGACGTTGTTTACCAGAATGTCGATCCGCCCGTGCCGCGCCAGCGTCTCGTCCACCGCGCGCCTGAGCTCCGCCTCCTTGGTCACGTCGGCCGCGAGCGCCGCCATCGAACCGGCCTCAGCCTTCACCAGGCGCGCGGTGTCCTCGGCCGCAGCGAGGTTCACGTCCGCGCCAACCAGCTTCGCGCCTTCGCGCGCGAACAGCACGCAAATCGCGCGCCCGTTGCCTACGCCCTCGCCTACGGATCCGGCTCCCAGCACCAGCGCCGCCTTGTTCTTCAGCCTATCGCCCATTCGATTGCCTTCCCATTCAGTTCTTGCGCCAAACGCTCGCCAGCCACGGTTGCTGCGCACGCGGCAGCCCCGGCGGGCGGTAGTAGTGCTCGAGTTCCGTGAAATCGGCGTCCGCCATGTAGCGGCGCCACGCCTGCAGGTCATGGTACGCGCCGTAGCGCCCGCGGTTCCAGCCCTCCTCGTTGTCGCCCCTCGGGTTGGAGCTGAACAGCACGCCGCGCGGCTTGAGCGCGGAGTGCAGCTCGCCCAGCACCCGCGGCAGCTCCTGGCTCGGGACATGGAACAGCACGGCATTCGCGTATACGCCGTCGAACCGGGCTTCAGGCAGGTCGAGTGCGAGTAAATCCTGCTGCCACACCTCGCAGCCGCTGAATTCGCGTGCCATGCGCGCGAAGCGCGGCGCCCCGTCCAGCCCGACCGCCGCGTGGCCGAGCCCGGCGAACACTTTCAGGTCGCGCCCCGGGCCGCAGCCCAGGTCGAGGATCGCGAACGGCGGTTTGCCTTCGATATGGCGCAGCAGCGCAGCGATGTTCTGCGCCACATCGTGGCCGCGCGTACCCTGCCAGAAATCCTGCGCGCGCTGGTTATAGTGCTCCAGCGTCAGCGCGGCGATCTGGTCCAGGTCCTGCTGCTCGAGCTTCATCGCGCGCCGTGCCACGCAAGCTTCGCGCCCCTCTCCGCGAGCAGCGCCCGCAGCACCGAGCGGTGGCAGCGCGACTCGTCGGCACAATAGCAGCCGACGGAGAAGTTCGCCTGATGCGACAGCGCGGCCAGGAGCTCGATCGCGTGCGCGGCGTCTGGCGCGCGCATCTCCGCCCGGTACCTCCTCGCGAACGCGCTCCAATCGCGCGCGCTGCGCGCGTTCTGCGCCAGCTTCACGGTCTGCGCGCTGGGCGCGAGATTCGGGTACCACACGTCGTACCAGTTTTCCGACGCGTACGCGCTCCTCGGCACCCCCCGCGGCGGGCGCCTGACGGTGCCGATGCGCAGCCCCTCGTCGTGCGCCCGGGCGGTGCCCAGCCGGACTATGCGAATCGCCATGATCGCCTCCGCAACGCGTGGCGTCATTCTATGGCGCCCTTGGCGCGGCGCGCGCGGATTGGCACAATGTACGATGCGCTTCCTGATCGTCGACCAGGCGCGCGAGCCGCGCGCGGGGCTCGCCGCGCTGCTGCGGGCGCGCTGGCCGGATGCGGAAATCAACGAATGGGAGCCCAACAGCCAGGGCAGCCCGCGCGAAGCGATCGCACAGGGCGAATATTCAGCGGTGCTGCTGTCGGCGCAGAGCGGGGAAGACGCACCGCTCGCCATGGTGGCCGACATCTGCAGGGATCCGAAATCGCCGCCGCTTCTGCTGCTTAGCGACCAGGGCGGCGAGAGCCTGGCGGTCAAGGCGATCAAGGCCGGGGCGTCCGACTTCCTGCCGCGCGAGGGCCTGCAAGCGGGCCGGCTGGCGCAGGCGGTGGTCGACGGGATGAGCGAGCGCGCCGAGATCAGCCGTGACCCGTCTGGCCGCCGGCGCGAGCGCACCATCACGGTCAAGCTCGCGGCGCTGCACGACGTGCACGCGGACCGCAGCCACCCGCCGGTGGTTGCAGGCTACCGTGCGCTCAGGCTGATCGGCGAGGGCGGCTCGTCCCGCGTCTATCTCGCCGAGCGCATTCACGACGGCAAGACGCTGGTGCTGAAGGTTCTGGATTCGCGGCTGCGCGACGACTCGGTCTTCATGGCGCGCTTCGTGCAGGAATACAAGCTTCTCGCGAGCCTGGAGGACGAGCACGTGGCGCGCATCTACGACCAGGGCTTCGCCGGCAGCTATCCCTACATCGCGATGGAATACCTGCCCGGAGGGGATCTCAAGGCCAAGATGATCGAGGGCCTCGCGCCGCGCCAGGCGCTGCGCCTGCTGGGGCAGATCGCCAAGGCGCTGGATGCGATCCACCGCCACGGGATCGTGCACCGCGACCTCAAGCCGCAGAACATCCTGTTCCGCAGCAACGGCGTGCCGGTGATCGTCGATTTCGGCATGGCGCGCGCGCTGGCGTCCAACTTCACGCTGGCGCGCGGCGGCCAGATGTTCGCCACCGCGCGTTACCTTAGCCCCGAGCAGTGCCTCGGCCAGCCCGCGGACGCCCGCTCTGATCTCTACAGCCTGGGCGTCATTTTCTACGAGATGCTGACGCGCAGGAAGCTGTACGACGGGGCGAACGAGAGGGAACTGCTGAGGCTGCACGTGAAGGGCAAGCCGCCGCGGCTCGAGCCGCCGCTGACCGGCTACCAGCGGGTGCTGGACCGCCTGCTCTGCAAGGATCCTGCGCAGCGCTACCAGAGCGCGCGCGAGCTTTTCGCTAACATAGCGATATGAACCTCAATCCGGGCGAACAGCAGTATCTCGACCTGCTCGCCGAGCTGCTCGAGCGCGGGGCGCGCAAGTCGGACCGAACCGGCACCGGAACCGTGTCGCTTTTCGGCCGCCAGATGCGATTCGCGCTGGACCCGAGCTTTCCGCTGCTGACCACCAAGAAGCTGCACCTCAAGTCGATCATCTACGAGCTGCTGTGGTTCCTGCGCGGCGACACCAACGTTCGGTGGCTGCAGGAGCACGGCGTGACGATCTGGGACGAATGGGCCGACGCGCGCGGCGAGCTGGGCCCGGTGTACGGCCACCAATGGCGCCACTGGAAGACGTCCGACGGGCGCGAGATAGACCAGATCGGGCAGGTCGTCGAATCGATCCGGCGCAACCCCGACTCGCGCCGCCACATGGTAGTGGCATGGAACCCGGCGGACGTCGACAGGATGGCCCTGCCGCCGTGCCACGCGTTGTTCCAGTTCTACGTCGCCGAAGGCAGGCTGTCGTGCCAGATGTACCAGAGAAGCGCCGATGTATTTCTCGGCGTTCCGTTCAACATCGCGTCCTACGCGCTGCTCACGCTGATGGTCGCGCAGGTCACGGGGCTGCGCCCGGGCGAGTTCGTGCTCACGCTGGGCGACGTCCACCTGTACCTGAATCACGTCGAGCAGGCGCGCGCGCAGCTCGCCCGCGCGCCGCGGCCCTTTCCGCGCATGCGGCTCGCACCGCGCGGGGATCTGTTCGCCTTCCGCTACGAGGATTTCGCGCTCGAGGGCTACGACCCGCATCCTGCGATCAAGGCGCCGATCGCGGTCTGACAAATTCGAGGAGGAATCTGCAATGAGCGTACAAGCCGCCGCCCAGTGGGCATTCAACCTGGCGAGCGAAAAGCAGGGGATCCGGCGCAAGCTGGGCGAAGGAATCAATACGCGCATTTTTCCCGGCGAGCACGTGATGCTGTCGGTGGTCCGCATCGAGCCGAACGCAAGCGGAACCGTGCACAGCCACCCCAACGAGCAGTGGGGCGTGCTGCTCGAGGGCGAGTGCGTGCGCATCCAGGGCGGCGAGGAGCGCCCGATGAAGGCGGGCGACTTCTGGCATACGCCTGGGGGCGTGCCGCACGGCATTCGCGCCGGCGCCGCCGGCGCGACGGTGCTCGACATCTTCGCCCCGCCGCGCGAGGAGTACCGCAAGGCAGGCGAGGGTTTCGGGACCGGGGAGTGAAAAAAATGGGGCCCGCCGGTAGGGGGAACCGGCGAGCCCCGGGGGAGATAGGAAGGACTAGGGTTTTGTTGTTGTCGGGAGACTCCTTTAGAAGTGCAACGGCATGAGGATCTGCCCCAGATAGACCACGCCGGCGCCGGCGAACACATAAAGCAGCAGGTCGGCCAGGCGGTTCTTCTGATAGGCCGAGACCCATTCGCGGGTGAACCACGACAGCGCC
>Ga0335081_10010116_pt1 | contig 15227 bp, 10 predicted proteins | sample Lox_Sample_35_FD_206713 | JGI IMG/M metagenome (GOLD analysis project Ga0335081, IMG submission 206713) | Soil microbial communities from Loxahatchee National Wildlife Refuge, Florida, United States - Lox_Sample_3.5 | ecosystem: Environmental > Terrestrial > Soil > Wetlands | place: USA...
CAGCGGTCGTTGCCGGAATGCGCCAGGATGAGCGAAATTTGCTGCGGCTTGGGAACGCCGGTCATATGCACGAAGGCCAGGGCATACTTGCCGGGAGGCAAGCCGTCAAAGGTCATCATCACGACAGGCGACCCGCAGAAGAACTCGGTGCGTTGCGAGCCGGCGCTTTCAGCCGACGCATCGAGATCGTACACCTCTTCAACGGTGATGGTCGCCTGCTGGACGAGCGGCAGCACGTTGTTGACGGCCGCTGCGATGCCGTCGAACTGTGCGGCTACGGCCGGAATCGTGTTCGCGCGGACTTCCATCACGGACCCGCGCTGGATATCTGTCGCCAAAACCCGCGCGGCGTTCACAATCGCATCGCGCTGCACCGACGTCATTTGCGATTCCGTGGTGCAGGTCGCCGCCACCGCGGTTCCCGGCCATGCGCCCATGCAGATGGGAAACATGAGAAGCCATGAGAAATGTCTTGCTTCGGGTCTTGTCTGTATCACGGTAGCTTTCCTCCGTCAGACGGTTTCACGGTTCGGAACCGGGTCGATCGGGATCGCGGACCACTCGCTCTCAGACTCGGGGTCGTGCGCTGCGTGCGCGAAGACCTGGCGATGCACCTCATGCGGCGACATCGGCGGAACGATGGTAAAACAGCCAAGCAGGCCGTTCACGATGAAGTAGGAGATGCGCGTCTGAACCAGAAACTCGATCGGATATTCCGGTTTGCGTTTGCGCGCCTGGATCGGGTCCACATCGATGAGAAAACTCACATCGGGGCGGGGCACGAGCAACATGATCGCGCGAACATACAAGCGAATGACTGGGTTGCGCAGGTTCAGATTCGCGAACTGGTCGTAGATGTAGCGGTCGAAGATCACGCAGTCGACTCCCGAATGCCGCGCTTTCTTCGTGACCCAAAGAAGAGAGATTGCATCCAGCAGGTAGATGCACAGGCGGAAGCATGTCAGCAGGGGCGAGCGAACGTTCTTGTCGCGCCGGTTGATGGGAGCTGCGGGCGTGCCCACGCCCTTGTCTCCCTTGAAGATTGCGTGAGATGCGTTTTCGCGCATCCAGGTCAGTGCCGCCACGTCGTCCCAAAAAGCAATCACGCGCACGACAAGCCCCTTCTGCTTCATGCGAGAGCAGAGCAGTCCAATCTGGGTGCTCTTTCCCGCACCGTCGATTCCGGAGAAGCTGACGGTTCGAATGGGTCGATCGCTTTGGTGTCGGCGCATGGTCATCCCCGGTAATTCATCCCGGCCCTGGTTACTGCGGCCGGCTCGGACTGCCCTTGGAAAGGGCGGCAACCGTGCCGATGGCTACTCCGGCGCCGACGACCGCGCCAACCTTGATGAGGAAGGTGCGCACCCGGCGCTGCTTGGCCGGCGCAATCGCCGCGCCTGCGGGGCGTGAGCCCATCACGCCCGTCACCTCCTCTTTGGGCGCTGCGGCCGTTCCCAGCGGAGTGGCGGATCCGCCCTGTTGCGCCCCGCTTTGTTGCGCCCCGCTCGCTTGACTAGCCGGGTCGCCGGGGCTGCTCTGATTTTGCCCGGCGGCGAGCGACGACGACTCGTTCTCCGATGGCTGCGAGGCGATCGATGCCTGTGGCTGCGAAGATTCGGACTGCTGCGCGACGGCGGTGGCCGATGTTCCCATGGAGAGCGCCAGCGAGATCACTACGAAGCCAGCCACTGAAGCCTGCATGCGTTGGAAATAAGGGACTCTCATAACACCTCTTTCTTCGGAGCGCCGTCGCGTTTCACCCAGCGAAACGCTCGCAGCGCGCCACTGCTTGCGTGTTTCTGCCGCGGATCCCTCCGAACACCCATCAATGAAAGCTTTCGGCGGCTTCTTCCACCGTGCCGAAAACCTGAAACAATCCCAGCGCGCCCGCCCGCTCAAGAGTTGTTTCCAACTCTCTTGGAACAGCTGCAAGCCTCACGTCGCCGCTTCGTTTCATGGCTTCCTCAAGGCAGCAAAGAAGGATGTGAATTGCCGGGCGATCCATTTGCCGCACTTTGCAGAAGTCGAGCACGATGTGAGGTCGGTCGATGCCCATCACGCTTTCCAGCTCCCGGAGAAAGCTCCGCCCTCGAAGCACGTCCAGCGTCTCCGGAAATTGCTTCACGTGAACCGCAGTCTTTTCCATGTTCATTTCCAGCCCCTGATTTGATCTCCGTACCCAATACCCAGTCCTTTCTCCACGAGAGGTGCATATCGTCGCGGCCGACGTCATGACGATCCTTGGCTAGGCTTCCAAAACCGTATCGCTGCCCTTGGGTTCCTGCACCAGGCGCGAGATATCCGCTTCGGGATTGCGGATCGCCTGCATGGTTGCGTTCCGGGCATAACGGAAGAGATTTGCAAGATTGGTGTTGTACCAGCAGCATTCTGTCATCCGCGGCGAAAGGCCGCAAAGAAATCGGAGCTTTTCCAGCTTCTCAGGCGTTTTCAGAATGGCCGCGGCCAGCCGATGGTTTCCATCGAGAACGGTCAGCGGTTCGTCCTGTTCCCTGCCGATCAGAATCACCGTGCCCAGGGAGCCCTCTTTCTGGGCAAATTGATTGCCAATGGCGACAATCTTGTTGAGAAACTGCGCGTCCAGCGAATCGCTGCGCGTGCGCAAGGCCTCGGCGACTTCGGTGATCGAGAAACTTCCCCGCGCCAGTTTCCGCCATTGGGCCCGCGGAAACACCCGAATGTCGTCAAGATTCATGGCATTCACTTCCACCTCATACCACCGCGTGCCCTGAGGGATCTCCTTCCACAAGGCAAAATGCCGGATGAAAAGAAGCGCCCGCCTTTTGGCGTTCTCGCCGGGATTCTCCAGATCCGGCTCCGCAACGATCTGCTGCAGGGTCTCGCGGAACTTCCGATAGGTTTGAAGATGGAAGTCGTTCTTGAGGAACTCGGAGATGACTTCGTCTTCCGAGACTCGCCGGATCAGCCGGATGGGGTGCCCGACTCCGGTGATCAGCAGTTCCTTGGGATCGGTGAGTGAGTTGAACAGGAACGGCAAAGCGACCATGACGAACAGCGACGCAAGAAGAACCAGTTCCACAACGATCACTTCGAGCAGAGACGAATGGTACCGGCAAATGCCGGCAATCAAAGCCACGCTGAAGGCAAGCTGAATCAAGCTCGTGTTGGCGATCTTGTAGGACATTTCGAAGGTGATGATCACGGCGCTGAGCGAGTAGATAATCGACGCCAGCGCGTACAGCGCAAAGAGAAGCGACACGTGATATTGTCCGACCTTGTCGAATCCGGAACCGAGCAGCGTAGCCCAGACCCACGACGGTGCAACGAAGAGGCCGAATGAGATCACGCTGCCCACTCCCACCACCAGCATGAGCGCGGTGGCAATCACCCTGAGATCGCGCCTGCCTTCATCCGTGGCGCCCGCGACGATGGGAAAGGTGGTGTTGACCACGGCCGAGGAGAAGGAAAAGATAACCCGGCCGACCAGGGCCACCGCCGCGAACAGACCGGCGGCAGGTCCGGGAAAGAAATGCTTGACCAATACCACGTCGCAGTTGTTGATCAGCACCTGCCCGGAGAAATAGACCGCGGCCTGGGTCATCTCGCGCACCGAGCGAGAGAACGAAACCGGGTTGGCCACTCGAGGCGCCAGTCGAAAGCTGGCTCCGAAATACGCCACTGCCATGGCGAAGGCATTCGCGGCAATGACGCCGGAAACCCCGTAATGCAACCGCAGCATAACCACGGAGCCGCCGAATCGAACCAGTCCTTCAAGCACCAGACTTGCGGCGAGTCCGAAAAAGCTGCACGTGCCTTGTATATAGCCGCGGCGGCTTCCCAGCGGCACGTAAAAAGCCGCGGCGATGGCGAGCAGCGAGATCAGTTCCGCCCCGGGCAGATTGAGGTAGCCGGCAATCGCATCGCGAAACTCGAAGAGCAGGACGGCAGCCAGGATTCCGCACACCCAGGAGCTGCGATGAAACGACCGGTAGACCGCGGCCTTTGCTTCGGCAGTCGTCTGCTGCGCGATCACCTTGGCAGAGACGATCTGGAAGGAAAGGGTCGCGGCGGAAAGAATCGTAAGCAGCGTATAAACCACCGCGACGTGCCCGAATCCGATGGCGCCCAGAGACCGCGCGACAACGATGTTGTAGGCCAGATTCGCCGCGGCGGTCAGGCAGGAACCGGACAGCAATACGACGCTGCCGGAGACGATCCGCGCCGGTACTGTCTTCGATTTTGCGATCGAATCTTCCATCAGGATTGGCGCGCTTTTATATGACTCTTCGAACTGGGTTGAGATACTCTTCACCTCTTAAGCGGCGACAATCTATCCGATGCACGATTCCAATTCCTGGCTGCTCGAAACCGGGCGATCGCACTTGATGGGGGGATCGACAACCGAGCGGCTGTTTTCCGCTTCTAACTGTCTGTCCGATGCTTAAAAGCACCAGTGCCAGCCTGCTTTTGTTCTTTCTTCTAACCCACGGGTGCTCCAATGGCGAGGGCGTGCCGAGTGCGCCCCTGAAGTACCGGGCCGGCGGTGGCACACCGGAGAAGATCGCCGTCTACGAAGCTTGGTTCGGCCATCCCCGGCACATCTCGACGGGCTATTCCTCCCATGATCCGGCCATCCTTGCCGAGCAGATCCGCCAGGCCAAGGCGGATGGCATCTCGGCTTTTGTCGTCGACTGGTACGGGGACCGGGAGCCCTTCATCGACGCCAGCTACGCGGAAATGCAGCGAGTGGCCGCCAGCAACCATTTTCAGGTCGCAATGATGTACGACGAAAGCGATAGTGAAGAAGATGCGACCGACGAGGCGATCGCCGACTTCACGGTGTTCCACGACACCTATCTTTCGTCCCACGCTCCGGGACATCAAGCCTATCTGACCTTCGATGGCCGTCCCGTGATCTTCATCTTTCCCAAGGGAGGGCACACCGATTGGAGTAAGGTCCGGGCGCTCATCGACAAATGGAATCCCGCTCCCTTCCTGATTTACGAGAATCTGCCCGCCGGATCTTCCGCGAATGCCTTCGACGGCTTTTATGCCTGGATCAATCCGGGCCAGAAGGGATGGGCCGCGGACGGAAGCAACTGGGGCGCGCAGTACCTGGCCGATTTTTATGAGACCATGAAAACGAAATATCCCGACAAGCTCATCGTCGGCGGAGCCTGGGCGTCTTTTGACGATGCCAAAGCCTCCTGGGGTCTCAATCGACACATTTCTCCCCGTGGGGGCCAGACCCTCAGCGATACCGTCAATTTCTGGCGCACTGAATTTCCCAAGGACGAGCCTCCTCCCTTTCTACTGATCGAAACCTGGAACGACTACGAAGAGGGCTCGGCGATCGAACGGTGCATTCCCAGTTGCGATTCCGCGCCCCACGCGCCTGCCTCCATCTCTTTCTCGAAAGCCGCCGACTCCTCCTCATCCAAGCCGTAGACCGGTTGCATAAGTGCGATCTTTGTAAGGGTACGGATTTACAGCTTGCAGAAAAGCTCGCGGCCGGCGGTTTTGAAAGGGCACGGCTTCACTCCTTGCTGAAAAAGTCGTGTAAGAAGTGTTTTGTAACAGGGCCCGACTTCAGTCGGGACGTAAGTGTCGTCAAATAAGTTGGGGCTTCAGAGTCTGCGTGAGAACTCATACTAGCCAAATCTCTGGTGTGCGAGCCGGAGGGAGCAGCAGCCTTCAGGCTGCCGGATTCAGCGCAAAACAACGAAGTGGCTTCAGCCACGGGCCCTTTCCAACCGACTCTATGGCCGTGGCAGGAGTTCTCACGCACACTCTTCAGCCCCTGCTTCGTTTCGGTCGCAGTTTTTCTTCGAGGATCGCGTCTGCAGATCGCGAGCAGTTTGTTGAAGCCTGCGCAAATGGCAGAAACGGAGGATTGGTTTCGGTGCCGATCAAGTGAAATGATGCAGCTCTTAATTCGCCGCGCTGTCCGGCCGCAAGCGGCCTTTGTCTCAAGCAAAGGCCACCTCGAAACGACTGCAAACTGCCTCAAAGCAGCTGGTCTAGGCGGCTTCGGTGATGCCCCGAGACGTCCGGGACGCATAGCCGTTGCCTTGCGCCACAAATTCATGCTGCGACGCGGCAGCCAGCGTTGGCGCATGCAAGGGGAACACGTCGGCCTGACCGGCAACATGCTCATGCGCGCGATGGACTTGGCTGATGAGAGAGAGCGGCCGGCTCCGCACTTCGTCATAAACGCGCCCCACGTACTCGCCGAGAACGCCCACCGAAAGCTGGAGAAGTCCGCCGACAAAGAACACCGCGCTCGCCAGACCGAGCGTCGCCGCCGCCATCGGCCTGGTGCAGAGCAATGCGGAAAGACCAAGCAGCGCAGCCAGAGAGGTTGCAAATGCGAACAGCACGAAGCTGAGACGCAGCGGCTTATAACTGAAGCTGGTGATCGCATCCATCGCGTATTTGATCCGGCTGATGAAGGACAATTTGCCTTCGCCGCCGGCGCGGTCCTGCCGATCGTAATAGACAATGGCGTTGCGATAGCCGACCCATGCCCGCAGCCCGGGCAGATACCGGTTGCGCTCCTCCATGGCATTCACCGAGTCGAGCGCCTTGCGATCCATGAGACTGAAAATTCCGGCATTCAAGGGAATGGGATAGTCCGACAGCGTGCCCAGCAACCGATAGAACAACGGAAAAAGAAAAGCGAGGAGCTTGCGAGCCTCCTGGCGGCTCCTTCTCACGGCGATGACCACCTCGGCGCCGTTCTGCCAGGCGTCGACCAGTTGCGGCAAGACCTCGGGTGGATCCTGAAAATCCCCGTCCATCAGGATGACGGCCCGGCCGCGCGCGGTCTTCAGGCCGGCAGAGATCGCTCCCATGTGGCCCCAATTGCGCGAAAGCTCGACAACCACCACGTGCGGATCTATGGTCTGAAGCCCTCTTAGCAGCTCGAGCGAAGAATCCGTAGAGCCGTCGTTGACATAGACAACTTCCCATTCGTCCACTGCAGACCCAATGGCGCTGGCGACCGCCGAGTGAAACCGAAGGATGAGTTCCTCTTCGTTGTAAATAGGTACAACAACTGAAACCATGGTGAACTCCTGTATTCGTATTCCGATTTGGCCCGGCGTCCGTACATTTCTTTCTTGCGCTGGCTGTCGTTCATTCTTGCTTCTCTTTCTCGCGCTGCCTGTCGTTCCTTCTTGCTTCTTTCCGATCGATCCCGTATTTGCGGCTCCATCGCGCTGCTAGCTTTGCGGCGAAGCCTGAAATACGCGCACCTTCCATCGCAGCTCGGCGGGCGTCAGGACCACAACGTAGCGGGCATGAACCCGCTGCGCGGCCAGCGCTTTGTCATGATCGTAGACCTGCACTTCGTATTCCGCGTTGTCCACCAGTTCGATCGACAGTCCGCGGGGAGAATAGAAAACGAGCTGCAGGTCGTGCGACAGGTCGGTGTATTGCGTGCGAATGCCCAGCCGTGCCTGCTGGGCAACGGTCCCGGCCAGCTTCTCCTGGGCCGGTCCCACAAAATCGCGGTCGAGCAGGTCGGGGCGATTCTGTCCCAGCGACGAGCTTATGCTCTGCCAGGCTTGCAGGTAGTCGCGAACCACAGCCGACTGTGTCTGCTCCTCCAGAACCCGAGGCCCTTGCAGCTTGACCGGCTCCACGCGCACCGCGGGTTGAGCCGCGGCGACGGAGGCCGACAGAAGCAACACGGCGAAGCGGAATGGCGCCGGTACGGACATCGTCATCTCTCCCACCGAACCTGATTTCCCAGCGAAACTCCACTGGCGACCGAGATGGTTGCGCCGCGCACGGCCGGCATCTCGACCTTGGCGACACCGCGCTTCAGCGGAGCATCGACGGTGGTTTCGTCGCCGTTGTAGGTCTCGGTGAAGGTGACAATGGTTCCATCCGCCACGGCATTCCCATCGCAATCGCGTACCGGATCCGTCTCGACCTCGAGCTTCCCGCCCGCTGGCGTCACGCTCATCTTCAGATTGCACGGGTCGCCGGACACCTGGCTTACGATCCGCTTCGAGCTGATATCGCCGGCTTTCGCGATGAATGTAGCCGTTCCCTGCTTTGCCGAAGAATCCATCGCTGTCCACGCGGCGCCGTCGCGCGTGGTAACTTCGCGCGACCGCGGAGCCGCAGACGGGCTGGAGAGCTCAAAGGAGACCTGAAGCGGCGCGACGATGAGGTTCCGATAGGTATCGAAGACGTATGCGTCGCCGGTGATGGCGTCGTGCATGCCCACGGGAAGACGGGATGGCCCGGCGAGAAAGCTCAGTTTGGCCGGCTGGTTCGCGGCCACAACATCGAAGGAACGGCTCACCGCCGCGCTTCCCGACGATGGCGAGAGGATCGCCAGATAATGTCCGGCATTGAAGAGCGAGTCCGCCGGAAAATCGATCGCCTGACCCAGTTGAACCTTGCGCTCGAGCACCTGCGCGGGCCCGACGATATATAAGTTCGCTTCGCCGCTGCCGTCGCTTTGAATCGAAAAGCCGTTTCCGGCCGTGACGGTTCCGGGAACGGTCAGGCTTTCGTGCTGAGCGCGCGCGCCACCCGCTGCCGCGAGGACCAGCGCGCCGGCCAGAATGACAACCCCTCGCCTCACCGCGTGAGCCCTCCAAAACTATACGATGCAACCACCGTCCTGTCGCTCGCCACTTCCCTGGCCAGATCTTCGGGAATGTGAACATTGAATGCGGAAGGGGTTTGCGGCAGCAGCGCGTGGTCGACATACTGATCGGCCACCCACACCACACGGCCGGAGCGATCGTAAAAAGTGCCCAGAACGTGGGCAATGCTCACGTTTTGTCCGCCCTGGTTGACGAGTTGCCCGGTGAGCGATGCGTCCGGAGCCGGATTCAGGTGCTCATTTTGGATTTCGATCACCGGATCGGCCGAAGCGGCGATCAGAGAGGAGAAGGGCGTCATGCGCACGCTGCCCACATCGGAAAGAGTCACGTTGGGAAACTGGATGAGGAAGGGCGTGACCTGCTTGGGCAAAAGGACATGAGAGATCTTGTCGAAGCTGCCTTCGGTGGCAATCTCGGTCTTATCCTTGCCGAGCAGGGTCGCCTTCACCGATACGTAAGCGGGCACCACGTCGTCGTTGAGAAGCTCGCCGAGGATCACCGTGCCTTCGGCGCGCTGCACCGGATGCATGTCCACGATGCGCACGTTGGGCGCGTCCACGTCCTGGGCTCCCCAATCGTCCTCGGGACCGCGGTAGATCACGTCCCAGCGGAGATAGTTCACCGGAATGACCTGGGGAGGCAGCGTGGGCCGCTTCTCGATTGGCCAATCCACCTGCCATTGATCTCCATTGCGGACCACGCGGACGTCGCGCGTCGTTCGAGTCAGCCCCACCACGGTGGCCCACTTCAGCGTGAGCCGGATTTCGGCATCGGATGCGCCGGCATGCAGAGGCTGCAGATCGAAGCTGTCCAGCGTGGCATAAGTGAGAAGCCCGGAGTAGCCGCCCACCAGGTCGCGCTGAAGATCCTGAGGCGAGAATTCAGCCCGATTCAACAGGCTATCGTGCGCTTTGTCCCAGGATCGCGTGCGGATCGCATCGCAGAGATCGCGAACGGCGGCTTCCGGCGTGGAAGCGCTTCGCTCCGCATGTTCCCCGCCGGCGTAGGCGGCCGCGGCGGGCACCGGCCACTCGGTTCCGGCGAAAACCAGTGCAACGGTGGCTAGAAAGAGGATTACGGTAAGCCATGCTCCTGTTTTCACGACGCCAACCTCCCCGGGGCCAGCTCCTCAGTCGCCGGAAAGGAATAATCGTTCAGCGCGCTCCGCCGTTTCTTGGCCGGAATCAGAAGGAAGAGGATGGCCACGACGCTGCTTCCGAAGGGAAGAGTCCCCCACATCAACCCTTGCCAGTGCGGAGGAATCTGCGCAGAATTCACGGGCATTGCAGGCGGTACGCCGTCCTTGCTCCAGATCACGATGGTGTTGTCATCGAGATTGTCGACCGGCCTCCAGCCCGCGAACCACAAGAGCGGATCGTAGTAGGGATCGCGAACGATGACCCATTTCAAGCCGTATTGATCGGCATGCCCCAGCATGGCGCGCAGCGAGTCGAGCCCCGGTTCGCCGAAGTACTTCGAGCTGGTGAGAGCGCCCACGCCGTAGTGCGTGAGTTCAGGCAAAGTGCGTCCCGAGTTCCATTCGCCGTCCACGCTGCCGGCATCGGTCATCATGGCAAGGCGCGAAAGCTTGTTGCCAAATCCTAGGGTCACGTAGCGGTATTTGTCGTGTCCATCCCGGTTGAGCCAGGAAGCAACTTCATCCACCTTGAGGTTCTCCGCGTCCGCAGGCCGCCAGCTTGCCCACCCCACAGCCGCAGCGCAAGTGCCCGTAGCCAGCAGGGCCAGCGCGATCGCGGCGGGAGCGCGGAACCGGGATACTAACTCCGAAACAAGAACTCCTAGGATGGGAAGAGCCAGAAGCGTTGCCCAGTAGCTGAAGCGCTCCATGGTAAGCACGTTGAATGCGCGCCCCAGCACCCACTGACCGACGGGCGTCGTTCCGCCCAGGCCGAGCATGAAAGCGAACCAGAAACCCAGAACCAGCGGGCGCAAGCGGCGATTCATTGCGCCGCGCAGGACGATGAACGGCAAGGCCAGGATCATCGCTCCATAGGGAATGACGAAAAAGTTCAGCCCCCATTGCGGGCTGAGGATGTAATTGGCGCGGCTGGGGTGAGGAATCGGCGTCTGGGTCACGGGATTGTGAATCAGCGCGATCCAGAACGGCAGAATTACAACCGCAATCGCGACGGCGGCAACCGCTGTGATCAATGCCGTACGCGCCGCAAAGGCGCCGGTCGAAAGCTGCTCTCCATCCTCGCGATCGATCAGCGCCAGGGCGAGAACCGGCACGATGAAGAAGAGCGATCCGAACAACAGGGTGAAATGGTGAGCCGCCGCGCCGGCCGCCACAAGAGCGCTCGCCTTCAGAAAGCCTCGCCAGCTTCCTCGGCGCACCCACTCGTACAAGTAGGGCAGGGCATTCAAATAGATTGCCGCGGCGCTCGTCGTCGGCAGCTGCCCGGCCGAATAAACCAGAAAGCTTTCAGAACCCAAAAAGACGCAGGCCAGGGCGGCGAACGAGGCCGCGCGCGGACTCACCCAGAGCAATGAGAAGCGATACACACCGACAACCAGCAGCAGTATGGCGACGAACTGAATGGCCATGTAGGCCATGTCGAGACCGAAGAGCGGCGAGATAAGCGCGACCCACTGCTGCGGAAGAGGCGGATACGTCGTCTGCGTGAAACCGGCATACCACTTGGTATTCCACGGATCGAACCAATGGTGAGCGTAGTGGGAGGCAAAAAAGATGTGGAGATTCGTGTCGTACGATCTCAGCGGCAACTTCATGAGCAGCAGCGGGAGGTTGATCGCGAAAGCTACCCAGAGACTAAGGCTGAGGGGAATGGACCGTTGCATCCAACCGACCGGCTCAGGGGTCTGCACTTTTTCTTGTTGAAGTCCCATCGAATTTGCGCCGCCAAAGAAGGGTGGTGGATCCCGACGTTCTTAAGCTGGCTGGAGTGCCCAAGCCGATGAGTTGGCCCAATTCAGAACGCTCCTATTTCGATTCCTGGGGAATCGCAGAGGTTGCTCAGAGGCGGCTCCGCTTTTATATGCCTTAAACCATCTGCGCGTGCGGGGCGCAGAGTTAGCCAACATTTCGAATCGAATGCGAATCCAACTTTCCGTTACGGCTTTACGTGTCGAGTTCTGCTCATGACTCCGCGTGTCGAGCCCCCACTGCTTCACGGACCCCGCAATTGAAGATCGAAATCACATTGGCGTTCGTTGCCGTATGCTGCACGATGCAAGCGCAGACTTACCAACTTGGCCCTGGCGCATCCACGAGCCAGCAGAAACCAGGAGATCAGAGCCAGAACCTCGGCTGGGGCTCGAACATCGAGAACGCGAGACTCGCGCGCGCTGCGCAGCAGGCGCTTGAGCGCGGCGACCACGCCCGCGGGTTGGACCTGGCGCGCCGCGCCGCGGAGGCCGCGCCCAACGATCCGCAACTCTGGTTTCTCGCCGGCTATGCGGCTCGGCTCAATTCCCGCTACCAGGAATCGATCGACTTCTATAAGAAAGGCCTGCACTTCGATCCCAATGCGCTGGATGGCCGCTCGGGTCTCGCCCAGGACCTTGTCCTCGTGGGACAGACCGCCGAAGCCGAACGCCTTCTCAAGGAGATCGTCGCCGCCAGCCCCAATCGGCACGATGACGTGCGATTGCTGGGCGAGCTTTACATGAAGGCGAAGGACTATTCATCGGCAGTCGACTGGCTCGCCAAGGCGGAATCCGCCAAGCCCGACGCGCGAACGGAGTTGCTGCTGGCAATCTCTTACGGGCAAACCGGGCGCAAGGATCTGGCCGGCCGATATCTCAACATGGCCAGGAGTCGCGATCCGAATAATCCTGAAGTGCAGCGCTCGCTGGCCGGCTACTATCGCGAAGCGGGCAAATATTCTGAGGCGATCGCCGCGCTCCAGTCCATTCGCAGCGCCAGGCCCGACGTCATTGCCGAGCTTGCGTACACCTTCCAGCTCGCCGGCAAATCCAAAGAATCGGCGAAGGCCTACGCGCAAGCTGCCGACTCCGCGCCGCGAGATCTGGAGTTGCAGCTTTCCGCCGCGCAGGCTCAAGTCACCATTGGCTCCTATCGCGACGCGGAATCGTATCTTGAGAGAGCCGCGAAGCTCGATTCCGGATCCTATCGGCTGCATGGAATCCGCGGCGAGATGGCGCGCGCCCAGGACCGCGACGAAGCCGCGATCAGCGAGTATAACCAGGCGCTTGCGAGCTTGCCCGCGAACCCTGCCGAGGGACCGCTCTATGCTATCCAACTTCGGATGGACCTGGTGCTGCTCTATCGCAAGGCGCGAAACGCCAGCGCCGCTGACGCTCAGCTGGCGCAGGCGCGAGCGTCGATCGCCGCTCTGGAGGGCTCCGGCGCCCAGGGGCCTTACCTGCGGCTGCGGGCTCTCATCAAGCTGGCATCGGGCGATTTCGATGGCGCGCTCGCCGACATCAAGAGCGCGCTGGCGATCGAACCTTCCGATCGCGACGACCATCAGATCGCCGGCGACATCCTGATGAAGATGGGTCGCACCGGGGACGCGATCGCGGCGTACAAAGACGTGCTCGCCATCGATGCGGCGAATCCGCCGGCGCTGATCTCTCTGGGATATGCATACCGTGCGCAAGGAAGCCAGCGCGACGCGGAGAAATGCTTCCAGCGGTTGATGCAGGTCGAGCCCTCTTCTTACGTCCCCTATCTTGCTCTCGGCGATCTGTATACGTCGGAGCGATCGTTCTCAAAAGCCCAGGCAGCCTACGCCAAGGGTTATGAACTGGCGCCGAAGCAGCCGCTCATCGTGGCAGGCGGTCTGAATGCAGCGGTTGAAGGGCACGACATGAATGTTGGCGGCCAATGGGAATCGCGCGTCACGGATGACATGACCGTAGAGCCGGAGGTGCTTCGCGAAGAAGAACGGTACCTGAGCTTCAAAGGAGATTACACACAGTCCGCCGCTCTGGGACAAAGAGCCATCCAGGCCCTCCCCACGGACCGGGATGTCGTTGTCTACCTCGGTTACGATCTGCTGCATCTCGGCCGCTACGACGACCTGTTGGAGCTGACATCGAAATACAACAACGTTTTGGCCAAGGAGCCCGATATTCCGCTGCTGGCCGGATATGTGCACAAGCACAACGGACAACTGGAACAGGCCAGGCTGGACTTCAGCGACGTCCTGCACCGCGATCCCACCGTAGTCACCGCGTATGTGAATCGCGGATTTGTTCTCGACGATCTCCATCAACCCAAGGAAGCGGCTGCGGACTTCGAGTCGGCGCTGAAGCGGGAGCCGGACAACGGCGAAGCGCACCTGGGCCTCGCCTACGCCGAGCTCGCTTCCAGGCGGCTCCAGTCGGCCTTGCATCAAGCCGCCCTTGCCGGCAAGTCGCTGGGAGATTCCCGGGACATTCACGTGATTCGGGCTACCGCGTATGGACTGGAAGGCATGCTGGCGAAAGCCGCCGTCGAGTATCGGGCGGCGCTCCGATTCACGCCCGACGATGCGGCGCTTCATCTGGGTCTCGGTCATGCACTTTACGGCGAGCACCTGTATCGCGAATCCGCCGGAGAACTGGAGACTGCCGAGAAGCTGTCGCCGGGCGATCCCGAGATCGCTGCGTCCCTGGCGCTCTGCTATGCCGATCTCCATGATCGCGATCAGACGCTCCGATATGTCGCCGTCGCGGAAAAGTCGATCGATGAATCGTCCAACTCAGCGGCCGACACGAACAAGCCGGGCGCGACTGCCATCCTTCTGTCGACCGGCGAGGCCCTCTACACGATCGGCGACCGAAGCGCTTCCATGGATCGATTCCGCCGCGCGCTGAATGAAAGAAGCGGTGACCGCATCTCCATTCGATTGGCGATCGCGCAGATCATGGCCCAGCAGCAGCGGCCCGACGATGCGCAAAGGCAGATCGCCCTGGCGCTGATGGAAGCCGAGGCAGGAGACACTGCGCCGCCCAGCGGAACCGAATATATCGCCGCCGCGGATGTCCTGCGCAGCCTGCATAATTACCCGCTGTCCCAGGATTACCTTGAGCAGGCCAAGGCGTCGGGGGCGCCGGATGCGGAAGTACGCATCGGGATGGCGAACAACTATCTGGCTCTGGGCGACACATCGCGAGCCAGGGCCGAACTCGATGCGGTGACCGCGGCAGCCGATAACGATCCCGATTACCAGTACCTGATGACCCGTGCCACCATGCTCGAACAGGAGCACCAGGGTTCGCAGGCCATGACCGCGTTCGCCCAGGCCTCTGAAGCCGCCCAAGGAGACGACGCGGCGGAACAGGCATTGTTGCGGGAAGGCGCCAATGAAGGGATGAGGCTGACACCGCAGGTGAGCGTATTGTCGAATTTCTCCGTCGAGCCAATCTTCGAGGACTCCACGGTGTACGTTCTCGACTCCAAGCTCGACGCGGCCTTCACGGTGCCGAATTCCGATACCAATCTGCTGCCCCCGCCGCGTTCCTCGATCGAAATACAGAACACCGACGCGTTCCACCTTCACATCAGCCCTTACCTCCCCGCGGGAGGCTTCTTCCAGTTGCGCGATGCGCGCGGGCAAATCTCGGCCCCCGCCCTCAATTCGATTGTCAACCGCAACACCATTGACTCCACCTTCGACTTTGCGCTGA
>Ga0335081_10010117_pt1 | contig 15225 bp, 12 predicted proteins | sample Lox_Sample_35_FD_206713 | JGI IMG/M metagenome (GOLD analysis project Ga0335081, IMG submission 206713) | Soil microbial communities from Loxahatchee National Wildlife Refuge, Florida, United States - Lox_Sample_3.5 | ecosystem: Environmental > Terrestrial > Soil > Wetlands | place: USA...
TAGACGGCGATCTTCTCGTTCTTCTTCTTGTCCAGGCCGTAGGCGAGGGCAGCGGCGGTGGGCTCGTTCACGATGCGCCGAACGTTGAGACCGGCGATCTCTCCCGCGTCCTTGGTCGCCTGGCGCTGCGCATCATTGAAATAGGCAGGAACGGTGATGACCGCGTCCGTCACCTTTTCGCCCAGGTAGTTCTCGGCGGCCCGCTTGAGCTTCAGCAGGATCTGGGCACTGATCTCGGGAGCCGAATACTGCCTGCCGTCGATGTCGATGCGGGCATCGCCGTTCGGCCCCTCGACCACGTGATAGGGGACTCGTTGCATCTCGTCCCGAACCTCCGAAAACCGCCGACCCATGAAGCGCTTGATGGAGTAGACCGTCTTCTCCGGGTTGGTGATGGCCTGGCGCTTGGCGACCTGGCCGACGAGTCGCTCGCTGTCTTTGGTGTAGGCAACGACCGACGGGGTGAGGCGAGAGCCCTCCTCGTTCGTGATGACGACGGGCTCTTTGCCCTCCATCACGGCGACCACGGAGTTCGTGGTCCCCAAGTCGATGCCGATGATCTTCGCCATGTTGGAAATCCTCCTGTCGGCCCAACCTAAGTCCAGGTAGTCGCCTGTCAAACCCGACGCGCCGGGGAGCGCAGCTCCAGCCCAGGTGCGTAGTTTGTTACGCAACCGCCACGTTTTCGACGCACACCGACACCCCTTTTGGGATGAGCCTCTTGTCGGCAATCAAATGAAATTGCTAGGTGTTCCCGGGGGTGGGGACGGTGGCACCCACCTTGCTCAGATGACATGGCGGCGGGATCATACTGGGCGGGGATGGGGAAAACCTGAATGATGACGCGATCGGCCATTCAACTACAGAGCCAACCGGCGCAGCGCTCCTCCTTCGCGCTCCTTCTCAACGCGAATGCGAAGCAGGTCACACCCCGAATCCTCCACGCCCTCGAGCAAGTGGCCGGACGAGAGGTCATCTTCGTTTCCCACGACGAGGCGGAGGCCGACGATATCGCGGACTTCGTCGTGTCCCGTGGCTACGAAACCGTCTTCGCCGGAGGGGGCGATGGAACGTTCGTCGGCTGGGTGAATCGCATCCTGGACCGGGCGGAAAGGAAAGCTCTTCCGGTCCCGCGTTTCGGCGTGTTGGCGCTGGGCACTGGCAACGCGATGGCGGAGGTGGTGGGCGCGCGGCTGGACGGGCCGGTTGCGGATCTGTCGGCGTTCGCGAACGGCGAGCTGTATCGGGTGCGCTCTCTTGACCTCCTCACCTGCGAGGAACGGCGCACCCCGTTCGCCGGGGTGGGATTCGATGCAGCAGTCCTGAATGATTACTCCTGGTTCAAGAACCGTCTCGGCGGAACCATCCTTCAGGCGATGGCCACCGGCGCCCCGGGATACGCCCTCTCCGTCGCGCTGCGCTCAGCCCCGCGTCAGCTCTTCTTGCGAAGACCGAGCTATTGCGAAATCGTGAACGTGGGTCGACCGGCATTCCGCCTCGACGGAAGGGGACGCCAGCTGGGTCCGGCGATACGCTACGGCGAACTCCTCTACGCCGGTCCGTGCATGATGGCCGCGGCGAGCACCGTCCCCTTCTATGGCTTCGGACTGCGCGCCTTTCCCTTCGCCGATTCGAGGCCAGGCCTCCTGCAATTGCGCGTCGCAACCGCGATCCCCCTCCCCACACTGCTGCTCAACCTCCCGAGCATCTGGGCGGGCGACTTCGCTCACCCGAACCTGCTCGATTTCCACGCAGAGCGCGTCTCGCTCCAGTTCGAGCCCGCCATGCCGTTGCAGGTAGGCGGAGATGCCGATGGCTGGCGCGAGCACGTGACCTTCGGAGTGACGCCGACCAGCATCGAGCTCGTGGACTTCAGGCGCCCCCGTCGCCGCCTCAGGCTCCTCAGCTGACCGGAGCTGTCGACGCGCGCCCCCCGCTGATAACGGGGCAGCGCTTCTGCGCGCTCGATGGCCCTGGGCCTGATGTTCGCAGCCGGACCGCTCTTGTCCAGCTGTCGCGATCGCCACTCCGGCAAAGCTCTGAACTGCGCAACGACTGTCGTTCGTGGACAGCCATATTCCGAGGTACCCGCGCACGGGCAGATCGGCGGCCCATCCGGGTGAATGAATCGAACCCCGCGATGGTCAGTGCGGAGTGTAGAGATCGCGCGAGAGGATCACCTTCAAGGTCACCGTATCCGAAGCACCGGTCAAGCCGAAACCGACGCCAGCTTCGATATCCGCCCATTTCGCGCGGCGATCAATGACCGCCCAGACCTGGTGCGATTGTTGACTCTTCGGATAGAACGCGCGCAGCGGACCGACGTCCGAGTATTCCTCCACGGCCACGGTCCACTGCGGGGACACTCCGTAGGCAACTCGCACCGCCGGCGCAAAGTCGAGATTCCCCACGCCTCCCACGTATGAGGTGTCGAGAATCGGATTCACAAACACCTCCAGGTGACGCCAGTGCAGGCCGAGAATAGGCCGGATCTCGGAGGCAACGAGGTGTTGATCCCAGTGCCTTGCGTTGAGGCTGAATTCGAAGTTGACGGCAAGGACGAATGTCCGTTCGGCGGCATGCGGCTCGGCGAAGAGCAGGCGTATCTTGCCGCCGTTGATTGTGGGTCCGAGGTTCTTGGAGATACTGTACAGCGGCAGGTAGAGGCCCAGCTCGAACCAGTCCACGACGCCATAGGCCCATTCCGCCACGCCATTCCAGGACTTGTCCGGTATGACGCCACCGGGAAACGCCGGTGTCTTCAGGCCGTCCGGGGTGAAGTTATTGTGGATCGTGAGATTGATCGCGCCGGGTTCAGCGATTGAGCCGTCGTAGACCTGGATCTCGTCGGTCTGGGCAATGACCGTCATGGGGGCAAGCAGAACACCTGCGATCGTCAGGCTCGCGACCAGCATCCCGGCCCGTGCTGCCGGCGACGCGAACGGCGGACGCGAGGCTCGCCCCCCGTGGGCGGCGCCCCGGAACACCGCCACCCGAGCCATCTCGGCCGTTTCTCGGATCGCGGCTTGCCCGCCACCAACCGTGGCAGGGCAACGAGCCCGCCGCGGCACCATGCAATCGACCTCCGTCTGCAGGGGCACGAACGGCGTGACACCACCGAACCGGACACGGGCACCGAGCCTTGGAACCAACTCGCCCAGGAGAGCGCGAAGAAGCCTCGCCGTGGCACTGGGAAAGGGACCCATATCGAGACCGCTGCGCTGCGCAGGACCGCCCGATCAGATAGTTGCTCTTGCCTACCCGTTCCCGGAACCGAACGGGATCGTGTCATCGAACCGCAGCGAGACAGCCGCACGGTACCGTGGAAGCTGCCATCCCCAAGACCATTTCGCCGTTCGACAACCCGAACTGGTGGGGCCGCCCCCACCTGAAGAGCGGCGAGCAGCCAGCCCGGCGTCCGCCACTTGCCTGGCGCCCCGCCCCTGGCGGAAGTAGCGTTCGAATCAGCCGCGGCTGTCGCTTTCGAGCCGAGGTAGCGCGACCCCGACTCGAATCCGAAGATTCGAGGCGCGGCGACGTGCCTCTCACCGGCGGGCGCACGCTCGTTTGGTCAAAGCGCACTGACGAGGTGCCCGTGAAGGACGTCAAGCTCGTGGAGCTCTTGCACCCAGAAGCAGTGATCCCCGACCTTGCTGGACAGACGACCGATGCCGTGCTGGCCGAGCTTTGCCGGCCGCTTGCTCGCGACTCCCGACTGGATGGCCGATACCTGTTCGAAGCTCTCGCCGAGCGTGAGAAGCGCGGCTCGACCGGAATGGGCGAGGGGGTTGCCATCCCGCATGCCAGGATCGGCGGCCTCGCCACCATGACCGCCAGCTTTGGGCGTTCCCGGGTCGGCATCGACTTCGGCTCGTTCGATGGCAAGCCCGTCCACTTCTTCTTCGCTCTGTTCACCCCCCAGGACAAGGTCGGGATCCGGATGGTCGGCGTCCAGATCTGTGGCATACACGTCAAGGCCCTCGCTCGAATCAGCCTGGTGTTAAAGGAGCCGACCTTTCGCGGGGCACTGCTCCAGGCGCGCGATGCTGGACAGATCCATCGCCTGATCGCGGAAAGGGACCTCAAGGGCACGCCTTAGTCAGTCGGCAAGCCAGGCAGCACGTCTCCCGTTCGCAGCTGGCGCACAGCATTTCTGGGCCTCCTTGCGATCCACCGATCGTGCCGAGCGCATTGGCAGGCGCACCTGGCCTTCGGCCGCTGTTGATAGCGTCGTCTCATCTTGGTTGCCTGGCCGCCCACGCGAACAATGGAACCACCCTGCGCGGGCACGCCAACGTAACAACTCGTACTTGCAAAGCAAATGTGATGCCGAACTCCAAGAAAGAGCGATTCTTCTTAGATGGCTGAGACTGCACGCAGGATCATTGATCGTGACCTGGGGTGTGTTGCTCATCACCGGGGCGCCTTTGACTCCGAGCTCGCCAGCGTTGAGCTCCTCGCATGCGATGGTCCTCAGCCGAGTCGATACCACTGCGGGATTCACCAGCCACCCTTGCCCAGCCCCGGATCGCGAACGCCCACTGGTCCGCGCCACGAAATGGCGAACCCGGCTCCCGGTAGCGCCGTTGCAGTGGAGATCTCCGCCGAGCGGCCGCGCCCGTGTGTAGGGAGAGAAGCGCCGGTAGGGCCGCTGGCTCGGGCTCGGTTCCAGGTGTGGATCGGCGCCGTGCTCGTCACATTGCTGCACGTCGTCCTGAAGGCCCCCGGCATCGGCCATGCCGGCCTGTGGCTCGATGAAGCGGTTTCCGTCCACTTCGCGCAGCTCCGTCCCGCTCAGCTCTTGTCAGCCGTTCAGCACGACACGAATCCCCCGCTCTACTACTTGCTGCTGACCGGCTGGGAGAGGCTCTTCGGGATCTCCGAGAGTGCGGTGAGGTGGCCCTCGGTGCTGGCCAGCGCGCTCACCGGGGGAGTGCTCTACGTCATGGCGCACAGGGAGGGCGGCCGCTTCGTGGCCTGGTGCAGCTCGGCCCTGTTCCTCGCCTCGGCAGCGATCTTCGCTTTGCGCATCAAGCGCGGCCGTACGCGATGACGACGCTGCTCTGCTGCGTCGCGCTCGGGCTTCTGCTGCGCGCAATCCAGAACCCGACGTGGCCGCGCTTGTGTGCCCTGGCCGCGGTGAACACGCTCGCCTTCTACACGCACTACCTGAGCGCATTGGCCACCGTCGCGCAGCTGGCCGCCCTGTGCCTGCCGTGGGGCGGCTGGCCACGCGTCCGCCGCTTCGCGCTTGCGCACGCGGTGGTAGGCGCCCCCTTTGTTCCCTGGCTGTTGTCGGCGCTGCGCACCGATACCGGCTTGGCGGACTGGCTGCCCGTTCCCGGCATGCGCGAGCTGACCGGTCTCGTCGGCTGGTACGCGGGCCACAGCGCGCCGCTGTTCACTTCCATCTCGCTGGCCTCCCTCGCGGCCGTCGTCGCGGCGAGATCGAGCCGCGCCCCGATGCCGAAACAGCTCCTGCCCAGCGCGCTCTGGGTCCTGGTCCCGACTGCGGTGGCGATGGTGGTTTCTCATCAAGTGCGATGCGTTCACGTCAGGTACCTGCTCTACGTGACGCCGGGCCTCTCGCTGGCGTGGGCGCTGGCGTTCTCGCTATTGGGGCCGCGGCTCCGCGTCGCGCTCGCACTGGCCGCCGTATACAGCACGCCGTTACCTACTCCACTCTGGAGTTGCTTGAGAGCGCATCAGCAGGCCGCCGTTCCTCCCGACGCCTGAAGGCGCGGGCTTCCCGGCGGCATTTTCGGTGACCCCGGTCGCCGGGTTCGCGAACCGGATGGGGCTCCCGGAGCGCGGGGACGGCCTGCTTCCTGCGCCGGGGGGAGCAGCCGACCGGCAAGCCTCAGCTCGCGAGCGCCGCGGAGCCTGCGATGCGCGGAGCAGGTGTCCGTCGAATTGCTCCGGCGGTTCACAGGAGATTTGCTGCGAGCTCCGCCAGCGGCGACCGTTCTCCCTTGGACATGGTGATGTGACCGGCGAGTCGCTCGGTCTTGAAGCGGTTCGCGACGTGGATGAGGCCGTTGTTGGTGGCGTCCACGTAGGGGTTGTCGATCTGGTAGGGATCGCCAGTGAGAACGATCTTCGTCCCGTCTCCCACGCGCGTGATGATGGTCTTCACCTCGTGGGGCGTAAGATTCTGCGCTTCGTCCACGATGATGTACTGGTTCGGAATGGAGCGGCCTCGAATATAGGTGAGCGGTTCGATCTCCACGATGCCGAGGTCGATGAGCTCGTGATAGCTGCGACCCTGCTTCTTCTCGGAGTGCGACAGGTTCATGAGGTACTCGACGTTGTCGAAGATGGGCTGCATCCAGGGATTCAGCTTCTCCTCGACGTCGCCGGGCAGGTACCCGATGTCTCGCCCCAACGGGAAGATGGGCCGCGACACGAGCAGCTTCTGGTACACGTTGTCCTCCATCGTCTTCTGCAACCCGGCCGCGATGGCGAGGAGCGTCTTGCCAGTGCCGGCCTTGCCGACGATGGTGACCAACCGGATCTCGTCGTTCAGAAGCAGATCCATCGCGAAGGCTTGCTCCTTGTTGCGGGGACGGATGCCCCACACGCCCTCCTTCGGGATCTTGATGAGCGGAACGTAGGCCTGCTTGGCAGCATTGTACTTGGCGAGGGCGCTGTGCTGAGAGCTCCCCTTGTCGCGCAGGATCACGAACTCGTTCGGAGGAGGCAGGTCGCTCCCCTCCAGGACAACCGCAGGAACGGACTGCTTCGTGTAGAACTCGTTCACAGCCTGCGAATCGGCCTCCACCTCGACCACGCCGGTCCAGAAGGTGTCGAGCTTCACCTCCTCCACGTCGTAGTCCTCCGCGTGGAGACCCAGCGCATCTGCCCGTATTCGAAGATTCGTATCCTTGGTCACGAAGACGACCGGTACGTCCTTGGCTCTGTCGTGCAAGTCGAGGGCGGTCGCCAGGATCCGGTTGTCGATGGAGTGGCCCTCGCCGAGCTCCGGCGGCAGCTTGCGCTCGGCAATGACGACGCGGAGGGTGCCCCTCTCAGGCCCCAGGGAAACCCCTTCCCGAAGGTTGCCCGAGACGCGGAACTCGTCGAGGTAGCGGCTCACCTGACGCGCGTTGCGACCAAGGGACGAAAGGTCGCGCTTGAAGTTGTCGATCTCCTCGATGACGTAGATGGGGATGACGACGTTGTTGTCGCCAAATCCGAAGATGGAGCGCGGGTCGTGCAAGAGAACGTTCGTGTCGAGAATGAAGTTCTTCTTCAAAGATGCCCCGCTCCGGTCGGGGTAGGTCGGCGGTCGCAGATCTTAACAGCTGGGAACGGCGAGAAGCACCCAGCAAACCGACTCTCTCTCGAGAGAGTCAGCGGCGCATCCGGGCCATGGTTTCAGGCTGCGCCGGCGGGCGGCAGAAGGGCCAGGGCGACGGACCGATTTCGACCATGTCGCTTGGCGTGATACAGGCCGCCGTCCGCGAGCTCGACCAGCTCAGATTTCGTGTCCGCGTCATCCGGGAAGGTCGCGACCCCGATGGAGAGGGTCACTCGAAGCTCGCCCTGCTCCGTGCGAAAGATCGCGCGAGCCACCTTTTCGCGGATGCGCTCCGCCGTCTTGAGCGCCCCGGCCCCGTCGGTCTGCGGCATGACGAGCGCGAACTCCTCGCCTCCATAGCGCGCCGCCACGTCGGTGGTGCGCGCCTCCTTCTGCAGGATCTTGGCGACGCCCCGCAGGATCTCATCGCCGAACGGGTGCCCGTAGGTGTCGTTGACCGCCTTGAAGTGATCGATGTCGGTGAGGAGCAAGGAGACCTTCTTTGCGTAGCGCTGTGCCGCGGCCAGGTGCTCGTCGAGTCGGGACTGGAAGGTGCGGTGGTTCACGAGCCCGGTCAGACCATCTGTGGTCGCCAGGCGCTCGGTGACCTCGAACAGCCGCGCGCGCAGCAGGGAATCGCCCGCCTGCATGGCAATCACCTCGAGCTGGCGCACGGCGTCGCCACGATAGGCGAGAGGTGATCGGGCGCCGAGCACCATCGAGCCGAGAACATTCTCACCGGCCCGCAGCGGCAACACCTTCAGGGAGGACAAGCCCTTGAGACGGGTTGCCTCGTCGAAGACCACGGCGTCCTTGACCTTGAGATCCTTGCCAGGGAGGGAGGAACCGAGCTTGACCGAGCAAGCGACGAGGCCCCCATTGTCCGGGAACTCGAGACCCTCGAGATCGGAGGTGACGCGCATCGGCGGCCCCTCGCCCAGGGCGGAAGCGACAACCGCGCGCGCGACCCGGTGTCCGCGGCAGGCCTCGCTGGCCGGTTCCACCACCGTCAACGCCCCGAAGTCGACCGGCACCATCTCGGCCGCAACATCCAGAACAGCGTCGAACACCTCCCGCGGCTTGGTCGTCCTGTTGAGCCGTTCGATGGCCTGGTAGAAGCGCTCCATCTCCTCGCGCCTGGCGCGGCCATCGCGAATGAGGCGCTCGGCAGCGGCGGAACGCGACAGCTCCGCGGCGATGGCGAGGAGGATCCGCTCGTCCCTCTCCACAAAGGGTGTGTTTTCGAGCCGGTCCGCAAGGAGAACGCCGTGCGGGTGGCCGCCCATTTCACAGAACGGAACGGCGAGGAGCGCTCCCGGCCGTGCGCCGTTCGCCCAGTGGTTCGCCGACTTCACGTTTCCGTGGAGCCGAACGGGACCGCGCCCCCTCACCACGCCCCCGAGTACCCCCTCACCGGAGGGCAACCGCGCCACCACCTGCTCGGTCTTCGGCCGACACTCCCACAGTCGCAGTTCGGCATCGTCCTCGCTGAGCAGCCACACGGCCACCGTGTGGGCGCCGAGCGCGGCCTGTGCTACCCCCAGCAGCTCGCGCGCGGCGGCGCCCGCCTCCAGGACGGCCGCTTCGGAAAGGCGGGCAGCGCGCTCGACCCGATCCCCTTCGCCGACCTCGCCCGGCGGGGAGAGCCGGAGCTCGCGCGCGCGCTCATCGAGCTCGCGCCTGCGCCGATCGAGCGCCGCTTGCTCGGCTCTCCGCCCGGCGGCGATGCGAGCACCCAGGAGGCCACCGTAGAGTGCCGCAAACGCGGCAATGAAGAGAGCGTGCGCGGCGAAAAGGGGCAGCTCTTCGAGAACGGCACCGCGCGACCACCACAGCAAGGACTCGAGACCGAGCGCAAGGAGCGCGAGCGTGGCCCCCGCCCGCCGTGGAACCAGAGCGATGAGCACCGCCATCGCAAGGTAGACCACCGACTGGAGCGGCGCGTCGCGTAGACCAAGCTTCTCCGAAACTTGCGCCGCCACAAAACTGGCGACGAGCACGAGCCATCCCAGCTCCACCGACTCGCGCCAGGAGGCACGCCGCCCGTGACGGACGGCGGCGACCGCCCGAAAGCAAACCACGCCGAACGCCGTCGCGAGAGCAGCCAGAGCCGCCACCTGCGCCCCCCCGAGCGGCAGATCGGCGAACCAGCGCAAGGCGAGCAGCATCGCCAGAACGGCCCCGACCACGACGGGGAAGCTCTGCTGGGCAAGACGCAGGAGGCGGCGGCGCGCCGGTGCCCCCACCAGCCCCGCCTGCCCGAGGAGCAGGCACCGCAGCGACGCGGACAGCGAGGATGAACGGCGCGCCGGAAGCCGCGCCCTCGTCTCCCGCGCGCTCCCGACCGGTGCCCGCGGGACGGCGAGCTCGCCCGGCGGCGTCATGGTCGACTTCCCTCCTCGAGCTTGTAGACGATCTCGCCCGGACGCACGTACCCCAGCTCTTCCCGCGCCGCTCGCTCGAGCGCGCCCGGATCGCCCTGCAATGCCCTGACCTCTCGCCTGAGCCGGGCCACCTGCTGTTCCAGGGCTGCGTTCTCGCGCTCGACCCTCGACACCTCGGCCTCGTTCCGACGCGCCTTGGCGAGGCCATTCTGATCGAGGGCAGACAGCGCGAGGAGCGCGAGGATGATGGCGAAACAGCCCAGCATGACCTTGGGAAACGGCATCTCTCGATTGGCACCTTCGTTTTGGCTGGCCCCGACGGTAACAGCGCCCCGCTCGCTGGCCAAGAAATCGGCCGATGTCAGAAGGTAGCGGTCGGCGACTCCACGGATCGACGCTCCCCGGCGAGTTAGCTCCTTTGTTGCGACCGCTCCTCTTCCTGCACCGGAAAATGCGATGCTGCGCTTGCGCGGGACAACAACCTGACCCGGTGGGGCCCTGACGGGATTGCTCCCCGGCGGTCCTGGTCCTACGGGGGGCGCACCGTACCCGATGCTGCGCGGCCCGGCGTCAAACGACGGCGGCGTGACCGGGATCGCGACAAGCCTCCGCCGTTCAGGGCGATGGCGCCCGGCTCGCTGAGCGAGCGGTGTCAGACGATGCTGCCGCAGGAAAGTTGTCGCGAACGCGACCTACCCCCGGGCAGGGGAAAAGTAACGCCATCGGAGATACGAGCAGCGCAGCAAGGCACTCGGCCGGTGAACCGGTCGGGCAGAGGTTTGGAGGAACAAGGACGGACGGTCTCGTCCTGAATTGAGTCCGGGGTTGGGCTTGGCAGTTGCCGCGAACGGGACATCGTGATCGCACCGACATCCCGACGCGACGGTTGTCGGGTCAGCACTGTGCAATCCTGACCCGCGGCGGCTTCCCGCGAGGCCGAGCCTGTTCGCGCCACGGGTGCACTTGCGATGGCAAGGCCTCGCGCTCGAACGGCTTCTGCTTCCCAGAGCGACGTCAGGCTCGAGTCGGCATCGAGCGCTCCCTCCACCGGCAGCGCGAGGAGATCCGAGCATCGCGCTCGCTCCGATGGCGGGGTGGCGAGGAACCCTGAAGAGGCCCCACGCCGACCCACTCCCGCGACCCGATCCATGACGGTCAGTGTGCAGAACTGGAAGTCGCTGGCGACCACCGCGGGGCTCTCGCCCTGCGAGCCCCTTGAAACGGCGGGCTCGTGGCCCTCCGCATTCTCGCCGCGAGCCCTCCCAACGTGCGTTGCCATCGACTCCCTGAGTCATCCTGGCACGCCGAACAGCCGTGCTCCCTTTCGTGGTGCCGAGTCCGGCAACGGTCGCTTGACGCCGCAGTCCAGTGATTGCTGACGCTTGCCGGACGGTGCATCGGGCGCGGGCAACGACCCGCCACGCGGAAGCACGAGCGCGATGCCGGGCTCAGTTCCCGATCCGCTTCACGTAGATCTCGGTGGCGATCTCCGGGTCCAGGGCAACGGTGGTCTCTCCCACCTCGATGACATACGAAGGCGAGCGCTGGCGCAGCCTGATCTCGCTGCCCGGGATGATGCCGAGGGCGGCCAACCGGTCCATGCGATCGTGGAATCTGGGAGCGACGAAAACAATGCGGCCGAGCACGCCGAGTTCGAAGCTGGGGAGGCCCGTCACAAGCGGCCGCACGGTCTTGGACAGGGCCCCGCAGCACGGCCCGGGAGGGATGGCCTTCCCATGCGGACAGGTGGGTGGGTGACCGAGCAGCGTGCACACGGAATCGGTCGCCTCCGGCGAAAGGATGTGCTCGATCTGGCAGGCCTGGCTCTCCATCGCACCATCCGAGAGCTGGAGCAGGTCGCGGAAAAGACGCTCGGTGAGCCGGTGGCGACGAACGACGCCGCGCGCCCGTCGTTCCCCCTCCGGTGTGAACAGAACCCGCCCCTCCACCAGGCGAGCCAGGCCCGCCTTGACCAGGTCGTCGAGCGCGGCGGGGCTGATACCGCCAGCGTGGCGGGAGGCCCGAGCCATCACCTCTCCCGCCTGGTCGCGCCCGCCTTCGCGTTCGGTGAAAATGGCCTCGAGGAGGTCCTCGACGTGGGAGTTGGGGGTGCTCACGGGCGCGTCGCTCGCCTCTCCAAGAACGCCCGGAGGCGCCCGGCGAGGCCCGTCTCCATCGGAAAGCTGTAGTGGCAGCGGGGACAGCAGACGACCCTGCATCCGGAAGACAGGGGGCAGCTGGGACGGCAGCCCTGCCCCCGCCTGTCGAACACGGCCCCGCACAGCGGGCATCGCTCCATCCTTGCGCTCCTTCCAGTCGCGACTTCCATCGCCCCCGGAGACAAGGGCGTGATCCAGCCATCCGGGGTTGGGCGCGCCATCATGCCCGCGTTTCGAACCGCCGGCCCGGCCGATACGCCCGCACCGCTCGCCGATGCCACGTCGGGGGCACAGCAGGGCTCCTGTGCTTTGATGGTCACGCTCAACCTACAGGTAGAACCGACGCATGAGGACGTTCACGAGCGAACCCACCCCAATGGAAAACGGGAGGATGAACCCCGCGATGGCGATGCCCGCCCTGGCGCCACGCTCCTTCAAGATCATGAAGAAGTTCGCGATGCAGGGCATGAAGAGCGTGACGGTCACGAGCGCCACGACCACCTGGACCTGCATTTCCCGGGTCATCGTGCCGGCCTTCATGAAGGGCTCGTAGTGCACGAAGAGGCCTGCGGCGGCATAGTCGCGCCGCAAGAACCCGAGGATGAAGGCGCTGGCAGCCTCCTTGGGAAGATCGAGCCACCCGACCACCACCGGCGCGGCCACCCGCTCGAGCAGGGCAAGCCCATGAATGCGATCCAATACCCACAGGACGAGCGTTCCGAGCACAAACAGCGGCAGCGCTTCGCGCAGGTACCACTCGATCCGGGCCAGCGTTTTCACCGCCACGTTTCTCCCTTGCGGCACGCGCAGCGGAGGCAGCTCCAGGATGAAGTCCGACCCGCGGCCGGGCAGCACCTTGGCGGCAAGCCAGCCGACGAGGAAGAGGACCGCCAGGATCGACAACGTGAACCACCCCGCCGCCAGGGGCCCGATGCCGGCGACCATGGCGAAGATGACGGCCAGCTGCGCGCTGCAAGGCACGCCCAAGGCGAGCAGGAGCGTGACGATGACGCGCTCCTTGCGTGTTTCCATGATCCGCGCCGTCATGGTCGCCATCGTGTCGCAGCCGAGTCCGAGCACCATCGGCAGCACCGCCTTGCCGTTGAGCCCCATCCGCCGGAACACCTTGTTCACCATCACGGCCAGCCGCGGCAGGTAGCCCGAGTCCTCGAGAATGCTGAAGGCGATGAAGAAGGTGGTGACGATGGGCAGGACGATGGCGACTCCGTAGCTGAGCCCCATCGAGAACAGGCCGTACTTGCCCACCAAGAAACCGCCATGCTGGCGAAACGGGATGCCCGGGGGGCCGACCAAGAACTCCTGCGCGGCCCGCCACCTGACCAGCCACCGCACCGACCGTTCGATCCAGGGGACGAGGCGCCCGTAGAAGATGGTGTTCTCGAGGAAATCGACGGCCGTCTTGGCGCCGAAGACGCCCACGAACTCGTAGCAGGCAAGCAGCACCATGACGAGGACGGGCACGCCCAAGAACGGGTGCGTCGAACAGCTGCCAAGGCGCCGCGCGAACGTGCTCGTGGCAGTGCGGGCGCCGCGCGAGACCACCTTTTCCTCAAGGCGATCCACGGCGGCCAGCCGCTGCCTCGAGATCGCAAACCGGAGCGACTCCGGATACTTGGCCGCGAGATGCCGCCTCACCTCCTCCAACCGCACCAGGCTCTGCGCGGAGGCGCTCCGGGAGAGGCGCTCCCGCAGCGATAGATCGCCGAGGAGGGCCATCAACGCAACGGCGCGGCGGCTCAAGCCGGTCTGGTCCGGCAGAAGCCGCTCCGCCTCCGCGAGCGCGTCCTCGATGGCATCGTCGTACCTGACATGGAAGCGACAGGGCCGGGCGCGGGCCACGCTCGCCGAGAGGTCCTCCATGCCCTTGCCATCGACGGCAACCGTCTCCACCACGTCGATGCCGAGCTCCTGGGAGAGGCGCGGCACATCCACCTGGAAACCCCGGCTCTTCGCCTCATCGGCCATGTTGAGGGCAAGCACGAACGGCAAACCTGCCTCGGCCAGCTGTGTCGTGAGCAAGAGCCCTCGACGCAGGTTCTTCGCATCGCAGACCTGGATGCAGACGTAGTCGCGCTCCTCCATGAGGATGTCGCGCGTGGCCTGTTCGTCCTCCGACATCGGCGTGAGGTTGTTCGTCCCGGGCGTGTCGAGAACGCGCCAGGGCTCACCGGCCAGCGTGGCCGAGCCGCGAGTGACCTCGACCGTGGTGCCGGGGTAGTTGGAGACGGTGACATAGGTGCCGGTGAGCGCGCCGAAGAGCACGCTCTTCCCGACATTCGGGTTGCCGATGAGGACGACCGAGCGCACAGCGGCCACCGGTTTTTCTTGGAGCGCACGCGCGGCTGCCTTGGCGGAAACGCTCACGCGGCGGATCCTGTTTCGGCCGATCGGCGGCAACGAGCGCAGCGCCCGTAGAGCTCGACTCGACGGCTCTCGATCTCGAAGCCGTGGCGGCGCGCCTCCTTCAGCTGCAGCCCGGAGATGCGGTCGCTCTCGAACTCGATGATCTCGCCACATGCGGTACAGATGAGGTGGTCATGGGCGACCGGGTGCCGCCGCGTTGCAGGCTCGTAGCGCGCCTGTCCATCCCCGAAGCGGCGGGCAACGGCCAGGCCGCACTCGGTCAGCAGCTTCATCGTCCGGTAGACGGTGGCGACCGACACCCGCGGATCGCGCTCGCGGACTCTCACTAACAGTGCATCAACGGAGACGTGCCCGCCCATCGCAAAGAAGGTCTCGGCGACGGCATCGCGCTGCTTCGAACGCTTGAGGCCCTTCGCCTGGATGAGCTCGCCCAGCTCGGCCAGCGGGGGGCGTCGCCCACCTCGCTCGCGTTCTCTCCTCGCGCCGTCTTGCTGCTCGGGCGAGCGGCGCTGTGTCGAGCGATCGAGCATCCTGATAACGATTCTCACTATCAAAGCAGCCGCGCCCTGGCAAGGGCTGCGACACAATGCCGCGCAGCCGCGGCATGGCGTCTCTGGAGCAGAATCTTGATCATGATCAACTCGGACTGTGTGGCGCGAAACGCCACCCCGGCAGAAGGAGGCCCGGAAATACGCTGCCATCTCCCACTGCGAAGCCGCTGCTGCGACGGGCAGCATCGCGCGAGGGGCACGACCCTGCGAACGGCTCGGGTTCCCGAGCCCGCAGGCAGAAGCTCATGGCGCGTGAGGCATCAAGGGTCCAGCAACGCCATCGCCACAGTGCTTGCCGCCGCAGTTGGAGGGGGACCAAGACACGCGGACAACGGCTTTCGCCGCCACCAGTTCAGCTCCACCTCTTGGAACCCCGGATCGATCCGGCGGGAGGTTGGCGCGCGAACAGGGACGTGCTTCGCATTGCTGGAGCGCCTGGGCGCCTG
>Ga0335081_10010118_pt1 | contig 15224 bp, 20 predicted proteins | sample Lox_Sample_35_FD_206713 | JGI IMG/M metagenome (GOLD analysis project Ga0335081, IMG submission 206713) | Soil microbial communities from Loxahatchee National Wildlife Refuge, Florida, United States - Lox_Sample_3.5 | ecosystem: Environmental > Terrestrial > Soil > Wetlands | place: USA...
TGGCTGACAGAAGAATACCGATGACTATTACCGCGACCATTGCCATGCTAACTTTACTTACTCGTGAATCCTCGGTGCCGACAAACAGTCTGATTGCTCCCCATCCAGCGAAAAGCAGTATTCCCAAGTGATAGAGCATAGAAGGCCAGTCTGACGCGATGGCGAATGTTCCGTTCTTGAAGTACATTACTCCCCAAATCACCCAAACAATCATTGGCACAGCAACCAGGTAGCGAGCCTCATCAGTTGACCGTTGGAAGAACTCGATGAATTTTTGGTATTGCAGGAAAACAAACAAGCCAACTCCCAAGAAAGCGACGAATAACGCAGAGTTTACGTCTAAGAGTTTCGCGCTGACCATCACAGGTGCGCCGCCAGTTACTGCGCCTGCAAAGTAAGCGTAGATGTTGATGCCCTGCTTGTTGAATCCTTGTTGCAGATGTTCGTTTATGAAAAGCATTAGCGTGATGCAGAGTGCCGAAGTGCCGTAGACTACTGAGGCAGTCACGTTAGCTTCAGACTTCACGATTGAGAAAGCTGAAACAAAGAAAACTCCTGCGAGAACTGCCCAAGCTACATATCTTTCTTTCCAGTCAAAGTTCAATGTAACACTCCCTGAAATTAAAATATAAAAAAAGAGAGTAAAGGTTAGTAACGTACGTATCTTGGTCCGTCGATTTGCCGTCTTTTTTTTGAGCCGCCAATCAATGAGCCTGCGAGTCCGAGTGCCAAAGAGATGAACAGAAACAGCGTAATGTCGGAGACTGCTACGCTTGAGGAGCCGCTTGAGAGTGTTGCCATAGGAGCTATCGTTAGTCCTGCTGGAGACATGACATCGAAGAAGTAGCCGATTACGAAAGCGCCTGGAATCAGAAGCCATATCCAACTGTTTTCTCGAAGAGTATCTTTGTTTAGTATGCCTGCTCGAGCTGACAGCACTATCATCGCCAAAATCACCACTGTGAAGATTATTGGCGTGAACAAGTGAAGCGAAGACAACGTGGTGTAGACCGTAATGAACAAGCCGAGGAAGATAGCTATGAACACGACTATCAACGCGAGAATAATCCATCCAGCGCCCGGTAGAGCCAGCAAAGCAAGCAACGCACTTCCTAAACCTAACCCAAGTCCTTTTCTTGTGTCTGACATTTCTATCCTCTAACAGAAAAATAGTGAGGTTAAGTCGCTACTTGCGGCGCATTGTACCTGTTGTCTCGAGCAACTATGCCCCAAAGGATAATGAGAACGCCGAGAATCAGCACGAGGTTGGATACGTTGATGGGACCGTAAATCACTAAGCTGCCTAAGAAACTGAATGGGTTCCAGATATCGATGGGGATGCCGAACATTTTGACTTTGAAGTTTGGAGTTGAAAGCAAGGCAAAAATAAGGAGGAAAAGAACTCCGTAGAGGAGGTATGCAGGTCGCATTTTAGTCACCTATGGGCTGAGGTTGAGTGTGGCTCCGTTTCCGATGAGTGATAGGGTTCCGTCAAAGTTGAAGGCTAATCCGCATACTGGCGCGAGGTCGTAGACATCTTTGACCTGCCCCTCGCTGAAAGTGACTGCAACGTTGATTGAAGCGACCACGTTGAGATACCATGACCCTGCACCGCCGTTGGGTACTAACGCCTGCTCGATTTGGTCTGATGTTAGAGGTGTGCTGAGTAAGAGAACTTTGTCGCCGTTTTGAACTGAACCGCCGTTTCCGTTAACTTGGCCTGTGGATGATGTTGCCGGAGTCTGTGCGTTGCCAAGGTAGACCTCCATGTGCTGAGTGCCGACCATTTGCCATTCGCTGATTTGTTTCGTTGAATTGAACTCCACGTAGAGGTTGAAGGTTATGCCTGAAAGCTGTTTGCCGTTATACATCAGCGAGTCGGGAGCCATAGTGAACGATGGAATAGTCTTGCCCCACGGCGCTTGCGACACATCCCATGTGTTGGAGGATCCATCAGTGTAGTTGAGCGTGATGCTGTAGAAGATTTTGCCGCTTGTCATTGGCACGTAGTAGGTGTAATAGATGAAGCCGCCTGCAACTAGTGCTATGAAAATTAATGCTGCTGCCGCCGCTATTGCACTTTTCATTTGCTATTTTCACCTCCCAAGCGTCGTGGATGCAGGTTTGATTTTGTTGTTAGTGTTCTGGCCTGGTTTCCTGCTTCTGCTCTGCGCGTAGGCAAAGATTACAATGACCGCCAAGACCGCTAAGACTAAGAGAATCAAGACAGGTGCGCTGAAGGGGTTGGTAGCCGTCGGAAGTTTAAAGTTGCCGCCGCCGAATCCGTGAGGCGTCAGTTTTGGAATTTGGTTTTGGTTGAAGTAAACTTGCCATTGTCCGACTACCCATACGAAGATGCGGAAGTTAAGCTGTACTGAAGGGAACATCCAGAGGTGAGGAACGCCGAATGGCAGGTCAAAGTAGTTTTTCGCCATGAACGTGTTTAGGTCGACTCTTGTGTAGTAGACGGGTTGGAAGATTGATGAGTCAAGTGGTTGTCCTTCATATTGGTAGACTGCGTTTTTTGTTAGTGTGGAGGTAGAGACGTCGTGTCCGCCTAAAGTGTAGTATATGCCTGTGGCTTCACCTTGGCTTGAGGGTGTTATGTTCTGTATGGAGATGCAGGACATATTGTCGGATTGGGTCGGTGTCCAACCTTGACCACATGCGTCGTATGATGCAACCGTGTACTGAGCCCCTTGTGCAAGCCCTATCCATGCTGGAGCAAAGTAAACGTGTTGCGGATTATCCTGGAAGTAGACGAACTCGTTGGGTGTCATTGTGATCCAGATTTGTGCCCCTTCCCAGTTGGGCGCGTCTGCGCCGAAACAACCTGCTTCTGTGCCTGTGCCGGAGAGCCAAACGTTCATTTGCCAACTGCATTGAACCAGTTCCATCTGATATTGCTCGTAGACGCTTTCGAGTTGACCGTTCACGGTTACTGTGCCATTCGGAATTTGCCATACGTATTGCATGTCGTTGCCTGATTGGTTAGTTAAGTCTGGGATCAGTGTGCCGCTTGAAGATGCACATAAAGCTGGCATACCTGCGTTGTCGCTGTCAGGGTTTAGGTCCATCGTGTAGCCGAAGGCAAGATCTGAGGGAGGGCTTGAGTCAGCAGGAGATGTTCCGTGAGTTGTTCGACTCCACCAAGCATTATTCCAGTAAACGTTGTCAAAAGACATGCTGAAGCCTTGTCCACCATTCGAGTAACCTATGCTCGCAGGCATTAGAAACTTAAATGCGCCACTTAGGTACAATCCAGTGAGGCAGAGGATTAACAGGAAAGCAGCCGCCACAATTTTTCTGCCGTTTGATTTTCTACGGGTCATCTTCAATTCAAACTCCTTAACTATTAAATAGCGCCCCCGTTTTTGCAGGTGCCATCCTCACCGCAAGATTGTTATATATAGTCGGCACATTCCACTTGCTATGCCACTACTAAGTATTGATTTTGGCAATCTTAGTCAGTTATTCATCTTCGGATTAGCCACTTCTTTTGGCACCGTGCTGGCGACGAGAATCGCTACTAAACTTCTGGACTTCATTGAGGTTAAGACAAAGTTGGCTCTTGTCCAATTGGGTTTAGTGAGTAAGAAGGAAAGACAGAAAGAGACAAAAGTCACAGAGTCTTCGTGATGGAGATGTTATACATTCTGATTATTTCAGCGTAGAAAGTGGAAAAGCCTTGCGGTCAGATTCCATCGGCTATGTCACTTAGCGAGTAACGTGGCTACGGCATATTTCAATCAAGAACAGGTTGATTGTGCAGAGAAAAATCAGAACACCCATTACGCCTTTTTCACCAACCGTTTAAGGCGAAGCGTCACACTTGGCTGTCTGCCATTGTTGTCTGCTTGTTCCTCTATTACCACATCCTCGGGAAGCTCGTTCTCAATGAATACCTGCTTGTCGACCGACATAATGAGCTTGCTTGGAATGAAAACCTTAGTGCCTGAAACGATCACTCTTTCCATGACAGCCACTACAATAGAAATATTCAGCAGAATAGGTCGAGGGCGCCAATCTTCTTTGCAAGATCCAGCTTGTGGCAGTTGGTTGGATAACTTAGCTTGTAATCTCGTTCTAGAGCGTACTCATCGTCCAAGCCCTCGGGGTTTCGGCTTCTTTTGAAGTAAGGGTTCACTCGAGCATCGAAAACAACAACGTCACCTTGTTTTAAGTCAAGTTTCTGGAAGCCTTTGCTCATTGGGAACCATAAATGGTCGGTTACTTGCTTGCGGGCGGTCACATCTTGGACATTTAGGAATAGAAGCGTTTGAGAAACATGGTTTTTGAAGGCTTTAGTGCCTAATCTTTCGAAGATTGCATGGAAACGGCGTCTTTGACCATCTACAATGGCGAGGGCGTCTCGCATGGCTCGAACTCCAAGAAAAAGAAGGCTTTTCTGCCTTTTCTCTCCAGTTTAAGGTAGCCTCTATTCAACATTTGATTTAGGTATGCGCTTTCTAATGCTCTTGCGCGTTTAGTGCTATCTGCCACGTCTTGAGCTGTCACTCTACCCTTCTGGAGAACGACAATCATGGTTTTTCGAAGATGGTCAGGTAGAGACAGCAATACGTCTGTGTCGAAGCCTTTGAAGGTGACGTTTGGAGCAAGCGAACGGCTTCGCAGAAAAATAAGTTTGTTAAGTATCTCGTTTAGAGTTTGGATGTTTGTGTTCAGCCTCTCAAGGAGGTCGCTTTCGTGTTCACTCAGCAATTAAGGCACCCGATTGTTCTTTTAACGTTTGAAGTGCTTTTAACTTTTGCGAATTGCCCTGTTCTGCGGTTCTCAAATTGTTGAGGCTCCTTAGGACACGTTCTACCCAGAGTCTATGCTGGATTGTAGTTTTTTCCTAAATAATAATCTCAATTAAAGTAACCAGGGAGGGGAAGAAACCTGTTTGAACCCAATTCCAAATCCATTAAACCATGGAGTCCATCGCTTTTTAGGGAAAAAGCGAAAAGACCATACAGGGCATTTAAACAGGAATTTTGTTTCCATGCTGAAAACGTGTGATTGCAGAGCTGGAGGCCAGAGAAGCCCTAAAATATTTTCTCAGAATATTTCTAATGCAGAGATCACAAATGAAATCAATGCAACAATACCTTTTGGAAAACGGCTTAGCGGTAACAACGGCGCTCGTGATTATTCTTTCGCTTGCCAAAGGAACACACAATGCCGGCGCTATTGCAGGAGACGTGTTCGTTTACGATGTGATATTCTTGGCACTCGGCTGGCTGCTTGTTTGCGAGCTTGACTTGTTCAAAAAAATAATCGGAAAAGACCTAACCCTGTTTATCGGAGTAACAGGAACCCTATCGTTTGTTGGTTTAATTATCAGCAGTATTGTGACAGGGCTATTCAAACAGGCTCTTCTTGCTCAAGGCTATGGACTTCTTGGTGCGTGGATTTTGGCGCTGTTCTTGACGGTCGGAATATTGTGGCTACGCAATTTCAAACAGGCAAGAGAGATTCTACGCTAAGCCAACCCCTCTTTTATTTTTCTCAGAAAAATGTTCGCATGAAGGCGCGTTCTCAAGTGTCTTGGTCTTGGAAGGACGAGTTTTTAGGTGTTTGTGCCGTTGGGCATTTGTAGCAATTTGAGAGACTTTTCTTCTTGCGGGTGTTACATTTTAGGGCGAAACCGCCTTCAGGGAAATGTTCTTCTGCATATGTTTTCAAAGTCTTGACATCTACACTTGGCAGGTTATTGCTTGTTCTCGAGTTTGGCTTCTCGTTCCCTGTTGCGTTCCTTATCGCGCATGAATTTCTTGAACCAAGGGTCACGTTCAATCGAGGCGATGCCATCCAGCAGAATCTCCCTCGCCATAGTTGCAGGCTTGCGGTTCTTGAACTCAGCCACGCGATCTAGCCTTTGCAGGATTGGGAAATTGACCTTCACCGTCAGCGGAATGCTGAAATTGATGGGTCTTTCACGGTAATTGGATTTCTCAAAATTCTCCGCTTGCTCCTCCAATAATACCACCGAACTACAATGTACCACTTGATAGTTAAAAATTTAACGTATTTCTGCTGACAACCGACACCCAAAAACAATGCAGGTATTACTTCATTTTGTTAATTCAGTTGGGGTAGGCTATTTAGTTTTAAAAGTGGCTCCGTGATGGAGTTCAGTCCTCCACCACGAAGGTTTGGGAACGTCTGCAAGCACAATAGACCATTCCCTCAACAGCCTTATGAGCTTTTTGCAAGTATCCGTTTTTCTTCAGCGTCATATTTCGCCATTTTCTCATCGAGTTGGCTTGGCCTGTTCTCTCGAATGGCTTTTTTCTCCTCGAGCAGCGCTTTTAGCTTCTTAACCCTGACCTGTCGCATCTTGCCCTCAAACTTTTGTGGACCTGCACTTATTGGCGAGGCGCGTTTCTTCTCCTCGAGTTTAAGCCAGTCCTGAATTTCCTTCGCCGTTGTTGGATATTCCAGTTCTTGTCGGTCTTTTGAGCAGCCGCCGACCTTTCGGAACTCGTTGAGTACGTGCATCTCACGTTTCCATTTGGGCGAGTCCTGCATGACTAAAAGCCTCATTTCTTCGTGAAAAGTGGTTGGTTCATTTAAGCGGTTTAATGCTTGGGCATTACCTTTCTTGACTTCAACCTGGAACTGGTTTTTCTCCGTAGCCGTCTCAGGATTTCTCGGTCTTGCCGTTGCTCCGAACCCTGATTTTCCACGGTTTATTTTCTGCGCGAAAATCTCGGCTTCTCGCCTGTTAGGGAAAAGCTCTTTTTGAGTAATTACGTTGGAAGAATACTTGCCTTCAGGTGCAGTATTTTCTGTGAAAAATGTTACTTCCCAATCTTCGGATTTGTTGCCGACTGTCACGCTTTTGTGGATTATTTTCACTGAAGGTTTGAGTCCTTGCTTCTTCAATTTTCGTATGAACGAGTTAGCTTCTTTTTCCGTGGAAAATAATTGGGGGTTCTGGGTCTCGCCTTTGACTGCCCAAGTTACTTTGTACTGGCTGCCGTCGCCTTTGATGGAGCTTGAATTATTAGCGGATAATTTTGCTGTTGATTTTGGCTGTCTTTTCTGATATTCTCGAAGAAGCTTTTTGAGTTCGGTCTTGTTTAAGTCCTGCACAGACTTTTTGCCGATAAATCCGTAGTCATGCAGAGCCTTTCCGAGAGCAGTTTGGTGGCTTTTTCCTTTAGCTTCAAACCTGATAATTGCGTTGGCTATCCTGCCATAGTTTAATTGGCGCTTCGGTTTTATTCCTGAAAAATTCTTGGCTCCAGCAACCTTCATTTTACGCTTTGCAAGAGGCGCGGTGATTGGAATAGTCTTGCCTGTCTTGCGGTCTTTTCTGAAGGCTACGACTCGGCGGTTTTTCAAACGGTTCATAGGCGATCACCAAAAAAATAGAGGCTAATTCTTCAATGGGCAAGCGGTTGCGATTTTTGAGACTGCCTTGCAGTTGGTACGGCTGCAGCGCTTCTTGTTGACTGGACAAATCAGCGGCTCATCTTTTCCAAGAACCTTGACACAATTCCCATTTGACTCGAAGTAGCCTAACTTCTTTAGAACGGCAGGATTCTTTGGATGCTCGATGACTATGCGTTTTACGCCAGCCTTCTCCCACGACGCCTCAAGCGCAAGCAACCCTTTAGCCTCAAGTGAGAGGTTGTGGATTTTTGCTGTCATGGTAGATTTGTCAAGCGAATAGTCGACGCTGTGGACGCCAATGCGTTTGCCGTCAACGTTTCCTGTTACTCCGACTTTGAAGCGGTCGCCTGAACGGGCAACAGCGACGTCGCCACTAATCCTTTGACCGCGTGGTGACACTCCCGCGAAGTGCGAGGTAACAGCGATTGCTGTACTCTTCGCTGCTGATTTGAGGCTGTGATGGGATATGTTTGCCCATTCTTTCGGTCTTTTCTGAACCCGAGAATCTGTTTGAGACTCTTAGCCATTTTCGCACAACTCACCAAAGAAATAGCGAACTTCTCAAAGAAAGAGAACAGCTGTATGTGGGCTTCTTCATCGGTAGATCTTAAGGTTGCCACCTGCGCGACCTCTGAAGCCCGATGCAATGTGAGGGTTAAGCGAACTGATGCGCTTACGCCGCTACTTTGTAACCTGTTTTTTCCGCTACCTCTCTGACGTGGCGGCAAGTTCTTGCTTCTCTGCCTCGTTTGAATATGAAGCCTGGACAGTTGCATTGGAGATTGCCGTTCTTGGACATGGTGACGTAGTATTTGCGACCAGGTGCGGATTGGCTGGCGAAAGTCCAATGTTTCTTGCCGAGGTCTTTGGGTTTCTTGGGTTCGTAAGGTTTTGGCGCAGGCGCATATTTTCCGCGTACCCAAGCCATGTCGTCTCGGTAGATGCGAATGTGGTCTTTGTTGTCCTTGTCGACGAATGTTTGAGTCTGCAACAGTCGAAGGGCTCTTGCATAGCCTTCTTTCTTGACGACCTTCTCAAGCGCGTTGTGGCGAGACACTTCACCATGAACATGAGAGTACCCGTGTTCTTTGAGTGAAACCGCCTTTGGCTTCAGGTTTTTTGGCACTATTTTAAGCGATGCACCCTTTCGAGCTTGAATGTGAGTTACTCTATTAGATTTCGGGCTTATGTGAATTGGAACAGTTTTGCCGTGCTGTTTACGGAAAATGATGTTCTTTCCCTTAGCGGATTTCTTCGCTAAAGCGTTGGCTATGCGAGTCTTCGCCGCTTTTCTCGCCGCGCGAACACGGTCTAAGTTCTTCTGTGCCACCTTCAACACCAAAATAGAAATACAGGCTATTTCTTCTTGGACAAGCCGACTTCTTGCAGGAGTTTCTGTACCTCTTTCTTCCGTACCTCTAAATGCTCAACGGGATGCGTGACACCCTTCGACCCAAGCACATCGAGCTTCTCAAGTTCAAACTTGACCTTCAAACCAAGTTTCTTTGCTTCAGCCTCAATGAACTTCATTAGTTCTATCAGTATAGGCTTACAGCCAGTGTAGATTTTGGAAGCAACCTCTTCGACGACGACTTTTAGGTAGTGAAGCATTTTTTCGGCTTCTTTCTCGGCAGCGGTTAAGACGCTGAAGGCTTTGCCACTTGGACTAATCTTCGAAGTTTGCGAGGTGCTCTTGCTGTAAATCGGATAGGTTTTTCCTGTCTTTCTATCTTTTCGGAAACCAACCACTTGACTCATGCTTCTCACTCAGACAATAAATATTTAGAGATTGAAGACCATGACAGAAAAACGCAGAATTGTAGCTTTCAGGAAGAAGAAAGGCAAGACCATTCCCATAACGGAGCCGAAAGTCAAACGCGCCTGCGGTCAGGTCCAAGCCAGCAAACTGTTCAAGCCGATTACGCCGAAAGGAACGTGGACTCCAGCTTACCGGGAGATCCGCAGGACAAAAGATGTTATCAACTCGCTCTTTGAGAAACTGCCGCCTACCCAGCAGGTCAAACTCACTGTGGATTTTGCTGAAGCCCTACAGTCTAAGCATGGGTCGCTTGCCAAGCGCAGGGTTGAGGCGCAGCGAGAACTGCTTGCCAAGCTGATTCGCATGAGAGGGACTAAATGCTATTTCTGCCATAAGCCCGTTAAGGCAACTGAAGACTTGACGACTCACCACATCAACAAAATCCACGAGGACAATCGCCCCTGCAACAAGGCTATCTGCCACGAGACATGCCACAGAAAGTTCCATTACCGTGATGTCAAGCCGAGAAACGATTGACCTTCCAGTTATGTATTACATAATTTTTGTAATAGTTTGCAAAAGAAAGTCAAGAAGCGGTCACAACGATGGTGAAACCAAAGTTGGACACGTCTTGGTTTTGAATGTTCGGGTCTACGGACAACTGAAGTTGCATGAGGATCTCGCCTCCTGGTTGCAGAGGCATTTGTTGCCCTGAAGCGTAAGACCATGTAAAGGTCAAGTATTGGCTTACCTCGCTTGGACTCCAGTTTTCAGCGGCGATGTTGATTGTGCTGAGAGCATTGGAGCCTGCGTTCTGAATGTAAACGTCTTTGACGATGGTTCCTTGCAGGGTTCCCCAATCAATCGAACCTGTTGACAAACTTGCGGTTCCGTCGTTGTTGATGGTGATTACGGGGTAGGCAGACGCGCTTGGAGTAGGCGCGGTCGACATAGTTTGGGTTTGGGTCATAAAGTTACTGCGTGCAAGCAATACGAAGGCAACAGCGATGACTCCCACGATGAGTAAGGCACGTTGAGTTGTCTTGTCCTTCTTCTTTTTGTACGGCATGCTGTCAACTCAACATAAAAATATCTAAAGAGAAAAAAGAGAAAAAAGAGTTTAGGAGGTGGATTGCGCGAAGGTTATGGTCAGGCTTTGGATTGAGTCTGCTGAGTACGAGAAGCTAAAGGTTGCTGATGCTGTTCCAGCCAATGCAGATGCTTGAGCTCCATCGGTAAACGTGATGGTTATGCCAGCGTTAGAGATGCTATCGACGAGGTTGTATGAGTGCCCTGAAGTCCAACCGCTGTATAGACCTTGGAGACCTGCCGATGTAAGTGTTGAGCTGCTTATTAGTAGCGGAGTGCCTGAGACGAGGCTTGGGGTTTGAGTCGGCGTCAGAGACATGGTTGTTGAGTACACGTTTGAAGCTGTAGACGTGTCTTTGATTACGACACCGAAAGTGCCTGTGAGAACGTAGGTGGAGGCCGTGCCGGTGTAGACGCAGTCGATGTAAGCGTTTGTGTTGATGCTTGAGACCGCGCCGCCGTTAGGTCCGATAAACGTTAATCCCTGTTGAGGAGAGTTTCTCGAGTCAAAGGCAGTCGTTGATCCATCAGTGTAAGTTACCGTGCCGATGAAGTACAAAGTGTTCAATGCGTTCTTTTGACCGCCGCTTGGGTTGGCGCTGCCGAAGTACCAGAAGGCGCCGATTAGCAAGCAGATGGCGATTATGGCCGCCAATAGTTTCTTGTGACCATTTCCATTAGTTTTTTTGTTTGACATTGTGATCTTACCTATACTAAAAATAGTGGGAAAAAAGGATGAATTTAGTGATAGGTGAAAACCAACTTTATCGAGGACGTTCCTGCCAAGGCTGATGCTTGACCGCCATCGGCAAAGGTGATAGTGATGCCTGCATTGGAGATGCTGTCCATCAGAGTATATGTTCGACCGCTTATCCAACCGCCGTACAGACTTGTTAGTTGTCCAGCTGTAATCGTTGAACTGCTGATGAGTAGTGCCGCGCCGTTTTGCAAAGTGGGCGTCGAAGTTGGCGTCAAAGGCATCGTGTACGTGTAGACGTATGCTTGAGTAGCCATGTCTTGTATTGAAACGCCGAAGGTTCCTGACAAAACGTAGCTTGATGGGGTGCCTTGGTAGAAAACTGTCATGTACGCATTGGTGTTTATGCTGTTGATTGTTGCGCCGCTTTGGGTGGTAAGAGACAGCGTGTCTAATGGCATTGTTCTCGTGTCGAAGGTTTGAGTTGACCCGTCAGAATAGGTAACTGTCCCCATCAAGTACAACTGCTTGTTGCTTGATGTACTGGGAGTCATATGCCCTGAGTAATATAAACCGCCAAAGACCAAGAGAGCAGCTACCACAATCACGCCAACTTTTAGCGTAGTGTTTTCGCCCAACCAATTTGAACCTCGTTTTCTTGTCATCGCAATTACCTATCTTAAAAATATAGAAGAGAACCTTGTCACACGCTAAGAAAAAGGCAAAAGCAGCAGATAATTGGGGAACATCTCAACATTGCACCAGGTCCTCAAATATCAAATACGAATTACCATGAACTTAACACATGCTGTCAAGGACGATCTGGAAATTCAGGAAGGTCAGGATAAATGAGCGTTCTCTCCGTCGTCTTACCAACCATCACGGCTTTAACGCTTCTGCACTTAAGGGAAGCGCATCGTTCAATCACATCAGCGTAGACACCTTGAGCAGCCAAGTTCTCTTTGACTATCCGAATGAAGTTCTCGTTTGGCTCAATCCACGTATGCTCATGCTTGAACAGGTGTATTCGTCACACAACCTCCGTTTTTGGAACATGGCATTCGCAAGAACAGTTTTGCTCTGGACTTCCGAAAACACAACCACATTTTTCACAGACCAACTTTCTCACCACCCAAAAATTTCATGCCGCGTTCACTTGAAGAACCCATCAAGATGACTCTGACTCCTTTCACTAGCCTCCAGCTCTCGTTCCTTCTTCTTGATTACCGGCTCCAGCACAGCTAATAGTTTGTTGAGCACCCTTTCGCTTGCCACGCTCTGCTTCCTGGATGCGTCAGACTGTTTCTCCCAAGCCCTAATCAATTTAAGGTGAGCCTTAATCTCCAACCCCATTTGGCCGACCGTATCCGATAAACCGTCAATGTTCGAGCTCAACTTGTCATTAACCTGCTTCTGCTCATCAATCCAAAAAGGCACAGTCTCCAAAAAATGAATAGCTGTCGGATGACTCCCATCAGTCAAAGCAACAAGCCCATGACTCCTCTCAAAATGATTAATCTTAAACCTTGGCATAGGAGCACCCACATCAAAGATCCACTTCCTGCTCACTTCCCGGATAGGCACGTCAAGATACTTACTAACCTCCTGCATCGACATGAAAAAAAACGCTTTACAGAACAACTCCTTAACCTTGGCCAAAGCAGCCTGACTGAACTCCCCCTTCAAATACAACAAAACCAAACCGTTCTTATACCAGTGAACATGACCAAACCCTCCCCTAAAAATCCACATATTATTACGGTTGCCCAAAACAGGCCGCCAACCCGCCTCAGCCAACCTCACAACAGGGACTTCACCCTTCTTATAATCCACACCTCCAACGTAAGGCTGCCTCGGCACATTCTCCCACACAAAAGTCCGTTTCTCAAGCCTGCCAACACAAACCCCGCCCACAAACCGCGCCGTTTCCCGAACTCCACCATCTTTTAGGGGTTTTAGGGGTAGCCCAACTCTTACCTGCTTGTAGTAAGACCTGAACTCGCTTAGAAGTTTGTTGACGTAGTTTCCATGTGTTTTGTACTCGATTTCTGCCTCTTGGGTGAGGTTTTTGGTGTTAGGGTTCATGGAAAGAACGATTTTTTCGCATATTTTGCGTGCTGTGACGTAAGGATTGCGACTCCATTCTGCGAAAGCGAGGTCTTTTATTAGTGTTGTCGACAGGGTGTCCCCCAACTCTTACCTCTCTTACGTAAGAGTTCTTACCATACCCTAACTTGGGTGCTAACCAAGTCGACTTTTTTATTATTTAACGCTTGTTATGGGGATTGTGTGCCAATTTTTCACATGAGGTTTAATGATAGAGTGAAAGATTGTGCTAAGAAGTGTACGGAATCCGTACATTAAAAAATAATTAATAATAAATTATTAAAAGGACGCACGGAAATTCTTATATGTCCGCATGTCCATTATCGTCCATTATGGACAAGGGAGGACAGATGGACATTAGCGTTGAAGCAAGCCTTAAAGCTTTATCCCGCTTCAATCTGAAAGAAAATCCATTTCAAGTCTTTGAACTCTTTGAACAGGGTAGCAATAAGCAAAGCCTAAAGCGTGACGAGAACCTTTTCAGAAATCGCAAGGAAATCGTTGAAAAAATATGCAACGGCATCGCCCTCAGCAAGAGTTATCGCGTTGTTCTGCACGGCGATTTTGGCGTAGGCAAATCTTCGCTTCTAAACAAGATACTTTACATCATGTCTGAAAACAAATACTTCACAATAAAGTATAGGATTCCCATAGAGACACAGGATGCTCGAAGTGTAGAGCGCGAATTGCTCAGAGCTTTTGGTCTCGCTATCAGTTCAGAAGCTTCGCGCAATTCAAGCATGCTAGGCACTCTAAAGAAACTTTTTGAAAGAAAATATTCAACGAGCAAGAGTCTCGAGGAAATTTCTTTCTTAGCTATTCTTTACGCTTCTGATCAAATTACCCTAACAAATGGAACTATAGAAACACAAGGGCTTTCCACAACAGTCGGAATCCCCATAATAAAAGCTGAAGTAAGCACGGAAGAGCAAGAGCAGATTCTAGTTGCCAGGACCGAAACTCTCTCACACACAGTTTTTGTCAATTTGCTAAGACGCGGATTTGCTCTTTTGCAAACATTAGGCTATCGAGGGGTAATCATCGGTCTAGACGAGGCAGATAAACTCGAAAACGTACAATTCGAGAAAACAATAATGACATTGCTTAAAGATGTCTTTTATACGAATGCAAACTTGGCTCATTTGATCATAGTTTTAAAACGGAGAAATGGACTGAAACCAGTTCATCCAGACATTTTTCACTACGAGCAAGTGCTTCCTCCGCGTCAAGAGGATGTACTTGCTTTCTTGTGCCAAATGTACGCCAATGCTTCCATTGATCCTAGCATCTCAATTTATCATTTTGTAGATAAGAATCTATTGTGCGAAATCTATGAACAGAAAGAAGGTCGCATAAGGTTCATTTTAGAGGAACTTTCCAATTTGCTCTTATCCGTTTTGCCAAATCAAGAAGTCAAGAAACTTGATTCTGCGGTGTACAACGAAGTTAGCCTTGAGGACGCAGAGCAGATGTATCTCAAAACGCTCAGTCCAGAAGACTTAGACTACAAGATTATCATGTATGTTTTTCAGAACCATGAAACCTATGCTCGAGATGAAAAACTCGGTAAAGCAACAGGCATAGAAAAAAGCGCTCTTGCAAGGCACTTGAAAATGCTACATGAAAGATCGATACTTGCGTCAAAGAGGTAAAACCAAGATTTACTTTATCGACCCTGGTTTGATTCATGCGGTAGAAAACATGTTTTGATCCAGCGTCTTTGCACAAATAAGCCACTTGTCCACTTGTCCATCATCGTCCGGTGTGGACAAAAATGGACAAATTCTAATTTACAAAATGGACCGTACGCTAAAGAGTTAAGAGCTAATATGATTAATATCGCATTGCTTGTGGTCAAATGAATAAACGCAGTCTAAGCAGTCTTGTAAGGCATCTTGAAAGCGCCATCGATGACCCTCGCGGAACTGGCAGAAATTGCCGAAAGACGGCTTACCCGCTTCGCAAGACTATCTGGATAAATGGGACTTGATAAAAGATGCCCTCGACAGTACCGAAAAAACGAATGACGACGAAGCTTGACGACTGGGCAGTGGTCAACCTTCATTACAGATTGAAGAGGAGATTGAGATGCCTCAGAAATCGTTGATCGATGATGTGGAAATTGCCGAAGAGGATGACAAAGGCAGGCCGATCTTATTCACCAACCAG
>Ga0335081_10010119_pt1 | contig 15224 bp, 13 predicted proteins | sample Lox_Sample_35_FD_206713 | JGI IMG/M metagenome (GOLD analysis project Ga0335081, IMG submission 206713) | Soil microbial communities from Loxahatchee National Wildlife Refuge, Florida, United States - Lox_Sample_3.5 | ecosystem: Environmental > Terrestrial > Soil > Wetlands | place: USA...
GGGACCGCCGACAATGCAACAGCCGCTGCGCAAGGACCAACACGAGACGCCCGCGACGCCGAACCAGGCCTTCGACTTGCGCTCGACGCTCGACTGGCTGCGCGCCTCCGGCGAGCTGATCGAGACTGACAAGGAGGTCGATCCCGACCTGCAGGTCACCGGCCTGCAGAAGCACATGGACGGCGGCTGCCCGGTGCTGTTCAACACCGTCAAGGACAAGCCGAACCACCGCGTCATCACCAATCTGTTCGGCGACATGGCGATCATCAATCGCATGTTCGGCTGGAAGGACGATCCCGACCGCGTCAAGAAGCTGGCGCATGCGCTGTCGCATCCGATTGCGCCGGTCGAGATCGCGCAGAGCGAAGCGCCGTGCCAGGAGTTCGTCATCGAGAAGCCCGACGACGTCAACAAATGGCTGGTGCCGATCCGCCACACCACCTACGAGCCGGAGCTGACCGTCGGCTCCGGCATCCGCTGCGTCACCGGCCCACAGTTCGAGGGCGGCTCCGACCTCGGCTACAACCGCATGAATTTCCGCTGGGGCAATGTCGGCACGTTCCAGATCTCGCCCGGCTCGCACATGTGGCAGGTGGTCAACAAATATTACAAGGACGACAAGCCGGTGCCGATCACCATGTGCTTCGGCGTGCCGCCGGCCTGCACCTTGATGGCCGGCGCCGGCTTCGACTATGCGGTGCTGCCGATGGGTTGCGACGAGATCGGCATTGCATCCGCCGTGCAGGGCGCGCCCATTCGTCTCGTCAAGGCGCGCACGGTCGACGCCATGGCGCTCGCCGATTGCGAGCTGGTGCTCGAAGGCTACGTCAATCCGCGCGACCGCCGCTTCGAGACCAAGGAAGCCGAGGACGCCGGCGTGCAGGGCCGCTACCACTTCCACCCCGAGTGGGCCGGCTACATGGGCAAATCCTACAAGGCGCCGACCTTCCACGTCACCGGCATCACCATGCGCAAGCCCGAGTCGAAGCCGATCATCTTCGCACTCGGCGTCCACATGCTCGACGACCACAATATCGACACCACGGTGCGCGAGGCCGCGATCTACGAGCTGTGCAACCGGCTGCAGCCCGGCATCGTGCAGAACGTGGTGATCCCGTACTGCATGACCGACTGGGGCGGCTGCATCATCCAGATCAAGAAGCGCCATCAGCTCGACGAAGGCTGGCAGCGCAATTTCATGGCGGCGGCGCTGTCGTGCTCGCAGGGCATGCGGCTCGCCATCGCGGTCTCAGAGGACGTCGATCCGTATTCGATGGACGACATCATGTGGTGCCTGACCACGCGGGTGAATCCGAAGACCGATATCTTGAACCCGATCCCCGGCGGCCGCGGCCAAACCTTCATGCCGGCCGAGCGCATGACCGCGGGCGAGCGGCAATGGACCGCCTCGAACACGCAATTTGAAGGCGGCATGGGCATCGATGCCACGGTGCCGTTCGGTTACGAGAGCGATTTTTTGCGGCCGGTCTATCCGGTGGACAAGGTCAAGCCGGAGGATTGGTTCTCCAAAGAGGACATCGCCAACGCCAAGAAGCGCATGCACGGCTGGGTGCACTCGCTGGCGCGGACGGGACGGTAAGCTTAAAGGCCGCCGCCGATGCAGTTTGACGTCGTCACCATCGGCGGCGGATTTTCCGGGCTGGTGGCGGCCTGCCGCGCCGCCGAGCTTGGGCTCAAGGCGGCAGTGCTCGAAGCGCGGAGCGAAGAGCGTTATCCGTGCAGCTCGCGCTGGTCGACCGGCGTCGCCCATGTGATGAGCCTGCCGATCCTGAGCGAGCCCGATCGGCTTTACCGCGCCATTCTGGACGGCAGCGGCGCCAATGCCCGGCCGGCGCTCGCCCGCGCACTCGTCGACAACGCCAAGCGCACGATCGAATGGCTCGAGCAAGAAGGCGCGCAATTCGGCAGCCAGGCGATGGCGCGCGAACGGCCGGGCGCGCGCGTGCTGGCGCCGAACCGCGGCTCGGTCGCCGGATTGGATTGGGAGGACCGCGGGCCCGACCGGTTGCTGCGCCGGCTCGAGCAAAATCTCGCCCGGCGCGGCGGCGTGCTGATGCGCGGCACCAAGGTCGAGCGGCTCGTGGTCGAAGGCGGCGCCTGCACTGGCGTCGAGGCGATGCGCAACAGCGAGCGCCTGCGCATCGCCGCCAACGCCTTGCTCGTCGCCGACGGCGGCTTCGCCGCCAATCGCGCCATGATCGCCCAATACATCACGCCGCGCTCCGACCGCGTGCTGTGCCGGGTCGGGCCCGGCGCCATGGGCGACGGCATGCGCATAGCCGCCGACGCCGGCGCTGCCATCGGCGGCCTCGGCGAATTCTACGGCCACGTCCATCACCGCAACGCCATGACCAATGCGCGGCTGTGGCCCTATCCGCATCTCGATTCGGCGTCCGAAGTCGGCATTCTGGTCGGCCCCGACGGCAAGCGCTTCACCGACGAAGGCCTCGGTGCAGTCTGCATGGCCAACGCCATCGCGCGGCTGCCCGATCCGCTGAGCGCAGTGCTGATCATCGACGATGCGATCTGGAAAACCGAACCGACCATCACCACCACGGTGCCGGCCAATCCGATCATGATCGAGTCGGGCGGCGAACTGACCAGCGCCGCCGACATCGCCACGCTCGCCGCGCGCATCGGATTGCCGGCGGCGCAACTCGAACAGACCGTTGCCGACTACAATCGCGCGGTCGAAAGCGGCGATTTTGCGCCGCTTGCCGTACCGCGTACCGTCGGCAAGCAAAAGCCGATGCCGATCCGCACGCCGCCGTTTCATGCCGCGCCGCTGTGCGCGGGCCTGACCCAAACCATGGGCGGCGTCGTAATCAACGAGCATACCCAGGCGCTCAGACCCGACGGCAGCGTTTTCCCCGGCCTTTACGCGGCGGGGCCGGTCGCCGGACTGGAAGGCGGTCCGCGCGCCGGCTACGTCGGCGGCGTCTCCAAGGCCTTCATTCTCGGCCTCCTTGCCGGCGAACATATGGCCGCTGCGGCGCGTTGAGACTGTGTTACTCTATCGGCGCGTTGCCAAGCTCAGTGTAACGAGGGAGTTTGAGATGCGAACTTCGATCACAGCCGCGATTGCTGCGTGCATTCTCTCGATCTGCGTTGGCGCGGCGCTGGCGCAAACAGCGCCGGCCAAGGCCGCCGACACCGCCAAAGGCAAAGCCCTGGTCGATGCCAAGGGCATGACGCTCTACATTTTCGACCGCGACGCGGCCGGCAAGTCGAACTGCAACGGCGCCTGCGCCACCAACTGGCCGCCGTTGCATGCCGCCGCCGACGCCAAAGCGTCGGGCGACTGGACCGTCGTCACCCGCGACGACGGCAGCAAGCAATGGGCCTATAAGGGCAAGCCGCTATATTTGTTCGCCAAGGACACCAAGCCGGGCGACGTGGCCGGCGACGGCGTCAACAGCGTCTGGCACATTGCGGCGCCGTAACGGTCGCGGCCAAGCGATCAAGGCCGCCTCACGACCAGCTCAGGATTGTCCCGGGGAGCTCCTAGCGGATGTCCGACGCATCCGATCCTCGTCTCTATTACCCGCACGTCGCACGCAACCGCGACCCGATTCTCCAAGTCCTGCGGCGCGTACTGCCGCCCAAGGGACTGGCGCTCGAAGTGGCGAGCGGCAGCGGCGAGCACGCCGCCTATTTCGCCGAACATCTGCCGGCGCTCACCTGGCAGCCGACCGACTGCGACCGACCTTCACTCGAAAGCATCGCGGCGCACCGCGCCGCCGCCGGCATCGCGAATCTGCTGCAGCCGCTTCGCCTTGACGTCACGTCGCCACAATGGCCGGTCGCGCGCGCCGACGCGCTCGTTTGCTGCAACATGATCCATATCGCGCCGTGGGCGGTGGCGGAGGGGCTGTTCGCGGGCGCCGAACGAACGCTCGCCGGCGGCGCAATCCTTTATCTCTATGGTCCCTATCGGATCGACGGCCGCCACACCGCGCCGAGCAACGAGGAGTTCGACGCTCGGCTGCGCCGACAAAATCCACAGTGGGGCGTGCGCGATCTGACCGAGGTGACGGAACTCGGGCGCCGGCACGGCCTTGCGCTCATCGAAACCGTGCCGATGCCGGCCAATAATCTCAGTCTGGTCTTCCGCCGCGCCGTATAGCGGCGGCGCCGTTTCACGCCGGCAAATTGGCCGGCCATTGCAAGGTGTAGAACTCGACCGGCTCGATGCGGCCCTTGACCGCGGCCTGATGCAACACGCAGCCCTCGACGTCGAGAGCGGCGGCCTCGGCTGCCGGCCGCGACACCACCAGCACGCAATTGTATTCCTTGGTCAGACTTTCGAGCCGCGCGCAGGTGTTCACGGTGTCGCCCAGCGCGGTGACGATCTGCGAGCGCGGCGGCCCCATGGCGCCGACGATGGCGAGCCCCAAGTGAATGCCGATGCCGATGCGCAGCGGCTCTTTCAGATCGTTGCGCAGCCGGTGATTCAATTGATCGAGCGCTGTGAACATCTCCCGCGCGCCGCGCATGGCGTCGGCGGCGCCGTTCGCCGGATCGTCCGCGTAGAGGCCGTACAGCGCCATCAGGCCGTCGCCGGTGAATTGCGAATAATGGCCGTTGGTCGCGGTCAGTACCTTGGTCATTTCCTGGTGGAACTGATTGAGGATGAACAGCACGTCGTAGGGCAGCTTGGCTTCGCCGAGCGTGGTCGATCCGCGGATGTCGACGAACATCACGGTGATCGGCCGTTCGCGGCCTTCGAGGCCGCCGGGCACCGTGCCGTCCTCGGCGCTGGCGTCGGCGCCGAGCAGCGGCATCACCGCGATATCGCCGGCCGGCCGGACCTGGCAGGCGAGCCGCATGCCGGGCGTGGCGGCGATGCGCTTGAGCGCGGCGGCTTCCGGACCGCTCGGCGGCGGCAGCTTCTCCAGCCCCTTGGTCACCAGGATTCGGCAGGTGGTGCAGCGCGCCCGGCCGCCGCACACCGAGGCATGGGCGATGCCGTTGTCGCGCAGCGTTTCCAACACCGTGGCGCCGGCGTGGATCGGCACGCGGCGGCCGCCGGAATGGGTCAGCATCGGCGGCTGCCGCCGGCGATAGTAGGCGCTGCGGATGCCGCGGCCGGCAAACGGCAGCAGCAACAGCCCGACATAAATGCCCCAGGCGGCGTATTCGATGCGGTGGACTCCCGCGACCGCCTCCGGGGTGACATTGGCATCCTCGAACGACTCGCTGACGTAATCCGGATTCTTCGCCTCGCGCAGCACCTGGTTGCCGGCGGTGACATAGCCCGACAGCGCCAGCGCCGGCAGCAGCAGCGCGAAGACGAACAGCCAGAGGCGCCAAGCCGGATACCAGATTTTGGTGCGCAGCCAGAAATGAATGCCGATGCAGGCATGGGTCCATACCGTGAGCACCGCCAGCACCTGCAGCACGCCGAGCCGGGGCGCAAACAGCCACTGCGACAGCAGTACCGTGTTGTAGTAGCTGGTGACGTCGAAAACGCTCGCCGCGACTCGCGTCGCCGCAATGTGCGGGATCAGCAGGGCGGGGATGCACAGGCCGAGCAGCAGCTGCGCCCATTCCCAACGGATGAGCCGGAGCGATCGCCGCAGATAGATCGACCACAGGGCGTTGCCGAAGTGGACGACGAACGCCGTGGTCAGCAGCGCCGTGCCGGCCAAAGTCCGCCACGGAAACATCAGAAAGTCGAGCACCTTGCCGGCGGTTTCCAGCGATACCAGCAGGAAGGCGTGCGCCGTCAGATGAGAGATCACGAAGGCGAGCATGACCAGCGCGCTGGTCAGGCGGAGCGTGCCCCGCAAAGAGCGAAGATTCCAGGTCATCGCCGCGTCCGCCGTCGCTCGTGCATCCGCAAATTACGGCGGCGCACCATAACAGCGATCGTCGGCGTTTGAAATTATTCCCGGCCTAATTCCGGTCCTGACTGCCGCTTTGGGCCCAGCGTTGTACCAGCGCCTTGCGGTCGAGCTTGCCGCGCTCGGTCTTCGGCAGCGACACGCTCGAGATCACGATCCGCTTCGGCGCCTTGAACGCCGGCAGCACGGTCGCACAATAGCGCAGCAGCTCGGCGGCATCGGCGCCAGCGCCGGGCCGGGTGACGACGTAGCTGACCACTTCCTCGCCGTAGATCGGGTCGGGCACGCCGACGGTGGCGGCCTCGATGACGTCGGGGTTTTGCATCAAGTAGGAGTCGATCTCGACCGGCGAAATCTTGGCGCCGCCGCGGATGATCTGCTCCTTCTCGCGGCCGGTGAGCATCAGAAAGCCGTCGGCGTCGAGGCGGCCGAGATCGCCGGTGCGGAAGCGGCCGCGGCTGTGGATCTTGATGTCGCCGTCGTCGCCGAGATAGCGGAACGGATGGTCGGGCCAGCCGCCGAGCTCGACATAGCCGATCTCGCCCGCCGGCAGGCGCACGCCCTCGGCGTCGACGATGGCGAGGTCGTGATAGGCGAACGGCCGGCCGACCGTGCCGAGGCGGCGCTGTTCGCCCGGAATGGCGGCGATCCAGCTCGCTTCGCTGGCGCCGCAGCCCTGCGCCACCGGGATGCCGAATTTCTGCTCGAACCGCTTCCACTCTTCGAGCAACAGCGGCGCCGAGCTCGACGTGATGAAGCGCAGCTTCGGCAAGTCGTCGCGATGCGCCGTCTGCTCGCTGTTGAGCAGAATGTTGATGGTGGTCGGGTTGCCGGTGGAAATCGTCACGTCGTGGTCGCGCAGGTGCTGGAAGAAGCGGCTCGCCGTGAATTTCTCCGCCAGCACCAGCGTGGCGCCGGCATTGATGACGGCGAGCGCCCCCAAAGTCTGCGCCGAGTTCCAGCTGAACGGACGGAAATCGTAAAGCCGGTCGTCGGCGGAAATACCCCAACCAGCCGCGAGCGGACCGATGTTGAGCAAAAATTCGCGGAAGTTCAGCACCACGCCCTTGGGCTGGGCGCTGGTGCCGGAGGTGAACAGGATCACCGCATCGTCGTCCGGCTGTGCCGCCGTCGCCGGCTCGCCCGGGGCGCAGCGTGCGAGCTCTCCGAACAGCGTCCCCGGCTCGGGCGCATCGGCGCAGCCGAGCCGCAGCCGCGGCACCGCCGTTGCGGCGAGGAGATCGTCGAGCTGCAGGCCGTCCTGGTACAGGATGAGCTTCGGCCGCAGCCGGGTAAAAATATTGCCGAGCTGGTTGCGGTTCATCTCGACATGGATGGTGCACACGGTCGCGCCGGCCGCCATGATGCCGAGATAGCAGAACAACTGCTCGGCCGAGTTATTGGCAAGCAGCGCCACGCGGTCGTTCGGCCCCAGCCCGCGTTGGTGCAGGAACGTGGCGAAGCGGCCGACCTTGTCGCGCAATGCCGCGTAGCTCACCGCACGGCCGCCGTCGGCCGTAATCAGCCACGGCTTGTCCGGCGCGGCCGACGCCGCGCGCGCGATCCATTCGAGCAGCAGGTTTGAGCCGGGCTGATTTGCCATGATAAGATGGCCGTAAGCGAATTCCTTAGCATTATAAGCATTTCGCGGCGGCGCGAAGCAAGAGCGGGTACCCAATCGATGGCAGAGCAGACCGTCATGGCCGATCCCAGCGCCATGCCCGACCCGATGGCGACGCCGCTCGGCGGGCCGTCGTGCGGCGCCGGCTCGAACGCGGCGCCGTTCCTGCCGTATCACGATCTGCGGCAGTGGCTGGAAGAGGCCAAAAAGCTCGGCGAGGTCAGGGAAGTCAGCGGGCTCAGCTACCAGAAGGATATCGGCACGCTGGCGGAAATGTCGGCCCATGCCGACGACGCGCCGTGCTTCGTGTTCGACAACGTGCCGGGCACGCTGCCCGGCAGCCGCCTCCTGGTCAATTTCTTCGCCGGCAAGCGCAAGGCGATGACGCTCGGGTTTTCCACCGAGCTCTCGAAGCTCGAATTGAGCGAAAGCTTTCGCGTCAGCCACGCCGGGATGCAGAAGCGCATCCCGCCCAAATTCGTCGCCACCGGCCCGGTGATGCAGAACGTCATGACCGGGGACTCGATCGACGCGACCAAATTCCCGGCGCCGCAATGGCACCCGCAGGACGGCGGCCGCTATATCGGCACCGGCTGCTACAACATCATGCGCGATCCCGACGACGGCTGGATCAATTGCGGCACCTATCGCGTCATGATCCACGACGAGAAGACGCTCGGCTTCTACATCTCGCCCGGCAAGCACGGCCGGCAGATGCGCGACAAATATGCCGCGCGCGGCGAGCGCATGCCGGTGGTGGTCGTCTGCGGCGGCGATCCGATGAGTTTTCTGATGGGCTCGAGCGAGGTGCCGCACGAGGTGTGCGAGCTCGACATCATCGGCGGCATGCGCGGCCAGCCGGTCGAGGTCATCAAGGGCCCGGTCACCGGGCTGCCGATCCCCGCCAATGCCGAGATCGCCATCGAGGGCTTCGTCGAGCCGGACAACGCGCGGCTCGAAGGCCCGTTCGGCGAGTGGACCGGCTACTACGCCAGCGACCACCGGCCCGAGCCGGTGATCGACATCAAGGCGATCTATCACCGCCACGAGCCGATCCTGCTCGGCTGCGTGCCGCAGCGGCCGCCGGACGAGATCTGCCGCTATCGCGCCATCGTGCGCTCGGCGCTGCTGCGCGAGAACATCGAGAAGGCCGGCGTGCCCGGCGTCACCGCGGCCTGGGCGCACGAGGTCGGCAATGCGCGGCTGTTCCTCGCCGTCGCCGTCAAGCAGCGCTATCCCGGCCACGCCAAGCAGGCCGGCCACATTGCCGCGCAATGTCACGTCGGCGCCTATTGCGGGCGTTACGTCATCGTGGTCGACGACGATATCGACGTCTCGAACCTGGAAGAGGTGATCTGGGCGCTGATCACGCGCTCCGATCCGGCGACCTCGATCGACATCGTCCGCGGCGCCTGGTCGACGCCGCTCGATCCGCGCATCGAGCCGGAGCGCAAAGCGGCCGGCGACTACACCAACAGCCGCGCCGTGATCGACGCCTGCCGGCCCTGGCACTGGCGCGACAAATTCCCGGCGGTCAATATGCCATCGCCCGAGGAGCGCCGCGCCGGCTTGAGCAAATTCGGGCATCTGCTGAAGAGCTGAGAACGCCGCCGCGGCGCCGGCTACAATCTCGATCAAACAAAATAATCTTGACGAATCAGGCCTCTCCGCAATAGCGCTAAGCCCATTGAGGGTTGGCGCCGGTCGCGCGCGTTGCCGAGTTTTTCAGTTGTTTCTGGCCGGTTAACGACGAAGTAACCATCCGTTAACCATTGTCTTGTCACGCTGGTAGCACTGGAAGAATAAGCGACGCGCCTCACATGGCACTGGGCGACAAGGCACGGGTGAATGGCTGGCTGGAACAAGCCCAGCGTCTCGCCGTCACCCATCGTGTGTGGGGCGCGAGGGCCGCAGCCTCCTCCGCGCAGACCACCGGCGACGACATCGGCGACGCGGCGGCGCGCGAGGTTGCGCTCGCCAACGAGCTCGAGCTGGCGCGGGCGCAGATCATCGGCCTCGAACGCCGGCTGGCCCAGGAGACGGCGGCGGCCGCGCAACTGGGCGAACAGCTGCAGACGGTGGCGGCGCAGTCCGACACGACGGACCGTCGGGTCGCCGAGCTCGAAGCCGAAATTGCCGAGCTGCGCGACGAGGTCGCCTTGCGCGACAACGAGAACCAGTCGCTGCAGACATCGCTCGACCTGAGCACCGCGGAAAATGCGCGCTTGACCTATTGCCTCGGACAAAGCGACGCCGCGCTCGACCGCAGCCGCGCCGAGCTTGAACGCCTGCAGGCGGCGCTCGATACGGCGGGCGCCGAGCGCGCCAAGCTCGCCGGCGAGGTCTTTACCGTTAACGGCACGCGCCAGACCGAACTCGGCGCGCTCAATGAGCGCCTCGATGCCATGACGTCGCGGGCGACGACGGCGGAGCGGCTTCTTGCCGACGTGCGCGAATGCCTGCTCGCGCGCATTGCCGAGAATGGCGTCACCGAGCGCAAGCTTGCCGAGGTCGTCGCCGAGCGGCAGGAGGCGGAGTTCCGGCTGAAGGAGCTCCAGGACCTGCTGTGCGTCAAACAGTGCCAGGTCAACGAGCTCGAGCAGGCGCGAACCGAGCTGATCGATAACGTGAACGCCTTGCTCAAGACCTTCCAGAGCCGCGATGCGGCGCTCGCCGCCGCCGAGCAGAAGGTCGAGGCCCTCAATGGGCGGATCGCCGAGCTCGAAGCGGCGGGGCGCGCCGCCGAGGAGAAGTTCGAACGGCAGGCGCGCGACCTGCAAGCGCGCGCCGAAGCCGCGGACCGCGCCGACGACGCCAGCGAAAGCGCCCGGAAAAAATGGGCCGAGCTCGCCCTCGAACTGGCGCGGCTCGTGAAGCTCAGGCGCCGCCTCGCCGAACCGGGGCAAGCGGCGGCGACGCCGGCGCTGCTCGCCAGCACCATCACGTTCTAAGCTGCCTCTTCCGGCGCGCGGCCTGCAAAGCGTCGCGGCTTTGCGGTAAAGTCCGCTTCGATGAACGGCAATTCCCATTGGCCCGACCTGCCGCTCGCAGCGTGGAGCGACACCTGCGACACCCTGCATCTGTGGACACAGATCGCCGGCAAGGTGCGGCTCAAGCTGACGCCGCGGATCAATCATTGGTGGAACGTCACCTTCCGCGTCAGCTCGCGCGGCCTGATCGCGCCGGGGAACTGCTATGGCGGCCGCAGCTTCGACATCGTGTTCGACCTGTTCGACCATCAGCTGTTGATCGCCGCCGACGACGGCAGCGTGGAAAGCTTCGCGCTCGCGCCGATGTCGGTCGCCGATTTCCATGCCGCCTTCATGCAGCGGCTCAATCGCCTGGGCATCGACGTGTCGATCTGGACCATGCCGAGCGAGATCGAGGGCGCGGTGCCGTTCGAGGAAGATTTCAAGCACGCGCACTACGACCCCGAATACGCCGCGCGCTTCCGCCAGGCGCTCATTCAGGCGGCCCGCGTGCTGACCGAATTCCGCGCCCGTTTCATCGGCAAGGTGAGCCCGGTGCACTTCTTCTGGGGCAGCTTCGATCTCGCGGTGACGCGGTTTTCCGGCCGCACCGCGCCGCCGCCGCAAAGCTCGACCCCAAACGTCGCGCCGTGGGTGATGGCGGAAGCTTACTCGCACGAAGTCTCGAGCTGCGGCTTCTGGCCCGGCAACGGCGGCTACGGGCAGGCCGCGTTCTACGTCTATGCCTATCCGGAGCCGGTCGGCTATGGCGACACGCCGCTTCGCACGGCGGACGCGTTCTACGACAAGAGCCTCGGCCAGTTCATCCTGCCCTATGACGCGGTGCGCGAGGCGCGCGACCCCGACGCGCTGCTGCTCGGCTTCCTGCAGGACACCTACGAGGCCGCCGCCGACCTCGCCACGTGGGATCGCGACGCGCTGGAACGCGCGCGTTAACCCGCGCGCGGCTTGACCGACGGGTTGGCGAGCCGCAGCGGCTCGCCGTTTTCGAACTTTTGGATCTGCTCGAAGCATTCGCGGAAATAGAGCTCGAAATTGTCCCATTCGGCCCAGCCGAGATGCGGCGTGCACAGCACGTTCGGCATTTTCAGGAACGGGTGGTTGCCGCCCGTGATCGGCTCTTCCTCATAGACGTCGACCGCGGCATAGCCGGGACGGCCCTGGCGCAGCGCTTCGAGCAAAGCGCCGGGCTGCACCAGCTCGGCCCGCGCCACGTTGACGAACAGGGCGGTCGGCTTCATGCGCGCGAAATCCTCAGGTCCCACAATTCCCCGGGTGTCGCGCTGCAACCGAACGCTGATCGACAGCACGTCCGAGCGCTCGAACAGGTCGGCCTTCGAACGCGCGAACTCGTAACCGGCGGCGGCAGCCTTCTCCACCGAGTTCTGCTGGCCGAAGGCGAGGACCTTCATGCCGAGGCCCTTGCCGCCTTCGGCAACGAGCGAGCCGATCGCGCCCAGGCCGTAGATGCCGAGCGTCGAGCCGCGCAGCCGGTGCGACAGCGTGCAGGGCCAGTCGCCGCGCTTCATGCGCTCGGCCTCAAGCGCGATGTTTCTTCGCGACGCCACGATGAGCGCCAGCGTCAATTCCGCCGGCGCCACCGGAGAGTTGCTCACTCCGGTCGAGACCGGAATGCCGAGCTCGGTGGCGGCGTTAAAATCGATCCGCTGCGAGTTGCGGCCGACCAGCGCGATCAGCTTGCACCTGGGCAGCCGTTCGAGCAGCGCGCGCGAGAAATGAACGCGCTCGCGGGATCGATACGACAATGTCGGCATCCGCCAGCCGCTCAACCAGCTGATCGAGATCGCGCGCCGGCTCGCGATAACGAACCACGTCGTGATGCCGGATCAGGGCAAAGCATGGCAGCTGATCCACCATGTCCTGGTAATCGTCGGGAATTGCGATTTTCATGGTGCGGGGACGCAGGGTGGGTAAGCCGCGAAGCGGCGCTCAGGCGATCACTTCTTCCCGCGCTTGCCCTTGAGCCATTCGGCACCCAGCGCGTAGAGCGCGGCTACTTCCGGCCCGTCGAGGCCCGGCATGTCCTCCTTCACCTTGTAGCCGATCTTGGTCTGCAGATAGGCGAGGTGGCGGTAGCCGATGGGGAACCGGGCCAGCAGCGCTTGATCGAGGTTGAGCACGGCGGCCGGATCGACCGGGTCGATGCGATCCTTTTCGTAGATCAGCCGGCGCAGCACGATGCCCCAGCGACCCCGCCGCTTTTCCAGGAAGTCGTAGAAGCGCCCGGTGCACAGCACGTCACAGACGACGCCGTCGACCGGGGCGCGCTGCGATATCGTCATCTTGGTCTGGGCAATCGCGCGGGTGCCCTTGATATCGATCGAGGAGCCGCCGAGGAAATGCAGAATCCGCACGCCGCGCGCATAGCCCTCCTCGGTGACCCGGATGAATTCCTCGAACGTGCCCTGGAACCACGTGGCCCACATCCGCCCATCGGAGTGCCAGACCGTGCGGAAGCGATCCATCATCAAGGCATCGCGCCAGACCGCCCAGTTTTCAATCAGCTCCCGGATTGCGCGCGTGTCGTTTGCCTTGGCAGCCATTTTCCGCTCGATCCACGGCGCCAGGGTGACGCGATGACGCCGATTCCCGACAGCAGACACGATTTCAAGCACGGTGTCGACACGCAGGTTCTACAAATCCGAGCCGACCTTGCGCCTCGCGGCGAGCGGCGAGCGAGCATCGGTTCACATCTATGAACCGATAAAAATAGAAACAGCGCGTCGCTTTGACCGTCAAGTCTCTAGTCCCGTGGGCTCGACCTTCTCTCATACATCGCCACGGCTGCGCCAGATCGGTTGTAATTCCGCGTTCCGAGGTGCTAGCTTGCGCAAGCAAGCCGGGGAGCGCCATGTCCAGTTATCTGCAAAACTTCAATCCTACGGACGGCATCAACATCCTCCGCTTGATCTGCGGTTTGTTCTTCATCCCGCACATCTACGCGAAGTTCTTCGTGCCGGAAGCGCTCGGATTCTTCGTCGCGGCAAAATTCAATCCGCCGAAGGCGTGGATGTATGTCGCCTGTGTGGTCGAGATTATCATCTCCATCGGATTGATCTTCGCGATCTTGCCGTTCTACGCCGGCGTGCTTGGTTTCATCCATCTGCTGGTCGCGGCCGCGGCAGTGGCGCGGGTGACCGGCGGCAAATGGTTGTGGAACATCGGCGGATACGAGTACTGCGTGTTCTGGGCGATCTCTTGCCTGGTCGTGGCGATGCACTATCGCGGCGAAGCCGCCTTTTTCTAGGCCGCCTGCGTAACGGGAGTATAAGAAGGCATGATCAACGCGGCTATCGTCGGGCTCGGCTGGTGGGGCAAGACGCTTGTTGAATCGGGCGAGGGTAGTGAGGCGATCCGTTTCACGGCGGGCACGACGCGCACAATCACGCCCGAGATCGAGGCCTTCGCCAAGAAAAACGGCCTGCGGCTCGCCGCCGATTACGCGGCGCTGCTCGCCGATCCGACCATCGATGCCGTGGTTTTGGCGACGCCGCACTCCATCCATTCGGCGCAGGTGATCGCCGCGGCAGGCGCCAAGAAGCACGTGTTCTGCGAGAAGCCGTTCACGCTTACCAAGCAGCAGGCACAGGATGCCGTCGCGGCCGCTCGCAAAGCCGGCGTCACGCTCGGGCTGGGCTATAATCGCCGCTTCCATCCGGAGATGATCAAGCTCCGCGACATGATCAAGTCCGGCGAGCTTGGCACCATTCTGCACGTCGAAGCGACGATGACGTTTCCCAACGTGCTGTTCATCAATCCAAACCATTGGCGCGCCGATAAGGCGGAAACGCCCCTGGGCGGGCTGATGCCCATGGGCGTTCACGCCATCGACGGCATGATCGACCTGTGCGGAACGATCGACCATGTTTTTGCCCAGAGCTTCCGCCGCGCCGCGGCAATCGACGCCGACGACACCACCTCGATCCTGTTGCGCATGAAGGAAGGCATGTCCGGTTATCTCGGCACCATGACGACGACCGGACCGGGATTCAGCTTTCAGGTATTCGGCTCCAAGGGCTGGTTGCGGCTCGAAGGCGTCACTCACGTCGCCGGCGCATCGTCGGAGGAGCGACGCACGCGGCTGTTCGGCACCTGCAAGTTTCAGCCGGTCAAGGGCGAAGCCAAGACCTGGCAGGCCGCCACCATGGACGTCGCCCGCGCGGCGCTTGATGCTTTCGCCAAGGCCGCCTCCGGCGGCCCGCCCTACCCCATCCCCGACGATCAGATGATCCATGGCGTCGCCGTGACGGACGCCATCGTGCGCTCGGCCGGATCGGGAAAGGTTGAGAGCGTCGTTTGACGCCGGCGGCCGTGCACTGTCATCGTGCGCGAAGCATGACGATAGAGGAACTAGACACATGGATCTGGGCAACGGTCTCGGTCACCTGACCTATTCGACGCTCGTGCATCCCGGCGACGACTGGGAGCAGATGTGGGCGAGTCTGACGACCTACGTGCCGAAGGTGAAGGCGCGGATCGCGCATAACCAGCGCTTCGGCGTCTCGCTGCGGCTGTCCGCGAGCTCGGCGCAGACGCTCGCCGGCAGCCCGGCCGAGCGCGACAAGCTCAAGAAATTCCTCGCCGACAACGGCATGTATCTCTACACCGTCAACGCCTTTCCCTACGGCGCCTTCAAGGGCACCGTGGTCAAGGAGCAGGTCTACGAGCCGGATTGGCGCTCCGAGGAACGCACCCGCTACACCACCAACGTCGCCGATGTCCTCG